>RRZT010882117.1_pt1 | contig 13367 bp, 14 predicted proteins | sample 2165551 | NCBI WGS metagenome assembly RRZT01 (sample SAMN10456910, study PRJNA506462) | wastewater metagenome | biome: wastewater; feature: sludge; material: wastewater sludge; isolation source: wastewater sludge with Escherichia coli K12::gfp cells carrying plasmid... | place: USA: Moscow, Idaho... | reverse complement strand
TATCCGGTGCTATGGTTCATCTAGCTGAGCAATTAAAAAACGATATGCTGAGAAAAGGCAACTCTGTAGATATGTATCTAAAAGAAATAGAAATGTTAAATAGCACCTTGGCGGCAACAAATAAGTTGGCCGATCTTTAAGCTGCCGGAGTTAGCCCCATTCTCCTCCGGAGTAGTTATCCTGATAGTAATCTGTAGACCTGCCATATAGAAAAGAATTGCTTTCTATATGCTCGGTTGTAATTTTTTTGGGTATATCGAAAAATTTAGCTCTTTTTATCTCCTGTAGACGTTTTTTTAAGCGTATTTTTAAACGTTGTTCGTGGTCTTTTTGCTTTGCAAGACGTTTGGTTTTACTAACTTCCTCTTTCGGCTTCTTATCATACCCATCCCAGTTCCATAGTTTTTTTATTTCCGGTTCGTTGTCCCAAGTCCATGCGGCTATGCTTTTGGCCGTGTTTTTAACTTCCTTTTGGGGTAGCGGCTCTCTAAATAACGTTTGATTTTGCATTTCTGCTTTTTTCAGAACATCGGCAAAAAATTCATCGTATCCGGAAAAATTGTTTTTTATTTTATAGGCATAAAATCTCACGGTATCAAATAGCTCACAGTTGCGGCTAAAATAGCTTATTTTTGATTTTTTCTCGTCCGAATTAACTTTTCTATGTTTTGCCGTAAAATCTCGAAAATCGGCCAATTCGTAGCTATTTAAACTACCGTATACACGAAATGCCTGTTCGTTCATATAGTTTTTAGTGAGTCTAGCCGTGTAATTGGTGTCGGCTCTCAAAACCTCGGTAATGCCGTCATACAAATCTAGCATATAATCTTTTGCCTTGCCAACGCTCACTGGAGCTTTGAGGTAGTAGAGAATATGGCTTTTGCCGTTTTCTTTGTTTATCGTGATAATCGACGGGGTAGGGAGACCGTAATCCGAAAAAATAAGCGGGTCTTCGTGATCCACGTCAAAAGCTAGAGCTTGAGTAAGGTTTGTAGCGTTAACCTGAATGAGGCTAAAACGGTCTGGATGTTCGGCGATATGGCCGCCGGAGCGAAATACCCATTCGTTTTTAATGGTTTTGCATTGTACCGTCTTGAATCGGTTATGGGAGTTAAAAAACTGCTTGACTTGTAAGTCTTGATTAGGTATCATTTTAGTACATTTCCTATCAACGACCAAAGAGCGTTCTCGCCAAAGTCAGCTTTTTGGTCTATTTTTTTACTTCTGCAATAATATCATCTTTTTAAATGTTTTAGACAAACTCAATCTTAACTTTTTTACCTACGGCAAATGCTGCGCTTTCCATGCTTGCCAATGTAATTGATGTATTGTCCGGGTCTAATAGTCTGTTTATAGCAGCTCTACTTGTATTCATCCGTTTTGCCATATCGGTTTTAGTCAGCTTCATTGCTTTTATGGCTTCTTGCATTTGATAAGCAAATACTATTTTAGTAGCTATGGCCTCTGTTTGCGCCAATATGGTTTCTTCTTCCAAAAAGCTATCAAATGAGCTTCCTATCGCACTGCTTTTTTTCATCATAATTCCTTCATTCTCTTTAACGCTAAATCCATATCTGGTTTTGGTGTTTGCTGTGATTTTTTTATAAAACCATGCAATAAAACCATATAGTGGCCAACAATCGTAAAAATTACCCTTGCTATTTTATTATCGGAAATATTGCTTCTAACCTCATATAGGCCTTTTCCAAGCCCTTTGCATGTCGGCATCCCTATCGGCCATCCGAACTCTACCGTTTTTATATCTTCGCCAATAATGATTTTGTCATTTTTATTAAGTGATTTTAGCCACTCTCTGACCGGCTCGGTACCCATGGGTGTTTGATAAAACACAACATCAATTTTTTTATTCATCAAAAAGTGTACCAATAATGATACAAAAAGTCAAGACTAGCAAAACAACTTCTCCACAAAATCCCGTCCGCTATCCGGTGCTAGTTTTGCGTACCTCATTGTCATTTTTATGTCTGAATGATTCATTAGTTTTTGGATGGTAAAAATCGGTGTCCCCTTGATTGCGAGGTGGCTAGCAAAAGTGTGTCTCAAGGTATGAATGACGACACGGTTTTTGCGGTCATCGACTTTTATCTTTTTATTGAATTGTCTTAGGTGTAGGCTTATCCGGCGCTGTATGGTTTGGGTTGCGTTGGTGAAAATAGTTTGCCTATCGGCTAATTGCTTTTTTATGGCCGTTATTGCATCGTTAGTCAAAAAAGCTTTATAGGTACTGTTGTTTTTGAAGTCTTTTAGGTTTACCGTTTTATGCACAAAATCGCAATCAAACTCACGGATGGCCAATATCGTTTCAATACGTCCTCCGGTCGTCAAGGCAATCAAACAAAACGTATAAAGCTCATGGTCGTCGGCCAATGTATCGGATAATAACTTTTTTGCCTCATCTTCGGTTAGATATCGCTCTCGCTCATTGTCTATGTCGAAGCGTTTTATCTTTTTTAGCGGGTTTTTTAGACTAATCTTTTCTTGTTTTATGGCATATTCTATGATAGTGGATAGTAGGTCAAGTATGATATTTATGGTCTTTTGAGAGTGACTTTTTGTTTTATCGTTTTGAAATTCAAAGAGCTTGTCTTGAGATATCTCATCAACAGACAAAGAGCCAAATATCGGTTCTATATGATTTTTGTATCTTCTTTGTTCGTGCGCTCCGGATTTTGGACTATGCATAATCCGATATCCGAAATAATCATCTGCTAAAGTAGAAATTGTTATCTTATCTTTTTTTGCATGCTTGAGCTTTACGGATTCGCCGAGCCGGATTTTTGTGATTATTTCATTTCGCTTAATATTGCAAAATTGCTCTCTGATTCCCTCGCTGAATTTCCCGATTTTTAGCCAAACTTTTTTATTGTTTTCGTCTTTGTATGTTATGTAAAATGACTTGTCGTTATCCTGGAGTTCTTCGATGTATACGCCTGTAAATTTTTTGCTTTTTGCTCTCAATTTTTCTACCCTATTTCTACCCAAGAATGTGGTTTATAGGAATTTTAACTGCTTATTGCAAAAAATGCAAATCCAGACGAGAGCCTATTTTATAGTACTTTGTAGCTTATTTGAAAATTTAAGGCTTATCGCAAAAATATATTTTTTGAGTTCGAATCTCCCTCTCTCCGCCACCACCCTTTAAACCCCCATAAATACAAGCTTCAAAAATCAAAAATCTTTACTGTGCCATATAGTGTGCCACTTTTTCTTTAGTCAGAACTGTACCCTGCCCTTCCTTTTGCTAAATACAAATTTTAGATATATTACCCGTAACGTCAAATATGGGGGAGAGCTATGCAGAATATATCGGCTATAAAAGATTTTTTGCTTTGGTCGGCGATTATTAACTATCTTGTTTTGGTTGTCTGGTTTTGTGCGTTTGTATTTTTAAACGACTTTTTGCGTAAATTGCACGGTAGATGGTTTGATTTGGAGCCTAAAACGTTTGATGCTTTGCATTACGCTGGGATGGCGATGTATAAGATACTTGTTTTGGTGTTTAACGTGGTTCCGTTTTTTGCTATTTGCCTAGCGGGGTTTTGAACCGACGGCACAGCAAAAAGTGCGCCGGATCTACCGTTAACTATCCAAAAGGGTTAATGATACTTTGCCTTTTTGTACGTCTACGTCGAGAACTTTGATATTTTTTAGTTCTTCGTTTACGCTCAGTATTTCGAGCGGGTGCGATATCCGTTTCACACTCATTTGCGAGATATGTATGAGGGCATCGTTTTTCAGGCCTATATCGACAAAAGCTCCAAAATCTACTATATTTCTGACTACTCCGGAGACTACGGAGCCGATATGTAGCTCTTTTATGTCTCTTATGTCGGAGCGAAAGACTATTCCGGCCAGCCCCTCTCTCGGGTCAAATCCTGGCTTTTTGAGTTCGTCTAAAATATCATGAAGCGTTTTTGAGCCAATTTCAAATCTACTTTGGATTTGTTCAAATGTCTTTTCGTCCAATGACCAAAGGTCGTAGTTTTTTAGGATATATGTGGCCACTTCGTAGTTTTCCGGATGTACTCCGGTGTTGTCGAGTATACTTTTGCCGTCTCTAATTCTAAAAAAACCTGCACACTGCTCATACGCTTTGGCTCCTAATCCTTTTACTTTTTGCAGTTCCTGTTTTGAGTAGAAAGCCCCTGCTTTCTCTCTATAATCCACAATGGCTTTGGCTAGTTTGGCCCCAATGCCCGATACATGTGCCAAAAGTGAATAGCTTGCGCTATTTGGATCTACGCCGACTCTGTTTACTAGGTCTTGCGTAGTATCGGTTAGTTTTTTCTCCAACAGCTTCTGGTCAACGTCGTGTTGATACTGTCCGATACCAAGCGACTTTGGATCTATCTTTACGAGTGCCGACATCGGGTCTCTGAGCCTTTGGGCTATAGATATCGCACCCCTTACGGTTACGTCCAGATTCGGATACTCCTCGCTTGCTACCTTTGATGCCGAATACACCGATGCGCCGGCCTCCGATACCACCGTATACTCTATCTGTAGATCCTCGGTTTTATTGAATTTGCTAAAAAACTCCTGAGTCTCCCTAGAGGCCGTGCCGTTTCCTATTGCTACGGCTGTTATGCCGTGCTTTTGTATGAGCTCTTTGATGGTTTTTGCGGATGATGCGTAATCCTCTTGCGGTGGAGTTGGATATATGACCGCATGTTCTAAATATGTTCCGTGTTCATTGATAACGGCTAGTTTGCAACCGGTTCTAAAGGCCGGATCAACCCCTAGGATAACCCTTTTTGTGACTGGAGGCGACAGCAGAAGCTGAGAAAGATTTTTGCCGAATGTCTGAATTGCCTGAGCGTCCGCCCTCTCCTTTGTGATTGAGTGCACCTCCCTTTCGATCGACGGAAACAAAAGCCTCCTAAATCCGTCTATGTAACCCTCAAGTGCGATGGTGCTAATCTCGCTAGCCCCTCTTGGGATCCATTTTTTTGAGATAGCACTCTCAACCCTCTCCATATCTACAGAAATCTTGACGGAGAGCTGTTTTTCGGATACACCGCGCATAACGGCAAGATAGCGATGAGACGGAATGGAGGATATCCGCTCTTGCTTGCCTGCCAGTTTTTCATAGAGGCCACCCTCTTGCAAGCTTTTTGTCGCTTTTATCTCAAGTGTCCCATATCCCAGAAGCTGCCCTCTCCAATACTCCCTCTCCTTCGGGTCGTCGCTGTAGGTCTCTGCCAAAATATCTTGCGCCCCTCTAATGGCTTCGGCTCTGCTTTTTATCTCATTTGTGACAAAAGATTCTGCTTTTTGGTTTAGCTCATTGAGGCTTATCCTCATCTGCGATAATATCTTTGCCAGAGGCTCCAGACCTGCGGCTATTGCAGCCGAGGCTCTTGTATTTTTCTTCTCTTTAAAAGGTCTATAGATATCTTCTAGCGTTTGTAGAGTTTCGCATTTTTGCAGAGCAGCTTTTATCTCATCTGTCATGAGCGCCCGTTCTTGTATAAGCTTGTAAACTTCTTCACGTCTTTCTAAAAATCTTTTTGTGTATAGATAAGCATCCTCAAACTCCCTTAGCTTCAAGTCTCCTATGTCGCCGGTTAGCTCTTTTCTGTATCTCGCTATGAATGGGATGGTGGAGCCGTCTTCCAGTAGCTTTAGGATATTTTCTACAAATTTTGGCGGTATATCTGTTTTTTTGGATAGGATTTGCACTAAGTCGTTCAACTCTTACTCGCTGTCTTTGGATTTTTTGCTGATGTAATCGTATGGGTCTATATAAAAAATTATTTGATGTCAAATGACTCTGGAAGTATATAAAAGAGGATATGGTGGCCCCGATTGGACTCGAACCAACGACCACTACCATGTCAAGGTAGTGCTCTACCAACTGAGCTACGGGACCGAAAAAAGAAACGGGATTATAGCAGGCTAAAGATTATTTTTTGTTTAAAACAAGAGTCTTTAGTAGCAGTAAGCCCACCCCGACATCTATCAGGACATCCGCCAGATTGAATACCGCAAAGTTGAAACCGCAATGCCAGTATACATAATCAACTACGCCGCCGTGAACAAACCTGTCCACAACGTTTGATATCCCGCTACCCAGTATGAGTCCGAGCTCCGTCCGGTATTCATATATGTATTTTTGAACGTAGACATAGTATAGGGCAAACGATATGAGGGCAATTTGGATATATTTTAGATACCCCTGTAAAAATGCAAACATACTAAATGCTACGCCGTCGTTTAGGACAAAGACTATAGAGAGGCATTTTGACTCCCATCTGTAGCCGCCCAAAATCACCTGCTTTACTGCCTGATCGGCTATGATAGCGATCAATGCTACCGTCAAAAACGGCAAAAGTTTTTTAAGCGTTAAGGGCATTTCGTAAAAAATCCACAGTCTTATCTAGTTCTTTTGCCAATTGTGACTCTTTTCTTCCCTCTAGCAATACCCTTAGTTTGTTCTCTGTTCCGGAATATCTAATTAAATGTCTAATATGTTTATCGTCAAGCTCTTTTAGAATTTGCGAGAAACCATCTATCTCTTCCAGAGGTTTTTTTGTTTTTACCGATATAGCCTCTTGCAGTTGAGGATATAGCTCAAACGGGTTTAGCGCAATGCTGGCCGGTTTGCCGGTAGCGAGGACGTATGCTATTGTCTGGAGCGCACTAGCTAGGCCGTCTCCTGTTTTTGCATAATCGCTAAATACGATATGCCCGCTTTGCTCCCCGCCGAAGTTTAGCCCCTCTCTTTGGAGCACCTCCAAAACGTATTTGTCCCCTACGTTGCATCTAAATAGATTTATCCCATTTGCCCCGAAATAATCCTCCATTGCTCCATTACTCATGACTGTCGCAACGGCAGATGATTTATTGAGTAGCCCTTGATTTTTTAGGTGCATAGCCAGGGCGGCAATTAGTTTATCGCCGTCTATGACGTTTCCTTTCTCATCTACGACTACTAATCTATCGGCATCGCCGTCTAGCGCAAAACCAATATCGGCTCTAAATTTTAGTACCTCTTCGGCAAGCTTCGAAGGGTGAAGGGCTCCGCATTTTTCATTTATATTAAATCCGTTCGGCTGATCGTTTATGACAATGAGGTCTGCGCCTAATTCCGAAAATATCGTCGGGGCTACTTTGTATGCAGCTCCATTGGCGGCATCTATGACTATTCTAATCCCTTTTAGGGAGAGATTTTTCGGAAAAGAGTTTTTAATATGAACGATATATCTTCCGATTACGTCGTCAATTCTCTTGGATGAACCGATTTCCCTCTCTCTTTTTTGACTAAACTCTATAGCCTCATCATTCTGATAGAGCTCCTCAATCATCGCCTCAACGCTTGTGTTTAGCTTGTTCCCCTCGTTATCAAAAAACTTTATTCCGTTGTCGTAATATGGATTATGGCTAGCACTAATCATAATTCCGGCATCACATCTCATATCTTCCGTCAAAAATGCTATCGCCGGAGTCGGCATCGGCCCCACCTGAACACAGTCGTATCCGACGGCGGTTAGGCCTGCAACTATCGCATTTTCGAGCATATAACCGCTACGTCTGGTGTCTTTGCCTATTAGGATTTTGTTCGTTACCGATTGCTTCCTAAAATGTACCCCGGCAGCCATGGCGAGCTTGAGCGCTAGATTTACCGATAGCTCTTTCCCGGCCTTGCCTCTGACTCCGTCGGTTCCGAAAAGTTTCATATTTTTAGTTTCCTTTGAGGGGATTTGCTTTTTAGGGGGGCGATTATATCATAAGTAAAGTTACTCCGATTTGATTAAAAGATTTTTTATAATCATTGCGGTAAAATTGCGAAAATTTTTTTCAGAAATATTTTACATACAAAAAGGAATACAAAAAAATGGCAAACCATAAATCAGCCGAGAAAAGAATCAGACAGACGGAGAAAAAAACCGAAAGAAATAGGTTTTACAGAACAAGACTAAAAAACATCGTAAAAGACGTTAAAACTGCAGTAGCAAAAAAAGATGCATCGGTAGCTGATGCTGCATTTGTGGAGGCAAACAAAGAGCTTCACAAATTTGTTTCAAAAGGGTTTTTGAAAAAAAATACAGCCGCTAGAAAAGTTAGCAGACTTGCAAAATTGGTAAACACTCTAAAAGCCGCATAACCAAAAAACAAAACTTCTCATACGCAAATTATAAATAAACTTCCCCGAAAGCCCGAATAAGCGGGCTTTTACCTAATCCGAATTTTGGAAAAATAAATATGCTACAAAATAAACTTCAACCATTCATCGACAGATACGACGAGATATCGGATTTGCTTGTCACCGAAGAGGTGCTATCTGACATAAAAAAAATGACTGCACTTTCAAAAGAGCAATCTTCTCTTTCTGAGATTGTGGAGTCGGCCAGAGAGTATATTAAGCTAACTGGTGACATCGAAGACAATAAAGCGCTAATGGACGATCCGGAGTTGGGTGAGCTGGCAAAAGCCGAGCTAAAAGAGCTTGAAGAGAGAAAGCCGGAGTTGGAGGAGCGGATAAAACTGCTACTTGTTCCAAAAGATCCGAATGACGAGAGAAATACATATCTGGAGATTAGAGCCGGAACGGGCGGTGACGAAGCGGCACTTTTTGCCGCCGATATATGTAAATCGTATATGAGATATGCCGAACTAAAGGGATGGAAAGTAGAAATTGTCTCAATGGCAGAGAGCGATTTGGGCGGTTATAGAGATATTACTCTGCTTGTAAAAGGGGAGAAGGTCTACTCAAAACTCAAATACGAAGGCGGTGTTCACAGGGTTCAAAGGGTTCCGGCTACGGAGGCACAGGGCAGACTTCATACCTCTGCCATTACGGTTGCCGTTATTCCTGAGGTTGACGATGTTGAGATTGAGCTAAAAGACAACGAGCTTAGAATTGACGTATACCGCTCCGGCGGTCATGGCGGACAGTCGGTAAATACTACCGATTCGGCGGTTAGGGTGACCCATATCCCGACAGGTCTTTCTGTTGCTATTCAAGATGAAAAGTCGCAACATAAAAACAAAGATAAAGCGATAAAAATCCTAAAATCAAGACTTTTTGAAATGAAGATGGAAGAGCAACTTGCAGCTACGGGTGAAGCCAGAAAATCTCAGGTCGGAAGCGGCGACAGAAGTGAGAGGATTAGAACTTACAACTACCCACAAAATAGAATTACCGATCACCGTATCGGTCTTACCGTATATAGACTAGATGCTATTATGCAGGGCGGGCTTTTTGATGAGGTAATTGAGCCTTGTAATCTATATTTTCAGGCCGAAAAACTAAAAGAGGCGGAGGCTTTTTAGCTAAAACACTTCCAATCTTGAAACAAGGCTTCAAGATTGGGATAAAGGTTAGTAAAGAAAGCCCACTTTCGCATTGGCTCCCGCAAGGATACTTTTTGCTCCGTCGTAGGCGCTAAAGTATGTTTTTATTAGCGTTGTTAGAGAGGCGGTATACCCTTTTACCTCGGAGTAGTTGACTAGCGTTTTTGCCGCTTTTAGCCCCGTAAACTCCAGATTTTTAGACCTCGTATCTGCCCTCTTTTTTCTAAACTCCAGATATGCCTCATGTGAATTTAGGTTTGTCATATAGGATTTGACTGATTGTGCGATGCTGTCAAAAGAGGCATATCTAGTCGAGTCGGCGGCTTTGTAGTATCTGTTTGAGCCGTAAACTTTTTGCCCGAACAGGTTATTTGAGGCTTTTGATACTTTGCTAGTTCCCCAACCGCTCTCTAGTGCAGCCTGAGAGAGGACAAGTGATGCCGGAATCGTATCTATTTTGTCAAAATACTCTTTTTTGTCAAAAGGATTCGATACTTTGTAAGTTTTGGCTATCTGTATCAAAGATTCGTAATCTACGGCAGAAATTTTGGAATCGGCTTTGTAATCCGGATATTTGGCAAAAAATGTATCTACAAAAGTTCTATCTCTTAAAATTTTTTGGTTTTGCTCTGTTATAACCGGTAAAAGTAGCTTGATAAACCCCTGTTGTCTATCATTACTCTCTTCTAGTTGCTTATTCCAACCGCTCTCTTTTTTGGGTTCGGTTATATTAGTAGCAAATGTGGCAAACACTAGCGATAGGTATACCGTCAAAAATCTAGGTAACATAACTCTCCTCCTTCATAAATTTATTCATTGGAAAGTGTTATTTTAGCATAAACCGAAATTATTAATTTAAGCATGCTCCAACCCTTTTGACGCCGCCCCTGAACCAGATTTGCTCTCCTAAAACCTTAATTGTGATTTTTTCACCGCTTTTTGGTCTCACGTCAAACGTTTGTAAAACACCGTTTTGTTCGGCTATAGAGTATGCACAGGCAGACATTCCGCTACCGCATGCCAGAGTCTCACCCTCGACACCCCGCTCAAATGTCCTTACATAAATTACATCTTCTTGTAGTGAGAAAAAATTGACGTTTGCATTGTATTTCTCTCTCATTTTTGCCGCCAAAGAGTTGTCAAAAAAGCCGTGCTCCGTTTTTGCCACCAGATGTGGTACACCCGTGTCTATGAGCACCCATGACAAACCGTCTTCGCCAAATTGTTCTTTTATGATTGACGGTTTTGTCATAGCGGTCTCTACGTCGCCGCAATCAAATATTTCGGTTGCTATTTCACCGGCTCCGGTCAAAAATCGTTGTGTTTTTGCCCCTAATCCGTTGTCGTAAGCATACATAGCGCACGCTCTTGTGCCGTTGCCGCACATAGCGGCATAGCTTCCGTCGGAATTGTAAAAATCCCACTCATAATCTAGGGCAGGGTGGGGGATAAGTGCTATTAGGCCATCGGCACCAAATCCAAAGTGTCTATCGCAAACTTTTTTTGCAAGTTCACTTCTATCCTCTTTGGTAAATGCGTGAAAAATTAAAAAGTCGTTTCCGCTAGCGCAGTATTTTTGTAAAACCATATATCTACCTCTTCTAAAAATTTTTGTACGTTCTTTTTAAGATTGCCGATGTCTCCAGAGTTGTCAATCTTAAAATCGGCCATTTTTACCTTTTGGTCTATAGGTATTTGAGAGGCTATTTTTTGTTTTGCGGTATCCGTGTCTGTTTTATCTCTGCCCATAACCCTCGAAAGCTGAATATCGGGCGGCACATAAACTACCGCTACAGGTCTAAGCTCTTTATATCCGTTGCTTTCAAAATAGAGTGGTATATCCACAAAAAATAGCTTTTTTTTTGCTTCCAGTTCTTTGATTTTCGTATAGATTTTCTCTCGGATTTTTGGATGGAGTATCCCCTCCAGCTTCTTTTTTGCACCTTTATCGGTAAAAATCAGATTGCCGAGCTTTTTTCGATTGAGTGTATCTTTGTCAAAATACTCTTCACCGAAAGCAGTTTTTAGGTCGCTCGCAGACTCTTCGGCGCATTTTTTTGATATTTTATCGGCATCTACGATCTCATATCCGAGGTTGTTTAAAATATTACAGAGTGTTGATTTTCCACACCCTACAGAGCCTGTGATTACTACGCAATTTTGAAATCTCACGTATAGCCTTTAAAATATTTCCTTATTATATCAAAACAGTGCAAACGGGGTGTCCGATTTAAACAAATAGTGATATAATCGGCCTCTTGTCAAAACCCGTATTTATCGGTATATTTTGTCTATTTATCTTCGGAGCCGTTTCGGATGAAATTTAAAAGCGTTTTAGAGATTGCTACTACCAATATAATGTCCGTAAGCAGAAAAGATACGCTAAAAGCTGCCGCCGAAATAATGTTTTCCCACAACATAAGAAATGTGCTTGTTGTAGATGAAGGGATAACAGAATACGGAATCATAACCGTCAAAGATATAGCCGGCTTCATAACCTCCGGAGTTGATTTTTCAAACACGATAGAGAGTCTGGATGTAAAAAGCGTTAAACAGATAGATAAAGATATGAGCGCCCTTGATGCCTCTTTTATGATTAGGGGAGATATAAGTTATCTTTGCGTTGTCGATGAGACCAAAAAGCTCTTAGGTATCGTGTCGATGTCAAATATTATCTCGTCGATAGATGCCGAACTGGTTGTAAATGATATACGGCTAGGACATATCATCGGAAAAACAAAAGCTAAAACGGCATCACAAAACGAATCTCTAAAGGCAGTTTTTGAAAAAACAAACGCCACTCAAATCGAAGCAGTAATAGTTATCGCCGATAACTCTGTCCCTCTGGGGATAATCACAAAACGAGATATCGTAAAGCTGATTATAGGCGGGATAGATCTCTCGGAGCCTGTCGGCAAATATATGAAATCACCGCTTGTGGTGGCGGATGAAGATACGACAGTAAAAGAGGCCTTAGAACTGATGGGGGTCAAAAAGTTTAAAAGGCTCATCGTTGTAGAAAAAAGCGGGGAACTACTTGGAGCGATAACACGTGAAGAGATTATGGATATCGTATACAACAAATGGTCGCAGATAGTCAGGGAAAAAGAGGGTGAACTAAGAGAGCTAACAAGAGATTTAGAGGCTAAGACAGCAGAGAGTGAGCGAAACGTCAAGCTTTTGAATGACTTTATGGATGCAACCGACGATTTTATCTTCTACAAAGGGCTTGACTATAAATACATCGGGTGCAATAAGGCTTTTGCCGAGTTTGCCGGAACTACCAAAGACGCAATATCCGGAAAAACCGATTTTGATTTGTTTGACGATTATTATGCTGATCTTTTTAGAAGTACCGACAGAGGTGTTATCGAAAAAGGGAAGACCGTTACCAGTTCTTATTGGGCTAGCTTTAAAGACCAAAAGGCAGTATATCTAAGTGCCAAAAAGTCACCTTTTAAAGATAGCGAAGGCAATATAATTGGACTAATCGGTATAACGAGAGACACGACCGAACAAAAAAATATGGAAGATACGATAAAACATCAACACAACTATCTCCAAACTATTTTGGATATGCAAGACTCAATGCTTGTTATCACGAAAGACGGTGATTACGTGGTAGAGGCCAATAAGAGCTTTTTGGAGTTTTGCGGAGTTAAAAATATTGCCGAATACAGAAACAAATATGATTCGATAGCCGACCTCGTCATTCAAAAAGATACTCCTCAAGATGGCGAAGGGCGAAAGTCTTGGTTTAAAGACGCAATAGAGTACGAAGACAAAGAGATGCGTATTGTAATGGGTGGTCACAAGAAAGGGCTTGCGGAAAAAGTCGAGGGGAGCTTTTTGCTTAAGGCTGAAAAGTTTGAAAGAGAGGATACCTATCTCCTGTCATTTGTGGATATAACAAGTCTCGAGAGGGAGAGTAAGAATCTGGAGCTTTTGGCTATGACGGATCCTCTTACAGGCGTATACAATAGAATGAAATTTGGTAATCTGATGGAGTCTGAGATATCAAAATCTAGAAGATATAAAACATCTCTGTC
>RRZT011091158.1_pt1 | contig 13372 bp, 13 predicted proteins | sample 2165551 | NCBI WGS metagenome assembly RRZT01 (sample SAMN10456910, study PRJNA506462) | wastewater metagenome | biome: wastewater; feature: sludge; material: wastewater sludge; isolation source: wastewater sludge with Escherichia coli K12::gfp cells carrying plasmid... | place: USA: Moscow, Idaho... | reverse complement strand
TGCATCATGGGCAGGGCCTCGCCCGTTGCCGACAATCAGGCCGGCGCGGCGCCCTCATGGCGCCGTGGCAATTTCGACATGCTTTTCCTCAGACAAGTCTTCGCGACGGCTGCGGCCGCCGTCTTTTTAACGCGCCATTCGTAACGCGCCATTCGGGACAGACCACGGTTTTGGATAATGGGCGCCCCTGTGAGGTGTGTCACCGCTTAGAAGCTGTATTCCCATAGCGCGAAGCGATGAACGAACCGAGTGAGACGAAGACAAGTCCGCTCAACAGCCACCCGGTCAGCGGCTCGCCGAGCAGTGGTACGGCAACGATGCCGGTGACGATGGGTACGAGGGCGAGGAAGGCGGCGGCGCGTTCGGTGCCGAGCAGGGAGATGGCTTTCAGGTAGGCGAGCATCGAAAGCACCGTCGCGACGATACCCTGAAACGCGCATTGCAGCACGATCATCGACAGCGGTGCCGCCACCAGTCGTTTCGGCAGCCAGAGGGCGTAGGCAGGCAGGTACAGTACGGCGGAACCAAGCGCGACGGCGCAGGTGAGCGTCCACGGGGAATAGCCCCAGCGCGTCGCCAGCACGCTGTACACCGCCCAGCAGATCGAACCCTCCAGGATGAGGAAGTCGCCGAGCAGCGCGTCGGGCGATCCGTCGGAGAAGTAGGGCGTGGCCGCGCAGCCGATGCCTGCGGCGATGAAGAAGAGCCCGATGAGTCGTTTGCGCGACGGGCGCGTGCCGACGATCAGCCACGCGACGGCGCTGATCAGGAAAGGCTGCAGGCCGGAGAGCAGGATGGCGCCGTGCGCCGCCGGCGCGTATTTGAAGCCGCGATAGACGAGCAGGCAGTAAATGAGGTTGCCGAGCAGCGACAGAATCCACAACCGCCCATCGCACCATGCGCCCGCTGGCAGCTTGCGCCAGGCGATCGGCAGCAGGACGAGTGATGCGGTTATCAGGCGCAGCGCGATGATGTCGTAGGGCGTCAGCGGGCTCTTGCCGCCGACGCGCGAGACGAGGGAAAAGCCGGTCCAGGTGACGAGCGTAAAGAATGCGGCGAGGTAGCCGCGCAACAGCAGATTTCTGTCAGGCAAGCGAAACTCGGAGTCTGTAATCAATCAAAAGACCACCGCAGAGACATAGAGGCGCAGAGCTTTCGCAGAGAAAACCTTTGAGACCGATGTTTTTCTGTGTGCAACCTCTGCGTCTCTGTGTCTCTGTAGTTGTCACGGCCAATCAGGCTTTCGGGACCTTCTGGAAGAGACCGCGCAGTGTGCCTTGCAGGTCGGCCGGTAGCAGCACCATCTTGGCGTTCGGCGACTCGGCGAGCTTGGTCATGCTGGTGATGTACTTCTCGCCGAGCAGGTAGAGCATCGGCAACTCGTTGTCGCCAAACGACGCGGTGACCTTGGTGATCGCCTGCGAGGAGGCTTCGGCCAGCATGACCTGCGCTGCGGCGTCGCGCCGCGCCGATTCCAGCCGCGCTTCCGCCGAGAGGATCATCGACTGCTTTTCGCCTTCCGCCTTGGTGACCATCGCCTTCCGCTCGCGTTCGGCCGCCGCCTGCAGTTCCATCGCGCGCTGCATCGATTCGGACGGCTTGATGTCCTGGATTTCGACCGATTTCACGGTCAGGCCCCAGTCCAATGCTTCGTCGGCGACGCCGGCTTTCAGGCGGGCCTTGATCATGTCGCGTTGCGAAAGGGCGTGGTCAAGCTCCATTTCGCCGACGATCGAACGCAGCGTCGTCATGATCATGTTGCGGATGGCCTCGGAATAGTCCTCGACGCCGTAGACAGCCTTGACCGGATCGGTGACCTTGATGAAGGCGATGGCGTTGACGACGATCACCGCGTTGTCGCGCGTGATGACTTCCTGTTCCTGCACGTCGAGGATGATGTCCTTGGTCGTTACCTTGTAGGAGACGGTGTCGAAGTAGGGGATGATGAAGCGCAGGCCGGGTAGCAGCGTCACGCGGTACTTGCCCAGGCGCTGGACGATCCATTCCTCGCCCTGCGGGACGATGCGTACGCCTTTGGCGATCGTGATGAGGACGAACGCGAGGAATACCAGGGAGGTGATTGTCATGCCCATTACTTCGTCTCCTTCACTTTGATGAAATTGCCTTCGACGGTGACGATACTCACTCGCGCGCCGGCCTTGATGGATGTCTCGGCATAGCACTCCCAAACGTCCGAGCCGAGAATTGGCTTCTGGAAGCGCACGTGGCCGCGGATCTCGGGCGTGATGTCGCTGACCAAGAGGCCGACCTCGCCAGCGACCGATGCCGCCGATGTGCCGACCGAAGTCATGGTGCGCGGCCGGAAATGTCTGAACCAGACGGCGACGAGCACCGTCGATAGCCCCGCCCACAAGAGCAGTTGCGTCGCCAGCGAAAGCGCGGGGGCAAAGAGCAGCACGATGCCGACGCCGAGCGCGCCGATGCCGAACCACACGATGAAGAAGGCTGGGACGAGCAGTTCGGCCATCGACAGGCACAGCCCGAGAACCATCCAGTGCCACCATTCGAACATGAGAAGACGCTCCGTGGAATCGATACCGGGGAATACCGCAAGGATAGCCCAGAAGCGCCGGACAGGGCGCCTTTACGAGAATTTGCGGCAATTCGGATTACCATGGCGCCTTGCCAAATCGCCAACGCTGGAATACCCATGCTGACCAAGGAAACCACGCCCAGCCGCATCGTCAGATACCTCGACCAGTACGTGATCGGCCAGGATGAAGCGAAGAAGACCGTCGCCGTCGCGGTCTATTCGCACTACCGCAAGATTTCCACCGTGCTGCAGAAGAGCGGCACGATCGCCAAGAGCAACGTGCTGCTGATCGGCTCCTCCGGAACGGGTAAGACGCTCCTGTGTGAAACGCTCTCGCACATGCTCGGTGTGCCGTTCGTGACCGCCGATGCGACCTCGCTGGCGCAGACGAAGTACGTGAACGAGGAAATCGAGGCCATCCTGCAGCGCTTGGTCGACAAGGCGAATGGCGATCTGCGCAAGGCGGCGCTCGGCATCGTTTTCATCGACGAAATCGACAAGTTGAAGGCGACCAGGGCCGAGGCGCGTGTGCTCTCCGGCGAAAGCGTGCAGCACGCGCTGTTGAAGATCATGGAAGGGTCACCGGTCAAGCTGAAGGACGGCCAGTACCTCGATACGAGCAACGTGCTCTTCATCTGCGGCGGCGCGTTTGTCGGGCTGGAGAACATCATGTCCAAGACACACGGCTTCGGTTTTATTTCGACCACCGACAGCGATGACCGAAATATTCTCGATCGCTTGAACAAGCGCGTGAAGCCGACCGATCTCTTCGAATTTGGCCTGATTCCAGAGTTCACCGGGCGTCTGCCGATCGTTGCGCGCTTCCAGGATCTCGACAAGTCGATGCTGGTCCGGATCATGAGCGTGCCGAAGAACTCGATCTATCGGCAGTACGTCGAGATTTTTCGCGCCGAAGGCGTCGAACTGGCTATCGCACCGCGCGTCTTCGAACAGATCGCCGAGATTGCCATCGAATACAAGACCGGCGCCCGCAGCCTGCGCGGGATTTTCGAGGAATTGATGACGCCGGTGCTCTACGTGGTGCCGGACAGCCCGGACATCGGCCGGGTCGAAATCGCGTCGCTCTTCGAAGAGCCGCGACTGGTACGCAAGGCGCCCACGGCAGCGGGCGCCTGAGCGTCAAAGGTTGACTCAGCGGTAGATCAGCACCGGGATCTTGGTGTGCGTGAGCACCTTGTGGGTTTCGCTGCCGAGCAAGAGGCTGGTCAGCCCGCGTCGTCCGTGCGAGGCCATGAAGATCAGGTCGCAACCTGCGGTTGTCGCTGCCTCGATGATGCCTTCGTAAACGATGTCGTTGGTGAGCGATATCGTCGCGCATTCGACATCGGCGTCGCGGCAGAGCTGTTCGACGAACCCCAGGATTTCCTTGGCCTGTGTCTCGGCCAGTTCGGCGAACTGCTCGGGCGTCGTCGAGTCGATCAACGCACCCTCGCCGTAGTAGGTGACCGGATATTCCGGCTTGGCATAGAACGCCGTGATCTTCGCCCCGGCCTCCTTGGCGAAGGAGACGGCGCGGCGGCAGGTGTCCTGCGAGAACGGGGAACCATCTGTCGGAACAAGGATGTGCTTGAACATGATGACGCCTTTCTTTTGTGGAGAGCCTGTTCCCAATATAGCCAAAATCATGCGAAGGACAATCGCTTCGGCATCGGACCAAGCGATGACATTGCATCGTTTTGATTTCGGTCAATACGGATCGGCGTCAATCGGCAGACAATTCCCGCCATCAATAAACAAGCCGATTGAGGTGCTTATGGAAACGATCCGGGAGTTGCTGACCGATGACCATCGCCTGTGTGATGATCTGTTCGCCGTGGTCGAGCAGGCGGTGGCAGCGGGCGAGTGGGAAAAGGCCGATGCTGCGTTCGCACGTTTCTGCGCAGCGATGCTGAATCATTTCGACCTCGAGGAGGGTACGCTCTTTCCGGAATTCGAGGCACGGACGGGAATGACGATGGGGCCGACGCAGGTGATGCGTAGCGAACATCGCCAGATGCGCGAACTCCTCGCGGCGGCCGAGGTCTCTCTCGGTGCACGCGATGCAGACGATTACTCTGGCTACGCCGAGACGCTGCTGATCATGGCGCAACAGCACAACATGAAGGAAGAGAACATCCTCTATCCGATGTGCGATCAACACTTGAACGACCGGATCGATGAAATTCTGCCGACGCTGAAAAAGAACCTGAATGCCCGATAAGTCGGAATCCATGCCCGCAACACGCGACGGCGTCGCCCGCGTTGTCGATGGCCGCAATCTGGAGCCGCCCGAACCTTTCGTGCAGGCGATGGATGCGCTCGACGCGATCACGCTGGGGCAGAAGGTCATGCTCATCCTCGGCCGCGAGCCGCATCCGCTTTACCGGGCGCTGGAGCTCAACGGCTATGCCTGGCAAACGGAGCGCAAGGACGACGGCTCCGTGGAGATCCTGATCTGGCACAAGGCGGTCGGTTAGGCGGTTGTTGTTTTGACGATGATTTTCCCTTTGCAACCGGGCATTGCGTCCGGCCTTGAGTGGTAATGCAGGCCCTGCTTTCTTACGACCAGTCGCCGCCGATCGCGGCGCCTTTCCGCTTCTTCTTGACCGCCCCGGTGTTCGCCATCCTAGCCGGCGTACTGCTGCTCTGGGGCGGGCCGGATGCGCTCGCGTCGCGCTGGACACCAGATGTGCTCGCCGTGACGCACCTGATCACCGTCGGTTTCATGTTGCAGGTGATGCTCGGCGCACTGATCCAGATTCTTCCCGTCGTCGCGGGGGCCAATCTGCGGCAACCCATGCGCCTTGCCGCAGTCGTGCATGGGGCGCTGAACATCGGCGCGCTGCTGCTCGGTGCGGCTTTTCTTACGTTCGACGAGCGCTGGTTCAAGGGTGCAGCCATCGTTCTTGGTGCGGGTACGGTGTTATTCCTTTTCGCGGCGTTCATTGCGCTGCGCGGCATTCCGGCGACCAGCGCGTCGATCCGGGGCTTGAAGCACGCGCTGGTCGGCTTGGGCGTTGCCGTCGGCATCGGCGTTGCGCTGACCACATCGCTTGGCTGGTCGCTTGGGCTGTCGTTGTTGCCGTTGGCGGACATTCATCTCGTTTGGGGATTCGTCGGCTGGGGCCTGATCCTGCTTGCGGCCGTTGCCTACGTGGTGGTGCCGATGTTCCAGATCACGCCGGCGTATCCGGGCGGGTTCGAGCGACGGTTCTCGTACGTCGCGCTGACGATGGCCGGTGCCTGGTCAGTCGTCGAGTATCTTGAGCTGGGAGTCGCGCGCTTCATACTCGGTGTGGCGGTCGTGGCCGTTATCGCCAGCTTTGCGGCAATTACACTGCAGCTCCAGCGTGCCAGCAAGCGCGCCCGCTTTGACGCCAATCAGCACTGCTGGCGCATCGCAATGCTTTGTGCCCTCGCGGCGTGCGCAGTCTGGCTGCTGGCGATGTTGCTGCCGGCGTTCGGTGAGTGGATGGGCTGGCCGCTGCTCTGCGGCGTTCTCGTGCTGTTCGGCGGCTTCATGACGGTCATCGTCGGCATGCTCTACAAGATTGTTCCTTTCCTCATCTGGCTGCACCTGCAAAATGCCGGCGCGCGCCGTGTTCTGGTGCCGAACATGAAGAAGATCATTGCCGAGCAGGCGATGGATCGTCAGGTACGGGCACATTTCGCTGCCTGTGCGCTCGTTCTTGCTGCGGCCTGCTGGCCGACGTGGTTTGTCTATCCGGCCGGTGTTGGTTTGATCGTTGCCAACGTCTGGCTGCTGCGCAATCTGTGGTCGGGCGTGGCCGTTTATCGCGCGCACCTGCGCAAGATTGCGGCGGCCTGATCGGGAGTTTCGGTGGATTACCTTCTGCTCAAGAACTTGCATGTGGGCTGCGTCATCGCCAGCGGCTGCGGTTTCGTCCTGCGCGGTATCTGGATGCTTCTCGATTCGCCCAGGCTGAACCAGCGCTGGGTGAAAATCTTTCCGCATGTTGTCGATACCGGCCTGCTCGGGAGTGCGATCGCGCTGGCGACGATCAGCGGCCAGTATCCGCTGGCGCAGAGCTGGCTTTCGGCCAAGGTGATCGGGCTCGTCGCCTACATTCTCTGTGGCACGATGGCGCTCAAGCGCGGGCGGACGAAGTCCATCCGCGGCGTGTTTTTTGTGGTGGCGCTGCTGGTTTTCGCCTACATTGTGTCGGTCGCCCTGCATCGCAGTCCGCTGGCTGGATTCGCCTGACGCGCATTTTCTCGGGCCGCGTATCGATCCGGTTTCGATTGGAGCCGCTGTGGTTAAAACCGTCCTCCTTGCCTTGTTCCTTACGTCGCTCTCATCGCTCTCGTCGCTCGCTGCGGTCGACGAGCGACTGCCCGATTCATCCATCTACAAAGGGGAGATCCGGCGCGGCCCGGATGGTCGGTTGATGTCCATTGAGTCGGCAGAGCTCCCGGGCGCTGCGCTCAAAGCCGCGTCGATGATTGTCGGCCCGCAGGAAAAGATCACGAGCATCAGCGAGGCGGCAAAGCTGGCAAAGGACGGGGAGGTTATCGAGATCCGTTCTGGCGACTACCGGGGCCAGCCGGTCGTATGGACGCAGAACAACCTGACGATTCGCGGCTCGGACAAGCGTCCGGTGATGCTCGCCGACGGCAAGAGCGCCGAAGGCAAGGCGATCTGGGTCGTGCGCGGCGACAACGTGCGCATCGAGAACATCGAGTTTCGCGGCGCGCGCGTCGGCGAGTTCAACGGTGCGGGCATCCGTTTCGAGCGCGGCCAGCTCGTCGTTCATCGCTGCGCTTTCTTCGACAACGAGATGGGCATCCTGACGGCCAATTTGCCGGACATGACGCTCACCGTGAGCGATAGCGAGTTCGGCGCGGCACCCGAAACCGCCGGTGACCTGCATCATCTCCTTTACGTTGGCGCCATCGCGCGTTTCGAACTCATTGGCAGTCGTTTTGAGCGCGGCTACCTCGGGCATCTCGTCAAGTCGCGCGCGCGGGAAAACCACGTGCGCTACAACTTTCTCGTGGATGGCGACAACGGCAGCGCGTCCTACGAACTCGAATTCCCGAACGGCGGCTTGGCTTACGTCGTTGGCAACGTTATCGGGCAGTCGGCAGAAACGGAGAATCCGGACATCGTTTCGTATGGCGCCGAAGGGCCGCGGTGGCCGGACAATGCGCTTTACCTGGCGCACAACACGCTGATCAATGATTACCCGTCGGGCGATTTTCTCAAGCTCTGGACGGAGAAGTTTCCGGGCGGCCTTGAAGTCTGGGTGATCAACAACCTGACCATCGGTTACGGCAACCTGAACAAACCGGCCTATGGGCGGTTCGAAGGGAACGCCACCGCGGAGCGGCGCGAGATGCTGGGCTACGGCGGCGCCCCGGCGCGGCTGGGGAGCAGTTCGCCGTTGCGCGGTTCAGTTCGGATTCCCGGGCAGGCGAACGGCGTTGATCTGCTGCCCTCGGGCGAGTTTGTCTTTCCGGCCGGCGTGCGAAAGGTTGTTCCGGCCAGCGCGCTGTCGCCGGGGGCGTTGCAATGACTTTGGATTGACAGCGTGCCGGCGAGCCGGAAAACTCCTGCCTCTGTGCAATACGTGGTGCGCACCAAGACCGATACACATGGAAACCATGAACACCTTTACCGACACGCTGGTTTTTGACCCTCAGATCATCCGTCGCTTCGACATCAACGGGCCGCGCTACACGTCTTATCCGACGGCCGACCGCTTTGCCGACAAGGTCGGCGCCGAAAACGCCGAACACTGGCTCGCGGAGAGAACCCGCGGTGCGTCGCGGCAGGCGCTTTCGTTGTACTTCCACATCCCGTTCTGCAACACGATCTGCTACTACTGCGCCTGCAACAAGATCATCACCAAGGATCACGGCCGCTCGGCCAAGTACCTGAAATACCTGGCGCGCGAGCTGGCGCTGCAAAGCAGTTTCCTCGCAGAAGGCGATAACGTCGTCGAGCAGCTGCACTGGGGAGGCGGTACGCCGACCTTCCTCTCGCACGACGAAATGCGCCAGTTGATGGCGTCGACGCGCAAGCACTTCCGCCTCGTCGATGACGGCGAGTATTCGATCGAGGTCGATCCGCGCAAGGTCGACTACGCGACGGTCGAATTGCTCGGCGAGCTCGGCTTCAACCGCATGAGCGTCGGCGTGCAGGACTTCGACGAGCGTGTCCAGCAGGCGGTCAACCGCATCCAGAGTGAGGCCGAGACGATGGCCGTGATCGACGCGGCGCGCGCCAACGGCTTCAAGTCGGTCAGCATCGACCTGATCTACGGCCTGCCGCGGCAGACGGTGGAAGGCTTCGACCGCACGCTCGATCGCGTGCTTGCGGCGAGCCCGGATCGCCTGTCGATCTACAACTACGCGCACCTGCCCAGCCTGTTCAAGCCACAGCGGCGCATTCTCGAGTCCGACATGCCGACGGCCGACAACCGCCTGCAGATTCTCGCACTGGCCATCCGCAAGCTGACCGACGCCGGCTACGTCTTCATCGGCATGGACCACTTCGCCAAACCCGGCGACGAATTGGCAATTGCACAGCGCGAGGGACGCCTGCACCGCAACTTTCAGGGCTACTCGACGCATTCCGACTGCGACATGATGTCCTTCGGCATCTCGTCGATCAGCAAGGTCGGACCGGGCTACTACCAGAACGTGAAGACGCTCGACGAGTACTACGATGCACTCGACAAGGGCGTGCTGCCGGTCTTCCGCGGCATCGAGCTCGACGCCGACGACATCCTGCGCCGCGCGATCATCCAGTCGCTGATGTGTCACTTCGAGCTGTCGATGGACGCCGTCGAAGCGAAGCACGGCATCGATTTCCGGAGCTACTTTGCGACCGAACTCGCGGCACTGCGCGAGATGGAGGAGGGTGGTCTGCTGCGCATCGAAGCGCGGCGGATCGTCGTCCTGCCACCGGGCCGCATGCTGGTGCGCGCCATCTCGATGGCCTTTGATCGCTTCCTGCGCGCCAACCACGAGAACAAGCGGTATTCGAAGGTGATTTAGGTCTGAACCAGCCGTTGATCTTCCCTGACCATGCGCTCGAATTCGGCGGCTGGAACCGGCGGGCTGAACAGATACCCTTGAAGCTGATCACAACCCAGATCGCGCAGGAATCCCATCTGCTCGACGGTTTCGACGCCTTCCGCCACGATCTCCTGGCGCAGCTGCTTGCCCATGGTGACAATCGCCTGTGCGATGGCGCAGTCGTTCGTATCTTCCGGGATGCCGGTGACAAAGGTGCGGTCGATCTTCAACGTCGTGATCGGGAATTTCTTCAGGTAGGCGAGGCTTGAGTAGCCGGTGCCGAAGTCGTCCAGCGAGAGCGCGAAGCCCATGGCGACGAGCTTGTTCATGATCGGGATGACGGATTCCGGCCCACGCACGAGCAGGCTCTCGGTAATCTCGAGGATCAGCATCTCGCAAGGCACGTCGTGCCGCTTGATCGCGGCTTGCAGGCGTTCCGGCAACTGCGCGTCGAACTGGCGGGCCGAGAGATTGACGGCGATTGGAAGCATGCTTCGGCCGTTGTCGAGCCAGACGCGGATCTGCCGGCAGGCCGCTTCGAGTATCCAGCTGCCCAGTTCAAAGATGAGGCCGGTTTCTTCCGCGAGCGGAATGAAACGGTCGGGCGGAATCATGCCCTGCGCCGGGTGATTCCAGCGGATAAGCGCCTCTGCGCCGACGATCCTCCCGCTGCGCAGGCTGACCTTGGGTTGATAGTGCAGGAGCAGTTGATCGCTCTTCAGCGCTTGCCGCAATTCGGCTTCGAGCTGCCATTGTTCCCTGGCGCGTTCGTTCATTTCCGGGCTGTAGAGCAGATAGCCGGAACCGCCGCTGCCTTGCCGGCGTTTCATTGCGACGTCGGCAAAGCGCAGCAGCGCCGCGGTGCTTTGTCCGTCCTCGGGATAAATCGAAATGCCGATTCGCGCACTGATGTGCAGCGCGTGCGATTCGATGATGAAGGGCTGAGCCAGCGAGTCGAGCAGTTTGTCGGCGACCAGCCCGCTGTGTTCGCGCTTCTGGATGCTGACCAGCGCGACGACAAACTCGTCGCCGCCGATACGCGCCAGAATGTCCTCCTCGCGCAAGGCCATGCGCAGGCGTTGTCCGACCTGTTTGAGCAATTCGTCGCCGACGTCGTGCCCCAGCGTGTCGTTGAAAGCGGCAAAGCGATTGACGTTGACCACGAGCACCGCACCGTGGTCGTTGTTGCGTCGGGCCGCGGTCAGCGCCTGTTCGACGAGCTGATGGAACAAAACCCGGTTGGGCAGGCCGGTCAGGTGATCGTAATTGACCAGATTGCGCACGCGTTCCTCGGTCGCGCGCAGGACGCTGGCGTCGGAAAAGATCGAGAAGACATGCGTGATGGCATCGTCGGCATCGCGCACGACACCGATCGAGACGGACTGCGGGAAGAGTTCGCCATTCTTTCTCTTACCGATGATTTCGCCGTGCCAGGCACCGGCGCCGCGGATCGAGGCGCGCATCTGCTCACGGAAATCGGCGCTGTGCACGCCCGAACGCAGGAGGTCGGGCGTCTGGCCGATCGCTTCGGTCGCCGAGTAGCCGGTGATCCGGCTGAATGCGGCGTTTACGGAGACGATTTTCTCCTGGTTGTCGGTAATCATGATGCCTTGGTCGCTGTCTTCGATGATGCGGGCGTGCAGGCGATGTTTCTCTTGTTCGGATAGACGGTTCGCGATTTCCGTGAGGTGCGCGGCCATGCCGACCGACTCGTTGTTCTCGTCTAGGATGTGCGTCAGCGCGAGGTTGGCACGGAAGGTTTCGCCGGATTTCTTGCGCCGTTTTACCTCGATCAACGGACTGCCGTAGTCGAGGAACAATTCGTGGATCTCTCCGTTGCGTCGCCCGGGTTCGTCGGCGTAGAGGAACAGGATGTGCTGTCCGATCGCTTCTTCGGGCAGGTAGCCGAACAGGCGCTGCGCGCCACGGTTCCAGCCGGTGACGTAGCCGGCCATGTCCATCGTGATCACAGGCTCCTGTTCGTGGCCTTGCGACTTCTGAGCGGTGACGGTCGGCGCCAGGGTCTCCGGGCTTTCGACGAGCAAGGCGAGCCTGCGCCGGAGTTCGGAAAGCACGTGCGAGCGCGCGGTGTCGCTTAGACTCAGCGCAGTGGTGCACAGGTCAAGACACTGACGCAGTTGTTGTTCGTCGCCAGATTCAGCCATGGCGCTTGTCCTGTTGATCGTGTATCGCGCCCAACATCCAGAGGTGCGCTTCGAGCGTCAGCCGATTCCAGTCGTCAGCAGTCAGGCCGATCTGGAGAAGCAAGGCGAGAACGCGCGTCTCGTCGAGGCGTTCGGAAGCTTCGACGCACTGCAGGAAGTGACCGATGTCGCCCTCGTGCCGGAGCAGGGCATCGTCGAGCAGATCGTTCAACTTCAAGGGCGTCAGAATTTCGGGGAGCGGCATGCCGAAGAGGACGCCAAGCAGCGAGAACATCCCGACCATGAACGCTTGCTCCTGATGCCATCGATCGAGTCCGACCGCCTTCGCCAGCAACTCCATGCTGCGCGCGCGGACGGCGACACGCGCGATCAGCATCGCCGAGCGATAATCGTCGCGGCTCGCAGCGAACAGCATCAGGTTGAGCCAGCGCTTCAGTTGCTGGCGTCCAAGGATGAGGATGGCTTGCGAGAAGCTGGAAATATGCCGCCCGACACCCACGCCAAGGGAATTGACGAGGCGCAGGAGGTGATAGGCGAGCACCGGCTCCTGGCGGAATATGGCCTCGATCTCGCAGGTATCTGCGTCCGTCGCGACGAGTTGCATCAGCTTGAGCGCGAGCGCGCGTGAGGCAGCTTGTGTCGGTGTGGACTTGGGGGGCTGCGCCAGATACCAGTCGCCTGAAAGCCATTGCTTTCCAGGCTGCATAGCCGGTTTTCCGTTTGGCTCAGCCGCCTGGATTGCGGTAGCGGCAACCATCTGTATTCCGCTCGCGTTCATCGCTTCGCTCAATTCGACCGGAAAGCGTTGTTCGGTACCGTCATCGATGAGGCTGGGAAAGCGGCTGGTCAAGGCCTGAAAATCTTCGGTCGCACATAGCGGGAGCAAACCGATCGAATCGCTTTTGCTGACGTGTAGTCTGGCTGCCATTGGGGTGAGTTTGGCGTCTGCCAGCAGTTCAAAGAAAATCAACGGCATCAGGCTCATATCGTCTCTCTCGGTGGGTGTCCAAGCGATCGTTTGCTGCCTTTGTTCCCCGGGTGTCTACGGCGCACAACGGAATAACTCAAGGGTTCGAGCGCTGATTCCTGCTGCACCAACACACAAGCGTTGTTCTGATTCTAGTAAAGATTACCTGCGTCTGCGCCGTGATTTTTTCGAAATGAGTAGGCGAAGTGAATAGCGAAACATCGTAGAAGGAAGGGCCGCCAAAAAGCGGAACCCCGGCGCGAGGCCGGGTTCCGATGCTTCATCCAGGGCGCACCCCAAGAGTACTTCTTCGTGATGTGCTAGCGCACATCACTCAGGGCGCATCTGCGGGAAGAGGATTACGTCGCGGATGTTGGGCGCATCGGTGAGCAGCATGACCAGGCGGTCGATTCCGATGCCGCAGGCGCCGGTCGGCGGCAGGCCGTATTCGAGGGCGCGGATGAAGTCGGCGTCGTAGTACATGGCTTCTTCGTCACCGGCTTCCTTGGCCTTGGCCTGCGCCTGGAAGCGCTCGGCCTGGACTTCCGGGTCATTGAGCTCGGAGAAGCCGTTTGCGATCTCGCGGCCGACAATGAACAGTTCGAAGCGCTCGGTGATTTCCGGATCGTCGTTGCTGCTGCG
>RRZT011933967.1_pt1 | contig 13375 bp, 20 predicted proteins | sample 2165551 | NCBI WGS metagenome assembly RRZT01 (sample SAMN10456910, study PRJNA506462) | wastewater metagenome | biome: wastewater; feature: sludge; material: wastewater sludge; isolation source: wastewater sludge with Escherichia coli K12::gfp cells carrying plasmid... | place: USA: Moscow, Idaho... | reverse complement strand
TTTCTTCCTCACTTGCTCTTACTGTAATTCTACATAATTTACTTTTAGACCACCAAATTAAAAAATCATTTATATCATCATCACTCATTTTAGGAGTACATAATACATAATAAGTTCCATTTGAATTGTCCAAAGGAATTCTTTCATTTATATTAACTAAATTAAATGCATTATATTCTCCTTTTTTTGTCACAAATTCCACATACATACTTGCTCCTCTTACAGCAGTATATAGATTATCCGTTTTAATATAAATTCTATTATCTTGAATACCAACAACTAGAGTAGATATTTCATCTTCTAACTTTAAATATGGAACATTTGTTTTTTCATCTACTCCACATTGTGTATTTCCATCTGGAAATGCAAATATAACATTAAACAAAATTACCATACAAACTATTATCTTTTTCATTTTTCTCTCCTATAGTCTCATTTTTAATTACTTTTTAAAAAGCACTTGTAACACAACCCTCTTCAGGAATTAAATAAATTAAATAATCTAATCTATTTCTTAGTATCTCATTTTTATTTTCAGTCATAGCAAATCCTGTAATAGAACCTGTGCATTCTTTAAAAGCTATTTCTATCATTTTAAACTCTTTATCTCTTAATTTTTTCCACTCTTCTTGAGTTTCTATAAAAGAATTTTTTAAATCTTTTCTATCATTTATTTGTGATAAAAGATACTTATAAGTAGCATCTACATCTTTTGTTAAAAAACTATTATACTTCATAATAGCTTGATTCATTTCATATCCATCTGAAGCATTTTGAATAGCTTCTTCATAGTAGAAAATATTATTTTCATAATCCTCTTTACTTGTTGAAGCCATTGTAAACATTGTCAAACTTAAAAAAATCAACACTAATTTTTTCATTTTTCTCTCCTCTTTTTCCTTATATTTTTTTCAAGCCCTTAAATATTATCTGTTATTCTAAAAAAAATCAATATTTTTTTGAAATTATTTGCACTCTATTTTCCTTATATTTTTAACCCATTCCATTTTTCAAAAAATTATGGTATTTTAAATTTAAGGTTTAAGGGGGTAATTATGAATGAAAAAATACAAATATTAGGAAATAAAAAATATATAGCTAGAGAATTTATAAAAAGTTCAAAAGATGATATTGCCTGTAACCATTGTGCCTTTGAACTAGGAAAATGTAGAGGAGCTATATGGACTCTTGGACAATGCTATATAACAAATGGAAAAGAAGTTTCTAAAAATATTTATTATGAAGAAGTAAAAGAGCTAGTCTTCGCCTAGCTCTTTAAATTTTTATATATTAATCTCTATTTCCCTAGTCCCAAGGGATATTCTCTCCATTATTTTCAATATATTCATATAATGTTTTTTCATCCTCTATTAATTCAATTATTATTTCCATAAATTTTTCTGCCTTTTTTATGTTTACCTCTGTTAAATCATAATATCCTACATATAATCCTGCTTCTGGATCATGATTTAAACCTTCTTTCACATCTTTTGCTTCTTCTCCCAAATAATAATCAAAAAACACTTCCCAATTATACCCATTCATATAGGCTTCTTCATTAATTTCTGACATTTTTTCTCCAATATCAAATACTTTGTCACTTTCAATATTAAATACAACTGATACATACTTATCATTTTTACTTATACTTACATAATCAACATTATTCATAATTTTTATTTCCCCTTTTTTTTTAATTATTTCTCATAAGAAATCTATAGACTATTTCGACAGAATTTAGCTATAACCTCTATTTATTCTGATATTTTTTTAAAAAAGTCTTCACTATATTCTTTCACAACTATTTCTTTACTATTATCTTGATTTTCTATAATAGTCCCATCTTCATAAACTGCATCTGTTCCTACTTTATAAGGCTTACCTTTTCTTTTATTTAACTTTTTAAGAGTATCTATAAAATATCTTTTCTCCAAATGTTGCACATGAGCTATACACTTAGACTCTTTGTCAAATATAAATATCTCATAGTTCTTCTTATTCCCATAAACAAGCTGATTTCCTTCTACATTTATTGGCTCTCCAAGATCCTTTAATACAATTTCTTTTTTCACTCCTAAATATCCCTTATTACTAAGAGGACTTGTCGTTCCTAGTTTCATAAGCATTACAACAAATAATGTCCCTACTAATGCTGTTATTATCGTTCTTTTCCATCTAATTTTTGGCATATTGCCCCCCTTATTTTTGTTTATATAATTCTTGCGATACTTCTGTTATCACTACATATCCACTAACTGTTTTAATTGTTGTTCCATCTTTAAATTTAGCATAATCAAAAACTTTTTCTACTGGTTCACCTTTTCTTTTTACAAGTTTTTTATAAATATCTGTATAATATTTTTTTTCATCACTTTGAACATGAGTTCTACAAATATTTTTTTCATCAAAACTATATTTATCTTGAGATTTTGGGGTGAAATACCCTATCATACTTCCATAATCTTCATAAGGTTTTCCTAAATCTTTCATAATACTTTCCTTACTTTTCCCTATATACTCCTGATTAGGCAATTTACTAACAAAAAAACTATTACCCTTAATTGCAAAAGCTACTAACCCTATAAATATTATTGCTGTTACTATCCCTATTCCTAGTTTAACTTGTCTCGACACTTTGACTTTTCTCCTTTTATTTCTTACTATTTTGATTTTTCATTCCTTGACTTTTAATGCTATAAATAGTACTATATTTAATATTATATATAATCTTATTGGAGGTGCTATTTATGTTAACTATTACTGCTAATACACTTAAAACAAAAGGTATTTCAGCTTTTAATGAAGCTCTTAATGATAATGAAGAAGCTATTATTTCTGTTCATGGTAAAAATAAATTTGTGGTTCTTTCTATGGAAAAATACAACTATCTACGTGAATGCGAATTAGAAGCTGCTCTTCTTGAAGCAAAACAGGATTTAAAAAATAATAATTTTAAAACAGACTCTATTGATAACCATATGAAAAGAGTCCTAAATGGCTAAAATTATATTTACTGATAGCTATGAAAAAAGAGCTACTAAGTTTTTAAAAAAACATCCAGAAATTACTTCTCAATATGAAAAAACTTTAAAAATTATGGAGATTAACCCTAATCATCCATCTTTAAGATTGCATAAGTTAAAAGGCAATCTTTCAGAAATTTATTCTGTTTCTATAAATATTTCTTATAGAATAACCATTGATTTTATAGTTCAAGAAGATACTATAATTCCAATAAATGTGGGTACCCATGACGAAGTATATTAATTTGTGCGACACTGTCGCACATTTTTTATTTTATCAATTTAAAATTTATTATTTTGAATAAACAGTACTTTGAAAAAAGTAATAGTTTTGGTACTATATTTTAAATAGATTTATATTAAAAATGAAATTTTTAAAAAGTGCTTTTAACGAACGTTTAAAGAACTGGCAAAAAACAAGAGAAAACTCTTGTTTAGGATTAAACAAACACACTAATATTATTAAGATTTTATATATAAAAATTCCTTAGAGTGGGTTTTGTCTGAAATACTGATGAGACTCCATTTTAAAGATATATTAAATTAATAATATTTTTTCTAGTATTCATAGATATAAAATCCCCAAACACCGTTACTAAACTCTCCTGCGGCAAACATATACTCTTTAGAATCCAGTACAACTTTATATATATTAAACCTGTAATTTTTCCCATAGTGAGGGTCACATATACTAACTTTTTCATTGGTATTTTCCCATTTATAATTAAAAATATTTACTCCAAAAAGTTCTACATTTCCATCAATTCCAGAAATTTTATATTGCCAACTTTTTATTTTTTTCATCTTCATTTCAATCATCCTCAATTATTCTTCTCATCTTGTGCCATCTCGTGGTTAAATTTGCTTTTATTCCTTAACTATTAATTTTTAACTCTTAATTATCAACTGCTTCTCCCATTCCTAATTCCTAACTACTAATTACTAATTGTTTCCCCATTCCTTAACTATTCATTTTTAATTTTTAACTATTCCCTACTCTTTTCCCAGTTCTATTTTCCCAAAATAATTAATAGTTCCTATTACATAATCCCCTTCTTTTAACTTTCTCCATTTTTTCGTAGCTTTTTGAAAAGCTAATCCATCAATTTTTTTTACTACTAATACCTCACTTACTTTCATTGTTGAAAATTCTTTTTTTGTAACTTCTACCTCACTTTTCAAAAATTTCCCATTCTCTGGTATTTCTATAATTTTATCATTTTCATAGTCATATAGAGCAAGATAACCTTCTGTTTTCAGCTCTCCAACTATTAAATATTTTACTTTTTTTATTCTCCCCTCTTTTTCCCTAAAATCCCCTTTTATATAGCTTTCATTAAGTCCTGCTCTTTCATAGTCATCAAAACTCATTTCATAGCTTCCTATTACTTTTCTTACTACTCCTCTTACTCCCTTTACTTTGTAAAACTCATAAGAATAATAACACATAATCATAAGAATTAATATAAATATATATTCACTTCTTCCTCCAACCTTCATTCTAAATTTCTTATTTGCCATTACAAATATTTTATCTGTAAGTGGTTTAAATAGCCCAACCCCTGTAATGTTCCACATATCAAGAAACATATGACTCAATGCTCCCAAACTTATATAATATAGTGGCTTAAAAAATTTATACCCTAAAAACATTATTGGACCCCATAATATTAAACTATGAGTAATATTCCTATGTCCCCACCTTTTATTTATTGCTATAGATATTGGATAAAATATTCTTCCAAAAAAACTCTTAGGATGATCTATATCTGGTAATACACTCCCTATTACTAAATATTTTGCTGTTTCCAATGGAAACCCAAAACAAAAATTTAAAAATACTGCAAATAACCCATGAGTAGGTGCTATCATTTTTTCTCTCTTTCTATCTCTATATACTTTCTTGTATTAATATTTTTAAAATAATCCACTCCATTTTTTGAATACATATACATGTATTCTGAAGGATTTTCCAATCCTTTCAAAATAGCATTTTCAAAGACTTTTTCACTATCTAAATACTCCATTTATTTCACACTCTCTTTCTAATTTTAAACCACAAGATTAACACTAGATTTCCTCCGATTTTATTCATCTTCCCATCCTGTGCAATCTGGTGGTTAAATTTTCTTTTATTCCTTAACTATTAATTTTTAACTCTTAATTATTAACTGCTCTACTTAATAATTCTTATCACAATCCTTAATAAATATGCAAAAGCCATTCCTATTCCACCTATTATATAAATATCCCTTTGCCCTGTTCCCATTCCTATATACCTTGTAATCATTATTACTGCTACAAGTATAAGCAAAATTTCTGCTATATTTACTTCTTCCCCCTTTACTCTTTCATCATCTTCCCGTACAAATTCCCCTTTTGCAATAGCCCACGCCCTTCCTGGTATTCCCTTACTTTCCATTGAAATAACTTCTTTAGGAACCAATGAACCCAATTTTTTTATTATATGTATTGCCAGTTCTTCCCTTTGTCTCTGCTCTATTGTATGTACTTTTATTTTCTGTTTACCCCACAAAAGCTTTTTAGCTTCTTCTCTATAAGGCTCTACCCCTGCCAAAAAACACTTATTCCAACCATTCCAAGCTGTAAAAAATACAGCCTGTTTTGGTTTCATTTTCTCAATATCATCAATAAATAATGCAATTTCTCTTCCTTTCATTACTTCTTTTTCCAAAAGAGCAACTGTTTTTCCCTTTTGCTCTATTCCTTGTAATTCTGCTATTTTTTTTATAGTTTCTCCATAAGTCTCATTACATGAAATATATAGTTTTTCTCCTTCATAATGAAAATATGCCCACTTCAAAAGCTCTGTTTTCCCTATTCCCCTTTGTCCTGAAAGTACAAATCCAAGCTCCTTTCTAACTCTAGGATATATATGATTTTTAATAAGCTTATCTCTTCCTATAAGCTCTCTTATCTTTATTTCTTCCATATTAGTCTCATTCCTAATTTTCTTTTAACTTTCAACTCTAAATTTTCCATTCTACATTCTCAATTTTCAATTATCTCTATCATTCCCCATTCCTAATTACTAACTTCTAATTACTAATTATTTTTCCATTCCTTAACTATTAACTCTTAATTATTCCCTATTAATTAAACTACTAACTTTCCTTATCTTATTTTCTTTATAAATCCCTAAATAATTACTAATTACTAACTTCTAATTGTTTCCCCATTCCTAATTACTAATTGATTCCCCGTTCCTTAACTATTAACTCTTAATTATTCCCTATTAACTGCCCCTCTAGTATTTCAACATCATTTCAATATTCCTAATAGCCTCATTTTTGTTTGCTTTTTCTTCATTCAATGTTTTTTGTAATTTTAAAAAAGCTTCTACCCCACTTGCTCCTTCTTCATACATCATTGCCTTTGATAATTTTATCTGCTCTTCTACCACCTCTATATTATTTGTACTTTCTTCAAGTTGCCTGCAATACCCTGCCCCTTCTTTAAGAAAAGATCTCTTCTCATCCAATTTACTTCTTTTTGCACTTGTATTATATAAAGGTACTGTAATTCCTACCTTCCCACCCTTACTGTCTTCATCATCACTTTCTGAATAACTAAGATTTAAAGTAAAATTCATATCCATTCCCTTATACTTTTCATCTGCTCTTTTCTGAATTTTATCCCAATATTCCTTTGATGTTGTTGCGTATGTTCCTAATACCATTATTAAAAAAATTAAACTAATCTTCTTCAATTAAACTTGCCACCCTTTCATTTATTTTAGTTTGTGCATATATTTGTGTTGTAGATATATCACTATGTCCCAAAAGCTTTGAAACTTCTTCAATATTTAGCCCTCTATGGTGCAATATTGTTGCATATGTATGCCTAAGAGAATGTAATTTTGAATACCCTATTTTTCTTAAATTTCTATCAATAACTTGTCTTTTACTTTTGTACCCTCCTGTTCCATCTGCTTTTATTTTTTTCATTGCTTCTATTAAAAAGCTTGGACAAGGAATTTTTCTTTCTTTATTTCCTTTTCCAAGAACTTTTACAAAATCTTTCCCTACTTCTACTGTCTCAATCTCACTTATTCTAAGACCACATACAATCATTAGTAATATCCAAACCCCTTCTCTCTTCCCTTCTTCTAAAAGTTTTTTTCCATGATCCTTTATATCAATAAATTCTTCTTCACTTTTTGCTTTTGGTAATCTGACTTTGCCTCTACCAATCACAATTTTTTGTGTTTCCAAATTTAAGTTTGCATACCCTTCCCTCAAATACCATTTTCCTAACTGCTTAAGAGCTGACACTTTTTTCTTCTTTGTATTTACATCTATTTCTGTTAATGCATTTTCAATAATTTCAAGTTTAAGCTTATAAATACTACAATTATTTCTATCTGCAATTTTTTCCCACCAATTTAATGAATATTTATAGGTTTCTATTGTCTGCTTACTTTTCCCAGAAGATAGAAGCATTTTGTAAAATCCATCAATATTTTTTACCCTACCTTTTTTTTCAATACTTGTATTATCATTTCTCAAATCTTTTTCTTCATTTAAAATTTCTGTGAAAATAACATTAAGTTCTTCCTTGAAATTATCTCTATTTTCTACTTCCTCTATTTCTATTTTTTCTTCCAATATAACTTTTGGTTCTTCTTCAATAATTTTTTCTTTTTCAAAATTATGAGCTTTCTCATATATATTTTCTTTTCCAATAATTTTTCCATTTACAATTTGAATATCATTTTCTTCATCATCCAAATTTTTACCCATTAAATTTTTAAAAAATTTTTTTAATATTTTTCCCACTCTCTCTTTTTTTAATAAATTTATTTAATTTTGTCAGAATATGTATTCTGACAACACTCTTTTAAACCCTTAATAATCATTGAAACTTGCTATTATATATATTAAAAAAAATAAATTTTTCGATTACTTATCATGATAAAACATTTAAAAGATATTTTCAAGACTATTTTTTTATGATATTATCTAGTATAATAGAAATTAATATTCATGGGTTTAAAATCAATTTTAAACGTTTTGTAATACTCTTATGAGGAATAATTCGAAAAAATGATTAAAATGCAAATTTAAAGAGATTAGGAGTTTTTAGAAGGGTTTTTTATATGTATTTTCAATTTTATATTTTAGGAATGTTTTTATTTATTTTATATAATTAATATTTCTTAGAAAATTTTAAAGAAAAACAACGACAAAAAATCATTGAATTTTAGTTGTTTTCTTGTTGTTGTTATTTATATACTATTTATAATACTATTATATACCCTTTTTTGCCTAATAAAATAAGGAGGTACAGAAGATTTTTTGGTCTTTAAAGCATAGTATTTTTAATCTTTAAGTAATAGTATTTTTAATCTTTAGAGCATAGTATTTATGGTTATTAAATAATAGTATTTTTGGTCTTTAAAGCATAGTAAATGAAAAAACTAAAAATTAACCCTTAAGTAATAGTATTTAACGTTGATTTTTTGTGAATATCATTGTATAATTAGACTACTTAACCCTTGAATAATAGTATTTTTAAAATCATTAAGAAATTTATTTGTTAAGGGAACCCTTAAATAATAGTATTTATTAGAAAATTAAGTTGTTAAAGGAGAAATTCGGTCTTTAAGTAATAGTATTTAGGTATTTTTAAAAAAAATAAATTATTGATTTTATTGCTTTATATCAAAAAAATTGGTTTCTAAAGCATAGTATTTTTAAAAAAGAGGGAGGACAATGAGTAAATTTCAAGGAGCAATTGATAGTTATGAAAGAAAAGTTGAAATAATAGAAGAATATCTCCATATTGATGATTCATTAGTGGAATTAGAAAAAAATAAAGATCTTGTGAGAATGGAAATGAATATAGTAGAATTTCCTATTTTTTCACGTAGTAAAACTTTAAAAGTAGACCAAATTAAAAAATATTATTTTTCATCAGATAAACAATCTTTCTTAGAAGTGGTTCCAGCAGTTCAAACAACTATTCCTGGAGAATTGGAAGAGAGAGTTTTTATTTCTTTTTTAAAGATTTTTAGAAATAATGGATATAAACAAACTTTTTATTGTAGAATGAGTGATATTTTTGAAAATATGAAAGTTGAAAATATTAATACAAGAAATTCACTATATGCTAAAATTAGAGCTTCAATTTCAAAATTAGCAACAACAACCTTTAAATTTAAAAATCTATTTTATTCTAGTGAGCTAAATAATATTGACAGCGATTTAATTGTGACTAATATCTTAACATATAGAGTAGTAACATTTAAAGACTCCACAAATGTTGAAAAAGAGTATTTTAATGACAAAAGAATAAAAGAAATATACAAAATAACTTTGTCTCAACATTTCTTTGAAAATATAATAAGAAAAGGTTACTTGACTTTTGATGCTGATGAACTTTTGAATATAAAAGATTCGGTTACCAGATCAATATATACTATGATTACTAAATGGAGAAAAAATAGTCTCTATTTATTAAAACCTGCTTTTTATATTGCTCGTAGAGTTCCTCTTGCATGGGATGGTAGTTCTATTAGAAAAACTGTACTAAAAATTGAAAGAAGCCTAAATGAATTAAAAGAAGCTAATCATATACTTGATTTTAAAATGATAAGAAAAAATAAGTGGGATAAAACAGATTTTGAAATTTATTTTGATGAGTCTCATAATAAAAATAAACAACATGATTTTTATGAAGAAAAAGCCAATTTTGATAAAATGATTCATTTAGTTGAAGATAGACAAAATGAAATTATTGATAGAATAATGGTTTTACCAAATGAACCAAAATTTGAAAGTGTATATGGGATTTTTCCAGAATCAGCTAAGAAGTTAAAATCTTTGCCTTTAATGATTAAAGAAGCTCTAAAAAAATATGATTATAATTATGTAAAATATACAGCAGAGTATACAGCTCTATTTTGCAAAACTTCATATTTAAAATATTTTAAAGAAGCTCTTATAAATAATTGGGCAGAGGAATATATAGTAAAAAAAGAAGCTAAAGAAGAAAAAAAAGTACTAAAATTAGAGAGTACTTCTAGTATTGAAGAAGCTGTTATAGTGGAATCAAAAGAAAAAGAAAATAACTTTAACTGGGAAGAATTTTTAAAACTTCCACAATTAGTTCAAGAAGAGATAACAGCAACAGCTTATGAAGATTATTTATTAGAAGCAGAAACTACAGACAGTAAATTAATAAGAGGTATTTTTGAGAAAACTAAAAAATCGTATATCTTAAAAACTATGGATAAATATAATTCTCAAGAAGGAGAATCAGTAGAAAGTTCAATTAAAAATCTTGAAGTAAAAGAATTTATTGAGGAACCTAAAATTATCCTCCAAAAATCAAATGATAATTCTAATGAAATTGTTGGAGAATATATAAGTATACCAGAATTTATGGTGACAGTAAGCAAAGTTGCAAAAGAAAAAAATATCTCAATTGATTTTGAACATTTAGTACCTATTTTCAAATTATTTGGGGAATATGAGGATAAATTTATAAAAATAACTTATAGCAATTCTACAAAACAGGGAATAATAAGCATAAAGTAAGGATTATTTTTCTTGCTGATAATTTTGTTGAAATTTTTAAAGAAAACAAGTATAATAAATACACAAGAGAAAATATGTCTGATGTTCGATAAGTCATCATACAAAAGAAAGAGCTGGATTGCACTCCAACTCTTTTTTTATTTTTTACATTATGGTATAATGAATTTCTGTGGTTACTTACCCTAGAAAGGGGGTGACTTATCGAAATGTTAAGATATATTTTCTTGTTAGTCCTTTTTATTCTACTGATTGAAAAGGTGTATTAGGTAACCACTTGGGTTAGTCGGTGCAACGACTAGCCCTTTTTTTTGTTTTAGAAAATTAATACTTTAGTATATTTCATAATTTTTGTTTGTAAAATTAAATTTTTAAAAATATTGCAATATTCATAAAATTTTCTTATTCTTTAACTATTAACTATTAACAGTCCCTTACTCCCCTCATCAAAAGGAAAGAAGAATCACTCAGAGCGACTCTTCTTTCCTTTTGCATTATATTCGGGGAGAATATAGTCTTTTATAGGTGATAGGTTTATTTTTTGGTAATAGGGTGTTGTTTTCTTTGTTCTTGTTTTGGCGTTGATAGGGGGGCTTTCTCTTTGTGTGTGGCTAACCTGCTTTTTGGTGCCTCTTATTTTTTAGGCACCTTTATTATTCCATGTTTTCCTTTTTTTCTGGCATATTCTATGGCTTGTGACGTTCCTTTACTTTCTCCGTTCCAGTAGGCTAATACATAGTCACAGTCGTCTATTATTCTTTTATTTCTTATCATTGGGGCTACTTTACTTCCATATAGTTCATAGTTTGGTCTGTATATTTTGCATTCCCACCCCATTTGTTTGGCTGCTTCTTCTGCTCTTTGGTCTACTCCTTTGGCTCCACCACTTATTATGGTTGGTTTTTCATTTGTTATTTTTTGTATGTCTCTTATTATTTTTTCTATGTTTGGTACTATGTCCCTTGACCCTATCACTGCTATTTTCATGGGTTCCCCTCCCTTTATTCTATACTATATTATACCATATGTTATATATTTTGTCTATATATTTATAAGATTTTTCTTATTTTTTTGTTGACTTTTTGCGAGTTTTAGAATATAATTATATTGTAAGGGTGACCTACCACGCACCCGCCATTTTATATAAAGGAGTTGAGTTTTATGAAAATTTATTTAACAAATTTAGGAAAGTATAACGAAGGTTATTTAGTTGGAGAATGGGTACATTTACCTATATCTAGTGAAGATTTAAAGGAAGTTTTTACAAGGATAGGAATTAATGAGGAATATGAAGAGTTTTTTATCACAGATTATGAGTGTGATATTTTTAAAATTCATGAGTATGATAGTATTTCATATTTAAATGAAGTGGCTGAAAAGTTAGAAGGGTTATCAGATTTTGATATTTCAATTATTAGGTATTTTGTAGATTTTGATAGTCTGGAGATTAATGAGGCTATAGAGGTTTTTGAAGAAGGTAATTATTGCTATTATTTTGATGTTGAAGATGAAACAGATTTAGGGTATAGGGTAACCGAAGATTGGGATATCCCAGAATATTTGTCTAGCTATATTGATTATGAAGCCATAGGGCGTGATTATCTTTGTAGTGGTTGGAATATTTATGATGATATTGCAATATGCAAATACTAGGGGCTTTTGCCCCTTTCTAGGAGGGTTTCATTATGAAAATAGCTTTGATACAAGATAAATATAATAGTGAAAAAATTTGGATTATTAAGAAATACAAAAACAGAAATATATATTATAATCAAAAGATAGGTGATAAAGTAGTTTATAATTTTAGCAGGACATCAAAGAAGTTTTTGAAGTCAGTATTTGAGAATAATGAAAAAGCTTTGGAAGTGATAGAAAAATTTTAATGATAAAATAAAAAGTCGGTAAATTCAAAAGAATTTACCGACCAAGTCTACCACGACTTCGCCACTTTAAAAAAGTGAGTAATTAATTTTAGCATAGAAAGGAGAAAAATGCAAAATTTAACAGCAGGAGAAAGTCTTAGAATTTTAATGAAAAGAGAAGGCATAAAGCAAGTAGAACTTGCTGAAAAGCTTGATTTAGATAAAAGAACAGTATCACACACAATAAAGTTATTTGATACTAACAAAGGAACTATAAAAACTTTAGTGGAATATGCAGCAGCTTTGGGATATGAAGTTGAAGTAGGATTTAGAAAGAAGGAAGAAAATGAAAATAACTAAGATAGAATTATCGGATATTCATGAGTATTCAAAATTATGTGATGAATTATTTGGGGATAAAACAAATATAGAAAAACTAGAAAAAGCTATGAAAAAAATAATTTCAAACCCAGATTATACTTTAGTATCAATAAAAAATGAAAATGGTAAAATGATGGGTTCTGTCATGGGGATTTTATGCCAAGACACCATAGGAGAATGTAAAACTTTTGTAGTCCTTGAAAATCTAATAGTAAGTAATAAATATAGAAGAATGGGATTAGGAAGAATTTTAGTTGAGTATATTGAGAATTGGGCAAGAGAAAATGACAGTTATAATATATTTTTTATGTCTTTGGCCAAAAGAAAAGAAGCTCATTTATTTTATGAAAGTTTAGGATATTCTAAAGATATATCAGTAGGATTTAAGAAATATTTATAAATAATGATTTTTTTAGTATGAAATTCTTTAATTTATTTAAAAATAATGGTAATATCTAAATTAGAAAAATTGCAGGAGGAAACTATGAGAATAATCAGTTTTTTAAATTTTAAGGGTGGAGTTGGGAAAACAACATCTACTCATAGTATA
>RRZT011941259.1_pt1 | contig 13377 bp, 10 predicted proteins | sample 2165551 | NCBI WGS metagenome assembly RRZT01 (sample SAMN10456910, study PRJNA506462) | wastewater metagenome | biome: wastewater; feature: sludge; material: wastewater sludge; isolation source: wastewater sludge with Escherichia coli K12::gfp cells carrying plasmid... | place: USA: Moscow, Idaho... | reverse complement strand
TTGCTGATTATCCGGAGATAAGCCATGTGCAGCGTTTCTCTACCAAACCGGGTATGATTAAGACCGATGACGCTTTTCAGGGAATGGTGTTAAAAGGGGTAGGTCCGGAGTTCGACCCCCATTTTATAAAAGAGTATTTGGTAGAAGGGGAGATTCCTGTTTTCAGTGATTCAGTATCTACCAATCAAGTGCTTATCTCGAAAGCGTTGGCAACTAAAATGAAGTTGAAACTGGGAGATAAGATATATACCTATTATATACAGGATGATATTCGTGCTCGTCGCCTGACGATTGCCGGAATTTATCAGACGAACTTCTCCGAATACGACAACCTCTTTTTACTGACGGATCTCAATCTGGTGAATCGCTTGAACGGTTGGCAACCGGAACAGGTGACCGGTGTGGAATTACAGGTGAAAGATTATGATAAACTGGAAGATATAACCTATGAGATCGCAACTGATATTGATAACAGGCAAGATGAACTGGGAGGTGTGTATTATGTGCGTAACATCGAACAACTGAATCCTCAAATCTTTGCCTGGCTTGATTTATTGGATTTGAACGTATGGGTGATTCTGATTTTGATGATAGGAGTTGCCGGCTTCACCATGATTTCCGGTTTACTGATTATTATCATCGAACGCACCAATATGATTGGGATTTTAAAAGCATTAGGAGCCAATAATTTCACGATTCGCAGAACCTTTCTTTGGTTTGCAGTCTTTCTGATTGGCAAAGGCATGCTCTGGGGCAATGCCATTGGTTTGGCATTCTGTATTCTTCAATCTCAATTCGGACTTTTCAAACTTGATCCGGAGACTTATTATGTAGATACTGTCCCGGTATCTTTTAATGTTTTACTTTTTATCTTGATTAATTTGGGTACTTTGTTTGCTTCTGTATTGATGTTGATTGGTCCTTCATTTTTGATTACCAAGATCAATCCGGCAAGCTCCATGAGATACGAATAATCCTCTTTTTATCTACCCGTTTTCTACTGCATAAATAATTTAGTCTGTTGCGTGATGTGGAGTGAATAATATGTCTATATTTGCGCCCAATTTACTTAATATCCTCTTGTAGGTTTAATTTTTAACCATTATGAATAATGTGTTAATCCTGTTGGATAATCTGGATGACTGGAAACCGTATTACGAGACAAGTAGTGTCCTGACTGTTTCCGACTATCTGAAAAACAAGCCGGTAGAAAAAGACCGGAAGTTAGTTATTAATCTTAGCGATGATTACAGTTATAACTCTGAAGGGTATTACTGTTCATTGTTAGCCCAAACGAGAGGACAGAAAGTCATTCCGGATGTTGATATAATCAACAAGTTGGAGACCGGGACGGGTGTTCGGATGGATCGTAGTCTGCAAGCCCTCTGTTACCAGTGGATACAGAAGAACAATGTCAAAGACGACATTTGGTATCTGAACATTTACTTTGGCAAATGTAGAGAGAAAGGTCTGGAGCGGATTGCACGATTTATTTTTGAGAATTACCCTTGCCCATTATTGAGGGTGGCTTTGAATACTCATCCCAGAAATCAGATCGAAAGTATTCAATTTCTTCCTCTGAATCGGCTCAATGATGAAGAGCAGGATTTCTTTGCCAACACATTGGATAACTTTAATAAGAAAATATGGCGTGCGCCTAAGTCGGCGAAAGCTTCCCGTTATAGTTTAGCTGTATTGGTTGATCCACAGGAAAAATTTCCGCCCAGCAACAAAGGTGCCTTGCATAAATTGGCAGAAGTTGCCAAGAAGATGAATATTCATGTGGAAATGATTACGGAAGATGACGCCATCCGTTTGCTCGAATTTGATGCCTTGTTCATTCGTACTACAACATCATTGAATCATTATACATTCCATTTGTCGCAATTGGCTGCACAAAACGGAATGGCCGTTATTGACGATCCGCTTTCCATCATCCGGTGTACGAACAAAGTATACCTGAAAGAACTTTTTGAAAAGGAAAAAATTTCTGCTCCTAAGTCAACGCTGATTTTTCAGTCAAACGATCATTCGTTTGAGCAGATCAGCGAACAGGTGGGGGCTCCTTTTATTCTGAAGATACCGGATGGGTCTTATTCCATTGGCATGAAAAAGGTTTCGAATGAGGAAGAACTGCAAGCAAGTCTGAAGATGCTGTTTGAGAAGTCGGCTATCTTACTGGCGCAGGCATTTACTCCTACGGAGTTTGACTGGCGTGTCGGCCTGTTGAATGGGGTACCGCTGTATGCCTGCAAATATTATATGGCAAAAGGACATTGGCAAATTTACTGCCACTATGATTCGGGCAGAAGTCGTTGCGGACTGGTAGATACGATTCCTATTTATCAGGTACCTCGGGTAGTGTTGGATACAGCCGTTAAAGCTGCGAATCTGATCGGAAAGGGATTGTATGGAGTCGACCTGAAAATGGTAGATGATAAAGCCTATGTTATTGAGATCAATGATAATCCGAGTATCGACCATGGGCTGGAAGATGCCATTATCGGTGATGAAATGTATTACCGGTTACTGAATCATTTTGAACAGGCCTTGGAGGCGAAACATTATTGATGATGGAGACGGGTTTATTTGTTCGTAAAGCACAGCAAAGTGATATTCCTGCTATTTTGGAAATAGAATGGGAATGTTTTCGGGAAGATAGCTTTTCGAAAGAACAGTTTGCTTATCTGATAAGCCGCTCGAAAGGAACTTTCTATGTAATGATGGAAGGGGATAGGGTAATCGCTTATGTCTCCTTATTATTCCATGGTGGAACTCATTATTTAAGGATCTATTCGATAGCTGTCCATCCGGATTTCAGAGGGAAAGGATTGGGACAAGCATTGATGGACCAAACGATTCGGACAGCTAACGAATGTAAGGCTGCTAAAATTACTTTGGAAGTGAAGGTGACGAACGCTGCCGCTATTGCGCTATATATGAAAAATGGCTTTATTCCGGCAGGAATAAAGCCATGCTATTATCATGATGGTTCGGATGCTATTTATATGCAACGGTTGATTCCATGAATTCATCTTCTCATGAAATCTCCTTTTCCTCGAAAGAATCGGCAAATCTTGAAATTCAGCGACTGTATAGGTTGGAGAAGGTCGAATAGCGGTAATGAGAAATAGTATTTCCGGTTTCCTCCCATTTCTTTGGCTGTTTGGTTAATAACGACAATTTGCATGATGAAGCGTAGTAACCAGATTAACAGTGCGATGCCTGCGACTAACCAATGAGAATTGAGGACGCCGGATGCGATGCCTGCTATACAGGAAACATAGAATAACAGACGGGAGAAAGTCTCAAATCCCAAAAGGTATCGTTGTATTCCCTGATAATATCTTGCGGTCGCCATATAGCTTATTTTTTCCTCTTTCCATTCTTTGTATCGGTACACAGGATTTATCCGTGTGGTGGCGTTGATGTCTGTTTCGACGCGGGTATTTGAAGGAGTTGCCAACTGGTTGATGAATAGGTCATCCTCTCCACGTTGCAGGTTCAGGTATTTGGAGAATCCTTTCTGTTGGAAAAACAACTCTTTCCGGTAAGCTAAGTTACGTCCGATACCCATATATGGTTTTCCGGCTAAAGCGAATCCCAGATAACGCAAGGATTGGAAGAGGGTATCAAATGCGGTACGTTTGTGCAACCATCCTTTTGTACGGTCATAGCCGCTATATCCCAATACGATTTGAGTCTGCGGAGTAAAGTTGCGTGCCATTAACTTTAACCACTGGTTACTTGCCGGCATACAGTTTGTTTCTGTAAATACCAGCCAATCATGTTTACTGGCTTTAATGCCTAATGTCAGGGCCAGTTTTTTATGACTGATATAACGTGCGCTTTCAGGGGTAAAACTATGGTAAAGATGAGGATATTTTTCTTCCATCATTCCCAGTATATCCTCGGTTTCATCTGTGGAAGCATCGTTGATGACAATCACCTCGAATTGCGGATAATCCTGTTCCAGAATGGCTGGCAGGATTTTACGCAGGTTTTCAGCCTCATTGCGTGCGCAGAGAATTACGGAAAGTGGAGGCAGTTCTCGTGAAAAATGTACCTCTTCTTTGCGTACAGCCTTATTATGGGCATGTATCCGATTGTACAGGCCAAAATAATAGATGAGCTGAATGATAAAAAGAATACCTGCCGCTGATAAAAGAATCAGTTCGACAGTATTGAATGTAAATGTTTCCATCAAATTTTAGTGTCGTTTTTACAACGGCAAAAGTACACAATTTTTCGGTAGTTCCGTCATCTCGACGGGAGGTTATTTCGTAAGTCCAGATATTCTTTTTTAAACATATCTACAAAAAGAAAGAATAGCGAAAGCAATAACGGGCCGAAGATCACTCCCATGAACCCAAATAACGGCAGACCGATGACTACTCCGAAAATGGTGATAAGCGGATGTGTATCTGCCATTTTCTTTTGGAGAATAAACCGGATCAGGTTATCTGACTGTGATACGACGATGGCTCCATAAGCAGCAATTCCGATGGCATTAAACCAGTCTCCGCTTATGGCAAGGTAAGCGGCTACGGGAAACCATACCAGTGCGGTGCCTACCATCGGAATAATGGTTGCAAAGCAGGTCAGAAATCCCAGCATCAATATGTTGGGTGCTCCGAAAAGGAGATAACCGATCATGGCTACTCCTCCCTGAATGATAGCCAGCAAGGGAATACCGATGGCATTGGAACGAACAATCATATTGATTTCGTGGATTACTTCTTGAGTATTGGTCTCGTTAAATGGCAGAATATCGTTGACGTATGCTTCCATTTTTTTTCCTCCGATCAACATGAAATAAAGTACAAAGATCATGACGAACAGGTTGATGGCGAGACTGCTGATACTCTCCATTATGATTTGTCCGATACGGGGAAGTATGGAGACAATGAATGTCAATGTATCTTTTCCTAATACATCATATCCTGTTTTCTCTTTGATAAATTCGGCTACTTGTTGGATCGGTGCGATATACGTTTGTGGGTCCAGATTGATATCTTGTAGTTTATTTACTACCATCCAGACGGTCAGTCCCAAAGGAATAAGGAAGACAAAAATAGTTTCTGCGGTAATCAGTAAAGCACTTAGGCTACGTTTTAGCTTTCGTTTTTCTACCAGATATCTCATCTGTCCGCGTACAAGAATATAAATAGTGAGTGCTCCCAATAATCCTCCCAGGAATGGAGTGATTTGTCGGAAGATGATGATCCCCATAAATAGGATGATGACGATGAGGGAATATTTCCAGTATTGTTCTTTGGTGCTCATATCATGTGAAATTCGTTTATATAATGAACAATTAAGGTATAGGAAAGGTTTGTTTTATGGTGAGATAACGAAATGAAAACAGTTTGGTTTCATTGAGCGGATATTCGTTAATATCCAATTGATTTATGTTAAATGTTAACGGATTGGTTGTTTCTATTAAACCATGTTATAAGATACGCTGCTTTGACCTGAAAATTTGGAGATAACCGAAAAGCTCGTATCTTTGTAATGTGTTTTTCATAGTATTAGATTTAAGGTTAACAAAGATTGGCTGTCTGGGATAGATAGCCTTTTTTTATGTTATATATTCTGCTCTGTTTGACTATCCTCTTGGTTTTTCACAAAAAGCATTTGATTCCCACGTCCCACTTTACAGATTATGCCTTCTTTGGCAAACCGCTTTAAATCCTCTAATGCTTTATTTTTCAGTCGTCCGGTCAGTTCGGTATATGTGGTGCGTGTGATGAATCCATATCGGTTGACGTGTTCAAGTAGTCTTCTTTTCAGTTCTTCGTCATCCAGTTGGCTTGAAGCTTGGAAAAATAGTTTTTGAGCCCGTTCCAGTTTACCCGTTGCTTTCTTCTTGAATGTTTTGGAAGCAAGGAAATTCACTCCGTTGAATTGAATGGAAGGTGAACGCAGGTCTTTTTTATCTTTCACCAGTCGGGATTTTATCTTTCCGGAAAAATAACCGAACTCACCTACTTCTACCCGGTAGCCTTGTCCTATGTATTCTCCCACGAGGTCTACAAGTTCCATCAGTGTACCTTCTACCACTCCCGGCTTGTATCCGGTGCGGGCAACGAGTTGTTTCAATAGTTGTTTGGTGTTGATAGTGCCGTTAAATACAATGCTGGAGTACAACACATCCTTTTCTCCCTCTTTTGTAGTGAGAGCCGGTTTCTTCTTAAAGTCGTAATATGCCATTATTCTGATAATTAAATATATTCTCTGTATTCTTTATTGTTTTTTACTGTAGCTTTTATGAAACTGCTTAGTATAATTTTGCTCGTCCTGTTATAGGGTGTCTATTGTCCTGTTATAAAAAACTATTTGTTTTCCTATAAGAAAATAATTGTTTTGTTGTAAAGGGATAATGAAAATTATGCAGTAAAGGTATTTGTTTTATGTGAGGCGGACAAGTAATTGATGCAATGTTTGGGAATAATCTTCTAATGTGTTGAACAAGTGAACGTTTCTTGTCCTGTGCCGAAAATTATGTTTTTCAGCATAAGTGAGTGTTTTTCTATACTAATATTATTGTATTCTAAAAAAAATCCCTTAATATTGCATTTGTATTATTTGTCAGACAAATAATACAAATCATAAAATTCTAATAATATGAAGATAGAAATTAATCAAACAACATTAATCGATCAGGTGGAAGACAGTCTGCTTACTTACTTTAAAAAGAATGACTTAAGGCGTGGAGATTCAATTCCCAATGAGAATAATCTGGCTGCAGAATTAGGAGTTGCAAGGAGTGTTGTCAGAGAAGCATTGAGTCGTTTGAAAATGATGGGGCTGATTCATGCACGTCCTCGCAAAGGAATGGTTCTGACCGAACCTTCTATTTTAGGAGGGATGAAAAGAGTGATAGATCCTCGTGTTTTGAGTGAAGAAACTATTTTAGATCTGTTAGATTTCAGAATTGCACTTGAAATAGGAATATCAAGCGATATTTTCCGTAAGATAACTCCTAAAGACATCGAAGAATTAAGCGAGATAGTGAAAATGGGAATTGTTTTTGAGAATAATGAATACGCATTAATCAGTGAATCGGCTTTTCATACGAAACTATATAAAATCACTGGAAATAAAATAATATCCGAATTTCAGGAAATCATTCACCCTATACTTGTCTATGTGAAAGAAAAATTCAAAGATTATTTGAAACCTATAAATATAGAAATGAGTAAAAGTGGTAAAATAGCTACTCATGCTGATTTGCTGGATTTTATAAAAAAAGGGGATGAAAAAGGATACCGGGATGCCATCGAAAGACATTTTGAGGTTTATAAGATTTTCAAGGTCAATCGGAGTCAGGAGTTGATGGCAGAAAAAGAAAGTAGTGAAAAGGTAGAAGGGATATGAAAAGACTATATTTCATCATTTTATGTTTATCCTTAATAATATTGTTTATGAATACATCTTGTTTGAGAAAAAAGGAAAAGAGGATAGAGGTGCAATGGGAAAACTCATTGCTGCTTCCAGGATGCGCCGGCATGCCGGAGAACGTCGGATTAGCAGGTGCATATTCCGGGATAGTGGAAGGAAAGTTGCTTGTGCTGGGCGGAGCTAACTTTCCTGACAAGTATCCTTGGGAAGGAGGAACGAAAACTTGGTGGTCTACTTTATATAGCTATGATTTACAAACGGGAAAATGGACTGTTTATGATGATTTTCTCGATCGCCCGCTTGCTTATGGAGTTTCAATAAGTCTGCCGGAAGGATTGTTGTGTATTGGAGGGTGTGATCGTACGCAGTGTAGTGATAACGTTTTCCTGATAAAGAAAGAAGAAGATTCATTTGTGATAGACTCTGTCAGTTATCCATCTTTGCCGGTTCCGTTGGCGAATGCAACGGGAGCAATGGGTGATAACTGTATTTATATTGCTGGGGGGCAAGAGACTATGGTAAATGAACAGTCGACTCATCATTTTTACATGCTTGATTTGATGCATAAAGAAAGAGGATGGCAAGAAATGCCGGATTGGAATGGTCCTTCTCTTTCCTATGCAGTAGGTGTGGCTCAAGGGGAACGATTTTATCTTTTCAGCGGAAGAAGTTATGCTCCGGATGAGGCGATGGTAGAACATACGGAGGGGTACGTATTTGAGCCAGGCGTTGGAAAATGGAGTAAAATGATCGGTTCTTTTCCTGTAATGGCGGGGACTGGTATACCATACGGGGAGGATAAGATTCTGCTATTTGGGGGAGTGGAAGAGATTCTTCCTACATCTTCCGAGCATCCGGGATTCAGCCGTAAGTTACGATTAGTCAGTACAAGTACGAATTCTCTGGTAGATTCGCTCGAATGTCCTTATCGCATTCCGGTTACTACAAATGTTGTTTCTGTCGGAAATCAGGTATTCATCGTAAGTGGTGAGGTACAGCCGGGAATACGGACGCCATTTATTCTGAAGGGAAGTTTCTAGAAATAAAATGAAATATCAAATCTAATTAAATGCATTATGAACAATTATGAAAGACTGGAAGGGATGGTTGCGGCCACCTTCACCCCAATGGATGAAAATGGGGATGTAAATTTATCTGTTATTGAAAAATATGCTGATTGGATCGCATCAACTCCTATTAAAGGGGTGTTTGTGTGCGGTACGACCGGTGAATTCTCTTCGCTGACGATTGATGAACGTAAATTAATTCTTGAAAAATGGGTTGCTTCGGCTGGTAAGCGGTTCAAAGTGATTGCCCATGTAGGTTCAAACTGTCAGCGGAGTGCTATGGAACTGGCATGTCATGCGGAAAAAGCAGGAGCCGATGCCATTGCTTCAATAGCTCCGTCTTTTTTCAAGCCGGGAACGGTAGATGAGTTGATCGATTTTTTTGCTCCGGTTTGCAGGTCTGCCAGTGGACTGCCTTTCTATTACTATAATATGCCGTCGATCACAGGGGTTAATTTGCCGGTAGATAGATTTTTGGTAGAGGGTAAGAAGAAAATACCAAACTTGGTAGGTACTAAATTTACTCATAATAACCTGATGGAGATGGGGGCTTGCATCGATTTGGAGCAGCATAAGTTTGAAGTTCTGCATGGCTTTGACGAGATTTTGATTGCAGGTTTATCAATGGGAGCTGTGGCAGGCGTAGGAAGTACATATAATTATATTCCCAATGTTTACCATGCCATTTTTGAATCAATGAAGCAAAATGATGTGGAAACAGCACGTGCCTGGCAAATGAAATCTATACGTACAGTGGAAGTTATCATTAAATATGGTGGAGGCGTACGTGGAGGTAAAGCTATCATGAAATTAATAGGTATTGATTGTGGCAGTTGTCGTTTACCGATAAAACCTTTTTCAGTTGAGGAGTATGACAAATTAAAAGGTGATTTGGATGCAATAAATTTCTTCGATTTTTAGATATAAAAAGAGGAGATGACAGTAAAAGTATATTGCTGGGGTTTAGCTATTTTACTTTCTGTCATTCCCCTCAAATCTAGTTAAATGCGTTCAAAATTACCTAAAATAAAAATACTATGAAAGTAAGAAGGGAAATATTAATCATATTTTCAATGATTTTATTATTGGTATTGCCAGCCACGTCTTTGGGTAAAGAAATAAAATGGGTGCTGGAACGACCGGTAATTCCTGTGTTGGTGAAGAAACCGGCAAGTCCTGTATTAAAGGTTACTCTAATCAGGGCAGACAATCAACCTTACGCCATTCAGCAAATAGATTTAGATTTATTAGGGAGTACGGATGTGGCAGATGTTGTTTCTGTTGCTATATATGGTACACAAGAAAATGGACTGATAGATACATCCCGTTTGCTATATAAAGCGCTTCCCGCTGCACGTAAAATATCATTTACTGATAAAGTACAGGTAAATCAGGATTCTTTGTCTTTTTGGGTAGCCGTGACGTTGAAAGATACGGTTTCATTGGATCACCGTATTCAGCTTAACTGTAACCGGATTAAAACGACTAAAGGCAATCTGAAAATCTCGGAAAAAGGAAGTAAACCTTTGCGGGTAGGAGTAGCGGTACGGCAGAAAGGACAGGATGGGTGTGTTTCGTCACGTATTCCGGGATTGGCTACCAGCAATCAAGGAACTTTGTTAGCCATTTTTGATGCCCGTTATGACTACTCTCGTGATTTGCAAGGAAATATAGACATTGCTCTTCATCGGAGTACAGATCAGGGATTGACCTGGCAACCTGTTCAGACTGTATTAGATATGGGAGAATGGGGCGGCTTGCCGCAGAAATACAATGGAGTGAGCGATGCTTGTATTCTAGTCGATAAAAATACAGGTGACATTTATGTAGCCGGATTGTGGATGCATGGCCTGCTGGATAAAGATGGCAAGTGGATAGAAGGATTGAATGAAAGTAGCACGGTCTGGACACACCAGTGGAAAGGAAAAGGCTCCCAACCCGGAACAGGACTAAAAGAAACCTGCCAGTTTATGATAGCGAAAAGTACGGATGACGGTCTTAGCTGGAGTTTTCCGGATAATATAACCGCAAAGACGAAACACCCTGAATGGTGGCTGTTTGCACCGGCACCGGGACAAGGGATTACGTTGAAGGATGGCACGTTGGTATTTCCCACACAAGGACGTGATGAAAAGGGACTTCCTTTTTCAAATATTACGTATAGTATAGATCACGGACAGACGTGGGTGGCCAGCAACTCTGCATATCGGGATGTAACGGAATGTAGTGTCGTACAATTGAATGATGGTGCCCTGATGTTGAACATGCGCGACAACCGGAACAGAGGACATAAAGAGGTGAACGGTCGGAGAATTTGTACGACTACCGATTTGGGAGCGAGTTGGAAGGAACATCCTACTTCAAGAAAGGCACTGGTGGAACCTACTTGTATGGCAAGCCTGCACCGACATGAATATATAGAAGAAGGAAAAAAGAAAAGCATGCTTCTCTTTGTAAATCCGAATGATTATGGGAAAAGGGATAAACTGACTTTGAAAGTGAGTTTTGATGATGGAATGACCTGGCCGAAGGAACATTGGATTCTTTTCGACCAATATCGCAGTGCCGGATATTCCTGCATTACGTCCATAGATGAAAATTCAATAGGCATATTATATGAGAGCAGTCAGTCGGATTTAGCTTTTATAAAAATCGATTTAACGGAGATTTTAAAGTAAACAGGCATGAATAATAAAACTTCAAATATATATCCCTGGGTAGTAGTCGGACTATTGTGGGGTGTTGCTTTGCTGAATTATATGGACAGGCAAATGCTTTCCACTATGCGAATTCCGATGATGGAGGATGTCCGGGAATTGGAATCGGCTGCCAATTTTGGTCGTCTGATGGCTGTCTTTCTGTGGGTATACGGACTGATGAGTCCTTTGTCGGGTATTATCGGTGACCGTGTGAACCGTAAATGGTTGATTGTAGGTAGTCTGTGTGTATGGTCGGGAGTTACTTATCTGATGGGCTATGCCACCACTTTCAATCAACTCTATTGGTTGCGTGGGATTATGGGAGTTAGTGAAGCACTGTATTTACCTGCTGCTTTGTCTCTGATTGCCGATTTTCACAAAGATAAAACTCGTTCGCTGGCTGTGGGAATACATATGACGGGATTATATGTAGGACAGGCTATCGGTGGGTTCGGAGCTACTTTTGCAGCAATCTATTCCTGGCATACCACGTTTCATTGGTTTGGCATTATAGGTGTAGGTTATGGTATTATTCTGGCATTTTTCCTGCGTGATAAAGAGAGAGGAAATGTTTCGGAGAATCAGAAGATGAAAAAGATTCCGGTATTGAAGAGCTTGGGAATGTTATTCTCTAATGTCTTCTTCTGGGTTATCTTATTTTATTTCTGTGTGCCGGGTACTCCGGGATGGGCGGCAAAGAATTGGTTACCAACTCTTTTTTCTGATAGCTTGTCTATTGATATTTCAGTAGCAGGTCCTATGTCTACCATTTCTATAGCCTTATCTTCACTCTTCGGAGTATTGGCAGGTGGATACATCTCGGATCAATGGGTATTAAAAAATGTACGTGGAAGAGTTTATACTGGTGCGTTGGGTTTGGGGCTTATCATACCTTCCCTGCTGTTTATCGGATATGGTCATTCTATTTTTGCATTGGTCATGGGAGCGGTGTTATTCGGAATAGGTTTTGGCATGTTTGACGCAAATAATATGCCTATTCTTTGTCAGTTTGTATCTGCACGTTACAGGGCAACCGCTTATGGTATTATGAATATGTGTGGTGTATTTGCCGGAGCTGCTATTACGAGCCTTTTAGGCGAATCAATGGATGCCGGACACCTGGGACGTGATTTTGCACTGCTTGCTATATTGGTACTGGCTATGCTGGTTATTCTGGTCACTTGTCTGCGACCTAAAACAATTGATATGAAAGATTAATTTTCAAATTTTAATTTTATATTTTATGAAAAACTCAATAAAGCATACGAATAAAATATTATCGGTGTTATTTGCTTTTTTATTTATTTCCCTAAATATTCAAGCAGATGATATCAGTTCTAAAGAAGTTGAAGTATCTAAAAGTATCGTAGCTATTAAGGACAATGTAAAAGAATTAACAGATAAGGTCGATCAACAATTTATCTTATTAGATAAATGGAAAAATTCAACAAGTGAACATGCGACTACCGCCGCCAAAATAGGTAATCACAATCAAGCAGTCGCTGCTGATATTAAGGATGGAGAGAGTAGTGCTCAAAACTTATTACAACAAAGTAAAGCTTTGAAACAGACTAGCGCTTCAAATGTGACAAGTTCCAAAGCGACACAAACTATTTTTGATAATTTTAATAAAAGTGTTGAGATGATAAAACAAAATGGCGATACCTTATTTGAAAATACAGAAAAGGTTAAAGGACATTTTGATAATGAGGTTCAGGCTAACTCGGGATTCATTACTCAGTTTAAAGGCGTCTTTGTTAGTAGTAGTCAGGCGTTGCCTTATATGGATCTGACTAACGACATTGAATTTTACAATAGTAAAAAAGTAAGGGTGTATTTAAAAACGAAACGAGGTATTTATTTTAAAGAGCTAGATAGCCAAAATAAGGTTGATGTTTTTTTTTCAAATATGATGAATCATGTCATGGCGAAAATTTCTGATACAGGTATTCTAAAAAGTTAAATTTAAGAATTTTTCAATACTAAGAGACATAGATAACTTTAAATATCCTAAAATATCTTAAAAAAACCTTGAATAAAACAGATTTTTCTGGTATACTTATTTGGTGCGTAATGGACGCATACAAACCGCTCATCCGCTGAGGCGTGTGCCAAGGGCACGAATACTTAGGTAAGTCTTAAGATGAGTAGAATAGGAGAATAATAATGAATCCATTAATCGAAGCAATCAATGAAGGTCAACTTCG
>RRZT011619246.1_pt1 | contig 13377 bp, 5 predicted proteins | sample 2165551 | NCBI WGS metagenome assembly RRZT01 (sample SAMN10456910, study PRJNA506462) | wastewater metagenome | biome: wastewater; feature: sludge; material: wastewater sludge; isolation source: wastewater sludge with Escherichia coli K12::gfp cells carrying plasmid... | place: USA: Moscow, Idaho ... | reverse complement strand
CACCCGATGTCGTTCTACGGGCTCTCGAAGGTCACGGTCGAGCATTACCTGCGGCTCTACCTGCTGCATTTCCAACACCACGTCCTGCAGCTCTACCTGCTCCACGACCCCTACCTCTACCGCGTCCTTTACCACGACCCTTCCTGCGTTTCCGCTCATCACGATCTAAGTAGTCTTGACCTTCATCATTACACCCACAACAACATCCACCACCCTTGCCACCTAATACAGATGTAGCAGCTTTAAGTGCGGCTTGTTTTGTCATCCAGTCTTTAATGAATTTACCCATCCCCATTGCTTTCTTAATAAATCCAGCTATGGTTGTGGCTACGGTACCAACTGCACCAGCAATTGCTAATAAGACTCCAAGAAGACCTTTCGGTTTTTTCTTTTCATCTTTAATTATAGGCATACCTGTTGCAGGGTCTTTCTTAGCATTCTTTTCACGGTCTGCTAATTGGTCTTCAATAGAACCTTCACGGAAACCATTATTGTCTTTATCACTCCACAGCCCGGTTTTTGGTTTTGGTAAACGATCTTCAAGTAATCTGTGAATATCACGTATTAGCCTAACAGCACCTTTATCACGATATTGTTTATCACCGACTCCTTTCTCATCTTTATCAAGACCCCATTTACCAGTAGTGTCTTTAACCTTAGCAGTTATACCACCTAAAGCACTAGTAACTGTTTTCTTAGCGGAATCTACTTTACCACTAACCGTTGCTCTAAACTTAGCTTTCTGTTCGTCATTAGGCATCATTGACTCTAATTGCTTTTGTGCATTAGTCCAACTAATTTTAGCTTTACCTTTTAACTTTTTAACCTTACCACTAAGTTTTTCAGATTGTTCCTTAACCCACATTTCACGGAGTTTAGCTTTATAAGCTTTTACTTCAGGATCATCTTCAGTAAATTCAGTCATCCATTCTGGAATAGATTCCTTAGCCTTAACAGTTAGTTTATCTGCTGCAGCTCTTAGACTATTGGTTACACCTTCTTTAGTGATACCCTTGTCTTTAAGATGCATTTCAAACTTCTTAGCTTCGTAACGAATGTCATCGCTTGTAGGCATTAACGAACGTACTTTAGCTTCTGCAGCTTTCCAATCAATAGGTTTAACTTGGTCTTTGGTTTTCTTAACTAGTCCACTAAGTTTAGCTTTCTGTTCTTCCATCCAATAACGACGTAGCGTAGCTTTATAACGTTTAAGTTCTTCATCGTCATCACTAGACACCACTAACCAATCTGGAATAGAATCTTTAACCTTTTTCATTACTCCGTCAAGTTTACCTTTAGCTTTATCAGTAAAGGTTTCACCTGTTTCACGATCAGGGTTATTAATAGTATTCTTAAGATACCATGCTTCTAATCTAGCTCTCTCAGCTATATCTGCAGCAGTATCTTTGGCTTGGTCTATACCGGTTTTAAGTTTGCCCTGAGCCGTATCTAATAAACCTTTACCCTTATCGGTTAAAGTTTCACCAGTTTCACGATCAGGATTATTAATTGTCTTAGCTGCTAACCATGCCTGATACTGAGCTTGTTCAGACATATCTTTAATATTGCCTGTAGCTTGACCAAGTTTATCTTTAGCTTTATCAACTAACTTCTCTTTACCAGATTTAGCCCATCCAACCAAGGTATCAAATGCATCCTTCTTATTTTCAACAGGATTGCCATCATGATCAAGTAACTGACCAATATTAGCTTCACTAGCTTTACGCTTGTCACGCTCGCCAGTTAGGTAATCTCTAGTATCCTTTTGGAAACCTTTGACTTTACCTTTGAAACGATCCCATTTAGAAGTATACTGATCCAAACCATCAGGATTAGCATTTTGCATCATGTATTCATTATAACGTTCTTCTTCAAGTTGTTCAGGGGTTTTCTTCTTAGTACCCCGTATTACATCCTTGACTCCGTACATTAATTTGAATTGAGCTTGCCATGCTTTCTTACGGAATTTATTAAATCCTTTAACACCAGCCCAACCAAGTTTAGCTACATTCTTAATACGACGGATTTGCTTACGCATAAATCCTTTAAGTGGTTTTCCATTAGCACCAACTAATACAGTATCTGCATACCGAGACTCAGCTAATACAAGGTTACCTTCTTTATCGTAGATGTCACCAGTGATATGTTTATAATCAGTGATCTGTTTACGTTCACCGTTATAGTAATTACCTTCTTTTAATTCCTTAAGAGTTAAAACAGGTTCATCCATTTCATCTTTGATATAGACATCAGAATCTAAATGACTAATCTTGGATTTAGACCACTTAGCCGCAGTTTTAAGTTTACCCCAAACATTGTGTTTAGATGCAAATTTTACTGCAGTATCAAAACCTTTACCAGTCATGGTAGTACTAAATTTAGTACCAGCTAAAATACTTTTAACGTAAGTGGATGGTGATATTAATTTCTTACCAAGATCCTTAGCATGTAATTTAATATTACCAATCTTATCAACTACTGTACCACGGATGTCTTTAGCAGATTTGATTTCTGCCCCAGTTGCTTCATCAAAATATTCACCGTTCTTAAATCCATCAACAGTAAGCTTCGGTACGTTAGGATCATCTTCAGTATAAATATCTGCTTGATAATTACCAACACCATCTACCATACGTGATGATTTATAAGTAGGATCTAATTTAAGACGTGACTGATCATATCCTTGTAAGAATCCATCTTTAGCGTCTGACGCACCATTAGAAATAGCATCCCAGATTTTATTCTGTTTAGCCTTATCAGTAAATCTATCCCATTGCATCTTTAAAGATTGCCCTGGTTTAGCATTCTTGATATTGTTTTCATAGAAGGCACGCATCTGTTGAGGTAATTGTTCAACATTACCCATTAGATCACGCATTGAACCAAACTCAATACCACGAAGGGATTGGGTCATATCTTTAAGATGTTGAATCGGATTAATAGAACGTATAGCATCAATAATTGATTCTAATGTAACACCCGCTTTATTGTTATTATCCACAGTTGTTGTAGTGGGTTGAACATCTCCACCAGCAGCATAGCCTGATAGATTTTCAAGTACTGAAGATCCAACCATGTTTAATTGGTTTAAGAAACTCTTAACACCCGGTTGTTTATTTACTTCACTACGAACAACGAACTCATCCGCATGTACTACACCTTTTGGTTGATACTTATCACCAGGACCAGTGTCACCACCAACTGCAAAACCTTTGTAAGATCTTCTTTGAGTTTTCTTATCAATGTTTGCTTGGTTTACAGAATATCCACCATCATCATCTTCAGTGATAAGTCCAGCTTCCACTAATTGTGGACCAAAACCTAATTCAATAAGCTTCTGGTATTCTTCATTAGAACTTTCATAATTCCAACGAGACTGTTCAACAGCTTTATTAAATGAGTTATAGAACTTATCCGCAGTAGCACTTTGTTTACGGATGGTTTTGTTACGCTCTATTTCATTTGATGTGTCTGCATATAAATCAAATCCTCTCGCTTCCAAGAAGGTATTTAGTTCATCACGCTGACGTACAGCATTTGGTCCTTGTGGATTAAAGTTACCTAACATCGTATAGACGTCAAAGATAGATCCACCATTAGCCATATTCTCGGAAACTAATCCAGCTAATGTTTTACGAGTTTCTGGTGATAGTTCTTTACCTGGGTCAATTGATTTTATAAAGCTAGTAACACTTTGTGCATTCTTAGCAATATTAGATTCACTGCCTGTAAATTTCTCAGTGATTCTAGCACCAATAGCTTTGTCAGTATTAAACTTATTCTTTTCCCAATCGAAACTCATTGGAGAAACGTTTTCATCACCAGTTCTAGTTTTAAGCAATTCGTGGTGAATCATTTTCAAATAGCCAGGTATGACGTCATTGATGGTTCGCTTAGTTTTAAAATCTATAGCTGAACTTTCACCTAGGTTATCATAATTGTTACCTGATAACTTGGAGTCCTGTGACCAACCAGCACCACCAATTAGGTTACGTACTGTGTTATCAAGGAAATCAACACCAGTATCTGATTCACCTGTTAAGTAACTGTTGATACGTTGAGAACCACCACCCATGAAGGCTTTTATCTTCTCACTATATCGAACTAGTTTACTGTTAGTCTTTAAAGATTTCTTTTCAGCGTACTTACGAGCAACCTTTTCAATATGACTACCAGCAACACCACCAATGATTCCAAACACTGTTTCTAATTGGCGTATTACTTGTTCTCTTGCACCTGGTGGTTCATCTTCCATGCCATTAAGCATATCCAACATACCAACCATGCTTTCTAAATCAGACATTGCTGATTTAAGTTCTTCAGCTTTCTCAGATAAATTCTCACCAATCTGTTTAACACCCTTTTGTACAAAGGAGCCAACCGTTTCGCTAAATTTACCATTAAGTTTATTGAGAACACTTTCTTTGGCAAGAAAACCAGCGTGTTCTAAAGTACGTAATTTCAACGCATCCGGTAAACCAGTATTCTTAATGATCTTATCATATGAATCTTTAGACAAGCTTAGGGACTGTTCACCAATGTCAACTGCTTTACGAAGCATAAAGAATTGGTTATATTGTAGCTCTAAGGACTTCATCTGATAGTTAGTTGTAACTTCAGTATGATATCCTAAGATTCTATTAAGAATGGCATTGGTGTGTATCTGTGCTCGGTTACCAGCATCGAGGAGTCGCTGTTGCATAGCATCACTACGCACTTCGCGAGCATCCTTTTTATTCATTACATTTTTCTTGGTAGTTTCTTCTTTTAATTTAAAAGCTTCTACCTGTTCAAGAAATGCACCAATACCACTTTGTTTTTCCTGAGCATCTGGATCATAGACTCCAGTGTCATAAGGTGTAGTACCATTTTTCTTGGTAAATTCATTAAGTCGTTTAGCTAACGCAGGAGGTAACTGTTTTTCAATAGTAGGACTTACTCTAGAAAGAGTTCCTTTAGCCTCTGTTACAATTGAACCTAAGTTACGATCTACATCACGCTTAATATCATTATAAGCATTAATACCTGTCATCCCAGCATCAAATGCTGAAGCGAAACCATCAGGTAAATTATCTTTGATCATTCGACGTTGGGTATTAGGGTCAACAAATGTTTTACCTAAACCACTTAAAAATTTACCACCTAGTCTGAGTACAGGGTTACGGTCATTATTAGCAGGTGTGTCGGACATCCAATCCCCACCGTCTAAATCATCGCCCATACCCCAATCATCAAGTTCGAAATCCTCATCATCGAGGTCAAACTCATCATTGTGATTAGCCATAATCTACCTACTAGAAGTATTATTTATTCATACAATCGAGATAAATTGGAGTCTTAAATGTCCGCAGAACCAACTAAAGTATTTAAAAATAGAGTACCTATTCCAGCTAACATTAAGTTATTAGAATTACCACCAAATCGTTTAGACCTATTACGACCAGTTACTGCTTTAGATATCTTTGACGGTATGACCGATGAGTTCCATGTAGATGGCTTATTCTCAATCCAAACATTTGGTCGCACTGGTTCTAAAGAACGAGACTTTCGATTCTCTTATGTAGACATTAAAGTTGAAATCTTTCACCCATTTATCTATAAAAACCTTATATCATTAAAAGGTCTTTATGGTGGTATTATGAGTGGTAAAGCATATGCTACATGGAACAAAGAAGAACGGGACTTTGAAAGTTCTGATATGGTAAATGGTTCGACTGGTTTTCATTTCTTTATGCGTTATTGGAAAGACTTGAAGTTTAAACATACTAACTCATATCAGCGTAAAGCTAAAATTGAAATGATTGAAAAGTATCGTGCTAATGGTACTGCAACATATACCAAGATTATGGTACTACCTGCAGGCTTGCGTGATATTCAAATGCAAGAAGATGGTCGTTATAAACAATCAGAAATTAATGACTTGTATCGTAAAGTTATTAATGCTGCAAATGCTATCTCTGCATCATCTGATCTTAATACACCCATCATTGACGTAAGTCGTTATAATCTACAATTAGGTTTTAACGATATCTTTCTGTATCTAGAAAGTCTTATTGAAGGTAAGGGTGGTTTCTTACAGGGTAAGTTTGGTAGTCGTGGTATTGTTAACGGTATGCGTAATGTTATTACTGCGATGGATACTACTGTAGCTAACCTTGATGATCCTAATACATTTGGTATTGACTCAACTGGTGTTGGTTTATATCAGGTTTCTAAAGGGTTATTACCTGTTACTATCCATAAGTTATTAACGACCTTTAGTAATAAGTTATTTAATTCACAAGACGGTAGTGCTTATCTGATCAACCCATCTTCTTTAAGAAGTGAATTGGTGAGTGTAAGTCCTAAGGTATTTGATTTATGGAATACTACGAATGGTCTAGAAAAGATTATATCTAGTTTAGAAGATGAAAACATTCGTGATCAACCAGTTATGGTAGAAGATCGTTATCTAGCTCTGATCTATCGTGGACCTAATGGTACTTTCCGTATCTTTGGTGATATTAATGATCTACCAATTGAATTAAGTGCTGATGACGTATTCCCAATCACTTATATCGAAATGGTTTACTTATGTAATTATAATGGTTGGAATAAATACCCTGCTTTGATTACGCGTTATCCTATTACTGGTGCTGGCTCTATTTATAATTCATATATCTATTGTAAGACTACTGTTAATTCAGAGATGCGTAGAGAATTAGATGGTGCTTGGCAACCAATGGAAGGTGATGAATACCTTGCACTAGAATATCCTGTACTGGCTGATCCAGTATACATTAACTCACTAGTACCACATACCACGCGTTTAGCGGGCATGGGTGGTGATTAACATGTGTCTTAGTTTATATCCCATTATATGTGTCTTACATATTTGGATGTATAAATGAAAACTATATTACCTATTAATTTTGTTCTTGGTAATTATGAAATTAGCTATGATGGTGAAATATATCAAAATGGTGAAATCGTAACACTGGATCAATTTAATGAAGTTACTAACCTTAAAGTGAAAGATACTTTACTCTTGGCTAAAATAATATTTAGTGGATTAAAACTACCACCGATATATTGGAAAAACTTAGAGTTAATCTATTTAGTTGAAAACCACAAAGCTGTTGAGAACGTAATTATTGTTCCAACTAAACCAATCGAAGCCTTAGACTACCCTGGTTTTTATATTATCCCATACTACAGTAATTACTTAATTTCTGAAGATGGTATTTTATTAAAGAAATCAACTGGTAATTTAATTAAAGCTAGTTTGGCTAATACTGAATACTACACATATCGAATGACTCATGATAATGGATCTACTGATAATAGATTAAGACATCGTATACTCGGACTAACCTTTAAAAAATACTGGACAGATCCTGATGACTTAACCATAAATCACATTGATGGGATTCGTGGGTACGATATACTTAATAATTTAGAATGGCTTACTTTAGAAGATAACATTAAACATGCAATTGATAATGAGTTGTATGGTCATGTTAAAGAAATTGAAGTTCGCAATATACATACTAACCAAGTTTTTATTTATCCAACTCAAGCTAGTGTAGCAAGAGAATTAAATATAAGTACAACAACGCTTGGTAGATATGTTGATTCTAATGGTGGTAAACAATTAAATGGTTTTCAATTTAGAAGATTCCCATGCACAGACCCATGGCCAGATATTATAAGTGATGGTAATTTTGAAGTTATCAAACCTACTGGTGATGTGATTAAGTGTAGTTCTAACGAAGCGGCAATTATCTGCGGTGTTACTAGAACAAGCTTAATGAGAATCTTACGTGAAGGTAGAAATAGTACCAATGGTTTTATAGTAAGACGCATATAGTCCTCATGTACAGAAACGTGCATGTAGTTTTCTCTTTAATTGCTGGAACTGTGTTGAAACACACAATACCTAAAGCTATACCTTACTACAAAGTAATCTGAAAAGATAAGCTTGAATGTTACGAAAGTAAAAAGAAAAGGTATAGATGACCTATGGTTAAATCCTAAGGGTTAGTATAATGGTGGATCAGCATCCAAGATTCTAAATATCGTTGTGATAACGAGATATGAATAAGGTTCAACGACTAACCCTTTACCAGGGTGTAGGGTGCAAGAGCACTCGAAATGGGAGACGCGATAACTGTAGGTTATCTGTTAAGTAATTAACCCTACTTAATACCAAACGTAAAGACGAAGGGCGAAGATATAGTCTGGTCTACATTGAAAGATGTAGCGTAGCACGTAATGGTGCGGGTAATAGTTTTCGGCTATTACTGAACAACACGTTCGACGGTGATACTTGTAGTTGTAATATTCTATATTCGGATGAAGCTTTACTAGAAGCTTTTGTAAATACTAATTCTTTAAAGAGTTATGTTACACCGTCTGGTGGCTTGATTAACTCAGCTAACACAGATACTGTAGCACGAATTCTATTCAATATGACAGGACATAAATTAGCATGAGTATGATTAAATACGAACAATGGTACATGAAGACAGGTATCATTAACGTAAACCAATTTGCTAAACCTAGAATGTTTGGTATGGACAAGTTCATACTACCAATGTCATCTACCTTTCACCACACTGGCGATATGCGTTTTACATTAGACCATATGAATGAAATTATTAGAACGAATAAAGGTAGTAAAATCGTTGAGTTCATTGAAGGGTATGATGTTAAAGAATATAGTGAGTTAGTTGGTGTTCGTGGAATGCAGAAGCGAATCATCTCTTTAGAAATTCGTAACTGGTTTAAAGAACATCGTGAGTTTAAGAATAAACTTATTAGCGCTAGTTTAATTGCCACACCTAACAATTTAAACATTATTGATTATACAGTAATGGATGAACGTTATTTGTATAAGCCAACATATGCTGCACCATGGTCACATTGGTATAACCAACGTAAAGAACTATTTAATCAAATGATTAAAAACATTGATGCCACTAAACGTCATCAGTTCTTTGAAATGTATGTGCCAACTAAACTATTCCCACTATCAGTAGTTAAACAAATTCTTGAAGATTATGGTCGTGGTGTTATATCTCCATTTGGACATTATATCCGTAAGAACTATTTAACTAAGTTACAAGAAGATACTGCTAACTTTGATATTCTTGATTTAATTCTTTTAGTTAGTCCTTATCGTGAACATTCTTTATTGGGTACAGTTCCAACGGATAAACTTGATAAAGTTAATATCATTTTACGCTCAGGCGCTAAGTATTCTATTCTTAATGTAGGTAAGTTATATTCTTATATACGTACTGCTGAAAACGTTGCTAATAAAGTTAAATCAGTTGTTTTAGATGAAGAACAAGCTTATCGTCGTATCCTTGCAATGTTTATGTCAGTTAGCTCCGCTAGAACAGTAGGTGCATTAGCTGATGAAATTGAAGTCGATGATAGTCTTGATACTGATGACATTGATGATTTAACAGATGATGCTAATATTGATGCTACGAATAATATTAATATTAACGTAAGTAAATTAACTCAGAATAAAGACCATAACTTTAAGATTGATAATAAAGGAACGGGATCTGGATCAATAGCGCAGAACGCTAATAGTGTTACTAAGTCTGATGGTACTGTTACTGAAAGCAAACAAGCAGTAAAGCTTGAAGCGGATCTAACTGAATCAATTGATGAATCTATTGAAAAGGATTTACAACAGTTAGAAAGTTTATATAAGCAAGATGAAATTAATGATGCTTATGATGACGATATCTATACTAATTACGTTCCACCATCTAATGACTTAGTTGATTCTATTCTTGAACAAGCTCAAGACAAAGCTGCCGCTGGATTATTAAGTGCTGCTGAATTTAGACGTTTCGCTACTAAGGCTGAGCGATTCAAGAAGATACCAGATCCATTTACTGGTGAAGGTACATTAGCTGAGGGTATTAAACTTACTCCTGAAGATCTAGCTATTAAAGATCGTAAGCTTATTGATTCAATTCGCGGTGTATTTGATGAATCTATGTTATCAAGTTCATTGGAACAATTAGACGCTAAATATGTTAAAGATATCCTTAATAAAGATATTGGTGGCATGGTGATGATGTTCCAACGCGCAGGTGTAATTGTTGATAATTATACTGTTACTGAACATGAGGATTATAATGATTCATACAAAATTCATAGTGTTCGTTTAATCCCTGTAACTGGTGAACCATCAACTATTAAATTCCGTATTCCTAATGTTAGTGAAGATGGTACGTTTAAAGCTGGTGGTGTAATCTACCGTATGCGTCGTCAACATTGTGATTTACCTGTTCGTAAGGTTAAGTACAATGAAGTAGCTATGACATCATATATGTCTAAGATGTTTGTTAAACGTTCTGAACGTGCTAATTTTGACTATCGCCAATGGTTAGGTAATCAAGTAGTTGCTAAAGGCGTTAATCAAGCTGATGAAGACATTATAAGTATTATTCTTGGTGATAAGTCAAGAATGGATATTGAAGCACCTAGAGCTTATACGGCTATCTCAGCACGTGTATCTTATTTTGTATCTGGTGAATTTGAATATAACTTTGATTATGATAAAATCCCTGAATGGTTTGCTGGATTAGAAGTTACGTCTGGTGTACCTATTGCAAGAACGCTTGGTGCTAATAAATCATACTTGGTATTAGGTGATGATGGCGAAGTCATTCGTGTTAATAAAGGTGCTTCTGAACCTTTAGGTCCTATTGAACATGTTCTTGGTATTAAGAATGATCCACCTACAGACATGGTTGAAGTTGGTTTACTGGGTAAGAACATTCCATTAGGAATAATACTTGCTTATGAAGCTGGCTTAGGCAACATGCTTAAAACGCTTAAAGTAAACTATCGTACAGTTAAACGTGGTTCACCACTTAAACTTACTAAAGAAGAATTTGCAGTACGCTTTGAAGATGAGTCATTAATCTTCAGTCGTAAAGAACCTGTGAATGCTTTGTTGTTTGCTGGGTTTAACCGTTTCCATCGCGAGATCAAACTATTCAGTCGCTATGACTTTGATAAGAAGGATGCCTTTGGTGCGTTATTTGATATGATCAAAGTTGGTTCTCGTAAATTACGTGAAGTTGACTTTATGTTCAAGATGTGGATTGATCCCGTAACTATGTCATATCTAGTAGAGAATGAATTACCTACTGATATGTTTAACCTATTCGTATACGCTACTAGTTTATTAATCAATGATAAACATAGTGATCAAACAGATGTCGCTGAACAACGTGATCGTGGATACGAACGTATTGCTGGTATGGTTTACTTTGAAATGATTAAGTCATTACGCGGATATCGTTCTCGACCAAATAGTGCTAACGCTGCTGTGAATATGAATCCATTTGAAGTATGGATGAATATTCTACAGGATCAAACTGTATTACAGATTGAGCAATCAAACCCTATCCAATCTTTAAAGGATGCCGAGGTTGCTGTAAATCGTGGTGCTGGTGGTCGTGATGCAAGAAGTATGACTGCGCCTGCTCGTAAGTTCCATAAGAATGCTATTGGCGTAATCTCTGAGGCAAACGTGGATAACGGTGACGTAGGTACAATCACTTACTCATCAGCAGATCCTAATTACGATTCTTTACGTGGTACATCTACACGTATCGATATTGATAATCCCCCTACAGCACAAGTATTCTCCACTTCATTCTTATTAGCACCTGGTGCTGACATGGATGATTAACTGAATTGTAATGAATTCAATCCTATAATGTGATAGACAATATATGGATTAGTTCATGAACTATATAGATTACAACTCTTGGTATGAAATACCAAATGCTTCTAAGTATTTGATCAACGCTTTCGGTACCGTAATAAATATCGAGCGCGGAGAAATACTTACTGGTAGTTTTAATCCTGCGGGATATTTAAACTATCGCTTAACTAACGATCAAGGAATTGTTTGCACTATTGGTAGACATCGTTTAATGGGATTAGTATTTATACCACAACCTATTACGTTTGAGAAATTAGTTATAAATCATTTAAACGGAATCAAAGGTGATGATCGTTTGGAAAATCTTGAATGGTGTACATTTAAAGAAAACCAACATCATGCTGGATTTAATTATTTAACAAGTAAGTGTGTACCCGTTAGTATTAGAAACATTATTAATGGTGACGTATTAGATTTTCCATCAATGATTGAATGTGCTAATTATTTAGGTATAACTAAAGATGTAGTATCTTACAGATTAATGATGGGTGAAACAAAATACTCTATAGAAGGATATCAATTTCGAGATGGTAGATTAACTACTGATTGGGTTATTGATCCGCTTCCAGGTTTTGAAAATAATGGTGTTCTAGTTAGATTCATTACAACAGGTGAAGTAATTTCCTTTGACACACAGGTTGCTTGTGCTGAATACTTAAATGTATCTTCGGCAACTATATCGCAATGGCTAATGGTTAGTAACCAACCTATTCTACCTGGCTTAATACAGATAAAGAAGATGGTTGATCCTTCACATTGGCGAGATAGTTTAAATCCATATTTTGAATTAGAAGCATTTACAAAACAAAGAGTAGTCATTTGTTATTATTTAGATGGTACATTTAAAATCTATCAATCTGCTAAGGATTGTGCAATAACTGAGGGCATTACGCCAACGGCTTTAAATTATAGATTAAATAATTGTCCTGATAAATTTAACAATGAAGGTAAGAAATTTAGTTATTACAATTCTGGTCCCCTTGTATAGAAACATATAAGGGTATCTCCTCTAATTGCGGGGACGGGCTTCCTGTATACTATGTATAAACATTAGGTACAGGCAGATGACTATCAATGAAAGAAAATGTGAATATTGCGGTAATATGTATACTAATACTTATTTATCTGAAAATAAGTATATTTACACTGTACCGACAAGATTTTGTTCTAAGAGATGCGCTTGATTAAGTAGCGGAGTTATTAAACCTGATATGGGTAAGGACTACTATCTTAACAAGGCTCTAGAATATATTAAAACTAATGACAGGTATACTACAACTGACGAAATACTAACATACCTAAAGTGTAGTTCTAAGATGCTTACTAAACACGGTATAACTGTATCTAGTTTAAATAGTCAATTAGGATATACTAAAAAGGGTAGTATTTTTGAAGAAAAGATCGCAAGTTATTTAATTGAACAATTTGATGATCTTCAGAGGCAAGTCACACTCGATGGTTTGGTCGGTAAAACCGGTTACCCATTACGTGTAGATTTTTATATACCTAGCCATAAGTTGTTAATAGAGGCGGATGGTTCCCAACATGATAATTTGGAACACCCGTGGCATACTTTTAAAAATGGAACAGTAGCTGAATATGATGCTATTAAAGAAACATACGCCCATGAT
>RRZT011139657.1_pt1 | contig 13380 bp, 9 predicted proteins | sample 2165551 | NCBI WGS metagenome assembly RRZT01 (sample SAMN10456910, study PRJNA506462) | wastewater metagenome | biome: wastewater; feature: sludge; material: wastewater sludge; isolation source: wastewater sludge with Escherichia coli K12::gfp cells carrying plasmid... | place: USA: Moscow, Idaho ... | reverse complement strand
CATCCGAACAGTAAAATTTCCAGATTTTTTCGTCGTTCAAACCTGTACCCGAAAGGTAAATAGTTTCGGTATTTTGTGCTTTAAGCAGAATAAAAAAAGTAGACAGGAGGCAAAAAATGATTGATTTTTTTATATTATAAAAATTTTCTCAAGCAAATCTACACATTTGAGATTAATTCATCAAACCGAAATTTAAGATACAATTTGAAAATGCATAATTTCAAATTATTCTGTACAAAAGTTCATGCAAAAGTAATTTAGAATGCCCTCGAACTTATCTGACAAACCGATTAAAGCAACTTTTTTATACAACTTTATTTACCCAACTCAATGCATCCCATTATAAAAGGACCGGTAGCCTTGGCATCATTATCGCGGATACGCTCATTAATATAGTACTCGTAACTGCCATCACGATACGGATTACCCCCCAAGCCAGCTACAGCACAACATTTCGTAAGAGATAAATCACCCTCTTTAGTCAGTACGATAAGTTTATTTTTCAATCCGTTAAATGCATTTTCGGCAACAGTAGAGTACTTTTTGTCCACATATCCTTTGTTTACTGATTTGGCGATGGAATACATAAACATGGAGCTAACCGACGCTTCTTCATAATTACCTTCTTTTCCGCCCATATCAATCACCTGATACCAAAGTCCGTCTTTCGACTGATAAGGAGTAACTGCCGCTGTCAGTTTCTTCAAAATAGCAATCAGTTCTGCTCGTTTAGGGTGGTTATCGGGTACAAAATCAAGCACATCAACCGTGGCCATAAAAAACCAGCCCATGCTCCTGCCCCAAAAATTAGGCGACTGACCGGTTTCAGGGTTGGCCCATTTTTGCGATTTACTTTCGTCCCATGCATGGTAATTCAAACCGGTTTTAGCATCGTATGTTTTATTATAACAAAGTATTACCTGATGGATAGCTTCGTCAATCCACTTCGGTTGATTAAATTCGCGGCCATACTGCGCCATAAAAGGCGAACCCATATAAATACCGTCGAGCCAAATTTGATGCTGATAAATTAATTTATGCCAATATCCACCTTCCGATGTTTTAGGGTGAGTTTCCAATTGCTTAATAAGCAAATCCATGGCCAATTTATACTTCGGATTTTTTGAAGTTTTATAGACATCAAACAGCACTTTTCCTGAATTCACATAGTCAATATTATATGTATCAGCATGATAAAGATAAATTTCGCCCTTATCATTAATAAGACTGTCGGTCCATTCTTCTACGTAGTGATAATACTTTTTATCGCCAGTGGTTTTCCACATTTTAAGCATGGCCAAAGCTCCAAGCCCCTGTGAATAGCCAAAATAAAGTCGCTTACCATGGTCGAGCTGATAGGCTTTCGGGAAACGATGCATTTCTGAATCGGCAAATTTTTTGGCATATGGTGCTTTTTTCGTACCTGTTTTCAAAGTAGTACACGAGCTTATTTGCAATAGGATTGCTAAAAGCAATAGTTTTGAAGCGAAAGATTTAAATGTTGACATATATAGTTACATTTTGATTGTGATATAAAACAAATGCCTGAGTTGATTCACACAGGCACTTATTTAAATTATTTCTCAGAACAACGATAATTGTACGCTATCTTCATCGTTCTTTGCATTAGTTTCAGTGCCGGGCGATGTGTCATCTGTTTCAACTGACATTTCCTTTGAGTCGGACGCAGGTTCATCCTCCTCTGTAATCACTGTTGGAACATCTTCTGCCTCTGCTTCTTTTTTGAATCGTATCGGTTCCAGTTCATTAATCTGTTCAACATCGAATGTGGTAAGACGTTTTCCTTTCGCTTTGAAGCTCTTAACTCCGATAAACTCATCTGCATCAACTACCAGCGCCTCTCTGTATGCGTCAGTCCCACCAAATACCACTTCGAACCGTGGATAATCAGCATCAGACATCAGCATTAAGCGCGAATCTTTGTTATCGCCCAGAAAATTTTGCAATTTCTGACTGGCTTCCAGTTGAAAACGTTTCAAATAATAGAACTTTTGTTCAGCATCCCACAAGGCAACCGTCCACACTTTATTGGAGTCGAATTTTTCAATTACCAAAATATCCTTTTCGTAGTGATTATTTAAATCAAAACTTGAAGTATAATAATCCCCTTTCGATGAAACCACCAATATCAAATCGTCGCTTAAAAACTCACCCAGGTATTCGCCGCGATTATCATAGTTCAACCGAAGTACATCTCTATCGAACCAAACCTGACGTCCGCCAAGCGTAGAACCACCTTTTTGTTTAAGGGCTATTTTCTGCACATCATTTTTTGTAAGCAAATTACCCATTGACTGACGCCCTTTAATGGCTATGTCGCTAAAATCCTTTTCGAACACTAACTTAAACAGACGTGGTTTTGGTTTTAAAGCCACTCTAATAACTTCGGCCTCAGCATTCGGATTTGCCGTAAAGTATATAATCTTGGAGCCTGCTGTCCCCTGAGTTACATCGTATTCCTTATCACGGGTAATTCCATTTACGGCAAAACGTTTGATGTAGTACGGGCCGGTTTTACCATCGCGGTAAACTGCGTTGTAAATTGTACGCTTGTCGTTTTTCTTAAATACATCCAGATGAAGTATATTTTTACCCACAAAAAGTTTATCGGCCACCTTCACAATTTTGTATTTTCCGTCTTTGAAGAATATAATAATATCATCAATATCCGAACAATTACATACATATTCATCTTTCCGCAACGATGTTCCTATAAAGCCTTCTTCGTGGTTTACGTACAACTTTTCGTTTGCTTCAACTACCTTTGTAGCAACAATTGTTTCGAAATTCCGGATTTCAGTACGCCGCGGATAATTTTTTCCGTATTTGGCTTTCAGGCCTTCGAACCAAAAGATGGTATAATCAACCAAATGATCCAACTCATAATTCACCTCATCAATCTTCTTCTGAATTGCAATCAGAGTATCATTTGCTTTATCGCTATCAAAACGCGTAATACGCATCATCTTTATTTCAAGCAACTTCACAAAATCCTCGCGACGGATTTCACGTATAAAGTCCTTCTTAAACGGCTCAAGTCGCTTATCAATATGTAGTATTACTTCTTCCTGCGAACTACTTTCCTCAAATCCTTTGTCCTTGTAAATACGATTTTCGATAAATAGTTTTTCGAGCGACGTAAAAAATAATTGTTCCTGAAGCTCAGCCTTCTGAATTTCGAGTTCAGCTTTAAGTAAATCCTTGGTATGTTCGGCGCTAATGCGTAACATCTCGCTCACGCCCATAAAACGGGGTTTATTGTTATGAATTACACAACAATTGGGCGAAATGCTCAATTCACAATCGGTAAATGCAAACAATGCATCTATCGTTTTATCGGACGAAATACCGGGCTGTAAGTGGACTAAAATTTCCACATTTTCCGATGTATTATCATCTACTTTACGGATTTTTATTTTACCCTTCTCGCTGGCCTTTATTATTGAATCAATTAATTTTGAAGTATTTGTTCCAAATGGAATCTCGGTGATGGCCAGAGTCTTATTGTCAATTTTGCTTATTTTTGAGCGGATTTTCACACTTCCACCCCTTTCACCATCATTGTATTTCGATACGTCGATGGAGCCTCCGGTCTGAAAATCAGGGAACAGCACAAACTCTTCGCCTTTTAAGTACGACACACAAGCATCGCATAACTCATTGAAGTTGTGCGGAAGTATTTTTGAATTTAAACCAACTGCAATACCTTCGACCCCCTGAGCCAACAAGAGTGGAAATTTTACCGGGAGAGCAATGGGTTCTTTGTTTCGGCCATCGTACGATGCTTTCCATTCTGTGGTTTTTGGGTTAAACACCGTATCAAGTGCGAACTTTGATAAGCGAGCTTCAATGTATCGCGATGCAGCGGCTCCATCGCCTGTAAGTATGTTACCCCAGTTACCCTGACAATCAATCAATAAATCTTTTTGACCTAACTGCACTAACGCATCGCCAATGGATGCATCGCCATGTGGGTGAAATTGCATTGTATGACCTACGATATTGGCAACTTTATTGTACCTGCCATCATCGAGGCGTTTCATTGAATGTAAAATTCGACGCTGAACGGGTTTTAAACCATCATAAATATCGGGTACAGCGCGTTCAAGAATTACATACGAGGCATAATCCAGAAACCAGTTTTGATACATTCCGGACAAATGGTGTTTTACAGCATCGTCGGATATTTTCGGAACTTTATAATTGGAGTGGCCATCTACTTTTTCTGGCTGTTCATCGGTGCCCTCGGTCTGCTCTATGTTGCCTTCTTCATCAATTATTTCGTCGGTGCTCATGGTTGAATGGAATGATTACAAATATTTAACAGGAAAATCTCCCACAAATATAGAAAAAAAACAGAAACTTTCAGAGCGATTTAGTTGCAAATACTGTAAATTTGCATAATCCACCATTACCTGTAAAAATGAGAACAAAAGTCACCATATTAAGTATATGTATTTTAATGGCAGCTTTTCAGTTAAAGTCTGCAAATAAGTACTTTTTCTACATCCAGTTCAAAAATAAGGCATATTCATCATATACCCTAACCAATCCTTCAGCATATCTGTCGACAGCTGCTATAGAGCGACGTTTGCGTTATAACATAGCTATTGATTCTACCGATTTACCTGTAAGTGCGTTTTATTGCAATCAAGTGGCGAATTACGGCGTAAGCATTCATGCAAAAAGCAAATGGCTTAACGGAATTACCGTTACAACCACCGACTCGACAATAATGAGTACCATTCGTTCTCTATCTTTTGTAGAATTCGTGCAATTTACCGGACTATATACAGGTACAAATAATGTTGCCCGAAAAGTAAAAAGCGTAACCACCGACACTATAAATTATGGGTATGCCTATGCGCCTCTTAAACAAATGAATGCAAACTACCTCCATAATAGTGGTTATACCGGCAAAAACATAAAAATTGCCGTACTTGACGCCGGATTTAAGAATGTAAATATCAATAGCGGTTTCGACAGTTTACGTTTGCAAAATCGACTTTTAGGCACCAAAGACTTTACCGAAAAAACAGCCAATATTTACAATTCTGATTCTCATGGAGCCAATGTTCTATCTTATATTGCCGGTAATATTCCGGGTAATTACTTTGGAGCAGCGCCACATGCCTCTTTTTGGCTTATCCGAACTGAATATGGTCCCACAGAATACCTTTGTGAGACCGATTTTTGGGCTAGTGGAGCCGAGTTTGCCGACAGTGTAGGAGTAGATATTATAAACTCATCGCTCGGATATACTACCTTCGACGACTCATCAATGGATTTTAGTTACCAGGATATGACCGGTACTGTATCTCGTGCAAGCCGTGCAGCCACATTAGCTTCGCAGAAAGGAATTATTGTATGTACAAGTGCGGGCAACGATGGAAACAAAACCTGGCACTATATAGGCTCACCTGCTGATGCTAAAGGTGTGGTTTCGGTTGGTGCAGCTACACTTTCAGGCGAAGCTGCGACCTTCACTTCGTACGGTCCAACTTATGACCGCAGAATAAAACCGGATATCAGTGCAGCAGGATCGTATACCAATTACATAAACACAAGCGGAACAGTTAGCTCCGGAAGCGGAACTTCCTACTCTTCGCCTCTAATTGCAGGTATGTTTGCCTGTATGCTGCAATTTGCAAAAGATCGCCTTTACAATTACAGCCCGGAAACAATAATTGACGCTGTTTACAAAAGTGCTACATTGTTTCCGTTTCCTACCGCGCAATTAGGATATGGAATACCCGATTTTCAAAGCGCCTGCAACTCCCTCACCAACTCGCTTAATACTGCTAAAGTTGATTCAAATCTGAAAGTTTATTACGATAAACAAACGAAACAGATACATGTGAAAAGTAGAGGAGATATTATTTCTGAGATACGTATTTTCAATACAAATGGTACAATTATCAACCATTACTATTGTAATAGTGAAGAAATTACTTTTAATAATATTGTTTTAGAAAACGGACTGTATCTTTTAAAGGCGAGCACTGAATCAGGTAGCTATACTGTAAAATTTATAGTCCAATAATTAATCGATAAAACCGCCACCAAGGACCATTCCGTCACGGTAAAAAACGGCAGTTTGGCCGGGAGCTACAGCATCAAGTGGTTCTGATAGTATGATTTGTGCTTTGTTGTTTTCATGAAACTCAACTTTACACAAGGTATTTTGCTTTCGGTATCTGATTCGACAATATACATTATACTCAGATGTAAACAACTCTTTATCAACCACATTTACAGAGTGAACATAAATAATTGAACGATACATTGATTGATGAGGAGCTAGTACTACCTGGTTTGTCTCCGGCAGTATTTCTTTCACATACACTTTCTTGTTCAAATAAATCAACCCACGTCGTTGTCCTACAGTATACATAGGGTAACCTTCGTGACGCCCCAATACAGCTCCATTCTCATCGATGAAATTACCCGGATAAATATATTCGGATGGAGTGCTTAAAAGTGACTTTAGAAACGGACGATAATCACCATTACAAAAACAAGCTCCCAGACTGTCTTTTTTTTCGGCAACCTTCCTAAAACCACGCTCGGCAGCCATTTTGCGCACATCTATTTTGAGCAATTTACCCAATGGGAAAATTATCCGAGAAAGTTGCTGCTGCGTAAGCCCCCAAAGGAAAAATGACTGATCTTTATCCGGATCAAGGCCTTCGGCAATATAGTACTTATCGGCCACTTGTTTGATTTGCACATAATGGCCCATTGCCACTCTATCACAGTTGAGCCTGTCTGCTTCATCGATTATCAGTTTCCACTTGAGCTCATTGTTGCATTTCACACATGGAAAAGGTGTACGTCCGGCCAGGTATTCGTCCCGAAAGTAGCCCACAATTTTTTCTTTAAACACATCACGGGCATCATAAGTATAATGCTCTATACCAAGACTTTCAGCCAATGCCCGGGCGTCTTCCAGGTGCTGACTCTCTCCCGAGTCCCAGAACCTGAAGGTAATACCAACTACCTCAAACCCCTGCTCCTGTAAAAGAATGGCAGCAACCGAACTATCGGTGCCGCCACTCATTCCTAATAGAATACGTTTATTCATCGTACACGAAAAATTATTCCATCTGCTAACTATTTGAGCTTTTCAGTTAATTTGCGAATCTCAAGTATTGGCGACGAACGATTGTAAAGTATATCGTAAACTGCCTCAACGATTGGCATATCAATCCGGTAGTTTTCATTGATCTCGTGTATACATTTGGTTGCATAATATCCTTCAGCTATCATCTCCATCTCCATCTGTGCAGTTTTAACGGAATATCCTTTACCTATCATAGTACCAAACAGACGGTTGCGACTAAAATTCGAATAAGCAGTTACCAGCAAGTCGCCCAGATATGCAGGTTCATTAATGTCGCGATGCATCGGATCCACAGCATTGCAAAAACGACTGATTTCCTGAATTGCATTCGATATGAGTACAGCCTGAAAATTATCTCCGTATTTCAAACCATGACAAATACCAGCCGCTATCGAATAAATATTTTTCATTACTGATGAATATTCAATGCCATGAATATCGTCACTTATCGACGTACGCACAAAACTGGTATTGAACCTTTGAGCCAGAATTCGTGCCTTATTTCTATCGCTGCAACCTATTGTTAAATACGACAATCGCTCTAAGGCTACCTCCTCAGCATGACAAGGTCCGGCCAATACCATCATATTTTCCTTGGGAACCGAATAATATTGTTCAAAATAGTCTGATACAATCATGTTCTCGTCGGGTACAATACCTTTGATAGCCGTAACAACAATTTTTTTGTCGAGTTTACGCTTTAGTTTTTTAAGGTGTTGCTTTAAAAAGGGAGAAGGAGTCGCAAAAATTAACACATCTGAAGTAGCTATCACATGATTAATATTGCTGGTGAAGTTTATTCTATCTGTATCGAATTTCACACCGGTCAGATAGGATGGATTTTTACTGTGACGTACAAATTCATCAATCTGGTCCTGACGTCGCATGTACCAGTTTATACTTGTTGAATTTACTAACGCAATTTTGGCAATAGCTGTTGCCCAACTACCACCACCTAATACTGCTATTTTACTTTTCTCATTAATCATTTTACAAAATAAGTCGCATGGACTTTACACTAAAACTGAATTGTTTTTGTCATTATACACATAAACAAACTAAAAAACAGACGGATCTTCTAGGATAGCACTCATTTTCCACTCGTTGTTTACCAATTCGAAATAAGTACTTGCACAATGCCTGTGTTTATTTCTGGTAAAGCCTTCAATTAACTCTCCTGTTTGGCTATTAGTCAAAAATCGCTGCATGCGTGCGTTTATAACACCTACAAAACTCATCGGTTTATTGGAAATATCGCACACCAATTGTTCAATCTTAATACTTTCAATCTCAAGTTCTTTCACTACAATCTGCTGTCCCGATTCTTTAATTTTCAACAAATTCCCCTCCAAATTCTTAAAAAAATCAGCAGATACGTCAGGTTCAAACTCTCGAAGCTGTTCAAGTTTTGCAATTGAATTCAGATAGGTTAAATAAGTCCTGTAAGTAACTTGTTTCAAATGCTCCTCGTCACTTAACACAGAACTTCTCCTGACTTTCATCTTTCTCGATTTCACAACAAAAACGTCGCTTAAGGCCAGGATTATAATAACAGAAAGAATTAGAATTACTGCAAAACTACCAATATTATTCTTTCCTTTGTTTTGCTCAATAACAGGTGCAAAATCATCGTTGTCGGTATCAATAATCTCATAACTATTATCGAGGATAACACCATTATGCTTACTATTATCCGTAAACAGAAAAAACAGTAAAAGACATACTGCTGAAAGTAGCACTAATCTCAAAACAGCTTTTTCCATAATTCTCTTTTCCGGATTTACTTTAACTTAAATCTAACCATGCAGCCACGTCCTCTTTTGAAGGATTTGTCAGCCCCAGTTTATTTTTCTTATTGTAGCCGCAAATATCCTGATGGAATTTATTTGGGTTTAATCCTTTCAGCGCATCTACTGTTTGAATACCTGATTTCATGATTACATCAGCCCACTCAGCAGGTATACCCAGTTCAATGAATTTTTCAGGGCCATCTTTCTTCACAGCCTTCTCCGGTTTCATTTGCGGGAAGAACAACACTTCCTGAATAGCTTGCTGACCGGTCATTAACATCACCAAACGGTCCATACCTATGCCCATACCTGAAGTAGGTGGCATACCGTATTCCAGCGAGCGTACAAAGTCCATGTCAATAAACATTGCTTCGTCATCGCCCTTTTCGCTTAGCTTTAATTGTTCCTGGAAGCGGCCCAACTGGTCGATCGGGTCATTTAGTTCCGAATACGCATTGGCCAACTCTTTCCCGTTTACCATCAGCTCGAAACGTTCGGTCAGTTCGGGGTTGTTACGGTGACGTTTACACAACGGCGACATTTCCAGCGGATAGTCTGTTATAAACGTTGGTTGAATATAATTTCCTTCACATTTTTCGCCAAAAATTTCGTCGATCAGCTTGCCTTTGCCCATGGTGTCGTCAGCTTCGATATGGAGTTGTTTGCACACTTCGCGCAATTGCTCTTCGTTCATGCCGTTGATGTCGATGCCGGTGTGGTCTTTGATGGCATCAATCATGGTTACGCGTTTGAAAGGCGTTTTGAAGCTGATGGTTTTGTCGCCCACCTGTAGTTCGGTAGTTCCGTTCACATCCATACATATTTTTTCAATCATGTTTTCAGTGAATTCCATCATCCAGTTGTAGTCTTTATAGGCCACATAGATTTCCATGGCGGTAAATTCCGGATTATGGGTACGGTCCATGCCTTCGTTGCGGAAGTTTTTCGAAAATTCGTACACACCTTCAAAACCACCTACGATGAGGCGTTTCAGATACAACTCGTTGGCCACACGCATGTACAGCGGAATGTCCAGCGCATTGTGGTGGGTGATAAACGGACGGGCCGAAGCACCACCGGGGATGGGTTGCAACACCGGAGTTTCTACTTCAATATAACCTTGTCCGTTAAAATACTCACGCATAGAGTTGTACACGCGGGTACGTTTCATAAAGATATCTTTGATACCCTCGTTTACCACTAAGTCGACATAACGTTGACGGTAGCGTTGCTCGGGATCTTCGAATGCATCGTAAGCCACACCGTCTTTGTATTTTACAATCGGTAGTGGTTTCAGCGATTTGCTTAGCATGGTCAATTCTTGGGCATGTACACTGATTTCGCCCATTTGTGTGCGGAATACAAACCCTTTGATACCAATAAAGTCACCAATATCCATTAGTTTTTTGAATACGGTATTGTACATTTCGGGTTGCGCTTCAGTGTTGATGTCGTCGCGACTAATGTACACCTGGATACGTCCTTTAGAGTCTTGTAGTTCAACAAACGAGGCTTTACCCATGATACGACGGCTCATAATACGGCCGGCTATACACACTTGTTTCCGTTCATCTTCATCTTTAAAACCGGCCTTTATTTCGGTTGAGAATGCGTCGGTTGGATACAAAGCGGCAGGATAAGGATCGATGCCGAGATTTCGTAATTCGTTCAGACTATTGCGTCTGAACTGTTCTTGTTCACTCAGTTCTGTGCTCATTTTTCTCTTTTATACAAATTCGTGCAAAATTACAAAAAAAGTACGAGAATATAGTAATTGCAGCTAATCAATTATATAGCATTAATATTCAATTACTTTGCCATAGCCTGTTGTTTTAATTCCGCAGGCATTTTTTCAATGGCATACCGGAGAGCAGTGCGGGGCATTTTTGCCTTATTCTGCATCACAAATTCAAATACTTCGTGCTGATACGCCTCACTCGCCGCTTTCAGCATCCAGCCATAGCCTTTTTGAACCAAATCATCTTTGTCCATCAATAATAAACCGGCAATTTCAAAAATATCGTTCAGAAAAAAACCTTTGCGTGCCGGTACGATTAGAGTGACCGCTGCGGCGCGTTTCACCCAACGATTATCGGAAAGGGCAAACGCTTTAAGCTTTCCGATAAACTCAGGGTATTTTAACACAAAATCGCCCACTGTGTGATTACACAAGGTATCGCACGAAGCCCAATTGTTCACATTTTGATTAATCCACTTTTCAAACAGTTGAAAATCATCCGGTTCAAATTGAGGTTGAATTTTCTCAGTCCACACACAACTCACCAGAGATTCTTCAAAATAACCCGACTGCCATAAAACATCGCACATTGCAAGAACCTCATTTTTGCCGAATTTCTTTATTTCGGGTAAAAATTCTTTTGCAATTTGTGCTACACGGGGGTTTTTAATACCATAGTTACGTAATTCCTCTTTAAAAAAACGCTGTGCAGCGATTCTTCCCTCCTCGCTCGCCTCTTCCTGAAGTTTGGCTCTGAGCCGGTTAATTATTTCACTCATATATATCTGATTATCAACAACAGTCAATTTAACTCATTTTTTATTGCAAATATAAAAAACTTCTACCTGAATACGTTTGTTTAGATTATAAAATGCAGAAACAGCCTATCTTTTATTCGTTTAAATGAATGGAAGTTTGTATTTTTGCACAAAATTCAGAAAAATGTTCATAAAAATCATTTCAATCCCATTTTCGTTATTGGCATACACCTGGTTTGTGTTAGCATTGGTAATATTTCATCCTGTTCAATGGATTTGCTTAAATTTGTTCGGCTATGAAGCACATAAAAGAAGCGTCGACTGGCTCGATTTCTTTTTGCAAAGTGCTATTTGGTTTACTTTTTCGAAGGTACAAAGCATTCATTCGGAACGTATACCACATAACAAGCCATTGATTTTTGTTGCTAATCATCAGGGTTTATTTGATATTGTAGGAATGGCCTGGTTATTCCGTAAGTTTCATCCAAAATTTGTAAGTAAAATTGAATTAGGCCGTAACATACCCAGCGTTTCGTACAACCTGCGCAACGGTGGCTCGGTATTAATCGACCGCAAGGACCCAAAACAAGCATTACCGGTATTAAAACAAATGGGTGAATATATCAACAAACACAACCGTTCAACCATTATTTATCCTGAAGGCACCCGTACCCGCGATGGACAACCAAAGGAATTTGCACCCAATGGATTGAAAATCCTGTGTAAATACGCCCCTGATGCCATTGTAGTGCCTGTTACTATTAATAATTCGTGGAAAGTATTCAAATACGGCGGATTCCCATTGGGAATGTTTAACAATATTACATTTACCGTACACGAACCCATTCCGGTAAAAGGTACAGATTACAATCAGCTATTTGAAACTACTCAAAAGTCCATAGTTGGTGCAATTAGAAATTAAAATTTACGGCCTATGATGTTGTTAAGTGCATTTGATCTGACTCTTCCTTTGAAAAATCCGGTATTGATTTTTTCATTGATTCTGTTTATTATACTATTTGCACCACTGATTCTCAACAGGTTAAAAATCCCCCACCTGATAGGCTTAATTATTGCCGGCGCACTGATTGGACCCAACGGTTTCAATTTAATGTTAAGGGACAGTAGCATAATCCTATTTGGCACAGTAGGTTTATTGTACATAATGTTTTTGGCTGGTCTTGAAATTGATCTGGCTCAATTCAAAAAAAACAGCTCCAAAAGCCTTGTATTTGGATTATACACTTTTATCATCCCAATGATTCTCGGCACAGTAGCAGGTCTTTACATTTTAAATTTCAGCATCTTAACATCCGTTTTACTTGCCAGTATGTTTGCATCGCATACACTTATTGCATACCCAATTGTAAGTAAACTGGGTGTTGCAAAAAACAGAGCGGTTAACATTACTATTGGAGGTACAATGATAACGGACACGCTGGCATTGCTTGTTTTAGCAGCAATTGCAGGCATGACTACAGGCGAAGTAAACAACATGTTTTGGATTCGGCTTTCAATATCTGTATTGTTTTTCGGACTTATCATTGTTTTTCTTTTTCCGATAATTGGTCGATGGTTTTTCAAACGTTTCGATGATAATATTTCGCAGTACATTTTTGTATTAGCAATGGTGTTCCTCGGAGCTTTTTTAGCCGAAGCAGCCGGAATAGAAGCTATTATTGGTGCATTTCTTGTCGGATTATCGCTCAATAGGTTAATACCACATACTTCGCCATTAATGAATAGGGTTGAATTTGTAGGCAATGCATTATTTATTCCTTTCTTTTTAATCGGGGTAGGAATGCTTATCGATTACAGAGTATTTTTTCAGGATTTCGAAACAATAAAGGTAGCAGTGATAATGGTTGTTATTGCCACAGCATCAAAATTTATTGCCGCGTGGCTTACACAAAAAACTTTTCGTTTCAGCAAGGATGAACGCCGGTTAAT
>RRZT011681175.1_pt1 | contig 13382 bp, 12 predicted proteins | sample 2165551 | NCBI WGS metagenome assembly RRZT01 (sample SAMN10456910, study PRJNA506462) | wastewater metagenome | biome: wastewater; feature: sludge; material: wastewater sludge; isolation source: wastewater sludge with Escherichia coli K12::gfp cells carrying plasmid... | place: USA: Moscow, Idaho... | reverse complement strand
TGCTGCTGGCGCTGTTGACCGGGGGCGCTCGGCTGAGTGCGCTGCGCATGGCCGGCGTTTTCGTTGCGGCACTCGGAACGTCGGTGTTCTTCGCCGTGGTTGATTACATGCAGTCGCCGCAGGAGCGCTCACATCTGGGTGGATTCATTCAAACGGTGGTGAACGGAGGTGGATTCGATGTCATCACCAGAAAGCTCTCCCTTGCGCTCTATGGCCTGCCATGGTGGCTGGTGCTCATCGTTTTCGCGGGGCTGTTCCTGCTCGGATCGTCGGTGTTGGGCCGGCATTCGGCCAAGCCGGCATCTCCGGCGACGACGATCTGGGGTGCGGCGTGGCGAGATCTTCCCACCCTTCGTCACACGGTGATTTCCGTGTGCGTGGCGCTCTTCGTGGGCATGGTGATGAATGATTCCGGATTTGCGATCCCGGTGCTCGGGCTCGCGGTTGCGATGCCGTTGTGGCTGATCATGGTTGCGCGCCACTGCGCGCGGGTCAGCCCTGGTAGGCGTTGAAGGGCTGGAAATCCTCGCCGTGCCCGCCATGGCGCAACGGCTTGGGGACGCGCGCGCGGCGCAGGCGGCGGGCATCGACCGCCACGCGCACGCCACGGTACTGCTGTGCACGGTGCAATTGGCCCGCCCAGTCGTTGGCGGTGGCGCGGTGCTGCAGCTCGCAGGGGATTTCCTGAAGCGTGTACCCGCCAATGAGGAGATCGATCGTCATGCCAACTTCCACACCCCAGCCGGTGGCGAGGGGGCGGGCCGCCTCGAAGGCGGCGCGAGTCAGGCAACGCTGACCCGAGATGGGCTGGCGTGGGCGCCAGCCGGTGGCATGCTCGATTGCCTTGCGGGCGAGCCCGGTCACGAAGCCGTGGCCACCCGCACCCGCCTGCTGGGGCAACGCGGCGATGGCGCATTCCACGCGGCCGGAGAGAACCGGCTCGATGAGGGGCGCGGTTTCCACGGCGGAGTCGCCGAGGTCGGCGTCGAGAAAGAGAAGCAGCCGGGTGGGGCGGCCAACCGTGTCGCGCATGGCAACCACCGAGGCGCCCGTCTCCATCGCCGAAGCCTTGCCCCTGTTGACGGAGTGGCGAATGACCGTGGCCCCGGCCGCGCGTGCGGCGTTCTGGGTGTCATCTTCGGATCCGTCGTCCACGACAACCACCAGATCGACGTGAGGAATTGCCCGAGCGGCGCGAATGGTGGCAGCGATACGATCCTCTTCGTCCTTCGCTGGGATGATTACGGCAACTCGCTGATCAGTCTCGGTCACGTGAACAGCCTATAACCAAATCCGGGCAATTTCCTGAAGCTGTAACGAAATGCGCTCAAATGGGATGGATGTGCACGGAGCCATGCACATCCACCCCATTTTTTCACGAACGTGACGCGGCGCCGAAGTGCTAGCGCAGCGTCACCTGGCGGGACACGATTCCTGCGCGAGCACGCTTTTCCTCCGCCGTGAGGGGCTCGGTGGATGCGATGGCGGCCTCCAGTACCTCGCGGAATCCGGCCATGGGTCCTCTCAGCTCATCGGCTTCGGCACCGCGCTGCAACTCCCACACCGGGATCAGCAAGCCTTGGGCGCGGAAGGCACCCACGAAACGGGATTCATCGAAGGAGCAGGCTTCCGCCGCACGCAGGCGGGCCAGGCCGTCCAGGACGGCGTCGCGAGGCTCCGGGCGCACGTATCGCACGAACTCACGGGACATGCGGCACCAGTAGGCGCCCTCGACGCCCTCCACGCGCCTGGTGGGAATGAGCTGCTCGCGAGAACCCTGCAGCGCTTCCTTGTTGTCCGGCTGCGCGGCCTCTTCCGGGGTCATCCAGAAGCTGGGCTCCTCGTGCAGCACCATGCTTTCGAAGCTTTCCGGATCGAGGACGTCCTGCAAACGCGGGCCGGGCTCGGGAAGGGCGGGCGCCTGCAAGGCCTCGCCCGCGCGCAGCTCGAGCGCCTGGAGCAGGTGGGAGGCGACGTCGAGGGAAGGATCGCCGGAGGTGGTGATGGATTGCAGCGCCACCAGAACCACGCCATCCTTGCGGCGCAAGGCGGCGGCCATTGAGGGCAGGATGGTCGTGAGGGTGACGTCCGCGGCGCCGAATTCCTCGGTGGTGCGCACGGTGAGGGTGGCCAGGGGGAGAATCTCCCGCATGGCCACCAGCTCCGGCTCGTGGGGCAATCCCTCGAAGGGGCGCTCCACGAACGGGATGATGGCCCGCTTCTTCTTCGCGGGGCGATCCGTGTTCTGCTGGCGACGATTCTTCTTGGACATCTTGACCTTTCTCTGATGCTGGTACCAGCGTACGTGCTCGGGAGATTGCCACGCGAAGTGCGGGTAGCCTTGCAGCATGTCGGCGCAGCTCTTCACCTTGTCCCTCATGAACGTCCTCGCACAGCAGGCCGACCCGGGCCGGGTGGCCACCATCCGCTGGTTCGGCATCGTGATCGTGGTGCTGGGCCTGTCCGTCATCTTCCTGCGGTGGTGGCGCGAGCGGTAGTGATCCCGTCACCTGCGAGTTCACCCACATCTCCGGGTAATTGTTTGCAGCATGCAAATATTTCACGTAAAACTATCTGGTGCCACATTTTCTTGCCGAGCCGGCGAACCCGGCCATCCTTGAGACCCTGACTGACGCGCGGCGCGAGCAGATCGCCACGATGTCACGCGCGCTGCTGCTGCACGGGCGGCTCCAGCGCAACCTCAGCGACCGCGCGGCCACCGCCACGGGCCTCGCCCACATGCACTACGCCATTCTGCTGGCCCTGACCACCACGGACTTGACGCGCATGAGCGAACTGGCCGAATACTACAGTCTGGACGTTTCAGTGGTCTCGCGTCACGTCTCCGCGATGGAGAGCGCCGGCCACGTCACCCGCACCCGCGACGAATCCGACAGGCGCGCGGTCACCGTTCAGATCACCCCCGAAGGCAGCGAGGTTCTGGAGCGCACACGAATCCTGTACCGGACCCGCCTCGCCGAATTGACCCGGGAGTGGAACGACGACGACGTGGACACCTTCGTCTCCTTCTTGTGTCGCCTTCTGCGCAGCGCTGGTGGAGCGGAGATGAACGCATGAAGAGAGAAGCCGCGAAAGGTTCGCCCCAGAACAAGGTGATGGCCGTGTTTCTTGGCCTGTTGGCGGCACAGTTCGTCTCCTCGATGTCCAACACCATCATCGCCAATGCCATGCCTGTGATTGTGGCGCAGATCGGCGGAAACGCCGTGCAGTACACTTGGGTGATCACCGCGGGAATCCTCGCCAACACCATCGTGACGCCCATTGCGGGCAAGCTGGCGGACCTCTTCGACAAGAAGAAGCTCTTCATCTTCTCCCTCATTCTGTTCGCCGTGGCCAGTCTCCTGTCCGGCGGCGCACAGACCGCGAACCAGCTGATTGCCACCCGCGTGTTGCAGGGTATCGGGATGGGCATGATGATCACGCTGACCATGGTCATCATGGCCACGATCGTCTCCCCGCGTGAGCGCGGAAAGTACAACGGCTACATGGCTGCCTCCATGGCCGTGTCCACCGTGGCCGGCCCTCTCATCGGCGGACTGATCGTGGATTCCCCGCTGGGATGGCGCTGGTGTTTCTGGGTCACGCTCCCCTTCGTGGTGGCCGTGATGTTCCTGGTTGCGCACCAGCTTCAGGTGCCCACGGTTCACGAGGGCAAGGCCCGCATCGATTTCCTGGGCATCGCATTCATCGGGGCGGCTTCCGCCTCACTGCTCATCTGGATCTCCTCGGAAGGGCGTGACTTCGAGATCTCCTCGCCGGTCTCCATCGGACTGCTCGTGATCTTCGTGATCTCCACGGTGCTTTTCGTGGTGGTCGAGGCCAAGGTGACCGAGCCGCTGATTCCGCTCCACCTGTTCCGCAATCGCACGGTGGTGCTGGCCATCGTGGCCTTCGTGGGCCAAGGCGTTGCCATGTTCTCCATCTCGGTGTTCTTCGGCCAGTACTTCCAGTACGGTCGCGGCTTCTCGCCCACCCAGGCGGGCCTGCTCACGCTGCCCGTGGTGATCCCGATGATGTTGGCATCCACTGTCGTGGGCCGGCGCACCACCGCCACCGGCTACTGGAAGCGCTACGTTGCCACAGGAATGGCCGCCATGGTGGTGGGCGCCCTCCTGCTGGTGCCCGTCACCGGAACGAGCAACCTATGGTATCTGGGCGCCTCCATGGCAGTGTTCGGCTTCGGAATGGGCGCCGCGGGCATCCTCATGGTGGCCGTGCAGAATCTGGTGGGCCTGAACATCATGGGGGCGACGACGTCGACCCTCATGTTCTTCCGGACCCTCGCCGGAGCGCTGGGAATCCAGCTCCTGGGCAGGATCTACCAGACTCATGTTCGCGATGACATCGTCTCCACATTGGGGGAGTTCCCACATTCCGGAACGGGCGAGCTCGATCTCGCGGCTCTCCCGGATCCGGTCGAAGCCGTGGTGCGGGCCGCCTATGGTCAGGAGATCGGCGCGGTGTTCGCGTGGATGGCGGGTATTTCGGCCATCGGTTTCGTGGCGGTGCTCATCATCAAGGGCACCTCGCTGCGCAGCTCCATTGACATCGAGCACGTGCAGAAGATCTTCGAGCAGGAAGGCGACGTGCTCGAACCCCGGCGCTCAGAGCCCCAGCCGGGCCACCGCCCACGCGATTGACTCTCGGGTGTAGGCGGTGCGCGCCGGGAGCTCCGAAAGTGTCAGATCGTGGCGCCCTCCCGGGACCTCCAGCAACGTGACGTCCGGGTTGAGCCGTGGCGCCAGGCGCTTGATGTCCTCCACGTCCAAAATACAGTCCGTGGCCGCGAGCTGTTCGGCGGTGGGCTTCGTGAAGCTGCCGGAGCACGTGGAGTGGGCCACGAGGAGTGGTTCCCTGATGCGGACCTGCCCGCTCGCCACACGCTGGTGGCCGCGGCGCACCGCCCGGAACAATCCGGCGTACACGGGCTGCGCCGTCGTCGGCTTGCGAAGCGGATTGAACGTCCACTCGCCGCCGAAGTCCCGATGGAGATTGCGCGCATAGTCCGGCTTGAGAGTGGAGATCCGCAGGCGGGGAAACCACTGGCCCATGCGATCGACGGCGCGGGTGACGAGCCCCTTCTCGTAGGCCGGCCCGTTGTGATCGAGCCAGGGAGAATTGAGAATCACCGCGTCCACGCTTGCGGGATGGTTCCCGGCCCACAGCGCCGCCTGCAGGCCGCCCATCGAGTGGCCGATGAGGATCACCTTGGATGCCCCGAGCGTGCCTCGGATGTAGTCGATGGCGGCGCCAATCTCCTCTTCGCGCACGTGGAGGTCGCGGATGTCGTCTCTGGAGCGGGGATCGCGCAGGGCGCGCCCGGAGCGGCGAAATTCGAGCGCCACCAGCGGCACCGCGACCTCACGCCACGCGGCGGCCTGCTCCACGTGGAAGAAGGTGTCCTGAAACCCGGGCAGGTGGAGCGCCGCAGTCCCGGACCGGGCGATCAGCTCCTGGGCATCGGACTCGTGGACCAATACGGCGACGTCGGGACGGTGCGGTGGTGCACCGCCGTCGTCCTTCTCCAGAAAGATCGTGCGGGCACCCCACGTGGGTCCCAGATCGTCGGGTGATGGTCCTGAGATACGCATGGAGCTCGTGGTCAGTCGACGATGCCGTAGAGGCGGTCGCCGGCATCTCCCAAACCGGGAACGATGTAGCCCTTCTCGTTCAGGTGATCGTCCAGCGAGGCCATGAAGATGGTGACGTTGGCGCGTTCGCCGATGGCCTTCTCGAGGTTCGCCACGCCCTCGGGTGCGCCGAGCAGGCAGATGCACGTGACGTCGCGCGAGCCGCGCTCCAACAGGTAGTTGATGGAATCAATCAAGGTGGCGCCGGTGGCCAGCATCGGATCCAGGACGTAGCACTGGCGGCCGGAGAGATCGTCGGGAAGTCGGTTGGCGTAGGTGATGGCTTGCAGGGTTTCCTCGTCGCGGCGCAGGCCGAGGAAGCCGATTTCCGCGGAGGGCAGCAGCTTGGACATTCCTTCGAGCATCCCGAGGCCGGCGCGCAGAATCGGCACCACGATCGGGGCTGGCCGGGCCAGATGAACTCCGGTTGTCGGGGCAACGGGAGTCGTGATGGAGACTTCCTCGACGCGAGCATCCCGGGTTGCTTCGTAGGCGAGGAGCGTGACCAGCTCATCGACGAGTTGGCGGAAGACGGGGGAGACGGTGTTCTCGTCACGCAGCAGCGTGAGCTTGTGGGCGACGAGCGGGTGATCAATGACCTCAATGCGCATGGGTCAAATCTACCAGCGCCGGAGCGCCACACGGCTCGTGTGGAACACTGGTGGCATGCGCGAGGTGGAGAAGTACTGGCTGGGGCGGGCCATGGAGCTGGCCCGGCGCGCGGAGGCCGCGGGGGACGTGCCCGTTGGCGCATTGGTGGTTTCGGCCACGGGATCGGTGCTCGGTGAGGGGTGGAACACCCGCGAGGCGGACAATGACCCCGCCGGGCACGCCGAGATCATGGCGTTGCGCGCCGCGGGGGGAGCGGTCGGCTCGTGGCGGCTCGACGGCTGCGACCTCTATGTGAGCCTGGAGCCGTGCACGATGTGCGCCGGGGCGATCGTCGCGGCGCGGGTGAAGCGGGTGGTCTTCGGCGCCTGGGATCCCAAGGCCGGAGCCGCCGGCTCGGTTCGCGACGTGCTGCGCGACTCGCGGCTCAACCATCAGGCCGAGGTGCTGGGCGGAATCCGCGAAGACGAGTGCGGGCGGCAACTGCGGGAGTTCTTCGGAAGGCGGTAGCTGGCGCACTTTGCCGGGATGAACTCGACGTTCCTTCTTCACATCGGAGATCCACTCTCCTACGGTGAATGGTAAGGCTGGGAGAGGAACTCGATCGTCTCCCGCGAATGGAAGGAAATCCTCATGTCCCGGATTCGGATTGTTGTATTGGGTGGTACCGGCTATGCGGGCGGTCACATCGCGCGCGAGGCCGCCTCGCGTGGAATGAACGTCATCTCGTGGTCGCGCTCCCTTCCCGCCGAGCAGGTGGGTGGCGTCGAGTATCGCACCGGCGACATCCGTGATCCGAAAGTCCTGGAGAAGGCGATCAGGCATGCCGACGTCGTCGCAGGAGCGCTTTCTCCCCGGGGCGCCCTGGACGGCAAGCTGCGGGAGCTGTACGCGGAGGCGGCGCGACTCGCGGTCATCAACGACGCCCGGCTGGGAGTCGTGGGCGGCGCGGGATCGCTTCTGGTGAGCGAGGGCGGTCCGACCGTTGCCTCCCAGCCCGACTTCCCAGAGGCCTTCGCAGGTGAAGCGGCGCAGCTGGCGGGGGTTCTGGATGATCTCCGCGCCTGCGACGAGCATCTGGACTGGTTCTTCCTCTCTCCCGCGGGAGGGTTTGGCGGCTATGCGCCCGGGGAGGCCACCGGAACCTATCGCGTTGGCGATGACGTCCTCTTGGCCAATGAGAACGGGGAGTCCTTCATTTCCGGCGCCGATTTCGCCCTCGCCTTCGTGGACGAGGTGGTGAAGCCGAAGCACCTCCGCGCGAGGTTCACGGTTGCGTACTGACGCGGGTGGCGGCGATCAGCCCAGCCGATTGCGGGCGCCTTTGCGATAGGTCACACGATTGGCGTGTATTCGAGCTTCTGCTGTAATGTTGTGGCGCGAGGTAGCGTGTCCGAGCGGCCGAAGGTGCAGCACTCGAAATGCTGTGTGGTGTCACAGCCACCGTGGGTTCAAATCCCACCGCTACCGCCAGAGATTCCCCCGGTACTGCAACAAGAAGCGGTGCCGGGGGGATTGTTTTGCCGTGCTGTGTTCAATCGGCGCGGACACCCCTGAGTAACGGTCATTCACGTTCTTTGACAACGAGCATGAATCCCACGTGGAACATCACGGAATCCATTATGTTCACCTACGAGGCCAGCGCTTCTCCATCTGGGAACGCGAACGTTCGCCGGGTCTGCCCCCACTGCGGGTTCACTCAATAAGGAACCAAGTCCTCCTTCATGGAGCACTCTCGCCTGTATTGGTCTCGTGGAGGCGGGTTGCCAGTATGGTGCCGTCCGGACGAGAGAAGACGAAGCCGCCAACGTGGTGGGTGATCGTGATCTCGTTGGCATGCACGGTGTTGTGGTGCCGGTAGCAGAGCAGCACGGCGTTGTCGATGATCGTGGCGCCGCCCTTTTCCCACTGCTGGGCATGATGTATTTGGCCGACTTCGATCCCGCGATCACACCCGGGATATCTACAGGTCCGGTCGCGGACGAGCACTGCCTTGGCCTGAGTGGCCGAGAAGGTCCGTTGTGCGCGCGATGCATCCAAGGGTTCACCGTGTGCCGTGAGCACGATCCGGGTCAAGGACGAATCACACAGCATGGAGGCCAACTGGGAAGGCGCCAGAGCGGTGCCATCCTCCAACAACGCCGGCTGGAAACCCGTGAGCATACCTTGCGCGATTCCCGCCCGTATCCGGCCCAGAACTGCACCCAATGATTCGGTGACTTCTGTGCGGTCATTCAAGCATTCGCCGTGCCGGCCGAGTCCTTGCCCAGTGAGTTCGCAACCGTTGAACGGGGCAGTGCGAGAGCTCTCGCGAGCCAGCGGAGGTGGTGCAGGTGGAGGTGGAGCGGGTGGAGGCGGTGCAGGTGGAGGCAGGTTACCCGAGGCAGTGTCGGTGATCTGGCTCGAGAGGTGGCGGCATCCTGTTTCGATGGCCTTGTCAGTTTGCACGAGCGTGGCCAGCGGCACGTGAACCGTGATCTGGGTGCGCGGATTGTGCCGCAGCGTGGGGGCTGGCGCGGGTTGATCATACGGCGCCGGAGCCTCGGCCAGTGCCTGCGGACCGGGCTGTGCCTGCGAACCGGCCAGCGCCTGCCCGTTGTGTTGGGCGACGAGGTCCGTGAGAACGTCCGCGTAGCGCTGGGCGTGACTGCGCTTGTCACTTTCGGCAGGAACCCCGACGAGGGAGCGCATGGTTTTGTCCAGCTGGAGCCCATTGATCGGATCGAGCCAGCCGGCGAGCCGATAGCCACCTTCGGCGGGGAAGATGGAGAATCGTTCGGCCCGCGCGGCCTCGGCCGCCTTCTTCTCCGCACGTTCGGGAGCGTGGCGAACCACCCAGGCGCGGACCGTTTTGGCGAACTGGTCAACAGTTTCCTGCATCGCTCGCCCCAAGAAGTATTCTTCATCTGCCTGCGCCCGCGAGCACAACTCCGGAGGAATCCTTGTGCGCAGCACGTCCACGTAAGCGGGCGAGAGAACACCCGAGCGGATCCGCGCACCGAACAACGGGTAGGTGTCACGGATGGTCTGCGCCCGGCGCACTTCTTCGCGCGCCTTGTCGCGGGACTGGCCACCCGAAGCTTGCATCAGGCCGGTCAGATCAGGCTGATCCCCGGGCAGCGGGCGCGCCCTGCCATCGGGCAATTGTGGGTTGCAGACCTGATCCACGTGTGCCGCGAGCCCCAGGCGCAGCCCTTCCAGTGAGTTGGTCATCTGCGCCAGCTTCGAGATCATCGCAACTGCGACATCCACGGGCACATTCTCCACCACCACTCCTGCGCACCACTCAAGGAACTGGTCCAGGAAGACAGAGCCGCGCTCCCACGCCGCACGTTCCTCCCCACCAGCAACGGAAGAAGGTGGAGAAGCTGCGCCGAATTCGACGTCGTCAAACAAGAGACTCACGGCCCCCACCTCCTCACATCAATCGAGAGTTACGAACTATTGTTCGATACCACAAGTCTATCGAGAGAGTCCGACACGTTTTTCGCGAGTTTTGAGGACGCGAGAGTTCGATGAACGCCGCGTGGCATGGCGCCAGCGCTGCTGATAAAGTTGTCACAAACCTACGGGTGCCCTTGGCAAAGGGCTGAGATCCGGCTGTGTCCGCCGGAGACCGTTGAACCTGATCCGGTTGACACCGGCGTAGGAAGTGAGTTCATTCATGCGTGCCGCGAACCCCGCGAACCCCGCGAACAACAAGATGTGCTGGGCAACGCCGTGGAGTCTGTGGCGCCCGTGGGTGTCGGTCGCGGCGCTCTTGTTGGTCTGGTTCGTGCTGGATGTGGCCGGTCTGCTCAACGAGCGCATCCTTCCGGGCCCGGGGCCGATTCTGGAGGCCGCCTGGCGCCTGATTGGAGACGGTCAACTCGGGCAGGCGCTCGCGGCCAGTTTGCCCCGCGTGATGCTCGGCACGGTGGCGGGGGTCGCCGCGGGTATCTCACTCGGATTCGTCTCCGGATTCTGGCGGTTGGGAGAGGACCTCATTGACAGACCGCTCCAGATGCTTCGCGCCATCCCATTCACCGCGCTCGTGCCACTGTTCATCCTGTGGTTCGGCATCGATGAACGCCCCAAGATCATGCTGGTGTTCGTGGGCGCCATCGTACCCATCTATGTCAACACCGCCGCGGGCGTGAAAAACGTCGACGCGAAGCTGGTGGAGCTCGGGCTCGTGTACGGTGCCCCCTGGGAGACCATCGCGCGGCGCATCATCCTGCCGGGGGCGCTGCCGCAGATCCTGACCGGATTGAGGTACGGGCTGGCGACGGCGTGGGTGGCGCTCGTCGTCGCCGAAACCGTGGCCACGAATCAGGGCATCGGATTCCTGTTGGCCAACGCCCGCCAGTATGGGCAGACCGACGTCGTGATCCTTTGCATCGTCATCTATGCGCTCCTTGGTGTGATCACCGACCAGATCGTGCGTTGGCTGGAGGCTCACCTGTTGCGATGGAGGCCTGCCACTCAACGCTGAACCGATTCGCCCCGCAACTGCGGCAGCCTCACCACAACCCAATGACATCTGGAGGACCACATGAAATCAATCCCACGCCCGGCCGCACTGATGGTGGCACTTGCCTTCCTACTCGGGGGCTGCGCTGCCACAGGCAGTTCGCCAACCAAACAGGCAGCAACGGGAACGTCAGCAACCGCACCGGCCCGAACCACGCCAGTCACCGTCAATCTGGGCGATCTCAACAGTTACAACGCTTTGACCACCGCCAAACAGACCGGCACCATCGAATCGGCCTTGGAAGCCAATGGCGCGGAGGCGCGGTGGCGCGGGCCTTTTGCCGCGTTCGTGCCGGCTCACGAGGCTTCCCTCGCAGGCGAGGTGGACATCTCCTCCGGAGGACTGACCAACTACATGACGGCTCTGGAAAACGGGTCCGATCTGGTCCTGTTGGGCGTCGATGACATCAGTGCATCCATCGGAATAGTCGCCACCGCCGATTCGGGCGTCACGAGTATCAAGGATCTCGCGGGAGGTCACGGACTTGATTGCCACATGGCCACCGTCCTCCTTCAGGCCCGTTGACGATGAGGTGATCCGGGACGTGGAGCAGCACGCCGAGGATCTGGCGCGCTACGGCATCACGGACGGTGTGCCGGACCTGAGCGGGGCGTATTACGTATGGACCGGCAAGTAGCCGGCGTGGCACCAGATACACCCTCGCCCTGCCTGGCCGCGCGCGGGCTGACTCTGCGGCTTGGGGGCAAGGTCATCTTCGACGATCTGACGTTCTCACTGGATCAGGGCGAGTTCGTCGCCCTGCTGGGCCGCAGCGGGACCGGCAAGTCCACGCTGCTCCGGGTGGTTGCGGATCTGCAAGAACTTGATTCGGGCACCGTGGGGGTCGACGGCGACATCGCCATCGCCTTTCAGGAGCCTCGGCGGGTGTGGCGCAACGTCCTGTTCGGGTTGCCGGGCGCGCCGGGCCAGCGCAGGTCCGATGCGTTGCAGGCCCTGGCAGAAGTGGGGTTGGAGGCGAAGGCCGATGCGTGGCCCCTCACCCTTTCCGGCGGTGAGGCCCAGCGGGTCTCACTGGCACGGGCACTGATCCGCGGGCCCCAACTGCTCCTACTCGACGAGCCATTCGGTTCACTCGATGCGTTGACCCGCCAGACCATGCAGGACCTGGTGGTCCGCCTGTGGCGTGCGCATCGACCCACAGTGGTCATGGTCACCCACGACATCGTGGAAGCGACTCGGGTGGCCGACCGTATCGTGGTGCTCGATGGCGGCGGGTTCACCGTGGATGTACGAATTGGCGCCGAAAGGCCGCGATCCCGCCGCGACCCTGCATTGCTCGAGGTGGCCGACCAGTTGGCCGAGGCTCTGGGCGCGTGATTCCGGGGCCGGCACCGAGGTTTCGCAGGCCGGCGCGGAGGTTTCGCTCAGCAAGTGGGTACACAGCGTTGAGCTGTGCCAAATAAGGCGCACGTCAACGCTGAGTAGCCATCAAGGAAATCTGGGGCCCGTCAAGCCTGCCCTGTGCCCCGGCCTGTCAGTCCGAGCTCCCTCTTCTTCGCCTCGCTCAGCGGCTGCGGCGCCTGATTCTCCGGTCCGCCGGCGAATCGATCGCGCGAGTCCACGAACACCGCCCGGGTCAGCACCCCCGAGAGTGACCGATGGGTTCGAGATCCCGGAACCATCACCACGGCGCCCAGCACAACGAGGATCGCGAGCAGGCCCGTCGCGGAACTCCACCACGATTGCTCCGGGAGAAGGCCGGAGATCACCCACGGCCCGGCCACCACGAGCGATCGCCCCACGCGCAGCGCCGGATTTCCATCGGTCAAGACCCTCCCGTCCGCGGAGACCCACTTCGGGGTCAACCACACGATCTTCTGGCCTGCCGACGCACCCCGCCCCCTCAGTGCGGGAATCACGAAAACGAGTCCGAGCGCCGTCACGGCGGCCACGACGTTCTCCCACGCCGCCGGAGTCTCATGCACATGCCCGGTGATCGCCCAGCGCCCGATGTGCAGGGTGACGGACACCGCCGCCTGGGCGATCCCGAACAGTGTGGCGTCCAGGAGCATTCCGATCCACCGCCGGCTGGTGGTCACCGGCCGTGCCTTGAGCCGCTTGGCGGCGAGCTCGCGGCTGCTGGGCATCCACCACAGCAACGCCGGCGCCAGGATGGCACCAAGCAGGGCTCCGAGAGTGTTGGTCATGACGTCGTCCACGTCGGCCACACGGATGGAGCAGGGGTAGATGCCGAACAGCCCTGTGTACTGCGATGCCTCAATGAACACCGACGCGGCCAAACCCGCCACGGTGGCGAGCAGGATTCCCCTGCCGAGGTATCGCCGCATGATCGCGCCGAAAGGAAGGAACAGCACCACGTTGAAGGCCACCTGTAGCACCGGGAAGCTGCGCGCAATCTGTGCCGGGGTCAATCCCGCGGTCTCGTCGCGAATGTCTGCGATGAACGCGAAGGGAGTGAGATTGTGGCCCACATGGTGGTCCGCACACCACTCCGCCCGGCTCGGTGGCAGCGGCATCAAGGTGTAGACGAACAACGCCGTCGTGTACACGCACACGGCGAGCCACCCGAGCATTCGCCGGAAACTGAACTGCCCGTTCCGCCAGTACTGCCAGATCAGGCCCGGGAT
>RRZT010186686.1_pt1 | contig 13384 bp, 8 predicted proteins | sample 2165551 | NCBI WGS metagenome assembly RRZT01 (sample SAMN10456910, study PRJNA506462) | wastewater metagenome | biome: wastewater; feature: sludge; material: wastewater sludge; isolation source: wastewater sludge with Escherichia coli K12::gfp cells carrying plasmid... | place: USA: Moscow, Idaho ... | reverse complement strand
TGCCGGCGTCCGAGAAGCCCTTGGTGACGCGGGCCACCTGGTCCACCGAGACGCCCTTCTGCATCAGCTTGAGCAGGCGGTCGGAGGCCACCTCGAGGCCGCCCGAGATGGCGATGCAGCCGCTGTCGGCGAGCTGTCGGCAGAGCTCGGGGGTGAAGGACTTCTCGAAGCGGATGTTGCCCCACCACGAGATCGTGCGGCCGCGGCGGGCGAGCTCGTCGGCCAGGGCCTTGAGCATCTTGGGCGGCGCGGCTTCGTCGACAAAATGGAAGCCGGTCTGGCCGGTCTCGGCCACCACCGCCTCGATGCGGTCGACCAGCAGCTCGGCGCTGGCGGTGTCGTAGCGGCCGATGTAGTCGAGGCTCACGTCGCAGAAGCTGCACTTCTTCCAGTAGCAGCCATGGGCCACGGTGAGCTTGTTCCAGCGCCCGTCGGACCACAGCCGGTGCATCGGGTTGAGCATGTCGAGTATCGACAGGTAGCCGTCGAGGGGCAGGCCGTCCCAGGTGGGCGTGCCAACCTCGGCGAAGGGGATGTCGGGTTCGGCGAGGTTGAGGTAGCGCACCTGGCCCTCCTCGCGCAAATAGGTGCGCACCAGGCGCGACTTGCCACGCTTGCCGGCCAGGTGTTCGAGCAGCGCCAGCAGCGGGCGCTCGCCGTCGTCCAGCGTGATGAAGTCGAAATGGTCGAACACGCGGGGCTCGGTGAGCTCGCGGAGTTCGGTGTTCACGAAGCCGCCGCCGAGCACCGTGACGATGGACGGGTCGTGGGCCTTGATGGTCTGGGCGATGCGGAAGGCCGCATACACCGAGCCCGGAAACGGCACCGACAGCAGCACCACCTGGGGCGCGTGGCGGGCGAGGGTGTCGAGGGTGAGGCGCTGCAGCGTCTCGTCCACCAGCGTGGGCGGCGCGGCCAGCGCCCGGGCGAGGGGCTCGAAGCTGGGCTGGGCCATCGCCAGCGATTCTGCGTAGCGCACGAACTCGAAGCGCTCGTCGGCGGCTTCGCGCAGCACGTCAGCGAGGTCGTTGAGGTAGAGCGTGGCCAGGTGGCGGGCCTTGTCCTGCACCCCCAGCGCGCCGAAGGCCCAGGCCAGCGGGTCGCCGCCGTCGGGGTCGTAGTACACGTCGAGCGAGGCGAAGCGCGGCCCCTCGGGCAGTAGCATGCGGCTGGTGATGCGGTGGGCGAGGGTCGGGTCGCGGCCCTGCAAGAAGGCCAGCGTCGGCGTGACGGTGGCCCGGTAGCGGTCGAACTCGGCGTCGAACTGGGTGAGCGTGGCCGAGCGCTTCTTGGGCGGCATGGCGCGCAGCTTGTCGCGCAGCGCGTCGAGCCCGGCCGGCGAGAAGAGCTCCAGCACCAGCCTGAGGGCCAGGTCGTCCTGGCGGGCGTCCACGCCGCGGGAGCGCAGGAAGCCGGTGAGGTAGGCAGTGGACGGGTAGGGCGTGTTGAGCTGCGTCATCGGCGGGATGAGCGACAGCACGCGGGGGGCGGTGAGGGGGGCGGCGGTGGAGGCAGTCATGGCGGCAGGCCGACGGCGGACGGGGCGCCAATGATAGCGGATCGCCGCAGCGCGGTTTTTTGTGTGCCGAAGAAAGACCGACAACATACTCAGGCGGCTTTTTCTGGCCTACACTCCCAGGTGTCGGGGCAGCCTTTGCAGGGCGCCCGCCGTTTTGATTCCGCTGGAGGCCGCCATGCACGACGACTACGATTTCACCGCCACCTTCGATTTCGACGATAGCGAATGGAAGGCCATCGACGATGCCCTGGCCTTGCTCGAAGAGAAGTTCGCGATGCTCGACGAGCCGGTCGAGGAGGCGGAGGAGGGCTGCTTCCCCTTTGATCCGTCCGCCGAGGCCTATACCCGCCGGGCCATCGGCGAGTTGCGCAAGGAGTGGGTGCACTTTGTCGACGACCCCTGGACCGACCTGGACGAGATCCGCGGCCACCTGCTCAGCATCGACCAGCTGCGCCCGCGGCTGCGCCGCCTGCGGGAGCTCTACCGCCGCGGCCAGTCCAACGTCAATGCCATCGGCGGTGAAGCCTACGATGGCTGCATGATGGGCCAGCTCACGCTCGAGCGGAGCGGTAGGGGCGGGGCGCTCAAGCGCATCAAGGAGGCGACGGTCGAAATGCGTACTTCCCGCATCAAGACCCTGCTGGGCGATATCGAAGACACCTCGCTGGTGGACGATGAGCTGGATGAGCCGGATGAGCCGGACCCCGGCAGCGGGGCCTGAGGCCCGACGCCGGCCCCGATCTGTCTGCCGCATCGGGCGCCCGGCCCATGCTTGAGTTGCTGCCTTGCCCCGTCTTGCCACGCCCGCCCTGCAGGCCGGGCGGGCGTATTCAAACCGACCCAACCCCCGCTGGAGACCCGCCATGAAAGACTACCGCGCCACCTTCGATCTGAGCGACGCCGACTGGAAAGCCATCGACAAGGCCCTGAGCCTGCTGGAGGAGAAGTTCATGGCCCTCCGTGACATCACCGACGAGGATCGGGCCTGGCAGGTCCCCTTTTCGACCCGCGCCGAGGCCTTCTGCCGCAAGGCCGTCGACGTGATGGTGAAGGACCGCGACGTGCTCATCGATACCGACGTGGACCTGGACGAGATCCGCGGCGACCTGCTCAGCATCGACGAGCTGCGCCCGCGCATCAGCCGCCTGGAAAGCCTGCTCGAGAAATGCCGCGACAACGAGACCTGGCTGAAGGGCTTCCTGTTTACGGGCTGTATCGACGGCTACGTGGTCTTCGACCTCGCCGGGCGGGCCGGGCCGATGAAGCCGCTGCACGATGCCATGTCGTTCAAGAAACCGGGCCTCAAGATGCCGCTGGTGGACCGTAGCGGCAAGGGCCCGGCGATCGACCCCGACGCCGAGTAGATCAAGCGACGCCCCGGCAGCGGGCCTCTGTTTGCAGGGGCTTTGCAGGGGTTTTTGTAGGGGTTTTTGTAGGGGTTTTTGTAGGGGCGACTTCAGTCGCCCTCCGCGCGTTGATCAAAGGCATGCCTTGGATCGGAGTCCGCGGGCGACTGAAGTCGCCCCTACAGGGGTATCGCCGGCTTTGCGCTGCTCCATGGATCACGGCGACGGCTCCACCCCGTCAACCCGCGCGAGCCCGTTGCCCGCGCCGATAGGCCAGCCCGGCCGCGCAGCTGGCCAGCCCGCAGGCCACCAGCGTGGCGCGCACCCCGAAGGCGTGGGCCAGGCTGCCCACCGCAAAGCTGCCCAGCGGCGCGAGGCCCAGGAAAGCCATCGTGAACAGCGCCATCACCCGGCCGCGGTAGTCATTGTCCACCGCGGTCTGGATCAGCGTGTTGCTGCCCGCCACGCACAGCAGGATCGCAAAGCCCAGCACCAAGAGCGCCGGCACGCTCAGCCACAGGCTGGGCGACAGGGCGAACACCGCCAGCGCCAACCCCACCAGCGGCGCCATGCGGCCCACCAGCGCGCCGAGGCCGGCGGTGTCACTGCGCAGCGCCAGCAGCACCGCGCCGCCCAGCGCGCCGCAGCCGGCGGTGCCCATCAACAGGCCGTACAGGCGCGCGTCGCCGCCGAAGATCTCCTTGGCGAAGAGCGGCATCAGCACCGTGTAGGGCGTGGCCAGCAGGCTCAGGCTGGCGATCAGGAGCAGCGAGGCGCGGATGTGCCGGTGCCCGGCGGTGTAGCGCACGCCCTCGCGCAGGGCCTGCAGCGGCGGGGCGGCGGGGCCGCGGCGCGTGGTGGCGGGCAGGCGGATCGCCGCGAGCGCCAGCAGCACCGCCAGGTAGGAGGCCGCGTTGAACAGGAAGCACAGGGCCTCGCCCGCGGTCGCCACCACCCAGCCGGCCAGCGCCGGGCCGACGAAGCGGGTGGCGTGCATCATGAACGAGTTGAGGGCGATGGCGTTGGGCAGGTCGCCCTTGTCGTCCACCAGCTGCACCACGATGGCCTGCCGGGCCGGCACGTCGAGGGCGTTGATGCAGCCCAGCCCGAAGGCCAGGGCTATCAGGTGCGTGGGCGTCGCCACGCCCTGCCACACCAGCCAGGCCAGCAGTAGCGCCTGCACCATCGACAGGGCCTGGGTGAGCATCAGCAGGCGGCGGCGGTCGAAGCGGTCGATCAGCACGCCGCCGAAGGGGCTGAGGACGAGGATGGGGATCTGGCTGGCAAAGCCCACCACCCCCAGCACCAGCGCCGAGCCGGTGAGCCGGTAGGCCAGCCACACCATGGCGATCTGCTGCATCCAGGTGCCCGCCAGCGACACCAGCTGGCCGGCGAAGTAGATGCGGTAGTTGCGGGAGGCGAGGGCGCGGAGGGCGGGGGGCATGGGGGGGCGGAGTGTGCGGTGCGGCCGCTACGGTAGCCCGGCGCGGCGGCCGAGGGAAGGGGGCGCGGCGGTTTGTTCGCCCGGGGCGGTGTCTGGACGGGAGGGCTGGCGTCACCCCCGGCGCCCGTGGTGAGCCGCGGCTGCACCACGCTTCAAATCCACCCTGATCGTCGCGGGCAGCGCCGCCGCCGTAGATGCGTGAATGTTCATGTCGTATTTGCTCAGCATCGCGCCCCGTGTACCATCCCGGGGTCGCCATTGGCATCGCCCGCGGATCTCCGCGGCATGCGGCGGCAACCTCATAACGATCAGGAGCCATCCCATGAAACAGAATCTCGTCTCCCTCGAATTCAGCGCGGCCCAGCTCGAGGCCGTCGATGCGGCCCTGGCGGCGCTCGAGAAGAACCTCGCCGAGCTGGTCACCCTTACCGCCGAGCAGCGCCGCAAGGCCTTGAAGATGGGGGACGGGTCCGAGGTGTTCTGCCGCCAGACCGAGCTGGTGCTGCGCCAGAACGCCGGTATGGTGCCGGCCGACTTCGAGCTGGCCGAGTTCCAGCAGGACATCGCCACCCTCGATGCGCTGCGGCCGCGCCTGCAGCGCCTGCGCGCGCTCACCGACCGCGCCGACGACACCGAGCTGGCGCTGGGCAGCGACATCCTGAGCGCGTCCCTCGACGGTTATGCGCTGACCAAGGTCTTCGGCAAGGGCACCAGCCTGGACACCCTCAAGGAGGCGATGAAGACCCGCCTGTCCCGCAAGCCGCGCAAACCGGCCAGCCCCGAGGCCTGAGCGGCCTGTTCAGGGCCTGCCCCGCGCCCGGGGCCGGGCTGTCTGCAGTGGCCGGCAGGCCCGGCCGATCCCCCGCGCGGCCCAACTTCCCCGGCCCTGTGCTCCGTCGATCTTCCCGCCCGCCCGGCCGATCACTCCGGAGGCCCGAGTGAGCGCTTCGTGCGCCCGGCCGACCACGCCGGAATCCCAGCCGACCCCTTCGCCCGCCCAAGCGATCACGCCGGAGGTCCAACCGAGCATTTCCGGGAGGGTATGCCCCACTCCCTGAAGTGCTCGCGAGGACGAAATTCGGGCAAGGGCTGGGCAAAACCTACAGGGCAGCCCTATCCGCCGGATAGGCGCGTGGGCATTTGAGGTGCTCGCGAGCGGCCCGGCGACAGGGTTGCATACTCCGCCGGACAGGCGCCCGCCGCATCGAACTGCCCACGGGACGGCTTCCGGGCTGCTCGGGAGCACTTCGAGGAGTGGGCACGACAGTCCCCGGGATAGACGCGACTCCCTCGCGGACAGGCGGGTGGGATGTATCCGGGGTCGGGAGCGCTGGTGGGATGGGCGTGCGGTGCGCCGGCACCTACCCCTGTCCCGTCAACGTGGGCGTGTAGATCAGATGGAGGTTCGCCCGCGCCCGCCTCGCCCTCACTTCTGCCCGGCGTCGAAGCTGAGGTCGTAATACAGATCACCCAGTGACAGCATCACCCCGATCAAGGGCATCTCGATCTGGGATTCCATGCCGATGATCACCTGGCTGTCCCAGGCGCCTGCAGCGTTGCGGAAGTAGAACCGGACGCGCGGCCGTTTGATCGACACGAGGAGGATGTATTGCATGGAGGGAAGCGACTTGTATTCCTCCAGCTTGTCGATCGCATCGACCATGCCGGTGCTGGGGGATTCCACTTCAATGACCAGCGTCGGCTTGGCGGCCTCCCGGGAGGTGCCGGCGGGGTCTCCGCAATCCACGCTCAGGTCCGGATAGCGAACCTGATGAGTCGAGATCTTGACGGCGATATCGGCGGAGCGGGGGCGGCAGGGCTTGCCCAGCAACTGGTTACCGATGAGCCGGCTCGCATTCATGACGACCGTGTCGTGGGCAATCGTCGCCCCGGCCATGAGCAGCGGCTGCCCATCGACCAGCTCATACCGTTCGCTCTGGGACTCGAGCCATGCATAGAACTCGTCGGCGCTCATCAAACGTGGAATCAGTTGCTCCTGCCCCATGCGTAACTCTCCCTGAACGCAAGCCATGTCACCGAAGCATTGTAATGCCTGATCTGCCCCTGGCCGGGGCTGCCGCCCGCCCTCAGCGCACGAACGCCACTTCCCCCATCACATGCGTCGCCACCACGCAGCGCTCGTCGCCCAGCATCATCAGCGCGAACAGGCGCTCGGCGAGCCCCTGGCAGCGCTCCATGCGCCAGGCGAGTTCCGGGGTGGCGGCCCAGTCGAGGGCGATGAAGTCGGCTTCGCGGCCGGGCTGGAAGTTGCCGATGCAGTCGTCGAGGTAGAGCGCCCGGGCGCCGCCGAGGGTGGCGAGGTAGAAGCCGCGCGGCGCCGACAGCGGCGCCCGGCAGGCCTGGCCGACTTCGTAGGCCTGGGCGAGGGTGCGCAGCAGGCCAAAGCCGGTGCCGGCGCCGATGTCGGTGGCGAGGCCGACGCGCAGGCCGGCGCTGCGGCTGGCATCGAGGTCGAAGAAGCCGCTGCCGAGGAAGAGGTTGGAGCCCGGGCAGAAGGCCGCCGCGGCGCAGCTGGCGGCCATGCTGTGGCGCTCGGCGGTGCTGAGGTGGATGCAGTGGGCGTGCAGCGTGCGCGGGCCGGCGAGGCCGTAGTGCTGGTAGACGTCGAGGTAGCTGCGGCGCTCGGGGAAGAGCTGCTGCACCCAGTCGAGCTCGGCGGGGGTTTCGGCGAGGTGGGTCTGCAGGTGCAGGCCCGGCTGGCTCGCGAGCAGCTCGCCGGTGAGGCGCAATTGCTCGGGGCTGGAGGTGGGGGCGAAGCGCGGGGTGAGGCTGTAGCGCAGGCGGCCGCGGCCGTGCCAGCGCTCGATGAGGCGCAGGCTGTCGGCTATGCCGCCGGCGGCGGTGTCGCGCAGGTCTGCGGGGCAGTTGCGGTCCATCAGCACCTTGCCGCACAGCATGCGCAGGCCGCGGGCTTCGGCGGCGGCGAAGAAGGCGTCCACCGAATGCGGGTGCACGGTGGCGAACACCGAGGCGGTGGTGGTGCCGTGGGCGAGCAGGCGATCGACGACGAAGGCGGCCGTGCGTTCGGCCTCTGAGGCGTCGGCAAAGCGCGCCTCGGCGGGGAAGACGTAGTCGTTGAGCCAGGCCAGCAGCTGGCGCCCGTAGCTGGCGATCACGCCGGCCTGGGGGTAGTGCAGGTGGCAATCGACGAAGCCGGGCAGCACCAGTCGGCCGCGGTAGTCGTGCAGGGTGGCGGCTTCGTGCACCCCGGGCGGCAGCGCGGCGCACACGCTGGCCCAGGGGCCGGCGGCGCGGATGTGGCCGTCGGCGATCCACAGCCCGCCGTCGTCGAAGAACTGCCACGTGGCGGGGTCGTCGGCGGGGCCCGGGTCGGCCAGGAAGTGCAGCAGCTGGCCGCGGACGAGGCGGTGTGGTGGGGTGGTCATGGGCGCGGCAGCGACGACAGCGGCGGCGCCGCGGGGGGCGGATGGGCGGCGTGCTCGATGGCCGCGCGGGCCTCGCGCACCTGCTGGAGCTGGGCCGCCACCGCCAGGGCGATCACCGCCGGGTGCTTGCCCTGGATGCCGGGGATGCCGATCGGGCAGCTGAGGTCGGCGAGGCGGTCGGGGTCGAGGCCGCGGATGACGAACTGCCGCGCGAAGTTGCTGCGCTTGGTGGCGGAGCCGATCAGGCCGAACCAGGCAAAGTCGTGGCGCGCGAAGATGGCCTCGCAGAGCGCGAAATCGAGCGCGTGGCTGTGGGTCATCACCAGAAAATAGCTGCCCGGCGGGGCGGTGCGGACCTCGGCTTCGGGGCTGTCGGTGGCGATGCTGCGCACGCCGGGCGGGAGCACGGCCGGGAAGATGTCGTCCCGCGTGTCCACCCAGATGATGCGGGCGCCCAGCGGGGCGAGGGCGCGGACGACGGCCTCGCCCACATGGCCGGCGCCGAACAGGATCACCGGAAAGTCGGCCGCGGCGACGAGGTGGGTGAGCTCCCAGCGGGCGCCGTCGGTGAGCAGGTGGGCGGTGGAGCGGGTGGCCTGGGCCGGCTCGAGCAGGCGCCAGCAGGAGGCGGTTTCGTCGGTGGCGAGCTGGCGCTGCAGGCCCTGCCCGGCGGCCACGGCGTCGGCCCGGGCCTGCCAGTCGGCGGCGCTGTCGGGGGTGACGCGTTCGAGGGCCAGCCACACGATGCCGCCACAGCACTGGCCGAGCGACGGGCCGAGGGCGAGGCGCATCAGCCGCGGCGGCCCGCCCACTTCCAGCAGGGCCCGCGCGGCGCTGGCGGCCAGCCACTCGAGCTGGCCGCCGCCGATGCTGCCGAGGCTGGCCTGGGCACCAACGAGCATGGTGGCGCCGGCCTCCCGGGGCGTTGAGCCCACGGTGTGGGCGACGGTGACGAGGACGCAAGCCTCGCCGCGGGCGAGCCGGGTGGCGAGGGCGGGCAGCCATTCGGTCATGGCAGGGAGCCTCCGTGGAGAGCGCGCAGGATGGCCTCGGGCGTGGCCGGGGCGTCGAGCTGCGGGCGGGTGCCGGGGCCGAGGGCGGCGGCCACCGCGTCGCGCAGCGCGAAGAAGGCCGACAGGGCCAGCATCAGCGGCGGCTCGCCGACGGCCTTGGCGCGGTGGATGGCGTCCTCGCGGTTGGGCTGGTCCCACAGGCGCACGTTGAAGACCGGCGGCAGGTCGGCGGCGGTGGGGATCTTGTAGGTGGACGGCGAGTGGGTGAGCAGCGCGCCGTCGGCACCAAAGACGAGCTCCTCGCTGGTCAGCCAGCCGAGGCCCTGGATGAAGCCGCCTTCGATCTGGCCGATGTCGATGGCCGGGTTGATGGAGTGGCCGGCGTCGTGAAGGATGTCGACGCGCAGCAGGCGGTGTTCGCCGGTGAGGGTGTCGATGGCGACCTCGCTCAGCGCGGCGCCGTAGGCGAAGTAGTAGAAGGGCCGGCCGCGCATGGCGCTGGCGTCGTAGCTGAGCTTGGGGGTGGCGTAGAAGCCGGCGTCCCACAGCTGCACGCGGGCCAGCCAGGCGTCGAGGGCGACCTGGGCGAAGGGGGCGTCGAAGCCGGGGGCGCGCACGCGGCCGGCCTCGAAGCGCACATCGGCGTCGCCCGCGCCCAGCCTGCCGGCGACGAAGGCCGCCAGCCGCCCGCGGATCGCCCGGCAGGCGGCCTGGGCGGCCTTGCCGTTGAGGTCGCTGCCCGACGAGGCGGCGGTGGCCGAGGTGTTGGGCACGCGGCTGGTGTCGGTGGCCGACAGGCGCACGTCGCCCACCGCCAGGCCGAACTCGGCGGCGACGATCTGGCGCACCTTGGTGTAGAGGCCCTGGCCCATCTCGGTGCCGCCGTGGCTGACGCCCACGCTGCCGTCCTTATACACATGCACCAGCGCGCCGGCCTGGTTGAGGAAGGTGTTGGTGAAGGAGATGCCGAACTTGACCGGGGTGAGCGCCAGCCCGCGCTTGAGCACCTGGCTTGTGGCGTTGAAGGCGGCGATTTCGGCGCGGCGCCCGGCGTAGTCGGCGTCGCTCGCCAGGCGGGCCACCAGCGGGGCGATGATGGTGTCTTCGACGCGCATCCCGTAGGGGGTGATGTTGCGCCCCGGCCCGGCGTAGAAGTTGGCGCGGCGCACCGCCAGCGGGTCTAGGCCCAGGTGGCGGGCGATGTCGTCGAGCACCATTTCGATGGCGAACATGCCCTGGGGCCCGCCGAAGCCGCGGAAGGCGGTGTTCGACACCGTGTGGGTGCGGCAGCGCAGGCTGCGGATGGCCACCGCGTCGAGGTAGTAGGCGTTGTCGGCGTGGAACACCGCGCGGTCGTTGACCGGGCCCGACAGGTCGGCCGAGAAGCCGCAGCGGGATGAAAGCCCGAGGCGCAGGCCAATGATGCGGCCATCCGGCCCGAAGCCCACGTCGTAGTCGATGCGGAAGTCGTGGCGCTTGCCGGTGGCGCGCATGTCGTCGTCGCGGTCGAGACGCAGCTTGACCGGCCGCCCGCTGGCCCGCGCGAGCAGCGCGGCGATGCAGGCCCACTGGGCAGATTGCGCCTCCTTGCCGCCGAAGCCGCCACCCATCCGGCGGCATTCGCAGCTCACCTGGTGCATCCGCCAGCCGAGCGCGCCGGCCACCGCCTGCTGCATCTCGGTGGGGTGCTGGGTGGAGCTGAGCAGGTGCAGGCTGTCGTCCTCGCGGGGGATCGCGCAGGCGATCTGGCCTTCGAGGTAGTAATGCTCCTGGCCACCCGTGCGCACGCGGCCGGCGAGGCGGTGGGGCGCGCCGGCAAGGGCCGCGGCGACGTCGCCGCGGCTGAGCTCGACGGGGGGTAGCACCTCGCTGCCGACGGCGAGGGCGTCGTCGATGTTCAGGATGGCCGGCAGCGGCTCGATGCGCATCACCGCCAGGCGGGCTGCGCGGCGGGCCTGTTCGCGGGTGTCGGCGGCGACGGCGAACAGCGGCTGGCCGTGGAACAGCACTTCGCCGGTGGCGAGGATGGGGTCGTCGTGGACCACCGGGCCGCAGTCGTTCGCGCCGGGGATGTCGGCGGCGGTGATGACGGCCCGCACCCCGGGCGCGGCGCGCACGGCCGTGAGGTCGAGGCCGATCAGGCGGCCGTGGGCCACATCGGACAGCCCGACCGCGGCGTGGAGCAGGCCGGCCGGTGCGGGCAGGTCGTCGGTGTAGGTGGCGCTGCCGGCCACGTGGAGGTGGGCGCTCTCGTGGGGCAGGGGCTGGCCGATGGGGGGCGGGCGGTCGGCGCCGACGGTTGCGGTGGCCGGCGCGGCTTGGGCTGCCGGGGCGATGTCGGCGAGGCGCAGCGGGGCGGTGCCGCAGGTCTCCAGCCACAGCCGGCGCAGCAGGCCGGCGGCGGCCTGGCGGCGGTAGGCGGCGGAGGCGCGCAGGTCATCGAGGGGCTTGAACTCGGTGCAGAGGGCGGTGATCGCCGCCTCGACGGTGGCTTCGGTCCACGGCTGGCCCAGCAGGGCGGCCTCGGTGGCGCGGGCCCGGGCGGGCGTGGCGGCCATGCCACCGAAGGCGATGCGCACGTGGCTCACCCGGCCGTCGGCCAGGCCGATGGCGAAGGCGCCGCACAGGGCGGAGATGTCCTGATCGTGGCGCTTCGAGACTTTCCAGCAGCGAAACAGGCTGCCGGCCGGGGCGGGCGGCACTTCGACGGCCTCGATGAATTCGCCGGGGGCGAGGGCTGTCTGCCGGTAGCCGAGGTAGAACTCGTCGAGGGGCAGCCGGCGCTGCACGCTGCCTTGCCACAGCACGAGCCGGGCGCCGAGGGCGATGAGGCCGGGCATGCTGTCGCCGATGGGCGAGCCGTTGGCGATGTTGCCGCCCAGGGTGCCGGCGTGGCGCACCGGCGGGCCGGCGAAGCGGCGGGCGAGCTCGGCCCAGCCGGGCTCGAAGGCGACCAGCGCCGCGAAGGCATCGGCGAGGCTGGCGGCGGCGCCGATCGCGAGGCCGCCGTCGGCACTGCGGCCGATGGCCTGCAGTTCGGGCACGGCGCCGAGCCACAGCAGGTCGCCCGGGTCGCGCAGGGCCTTGGTGATGCCCAGGGCGAGGTCGGTGGCGCCGGCGACGAGGCGGGCTTGCGGGTTGGCCTGGCGGGCGGCGGCGAGTTCGGCGAGGCTGCGCGGGGCAATGAAGCGGCAGCCTCCGGCACGGTAGATCAGCGGTGGCAGCGCCGCCATGCGGGCCAGCGCGGCGAGGATGGGGCCGCGATCCAGGCTTACCCGGGGCAGCCGGTAGGCGGCGGGCAGGGCGTCGACGATGGGGCGGTAGCCGGTGCAGCGGCACAGGTTGCCGGCCAGGGCGTCGATGATGGCCTCGCGGCTGGGGCAGGTGGGGTGGTTCTCATACAGCGCGAACAGGCTCATCGCGAAGCCTGGCGTGCAGAAGCCGCACTGGGTGCCGTGGCCACTTACCAGCGCCTGCTGCACCGGGTGCAGGCGCCCGGGGCCGGCGAGGGTGGCGAGGTCTTCGACGGTGAACACGGCCTTGCCGTCGAGGGTGGGCAGGAGGCGGATGCAGGCATTGACGGCCCGCAGCTGCAGCGCGCCGCCGACGGCCTCGCCGAGCGCCACGGTGCAGGCGCCGCAGTCGCCTTCGCCGCAGCCTTCCTTGGTGCCGGTGGCGTGCATGTCTTCGCGCAGCCAGTCGAGCAGGCTGCGCGCCGGTGCAGCGCCTTCGACCTGACGGATGGCGCCGCGGAACCAGAACTGGATGGGGCGTTCGCTCATGCTGCGGAGCCGGCAGTCGGGGTGCCGGATCTACGGTGACGCTTTCAACTTACCACATGGGCCGCGTGTCTGCTGCGGCGGCAGGCGTCAGGCGGTGGTGGTGTCGCCGGCCTTGTCGCGCCGGGACAGCCAGCGCAGGAGAGTGGTGAACAGCAGGTCGGCAGTGAAGGGCTCGGCGACGAAGCCGTCCATGCCCGCCGCGGCGCAGCGCGCGCGGTCTTCGGCGAAGGCGTTGGCGGTCATTGCGATGATGGTCGGCGCTGCACCGCCCGGCAGGGCGCGGATCTGCCGCGTCGCCTCGAGCCCGTCCAGATGGGGCATCTGGATGTCCATCAGGATGAGGTCGTAGGGCTGGCGGGCGGCGAGCGCGACGGCTTCGACGCCGTCGCAGGCGATGTCGACGTTCTGGAAGCATTCGCCAAGCACATCCAGCGCCACCTCGCGGTTGATCGGCTCGTCCTCGACCAGCAGCAGGCGGCGCTGGGCGTGGCGTGCGACGAGCGCGGCCTCGACCGGGGAGTGGCCGTTGGCGTGGTGGGGGGCGGCGTCCGGCAGGCCCTTGCGCAGCCGGGCGGTGAACCAGAAGCGGCTGCCGACGCCGGGGGTGCTGCTGGCGCCGGCCTCGCCGCCCATCAGCTCGGCGAGCTTGCGGGTGATGGCCAGCCCGAGCCCGGTGCCGCCGTGCTGGCGGGTGGCGGAGCCGTCCACCTGCTCGAAGGCCGTGAACAGGCGCGGCATCTGCTCGGCGGGGATGCCGATGCCGGTGTCTTCGACCTCGAAGCGGATCAGCGCGCTGTCGAGGGATTCTTCGCAGGCCCGGATGCGGATGCACACGCGGCCGTTCTCGGTGAACTTGACGGCGTTGCCGGTGAG
>RRZT010147087.1_pt1 | contig 13385 bp, 17 predicted proteins | sample 2165551 | NCBI WGS metagenome assembly RRZT01 (sample SAMN10456910, study PRJNA506462) | wastewater metagenome | biome: wastewater; feature: sludge; material: wastewater sludge; isolation source: wastewater sludge with Escherichia coli K12::gfp cells carrying plasmid... | place: USA: Moscow, Idaho... | reverse complement strand
TACTAAAGATGCAAATGCAGCAGAGTCATTCATAGCAAGATTTGCTAAGATTTTTCTATCAAGTTCAATACCTGATAATCTTAAACCATTTATGAATCTTGAGTAGTTAATATCATTTAATCTACAAGCTGCATTGATTCTGATAATCCATAGTTTTCTAATATCTCTTTTTTTCTGTCTTCTATCTCTAAATGCGTATACAAGACTTCTTTCTAATTGTTCTTTAGCTTTTCTAAAGTGTTTTCTTCTTCCACCGAAGAATCCTCTAGCTAGTTTTAATACTTTTTTGTGTCTTCTTCTTCTTACAACACCAGTTTTTACTCTTGGCATATTATTCCTTTCTTTACCATTATTTTTAATAAGGTGTCAGCAACATAGGCTGAACTTGTCCATAAAATGGAGGGACAAAACTACTTAAGTATGTTTAAGTAATTACGCTTTACACAACGTTGAAAGAACACCAGCAACATTTGTACTATGTACAGTTTGTGGTCCTCTTAAATTTCTTTTTCTTTTTTGAGTTTTTTTAGTTAAAATGTGGCTTCTAAAAGCAGAACCTCTTTTGATAGTTCCATTTTTCTTTACTTTAAATCTTTTAACAGCACCTTTAACGCTTTTCATTTTTGGCATAAAGAAATCCTTTCATATAAATTTGCATTTTCATAGTGAAAAAGTTTTGGATTATACTTAAAAAAATATTAATAAATGTTTAAAATTTATTTTGTAGTATAAAAGAGGAATAGTTCCTCTTTTATTTTGAGTAGACTTAATCTTTTTTAGGTGTAACTAGAAGATTTACATATCTTCCTTCTAGTTTTGGTTCTTTATCCGTGATAGCAATATCTTCTATCATGTGCCAAACTCTATTTAGAACTTCAACTCCAGCTTCAGGATTTGACATCTCTCTTCCTTTTAGGAAAACTCTAAATTTAACATGATTTCCTTCTTCTAAGAATTCTATCGCATGTTTTACTTTATAGTTAATATCATTTTCTGCAATTTTAACAGAAAGTTTTATCTCTTTAACTACTATTACTTTTTGATTTTTCTTTGCTTCTTTTTTCTTTTTTTCTTGTTGGTATTTAAATTTACTATAGTCCATTATTTTAGCAACTGGTGGAGTTGCATCTGGAGCTATCAAAACTAAATCTAAACCAGCTTCATCAGCAATAGCTAAAGCTTGTGAAGTTGAAATAATTCCGTGATTTGTTCCATCATCACTAGTACATCTTAGTTCTTTTGCTGTAATATCCTCATTCATTATTACATCAGATTTTTTATTGTCTCTACTCAAATTCTACTCTCCTTGTTAATTTTGTTTAGTAAATCGAAAAATTCTTCTTTACTTAAATTTGATTGTTCTCTTTTTCTTCTATCTCTTAAAGCAATTTTAGAATTTGCTACTTCTTCGTCTCCAAGTACAACTATCATTGGAACTCTTTGCTTTTCAGCCATTCTAATTCTTTTGTTTAAACTTTCGTTCATATCATAAATAGCAGAATCTATATTGTTTTCTAAAAGTTCTTTTTTCAACTCTTTTGCATAAGCAACATGAGGTTCCGCGATTGGTACGAATATAACTTGTGTTGGAGCAATTACAAATGGGAACTCTCCAGCGCAATGTTCAGTTAAAATTCCAATAAATCTTTCAAAAGATCCTAAAATAGCTCTATGAATCATTACTGGTTGTTCTTTTTCCCCTTTGTCATTTATAAACTCAGTTTTAAATCTTGAAGGTAAATTCATATCAATTTGTACTGTACCACATTGCCATTTTCTTCCAATTGCATCAAGAATTTTTATATCGATTTTCGGACCATAAAATGCTCCTCCACCTTCATCAATTCCATAAGATATACTTTTTTCATCAAGTGCATCCATAATTGCTTTTGTCGTTTTTTCCCAGAAAATATCATCACCAATTGCTTTTTCAGGTTTTGTTGAAACTTCAATTTCATATTTAAAATCAAATAATTTTAAAAGAGAATCAACAAATTCTAAAACTTCAAAAATAACATCTTTAACTTGGTTTTGTGTACAGAAAATGTGTGCATCATCTTGAGTAAATTCTCTTACTCTAAAAAGTCCATGCATAGCCCCACTCATCTCATGTCTATGTACAACACCATATTCAAAAAATTTAAGTGGCAAATCTTTGTATGAAACTAAATCGTTTTTGAAAATTTGTATATGACCAACGCAGTTCATAGGTTTTATTCCATACTCTTGTTCATCAATAGTTGTAAAATACATATTTTCTTTATAGTTAGCATAGTGTCCAGAAATTTTCCACATTTCAGATTTTAAAATTTCAGGTCCACGAACTGGTTCATAACCTCTTACTCTATGTGCTTTGTATAAAAGGTGTTCTAATTTACTTCTTAATCTTGCACCATTTGGTAACCACAATGGAAGTCCTGCTCCAATATCGTCATTGAAAGTAAATAGCTCTAATTCTGTTCCTAGTTTTCTATGATCTCTTTTTTTAGCTTCTTCAATCATAGTAATATAATCATTTAAAGCTTTTTTATCAAAGAAAGATATTCCATAAATTCTAGTAATCATCTCATTTTTTTCATCACCGCCAAGATATGCACCAGCAACTCTTGTTAGTTTGAAACTTCTAATCATTCTAGTATTTGGTAAATGAGGACCTCTACATAAGTCTTCAAAATCACCTTGTTTATAGATAGTTAAAACTTCATCTTTGATATTTTTTAAAACGGCTTGTTTTAATTCATCATTTTTGAATTTTTCATAAAACTCTTCTTTTGAGGTTTCATGTCTTGTAATTGGAAGCTTTCTATCAGCTAGTTCCTTCATTTTCTTTTCTATTTTTGGTAAATCTTCATCAGAAATTTTACTATCTACTTTAAAATCATAATAAAATCCCTCATTTACAACAGGACCAACAAAGAATTTTGCTTCAGGATATAGTTCTTTAATTGCTTGAGCCATAAGGTGAGCAGTTGAGTGTCTTAAAATCTCTAAAGATTCGCTTGAATCGTCGGCTTTAATTGTATTTCCACTAATATTTAAAGCCTCTGCAGTTTGAAGGTCATAGATTTGACCATCTTTTATTACTCCAATAGGTTCCAATAATTTCCTTTTTTTTAAAAAATTTAATAAAATTGCATTTATTTTATCTTATTACAACTTAAACGTAATAAAAAATATTACAAAATCAATAAAATTTGGTTACAATTTGAAATGGTTATAAATATTTCAAAAATAAAAACAGAAGCTTTATTATTATTTTGTAGAGATTTGATTCTTTCATATAAAGACAACAATGAATTAAAGGGCTATGGATTAGATAAAGAAGTTTTAATTGAATTCAATAATTTGGGCTTAACAATATTAAATGAAATCAATAAAATAACTTTTTCTCATGACTATTATTTAAAAAATAGTAGAAATTTTAGAGTAAAAGCAATTTTAAATTGTTATGATTTTATCAATAAGGAGATTTCAAAAAATCTTAAAAAGAATGAAGAATTTAATCCTTCAATGTTATATTTTTCTATGCTTACATTATGGTTTAAAGAATTAGAAAAAGAGTCTAATTCAAAAGAATTTATATATTTTTTATTATATCCATATGGAACAGTTTATGATAAATTGTTAATTGGAATTAAAAATGTTGAGTATAAAAATATGAGTATTAAAATGATTGAATTAGCTGAAAAAATTATTTATAAATATGACAAGGTTGTATTATAAAGATGGATTTACCATCTTTATAAAATAGTTAGCAAGAAGGAACGTTTCCTGAATCACTTGCAAATTCAATAGAGAAATCCATAATATGTTCTAGCAAGTTTTCTTTAACATCTCCAGCTTTAACATTTGGGCATATTTTCATAATTTCCTCTTCTGCTTTACCATCAGCTTTAATTTTTTTCCACTCTTCTTGAGTATGTTTTAAAGCAAATTTAGCTCCATCCATACCGCAAGGTTCTTTTAAAAACTTGATGAATGCTTTTTGACCTTTTACTACATCTGCTACCAAAGAAGTTGTACCAATACTTAATAATAAAGTAGAAGCTGCTAAAATCTTAACTAATTTCATACGTTTCTCCTGTAAATAAATTTAGATATAATTATATCCTTAAGATATAAAAATCTTCTGAATAATTATAAAATAAAGTGAATGAATTATGAAATATTTTTTATTAAAAGCAGTATGTGAATATTTAAAAGAAAATGCCTGTATTATCAAGTTTATTAAAAGAATAGATAACAATATAATTATAATTGAATTTAATAATAAAAATATCATCTATTTTGATTTAAGTAAATCAAATGCAAAAATTTTTAAAACTAAACAACAAATTACATCAAAAAAAGATTTTAATGCGCCATTTGATGTTGTTCTCCAGAAAAAATTTACAAATTCAAAAATAGAAAATATTGAGTTGTACAATGATGATAAAATAATAAATATAAAAGTTAGTTCTAGTTCTTCTTATAAAAAAGAAGTTGCAATTCTTCAGTTAGAGTTTACTGGAAAATATACAAATATTATTATTTTAGATGAAAATAGAGTTATTTTAGAAGCATTAAGACATATAGATGAATATTCATCTTTTAGAGTTGTAAAAGTTGGTGTAAAACTTGAAGAGATACCTAAAAAAGATTTTGTACCAAAAATAGAAAAAATTGATGATATTGAAGAATATTTATATAAAATTTAAGAAAAAAATAAAAAAGAAAATTTAGAAAGTGTAAAAAAACAAAAAATTTTAAAGGTAGATAGAAACATAAAAAAGTTAGAAAATATTCTAAAATCCTTACCAAAAAAAGAGGAATTAGAAATAGAATCAAATGATACATATACAAAAGCAAATATTCTTATAGCAAATCTTCATAATATAAAACCGTATCAAAAAATAATCCAAATTGAAAATTATGATGGAAATCATATAGAAATTGAGTTGGAAAATATGCAAAATCCTAGTAAATACACAAATGAACTTTTTAAAAAAGCTAAAAGATTAAAACAAAAAGCTCATAATATTTGTATTGAAGAAGATAATTTAAAAGATAAATTAGAGTTTGCAAAAAGATTAAGAATCAACATTGAAAATTCAAATTCAATAGATGAATGTGAATTTTTATATCCTAAAAAAGAGAGAAATCAAACTAAAACAAAAAAAGAAAAAAATTATGAAAGCTTTTTTTATGAAGGTTATAAAATCATGCTTGGAAGTAATGAAAGAGAAAATATATATCTTCTTGAAAATTCAAAAGCTAGTGATTTTTGGTTTCATTTAAAAGATAGACCCTCTTGTCACGTAATTGTTCAAAATAGTAAAAAAGAGTTACCTTCAAGTGTAATTCAAAAAGCAGCAACTTTGTGTGTAAATTTTAGTGTAGAAGGTGGGGGAGTTTTTGAAGTTGATTATACACAAAGAAGAAATGTGAAAATACAACATGGTGCAAATGTGCTTTATAATCCCTACAATACAATAGTTATAAAAAATTAAATATATAAATAAGATTATTATTTTATTGTCTATTTGTTAAGTGAAAATTAATTTTTAAATTGTAAAATCTAAGCGAAATTTTTATCAAGGAGACTATTTATTATGAATAGATTGAAAAGTTTAGGGCTAGGGATTGTTACTGCAACAATCTTATTTTCAGGTTGTGCTACAACTGAGTTACAGACAAATGCAAAAATGACACAAAGTATTTTTATTAATCCAGTTAAAAAAGAGTTAAGAACTGTATTTATTTCTAGTAAGAATACAAGTGGGCAAAAGATTAATCTTGAGAATACTATTATCTCGGAATTACAGGCAAAAGGTTATAGAATTGTAGATGATCCAGAAATAGCAACTTATGTTTTAATGATAAATGTTCTTTATTGTGATAAAAAACAAGAAAATAATGCAGCTGGAGGTGCTCTTGCAGCTGGAGCTGTTGGAGCTGGAGTTGCTGGATATAATAATGGGGGAGCTGGTGGTATGGCAGCAGCTGGTTTAGGTGCAGCACTAGTAGGTGGATTATTGGCTAAAGCAACAGAAGATACTATCTATCAAATGCAAGTTGATATTGTTATTAGAGAAAAAGCAAAAGGTCCTGTTTACTCTACAAATTCAACTGCATCTGGACAAGCTAGTGTAAATGATGGTAAAAAATCAGGATTTATTAACAGCTTTGGAGGATCAGTAAAAGATACAAATGCAACAGGACATTTAAACTCTAATATGGCAAGTGCTAATACTCAAAGTTATGAATCAGATTTTATTGAGCATAAAACAATGATGTTAGCTGAAGCTACAAAAATGAGACTTACTTTACAAGAAGCTACACCAATTTTAGAAAGACAAATTTCTAATCAAATTGCTGGATTATTCTAAAAACTTTTAAATGCACTAAATTTTTTAGTGCATTTTTATACTTTTTTATATTCAAAACAAAAAATCCATTTAAAAGCCAAATTTTAGTAGAATAGTAAAATTTTCAATTTAAGGTCAAGAAAGATGTTAGAAATTTTAGGTGGCTTATCTACTAGAGTAAAAACAGGCATTGTTTTAATAGTTGCAATGCTGATTGTTGGTTATATTGATTCATATTTCCTATTCTGGTTATTATTTGGAACTATGCTTATGATTGCTGTAAAAGAAGCAAAAGATTTATATAAACTAGAAGATAGAAGTATATATATTTATATTTTGTTACTTTGGGTAGCTGTATATTTTTATCCTATGCCAGTTGATTTAATATTTATTGTGGCTATTGGTTATGCTTCTCAACTAGCTTATAAAAGAAAACTTGATAAAAAAATGATTTTACCACTTCTTTATCCAACTGCATCTTTTGTATTTTTGATGACGCTTTATAGTGAATTTGGTGTAATGGTTTTACTTTGGCTATTAGTTATAGTTGCTGCTACTGATACGGGGGCATATTTTACTGGTAAGGCATTTGGAAAAACACCTTTTAGTGAAACTAGTCCTAACAAAACCCTAGAGGGTGTGGTTGGTGGTATGACTCTAGCTATTATATTAGGTACGTTAACATCAATAAATGAAATAGGTGTTTTAGGAGCTATTATAGTTTCAGCAATAGTTTCATTATCTTCAGTTTTTGGGGATTTATATGAAAGCTATTTAAAAAGAGAAGCTGGTGTAAAAGATAGTGGAAATATATTACCAGGTCATGGTGGAGTCTTAGATAGAGTTGATGGATATCTTTTTGGGGCGATAGTTATGTTAGTTCTATTAAGGGTTATTATTTGATAATTCTTGGAAGCACAGGTTCTATAGGAGTAAATACTTTAGAAGTTGCAAAAAAGTTCGACTTAAATATTGAAGTTTTAGTTGCAGGGAAGAATATTGAACTTCTAAACAAGCAAATAAAAGAGTTTAATCCAAAGAAAGTTGTAATATCTTCAAAAGAAGATTTAGAACTAGTAGATCATAAAAACGTTTCATGTGGAGAAGATGCTATTTTGGAAGCTATTGAAAATAGTAGCTCAGATACAGTAGTAAATGCTCTAGTAGGTTTTCTTGGATTAAAACCAACTTTAAAAGCTATAAAATGTGGTAAAAAATTAGCATTAGCAAATAAAGAGTCTTTAGTTGTAGCTGGAAAGTTTATTGACCAAACAAATTTAAGAGCTATTGATAGCGAACATTTTGGACTTTGGTATTTACTTCAAGATAAAGTTGTAGATTCAATGGTTATTACAGCAAGTGGAGGTTCTTTTAGAAATTATCCACTTGAAGATTTAAAAAATGTATCAATAAAAGAAGCATTAAATCATCCTAATTGGAAAATGGGAAATAAGATAACTATAGATAGCGCTACAATGACAAATAAAATATTTGAAATAATTGAAGCCGCATGGTTATTTAATACAAGAAAGCTTGATGCAATCATTGAACCAAAATCATTAATTCATGCTCTTATAAATTTTAAAGATGGAAGTACAACAGCTCATATCGCAAATACTTCAATGCAACTTCCAATATCGTACGCTCTTATGAATAAAATTGATAAAAATATATTAGAACCAGTTGACTTATTAGAAATATCAAAATTAGAATTTAAAAAGATTGAAAGTTCTAGATATCCAATTTGGGATATAAAAAATGAAATCCTAAATAATCTTGATTTAGGTGTTGTTTTAAATGCTGCAAATGAAGTTGCAGTTTCAAAGTTTTTAAATAGAGAAATAGGATTTTTAGATATTTCAAAAATATCTTTAAATGCAATAAATAAATTTAATAGTATAAAAATAAATAATTTAGATGACATTTTTGCAATTGATAAAGAGGTAAGGAGTTATTGTGCCTCTTGATTTATTAATTCCTTTTGGAATTTTATTGATTCTAGTAGTTTATTTAATTTATAGTAGAACAAAATTTGAAAAAAGTATAGTTAAGTTATATGAAGAAAAATTCGAAGATTGGAAAAAGCATACTCCTATTTCAACTGAAACAGTTGTACATAAAGAGCTTGTAGGATTAGTATTTAAAGAAGATTATAAATTGACTGTTGAACTTTTTGATAAGAGTGTAGAAGATAGATTGAAAAGAACAAAATTTGATACAAAATTTATAGGAAAAGAAGATGAGTAAAAGAGTTTTAATACTTCATGGATTAAGTGGAAGTAGTTATCCACATTGGCAAGCACATTTGGCAATAGATTTAATAAAAGATGATTATATTGTATCTTTTCCAGAATTACCAAATAAAAATAATCCAAATTTAGAAGAATGGAAATCTTTTGTAAAAAAAGAGATAGAACATTTTAAACCACAAATTGTCGTTTGTCACTCATTAGCAAATATCTTATGGTTTCATATTTGTGATGAAATAGATATATCTTTAGAAAAACTAATGTTAGTTGCTCCTGTAAGGAATGAAGAGTTAAATGAAGCAAAAACTTTTTTCCCGTATCCAATACCAAGTAATTTAAAATCAAAAGAGGTTATTATGGCAGCTTCAACAAACGATCCATATCTTAGTCTTGATGAAGCTATAAATTTACAATCAAAATTAAATATTGGTATGAAAATTATGGAAAATGCTGGACATATAAATACAAGCGCTGGTTTTGGTAAACTTGATTGTGCATTAGATTGGATAAAAAGAGTTGAAGAGTGTGAGGAAAATAGATGATTCTAGCTATAGAATCATCTTGTGATGATAGCTCAATTTCTATTACAAAAATAGATACATTAGAATTAATATTTCATAAAAAGATTTCTCAAGAACTTGAACATAGCTTTTATGGTGGAGTTGTTCCTGAATTAGCAGCAAGATTACATATAGAAGCTTTACCAAAAATTCTTGAAGAGTGTGAAGAGTATTTACCGCAAATAAAAGCAGTTGCTGTTACAAATGCTCCAGGATTGAGTGTTACTTTAACTGAAGGTGTTGCTATGGCAAAAGCTGTTAGCATAGCGTTAAATATTCCAATAATTGCTGTAAACCATTTAAAAGGACACATATATTCACTTTTTATTGAAAAAGAGGAAAAATTTCCTATTACAGTTCTTTTGGTTTCAGGAGGACATACACAAGTAATAGAAGCAAATAGTTTAGATGATATGCAGATTTTGGCAAAGACTATGGATGATAGTTTTGGAGAGAGTTTTGATAAAGTTTCAAAAATGTTAAATCTTGGCTATCCTGGTGGTCCTATAATAGAAAAATATTCACAAAATGGTGATTGTAACAGATTTGCTTTTCCTATTCCTCTTTCTCAAAGTCCAAAAATAGAATTTAGCTATTCAGGGCTTAAAAATGCAGTAAGATTAAAGATAGATGAATTAGAAGGCACCTCTTTAAAGAGTCAAGATATAAGTGATGTTTGTGCTAGTTTTCAAAAAACTGCAGTTGACCATATCTTGCAAAAATTAAAGAAACTATTTAAACAAAAAACTATAAAAGATTTTGCAATAGTTGGTGGGGCAAGTGCAAATTTATATTTAAGAAGAGAGTTAGAAAAACTTTGTTCTTCATATGGTACTAATTTGCATTTAAGTGATTTAAAATATTGTTCAGACAATGCAGCTATGATAGGTAGAGTAGCAATAGAACAATACAAAAATAAAGATTTTATTAATATAGAAGATTTAGATATAAAAACAAGATTAAAGGATTATTAAAATGGGAATTGTAGAAAAATTAACTTTAGGGCTTACAGCGAAGCTAGATGGAAATAGTTTCGATACACAAAAAGAAGATAAGAAAAATCCTAAAAAATATACAAAAACGATATTACCAAAAAATCAACATCAGTTAGTATTTGCTCTTGAAAAAAGAAATGGTAAACCAGTTACAATTATTGGGAAATTTCAAATTGAAGATGATAAAAGAAAAGAGATTTTAAAACTTTTAAAAACTAAGCTTGCATGTGGCGGAGCTATAAAAGATGAGTATATAGAAATTCAAGGTGACTTGAAAGATAAAATTAGAATAATTTTAGTTGACAATGGATGGAAATTTAAGAACTAAAAATATGTATAGGAGCTTTTCATGAAAAAGATATTTGATGAGGTAAGAAGTTTAGATAAAAAAGCTATTGAAAACTACTTTTTAAGTGAAGATATCTTGATGGAACATGCTTCTATAGGCATACAAAAATATATAACTAAAAAATTTAAGAAGAATGAAAAAATTTTAATTGTTTCTGGTACTGGGAATAATGGAGCTGATGGTATTGCTTTAGCAAGGCTACTTCATAAAAGATTTGATGTTAGTTTATATCTTACAAATGAACCAAAAACAGAGATTGGGAAATTACAATTAAAAAGAGCAAAATCAATAAATGTAAATTTTGTAAAAGATATTTTTCAAGCAGATATTATTGTTGATTGTATATTTGGAACAGGTTTAAATAAAGAGTTAGATAAAAATAGTATTGATTTAATAGAAAAATTAAATAATTTTAAATCCTTTAAAATAGCCTGTGATATTCCTAGTGGATTGGATATTTTAGGAAGAGTTACAACAATTGCATTTAAAGCAAATGTTACAATAACTATGGGAGTATTAAAAACAGCACTTTTTAGTGATGTTGCAAAAGATTATGTTGGGAAAATAAAAGTTACAAAATTAGGTATTGAAGATGAATTTTTTCAATCAACATTGACTAATAAATATTTATTAGAAAAATCAGATTTAGTATTGCCATATAGAAATATAGAAAATTCTCATAAAGGTACTTATGGGCATTTAAATGTAATTTCTGGAGAAAAAGTGGGAGCTTCAATAATTGCTTCTATGGCTGCTTTTTCTTTTGGAACAGGACTTGTAACAATTATCTCTGAAAATCAAAAATCTATTCCACATCTTATAATGCAAGATAAAGTAATAAGTAAAAATTGTACAGCAATAGCTATTGGTATGGGGCTTGGTAAAATAGATGATAGTAAATTAGAAAATATATTAAAATTGAAATTGCCAAAAGTATTAGATGCAGATATTTTTTATAACAAATTAATATTAGAATATTTGAATGAATATGTTGTTTTAACTCCACATCCAAAAGAGTTTATATCTTTATTAAAATTAGCAAATATTGCAGATATCACTATAGAAGAATTACAAAACAATAGATTTAAGTATGTTAAAGAGTTTTGTAATAAATATCCAGATGTTGTATTATTGCTAAAAGGTTCAAATGTTATTATTGCACAAGATGATAATATCTATATAAATAGTTTTGGAAATTCATCTTTAAGCAAAGGTGGAAGTGGTGATGTATTAAGTGGACTTATAGCTTCTCTTTTGGCTCAAGGATACAAAAGAGTTGAAGGATGTATAAGTGCAAGTTTAGCTCATACTTTAAGTGCATTAAATTATAGTAAGAATAATTACTCTTTAACACCAGATAATTTAATAGAAGGAATAAAAAATTTATGAGTATGGTTGTTATTCAAACAACTTGTGGAAGTAAAGAAGAAGCGAAAAATATAGCCTATACTTTAATAAGTAAAAAGTTAGCAGCTTGTGTACAATTAAAAGATATAGAATCTATATATTCTTGGAAAAATGAAATTTGTTGTGATAATGAAACACTTCTTATTATAAAAACAAAAAAAGAACTTTTTTCTAAGGTTCAAAGTAAAATTTTAGAGCTTCATAGTTATGATGTGCCGGAAATTATTGAAATAGATATTTCAAATATTAGTGAAGATTATTTAAAATTTATAAAGGAAAATACAATATGAGTGATATACTAAAAATAGGTAAATATGAATTAAATAGTAGATTAATTGTTGGAAGTGGAAAGTACAAAGATTTTACTACAACAAAAGAAGCAACACTAGCAAGTGGGAGTGATTTGATTACAGTTGCTATTAGAAGAGTAAATATTACTAATCCAAATGAAGAAAATTTATTGGATTATTTTAAAGATACAAATATAAAATTTTTACCAAATAGTGCAGGGTGTAAAAATGCAGAAGAAACTATTACAACATTTAGATTAATGAGAGAAGCAACAGGAATAGATTTAATAAAACTTGAAATTATTGGAGATTTTACAAAAACTTTATATCCTGATGTTATTGAGACTATAAAAGCTTGTGAAATTCTAAAAAAAGATGGTTTTACAGTTATGGCATATACTAGTGATGATTTAATTGTTGCAAAAAGACTTGAAGATGCAGGAGCTGATGCTATAATGCCACTTGCTGCTCCTATTGGAAGTGGTTTAGGAGTACAAAATAAATATAATATAGCATTTATTAAAGATAGTGTAAAAGTACCTGTTATTGTTGATGCTGGAGTTGGATGTGCAAGTGATGCAGCTATTTGTATGGAATTAGGAGTTGATGGTGTATTAACTAATACTGCAATTGCTTGTGCAAAAGATCCTATTTCCATGGCTATAGCAATGAAGCATGCAGTAATTGCAGGAAGATTGGGTTATAAAGCAGGAAGAATAGAGAAAAAACCTTTCGCAAGCGCATCTTCTCCACTAGATGGATTAATACAATTTTAGTTATTTTTGAAGATTTTATGAATTTTTTCAAAAAATCTTCAAAAACACTTGACAAAACTAAAAATATATAATATAATTCCGTCCACTTTTTGAGATAAAAGGTGTTTGTCGGGGCGTAGCGCAGTCTGGTTAGCGCACCTGGTTTGGGACCAGGGGGCCGGAGGTTCGAATCCTCTCGCCCCGACCATTTGTTTTTTATATGGTAGATATAGCTCAGTCGGTTAGAGCATCGGGTTGTGGTTCCGAGGGTCGTGGGTTCGAGCCCCATTATCTACCCCATTTTTTTACTATGCTTCCATAGCTCAGCTGGATAGAGCAACGCCCTTCTAAGGCGTAGGCCGTACGTTCGAATCGTACTGGGAGTACCACTTTGCGGATGTGGTGAAATTGGTATACACGCCAGACTTAGGAT
>RRZT010142808.1_pt1 | contig 13388 bp, 16 predicted proteins | sample 2165551 | NCBI WGS metagenome assembly RRZT01 (sample SAMN10456910, study PRJNA506462) | wastewater metagenome | biome: wastewater; feature: sludge; material: wastewater sludge; isolation source: wastewater sludge with Escherichia coli K12::gfp cells carrying plasmid... | place: USA: Moscow, Idaho... | reverse complement strand
TGGATGGCCGCCGCATTGATGATGTCGAGCGCCTTGATATCCTTCTCGACCAGCTCCATGATCTTCATGCCGGTCTTCTTGGCCAGCTGAAGCCGCTGGGAGTACACGGCGGGGATACTGCCGTTGCCCCGCAGGGCCATGCCGATGCCCTCGGTGAGGCAGTTCATGGAGTTGGCGGTGTACATCCCCGAGCAGGACCCGCAGGTGGGGCAGCAGTTCTGCTCGTAGTCGTCCACGCCCTTTTCATCCAGCGCACCCACCTTGTACTCACCCACCGCCTCGAACATATGGGACAGGCAGGTGCGCCGTCCGACCGTGGTTTTTCCCGAGAGCATGGGCCCGCCGGAGCAGAAGATGGTGGGGATGTTTAGCCGCCCGGCAGCCATGAGGAGACCGGGCACATTTTTGTCGCAGTTGGGGATCATCACCAGGCTATCGAACTGGTGGGCCATGACCACGGCCTCGGTGGAGTCGGCGATCAGGTCCCGGGTGACAAGGGAGTACTTCATGCCGATATGGCCCATGGCAATGCCGTCGCACACGGCAATGGCGGGGAAGACCAGGGGCGTGCCACCCGCCATACGGACCCCGGCCTTGACGGCCTCGGTGATTCGGTCCAGGTCCATATGACCGGGGACAATATCGTTCTGGGAGTTGACGATGCCGATGATGGGCCGGTCCAGCTCCTCGTCGGTGAGACCCAGGGCCCGCAGGAGGGAGCGGTTGGGGGAGCGCTCCACCCCTTTTTTAATGTTGTCGCTTCGCATGGTATCACGGCCTTTCATGGGGAGATGGTCCTGTGGGTGGGGTTAATTGGACGCGGTGTCGAGATCCTTGTCTCCGCCCCAGATCATATTTTTGCGCAGGGCCTCGCCCACGATTTCCATCTGATGCTTTTTCGCATTGGCGCGGGTGGAGTTGAAGAAGGTGCGGCCGTTCTTGTTCTCGGCAATCCACTTGCCGGCAAAGGTGCCGTCCTGGATGTCGGAGAGAACGGCGCGCATACGGGTTTTGGTCTCCTCGTGGGGGATGACCCGGGGGCCGGAGACATACTCGCCGTACTCGGCGGTGTCGGAGATGGAGTAATTCATGGCGCTCACGCCGCCCTTGTTGATGAGGTCGACGATGAGCTTGAGCTCGTGAATGCACTCGAAGTAGGCGTTCTCAGGCTCGTACCCTGCCTCCACCAGCACCTCGAAGCCGCAGCGCATCAGGTCCACCACGCCGCCGCACAAAACGGTCTGCTCGCCGAAGAGGTCGGTTTCGGTCTCGCTGTGGAAGGTGGTCTCCATCACGCCGGCGCGGGCGCCACCGATGCCCGCGATATAGGCCAGGGCGATTTTGTAGGCGTTACCGGTGGCGTTTTGCTCCACCGCCACCAGGCAGGGCACACCCTTGCCCGCGGTGTACTGGCTGCGGACGGTGTGGCCGGGGCCCTTGGGGGCAGCCATGAACACATCCACTCCGGCGGGAGGGGTGATGAGGCCGTACCGGATGTTGAAGCCGTGGGCGAAGGCCAGTGCCTTGCCCTCGCTCAGGTTGGGGCAGATATCCTTGTGGAAGACGTCGGCCTGGGCCTCGTCGTTGATGAGCAGCATTATCACGTCGGCCCACTTGGTGGCCTCGGCAACCGTCTTGACGGTGAGCCCAGCCTTCTCGGCGGCGGCGGCGCTCTTGCTGCCCTCACGCAGGCCGACGCAGACCTGGCAGCCCGAGTCCTTCAGGTTGAGGGCGTGGGCATGGCCCTGAGAGCCGTAGCCGATGATGGCAATCTTTCTTCCGTCCAGATAAGAGAGCTCGCAGTCTTTCTCATAGTACATTTTAGCCATGATAGACAACTCCTTTAAGTATAGAGACTATTTGTGCTTCTATTATAGCACACAGGGGAAGGGGAGAAATGATAACTATGCTACAATTGTCAAAAAATCCGTGGGGTCCAAAGAAAAGGCCGACTTTAGAGTACGTTTTTTCCTAGATTGAACTCGGCTTTTTCTTTGCTTTCGTCGTCGATGGTGTAGGCGCCACGCTCCAAGGCTACCATGCCGGTACGTACCAGCTCCAGGATGCCGAAGTTCTCCAGGAGCTTCTGCATGGCGTCGGCTTTGTTTTCGTCGCCGATGAGGGCCAGGGTGAGAGAGGCGATGGATACGTCGATGATGGAGGCACGGAAGATATTGGCGATTTGGATGACCTCGTTGCGCACGTCGGCCCGCTCAGCCTTTACCTTGAGCATGACCAGCTCCCGCCGGATGCTCCGCTCGGGTAGGAGCTCCTGTACGGAATAGACGGGGAAGAGCTTGCGCAGCTGGTTCATAATCTGCCCTGTCATGGCGTCGTCGCTGAGAACCTCAATGGTGATGCGGGAGACCTGGGGATTGTCGGTGGTGCCCACGGCCAGGGACTCGATGTTATAGCCTTTGCGGGAGAAGAGCCGGGAGACCTGGCTGAGGACGCCGGGGGCGTTCTCCACCAGGACAGAGAGGGTGCGGCGGTTGATATTGGTCTCGTTCATAGTAACGCCCCCTTAATCCAGTAAGAAATTGGTGGAGTTGGCCCCGCCGGGCACCATGGGGTGGACCATGGCGTCCTTGTCGATGGTGCAGTCCACAACCCAGGCAATGCCCGAATCCACCGCCTGGGTGAGTATGGCTTCCAGCTCAGCCTGGGTGGAGCACCGGGCCCCCCGGAGGCCATAGGCCTCGGCTAGCTTGACAAAATCGGGGCCCCGCTCCAGGTCGGTCTGAGAGTACCGCTCGCTGTACATGAGGTGCTGCCACTGGCGCACCATACCCAGGGTGTGGTTATTGAAGACCAGGATGATAACCGGGATGTGATAGTGCTCCACTGTGGCCAGCTCGTGGCAGTTCATGCGGAAGCACCCGTCGCCGGTGGAGAGGAAGACGGGGGTGTCGGGGTTGCCCAGCTTAGCCCCCATGGCGGCCCCCAGACCGAAGCCCATGGTGCCGAAGCCGCCCGAGGTGATGAGCTGTCCGGGCCGGTCGAAGTGGTAATACTGGGCAGACCACATCTGGTGCTGGCCCACGTCGGTGGCCAGAATGGCACCGGGGGAGACCTTTTGCACGGTCTCCAGCACCTCGTTGGGGGAGAGGTGGTTGGGGTCGCAGGAGAGGGCGGCCTCCTCGTGGGAGAAGACCCATTCCTTCCAGGCAGGGTAGTCGTGGGTGGGTAGCTTTTGGTTTAGAAGCTCCAGCACACGACGGGCGTCCCCGATGATGTGGTGGTCAGTCTTCACGTTTTTGTCGATCTCGGCACGGTCAATGTCAATCTGTACCACCTTGGCATTGTGGGCAAAGCTCTTGGGGTTGGTGGCCACCCGGTCGGAGAAGCGGCAGCCGATGGCGATGAGCAGGTCGCACTGGTCCACCGCCGTGTTAGACGCGTGGGAGCCGTGCATTCCAATCATACCGGTGAAGAGGGGGTGGTTCCCCGGACAGGCGCCGCCGCCCATGATGGTGGAGGCCACGGGGGCATTCAGACGCTCGAAGAATTTGCGGAATTCCGGCACCGCCCCCTTGGAGCGGATGACGCCGCCGCCCACCAGGACGAAGGGCTTCTCGGCTTTCTCAATCATGGCCAGGAGGGTGTCGATGTCGCTGTGGTCGGGCTCGGGGGTGCGCAGGTCGTGGCTGGCGTGGCGGAGCATAGCGGCCAGACGGCCGTGCTTGCCGTGCTCGCTGACGGGGAGAGGCTCGTACTCGGCAAAGTCCACCGTCACATTTTTGAGGATGTCGATGAGGACCGGTCCGGGTCGGCCCGAGCGGGCAATGGCAAAGGCCTCCCGCAGCACGTCGGCCAGGTCATCGGCCGAGCGGACCAGGTAGTTGCACTTGGTGATGGGCATGGAGATGCCGGTGATGTCCACCTCCTGGAAGGAGTCCTTGCCCACCAGATGCTCTGCCACGTTCACCGTGATGAAGACCACGGCGGAGGAGTCGTAGTACGCTGTGGCGATGCCTGTGGTCAGGTTGGTGGCACCGGGGCCGCTGGTGGCAAAGCAGACGCCTACCTTGCCCGTGGACCGGGCGTATCCGTCGGCGGCGTGTGCCGCCCCCTGCTCGTGGGCGGTTAGGATATGGTGGATCTTCTGGCCGTAGCCGTGGAGCTCCAGCTCGTCGTAGATGTTCAGGATGGTGCCGCCGGGGTAGCCAAATACCGTGTCCACCCCCTGCTCCAGCAGGCATTCCATCAAGATCTGCGGGCTTTTCATTTTCATCTGCATACGCCTCCTTCAAAACAAAAAGAGCATGGCACTCCGTCCGATTAGGACGAAGGCATGCTCCGTGGTACCACCTAAATTCGCGGGAAAGCTCCCGCGCACTCAAACCCAATAACGGTGGGACGGCCGTCTCTTCTTACTGAAGCCATCCTTCAGAAGAACCGCTCGTGGGGGACGTTCCAGCTCCGGCTCACGAGGATTTTCACCAGCCATCCTCTCTCTGTGCTTGTGCCGGGGCCATATTGCCCAGTCATTGCGTTTGTCCTATGGTGCGTAAGTATTGTCTGATATGATACCCCGCCCCCATGGATTTGTCAATGAGGAAATTTTGTGACAGAAGGTTTTTTTGTGGGGGCCTCAAACATAAAAGGAGGGGATGGCCTGCGGGCCATCCCCATTGCTACCTTAGAACGTGCCGCCGGGTTTGGTACCCAGCTGGAAGGACGAGCACTCGGTGGCCTTACAGTTGGACACCTGGCTCTGGGAACAGCCCACACTGATTTCGTTCAGGGTACAGGCGTTCTTGGTGTTGTTGTGGTAGCTACAGCTGGAGACCGAGCATTTGATACTGGGGTTAACATTCATCAGACAAGTCCTCCTTCAAGAAATCGAGTGGTCATATCGGCCACGCTTAGTATCTCTCGAGGGGGGAAAACTATGCGCACGGGCCGCTCAGTCCTCCTGCGGCTCCGAGGGCATAGCCTGGGGGATGAAGCGCCGGGCGAAGCGGCCCTGACCACGGTTCTTGACGTAAAAAAACCCAATGACAGAGAAGACGGTCGCCCCGATGAAATTGACAAAGAGATCCTTCATTGTGTCGTTGACCCCGACGTCCAGGTACCCGCCCAGGCCCAGGGCGTGGTGGGTGCCATCCGCCGTGACCAGGATCACATCGGTGATATCATGGATGGCGGTGGGCGCATTGCCTCCCACCGGGTCCAGCATGACCGAGGAGACCGTGGTGAGAATGGTGTCCTTCTGCATATCCAGGAGGAAGAGGCTGTCCATGCCCCATTCAAAAAACTCCCACAGCGCTCCGATGGTCATGGAGAAGCAGAAGGCCACGATGGCCAAGTAGAGCGGGGAGAGGTGGAGGGAGTGGGTCTGCTTTCGGTTGAGTATGTCCACCAGGGAGAAGCCAATGGCAGCGCAGAGAAAGCCGTTGATTGTGTGTAACATGGTGTCCCAGTAGGGGTAGTGGACGTAATAGGCCTGAATCTCCCCCAGAATCTCTGCAGAGAAAATGAACAGGAGGATGATAATCTCCAATGTGTCGGGCAGGTCGATGCGGATGGCCTGCTCAATGATGCTGGGTAGCATGAAGAGCAGGAGGGTGAGCACGCACAGGAACATATTTTCAAAGTTTCCGTTGAAAAACTGGGCCACCATGACGATTACCACCGCAACGCGCAGCACCACATAGGTGACGGCCAGGGACCGGTTCTCCTGCGCTTGCTCCCGGAAGCTCTTGCGGGATCGGCCCGCGCGGGGGGGAGTGGTGAGCCGGCTCATCAGGCTTCCTCCGCAAGGGGGAGCTGCGCGGCCGAGAGGGTCAGATACTCCTCTATATTGGTGTGGCTGGCGGCCAGCTCATCCTCCCGCAGGGGGCGCATGACGCGGGCGGGGATACCCATGACCATGCTGCGGGGGGGAATGACCGCCCCTTCGGTGACCAGCGCACCGGCAGCCACCACGGACCCCTCGCCAATCACACAGCCATTGAGCAAAATGGCACCCATGCCCACCAGCACCCCGTCGCCCACCGTGCAGCCGTGGACAATGGATCCGTGCCCCAGGGTCACCTGAGCGCCCACGGTGGTGGGGAAGCCATGGGCCACGTGGAGGATGGCCCCATCTTGAATATTGGTGTCCCTTCCGATGCGGATGGGTGCTTCGTCAGCCCGGAGGATGGCGGAATACCAGATGCTGGCTCCCTCCTCCAGAGTCACATCGCCCACGACGGTGGCATTTTCAGCGATTCGCACATTCTTTCCAAAGGTGGGGTACAGCTCCCCAACAGCCTTGATCATAATCATCACGCTCCTTAGGTTAGAATTATAGCTTACGAAGAGAAAAACCACAAGGGGCAATAGAACGCACCTGAGTGCATAGAATAACGGAGGAGGTGAACACTGTGGATTTGAAAGGAAATAAAATTACCGTGGGCGAGCTGATGGATAACCCCAAGGCCAAGGCCGTGTTTCAGCGGCGCTTCCCAATGGTGATACGCCATCCTCTGTTGGGGGCGGCCAGCACCGTGAGTCTGGATCAGCTCATCGGCCTGGCAGGGCCCTATCTGTCCAAGCGTACCGTAGACGACGCACTGGAGGAGTTGAGAAATCTGTAGTGCCTACATGGGGCCGGGGGCGGAGGGGCTGCCCTCGGCCCGAATCTTTTGGGTGCCCCGGCGGAGGGCATACCACTTCAGGGCGTCGGTGTGGCCCGCCCGTCGCAGGACAAGCACTGTGAGGGTACTGTCCAGCAGGAAAAGTACAGCGGCGGGCAGAGCGAGGGGAGGGGGAATGGCGCCGATGAGGGGGGCAACCTGGGGCTGAACCAGATAGACAAGCAACAGGGAGAGAAAGCCCCATATCCCCGTGAAGAGCAGGCTGACCTGTCCCCCCACCTGAAAGCGCAGATGCCGGTAATCCCAGAAGCGCACCCCTGCCACACGCTGGTAAAAATGAGCCATGAGGAACTCCACCGCCGTGGCGGCCAGTCCACCAAGCAGAAAAAGGGCAAGGGGATGGACCCGGACGGGTTCGGGCAGGGCAAGGATGAGGAGGACCCCCAGCCCGTAGACTGGGCACAGGGGTAGGAACAGCAGGCATTTCCTGTCCCGCTTGGGATTGCCCGTGGCCCGGGCGAAGAGGACCTCCAGCACAAAACCGATGAAGCTGTACATCATAAAAATCCAAAATAGAGTTGTCAAGAATCACCGCCTCCTTTGCCATTAGCATGGGCGGGCGGAGGCAAATCATGCGGCGAAGATTTTGGAAAAGGGAGACTGGGCTCTATGGTTGGTCTTACCGAGAAAAAAGAGGGGCGGGCGTAAAAAATCGTCATCTGACCTATTGCCCCCGGGGGTGGGATTATGGTATTATTATTCGAAAAATATGATGGAAGTATAAAGTGGGGGGAATACGGCGATGCGGCATTTGGTCGATTTTGGGGACTTGCCTCGGGCGGAGTGGGATGAGCTGTACAGACGGTGCAGCAATATCATCGATCACCCCGCCGATTTTTTGGATGCCTGTCGGGGGCGGGTTATGTCCAGCCTCTTCTATGAGCCCAGCACACGAACGAATTTTTCATTCCAGACGGCCATGCTCCGGGTGGGGGGGAGCGTTTTTGGCTTTGCCGACCCCAAGAGCTCCTCAGTGGCTAAGGGGGAGACGCTGAAGGATACCATCAAGATGGTCTCGGGTTATTCCGACGTGGTGGTCATGCGTAACCCCCGAGAGGGAGCGGCAAAGGCCGCCAGCCTCTACTCGGATGTCCCCGTCATCAACGCCGGCGACGGCGGCCACATGCACCCCACCCAGACCATGGCCGACCTGACCACGATTACCCGGCTGCGGGGCAAGGTGGATGGGCTGTCAGTGGGGCTGTGCGGCGACTTGAAAAACGGCCGCACCGTCCACTCTCTCATCAAGGCCATGGCTAAGTTTGAGGGCATCAAGTTCTACCTCATCGCCCCCCGTGAGCTGGCGGTGCCCGAGTATATGCGCTCCTTTATGCGGGAGAACAAGATGTGGTTTGTGGAGGTCACCGGACTGGAGGCCGTCATGCCCCAGCTCGATGTGCTCTACATGACCCGCATTCAGAAGGAGCGCTTTGTGGACCCGCTGGAGTACGAGCGCTGTAAGGGAATCTATGTCCTCACCAGGCGCAAGCTGGAGCGGGCCAAGCGTGAGCTGCTGGTCATGCACCCCCTTCCCAGGGTGGACGAGATATCCATCGACGTGGACGATGACCCCCGGGCCGCCTATTTCAAGCAGGCCCGATACGGGATGTTTGCCCGGATGGCGCTCCTGGTGGACCTGGCAAATCAGCCGCGGGTGAGCTCCGGGGTGGTGGAAATCGGCACTAGGCCGGTTTGTCATAACACCAACTGCATTACCCAGACCGACCTGTACCTACCCCCCCTGGTCAAGCAAAACGGCGGTGTGGACTGCTGCGCCTTCTGTGACGCAGAGCTGTAAAAATAGATAGGGCTGTAGCAAAACGGCCACAAAACAGCGACCGAAGTGATTACTTCGGCCGCTGTTTTGATATTGGAGGAGTTCTGTCATAAATACAACGCGGGCAAGGTCCGGCTTTTTATGTCTCTTTGTGACTCAGCGCCCGGCGCAGACTCTCAAAATCCAGGCGGTCCATCGCGAGGAAGCGTTCCCGCTCTGCGATGCTACCGAGGGTGTGGGCATCGGACGAGCTGACAACGGCATACTTCTCCTGAACATGCCGATTTCCTTCGTCTGCAAAGAAGCGTACTATATCTTGCACTTCGACCGCGCCAAAATGCGGTTCATCCGGCAGGTAGCCGAAAACGGCGAGAATACTGTTGGCCGGTCGGTCGATGTGTGCCGGGTAGCAAAAGCCGCCAAAGCCACTCACCAGGGCCGGCAGCGCATCGATTGAGAGGTGAAGCGCGTTCGACAGCAGAAAGGGAAAACGCTCTATAACTATCTCGTTTTCGTCCATGACAAGCTGCTCGCCGAAGAATTCTGCCTTGTTTTTCACCGGCGGCAGCAAGGATTCAAAATAGGCCCCCGCTTGCTCGGCGCGCTGCGCATCGGGGAACAGGCAGACCACGTGAATTTCCTCCGCCGTTGTGACCTCAATCCCCGGGATGACCACAAGGGGAAGCCCCTGCGCCGCGCGCATGACGGAGCGCACGTTGCGTGCGCTGTTATGATCGGTCACGGCGATCAGCTCAAGCCCCTTGATCTGTGCCATGTTCACGATATTTGGCGGGGTCATCGCCTCGTCACCGCAGGGTGACAGACAGCTGTGGATGTGTAGGTCATAGGCAAACTGCGGCATGATCCTCATAAACTCCATTTCATCGTTTCAAGCTCCGTGATTCTCTATATCAGATCAAGAAGTCGCGCCGCGGCAAGCGCCGCTTCAAATACGGGCTGCGTGGTGCGCAAAACCGAAATAGTTCCCTTCTCTGCACCGGCGAGCGCCTGTGCATCCAGCGGCATACCCTCCGCAATCACGACGCAGGCGGTATCCGCAAGGGAGGCAACTGCCATAGCGTTGACATTCCCCATAACGGTAACCCACAGGCTATTCGCCGGAGCGCGTCCCATCACGATGGAAAGCAGGTCACAGCAATACACGCCGCCGGTGAGCTCCCGCGCACCGTCGCCCGATGCCAGGTCCCAGCCGAGTGTCTGTGCCAGCTCTAAAACCCTCATTTTGATTCCGCCCTTTCGCCGTCCTCAAGCCGTTCCACGCCCTTGTCCCGGCTGTCAATCTTCAGTTGCAGCAGGCTTGAGCGGACGGCGTCGACCTTATCCTTCAGCAGATAGATGCAGGCATCCTCTGTCGAATAACCCAGAACGATATCCTCCGCAAGCGCCCGGCAGGATGGCGCGCCGCAGGAGCCGCAATCCAGTCCGTAAAGCCGCGACTCGATCTCCTCGATCTTGCGCATCATCTTCAGACTCAGTCCCGGAACGGGGTCAAGGCTCAGCGCAGCCACGGGGCCGACCTCCGTATCCCAGAGAAGTTCCGCAGGGATTGCCTCCCCTTTGATTGTGTTACAAGCAACGGGACGATAATTGTTAAGCTGCTTCATCCTTGTGGCAGCCACATATGGGTTTTCAATGTTCAGGACACCGCCGACGCAGCCGGCAGGACAGGCATTCAGTTCCACGAAATCCTGATCGGAGAGTCGGTCGCCCTCAATCTCTTCCAGAACATTGATTACGTTTTCAATCCCGTCCGCCGCCAGATAGCGGATCGTGAAGGTGGCCGCAGCCTCTCCTCCGCTCTTGCCCCAGCTCAGGCCGGTGCGCCCGGATTGGGCGGTGCCCGGGTCGAAGCCCTCCTCAGCGCATTTGTTCATCGCCGCAAGCAGGCTCGGATAAATTCCGCTGACGGAGATGGCAAGGTCAATCGCGCTTTTTTCTGTACCCATCGGGTTTTTAATTGCCGTGACCTTCGCAGGACAGGGCGTGATGAAGGCCACGCCAATGTCCTCGGATGCCAGCCCTGTCTCCCGCATGGCCTGCTCTCTTGCAAGCCGCGCCGCCAGCTCCATCGGTGCTGAGAGCGGAAGCACGTTTTCCAGTAGATTCGGGAAACGGATTCGAATCAAACGCAGCACTGCAGGACAGGCAGAGGAGATCACAGGTTTTTTAAGCCCCCCCTTTTCCAGCAGGCGACGTGTGGCATCCGAGACCAGCTCGGCTGCGGCGGCAACCTCATAAACGGTGTGGAAGCCAAGCCTAAGTAGCGCGGCGCGGATGAGCTCCAAATCCTCCTGCCGCCGATACTGCCCAAACAGCGATGGGGGCGGGAGCACCACCTTATATTTATATTGTTCGATTGCGCTGAGCGGATCGGTGACTGCATGCTTGGCATGGTGAGGGCAAACCCGGATGCACTCGCCGCAGTCGATGCAGCGCTCCTTAATGATCTGCGCCTTTCCGTTCCTCACGCGGATTGCCTCGGTGGGACAACGCTTGACGCAGGTAATACAGCCGCGGCAGGCGTCCTTCTCCAGTGTTACGGAGTGAAAATATTCAGCCATTTCTAACCTCCAACAGGCGCTTACAGCCGCCCCGCGGCCACGGGAGCCGATTCATCTAAAGTACTGGTTTAGCTCTTTGGGATGTAAACCGTGACAGTCACAGTGGTACCGACGCCTACCTCGGTGTCGATGTCCATCAGATCAGAGTATTTTTTCATATTCGGCAGTCCCATGCCCGCTCCGAAGCCAAGACCGCGCACCTGCTCGGAGGCCGTTGACCAGCCCTCCTGCATCGCAAGCGCCACATCCGGGATTCCCGGGCCCTGATCAACGAGTTTCGCGACAATACGGGCATCGTCGATAGAAACGTCAATCTCGCCGCCGCCAGCGTGGATGACCATATTGATCTCCCCCTCGTAGAGTGAGATCGAGAGTTTCCGAACCGTCTCGGGGTCAATGCCAAGCTGTTTGAGGATCTTTTTCACCGCACTCGACGCGACGCCAGCCCTTGTAAAGTCATCTCCGGGCACGACATAGTGGTAATGCAGGCTTTCCACACTCATGTTATCGTACACCCTCCGTCCAGACCCGCCTGATACAGCAGACCACAGGTGGTAAACATTCGGTGCTCGGTCGTCAAAACGGCGATACCGTTTTCACGTGCGGCCTCAAGTATGGCCTCGTCCGGTTTTTTTCCTCGGACGAAAACAACGCATACCATATCCATCATTGCTGCGGTGCGAATTGCCTGTTGATTGAGTAGCCCCGTAATCAGCACCGCCTGGTCTTTGACAAAGGCCAGCACGTCGCTCATCATGTCGCTGCCGCAGGCCGTGTTCACGGCCGCATCCAAAAGCTCCTCCCCAGTGAGTAGCTGTGCATCCAGCACCCGCTGGATATCCCTAATAAGCATAGTCATCCTCCCAAAGCAATTTGGTTCCATGCGCCATTCCGACAAAGGCCCGGAAAGTCCCGCACCTTTCACTGAACTGATTATAACACAACACTAACCACAATATATATTATTTTTATGTAGAAAAGTTTGTTGGTTTGTGCTAGAATCAAATAAGTTGATATTCCCGCTGTCATGAAGGGTTTACTAAAAATTTTTCGAAACTGGAGGAACTCGCAAATGTCAAGTAAAACCTGTTCAACAGCTTTTGTCGGAACCCCGGAGCAGGACAGAAGGCTGCGTGAAAGCATTGCGACTCTGCAGAGCGAGCATGCGCTCGTTCAGGTTCTGCAGGCGGCACAGGACATTTACGGCTATCTGCCCGAGCAAGTCGTCGATGTCATTGCTTCAGAGCTACACATATCAACGGAAAGTGTCTACAGCGTTGCAACCTTCTATTCCCAGTTCACCTTTAGCCCCAAGGGTAAATATGCCATCTCCGTGTGTCTGGGCACCGCCTGCTACGTCAAGGGCGCTGGCGAGATTTACGAAAAGCTCAAGGAAAAGCTGGGCATTGAAGACGACAGCTGCACGCCCGACGGAAAATTTTCTCTTGATGCCTGCCGCTGCATGGGTGCATGCGGTCTTGCGCCGGTGCTAAGCGTCAACGAGGATGTGTACGGCAAGGTTCTGCCCGAGCAGCTCGACGGTATCTTGAAAACCTGCGAATAATTTCTGCCAAGCCGTGTAAGGATGTGCCGTTTTTATGATGCAGGAGCTTTCCATGAACATACTGGACGTCGCGGAAAACTCCGTCCGCGCGGGCGCTTCCCTTGTTGAGATTACCGTCGATGAGCAACCGGAATCAGACCGGCTCATCGTAACGATTTCAGACGATGGCTGCGGCATGACATCGGAACAGCTCCAAAACGTCACCGACCCCTTTTACACCACGCGGACCACGCGTCGTGTCGGACTTGGCGTACCGTTTTTCAAGCAGGCAGCGGAGCTTACCGGTGGGTGCTTCGACATGACGAGTACTGTCGGCAAGGGCACCACCGTCCACGCGGAGTTCGTTCCCTCCTGTATCGACTGTATGCCGCTGGGCGAAATCAACGAGACGGTAACTGCGCTCATCCACGCAAACCCGGACATCGATTTCCTTTATACTCGCCGTCTCGGCCAAGACGAGATGGTGCTTGATACCCGCGCATTCCGCCACACTTTAGGCGGGATCCCTCTCACCGACCCGCAGGTTTCCAGATTCATCCGCGCATTCCTTGCGGAGAATACGCAGGAGCTACTGGCGGGGCATATGAACTGATTTTTACGAGCTAGGAGGTACAGCTTATATGAAAAGTATTGCAGAGCTTGAGGCATTGAGAGATGAGATGAAGGGGAAGGTGGGCGTACGCAAGGACGGTGAAACGCGCATCCGTGTGGTGGTTGGAATGGCGACCTGCGGGATTGCGGCCGGCGCACGTCCGGTGCTCTCCGCCTTTGTCAAGGAGATCGAGACAAGGAAGCTGACGGGTGTTGCCGTCACGCAGACC
>RRZT010811143.1_pt1 | contig 13396 bp, 12 predicted proteins | sample 2165551 | NCBI WGS metagenome assembly RRZT01 (sample SAMN10456910, study PRJNA506462) | wastewater metagenome | biome: wastewater; feature: sludge; material: wastewater sludge; isolation source: wastewater sludge with Escherichia coli K12::gfp cells carrying plasmid... | place: USA: Moscow, Idaho... | reverse complement strand
TCGAGAAGTTCGTGCAAATCCATATCTACAAATGAAAAATGGGCGAAACGCCCATCTCCGAAATAACTGCCCCCACGGGGGCGAGCGGAAAAAACCGTTGGATTATAACGAGTTTTTCCACTCACGTAAATTGAAACTCGCCGTCACCGAGTCCTGGCGCGCTCGCGCAAAGACCTGTTGGCGAGCCGCAGAACAAGGGGGGATGCACTCCGCAACGTTGGTAGTGCCCTTTGCTGAATCATCGCTCACGAGGTTTCCGCGGTGCTCGCAGGATTGCCGGACTCTCCATCTCGAAATCCGTCATCAGTTTCTTGACATCCGCCTCGCCAAGTTCAAGAACGTGGCCGCGCTTCAGGTTGGACGGCAGGATGAACGGCCCGTAGCGGACGCGCATCAACCGGCTGACGACAACGCCGACCGATTCGAACATGCGCCGCACTTCGCGGTTACGTCCCTCGAAGAGCGATACGCGGTACCAGCGGTTGGCGCCCTCGCCGCCGGCTTCTTCGAAAGTGGCGAACTGGGCGACGCCGTCGTCGAGTTCGACGCCGGCCAGCAATTGCTCTTTCGTACCTTCCGGCAACTCGCCGAGAACTCGTACTGCGTACTCGCGCACCAGGTTATAGCGCGGGTGCATCAGGCGGTTGGCAAGATCACCCGACGTCGTGAAAAGCAAGAGCCCGCTCGTATTGAAGTCGAGTCTGCCGACCGCGACCCAGCGCCCGCCCGACATTCTCGGCAACGACGTGAAAACGGTCGGGCGATGCTCGGGATCGTCACGCGAGACGATCTCGCCTTCCGGCTTGTGATAGATGATCACGCGCGGCAGCCGATTGGAGAACTTGAGATGCACGAGCTTGCCATTGACCTTGATCCGGTCGCCCGGACTCGCCGACTGGCCTACCTGCGCGGTTTCGCCATTGACGTTGACGCGCCCCGCCGCGATCAGCTCTTCCATCTCGCGTCGTGAACCGATGCCGCTTTGCGCGAGCAGCTTGTGCAGCCGCTCGGGTTTGCCCGGCAGTTCCTTGTGACGCGCGCGGTTGGAGAGATCGGCCTTGGGCGTGCGCGGCGCACGCCGCGGCTTGCAGTCCAGCAGCTCGCCTTCGACCGGCTGCAGCTGCGCTCGACCTCTGGGCGAGCGCTCGCCTCTCGGCTTGCGCGCTTCTTCTGCCGGCTTTGCAAAGGGGGGCTTACGCGTTGTCTTGTTGGGCATCGGCCAACTCCAGTGTCTGGTTCATCATCTCGAGCGGTGGCAACTCGGTCACACTGCGCAAACCGAGGTCGTCGAGGAATTTCTTCGTTGTCGCCAACAAGGCCGGCCTTCCCGGCGTATCGCGGTGGCCGACGACATCGACCCAGCCGCGCTCTTCAAGCGCCTTGATGATCTGCGAGGCGACGGTCACCCCGCGGATATCCTCGATATCGCCGCGCGTCACCGGTTGACGATAGGCAATGATCGCCAGGGTTTCCAGCACAGCGCGCGAATACTTCGGCGGCCGTTCGGGATTCAGCCGTTCGAGATACGGCAGGTACTCCGCGCGCGTGCGGAAACGCCAGCCGCTCGCGGTCTGCACCAGCTCCAGCGGCCGATCGGCCCACTCCTGGCGAAGTTCGTCGAGCAGCGCACGCAGGACGTCGGTGCCGATCTCGTCGAGAAACACCTTCCTCAGTTCGAGCGGCGTCAGCGGCTGTTGCGCGCTGAACAAGACCGCTTCCAGCACGCGCTTCAGCTGCGCGGGATTATCCGGCCGCGTCGAAATCGATTCCGCTGTCTGCGTCATCTTCGCTTCTGTCTTCACTTCGTCCATCGGCCAACCTCACATAGATCGGCGCAAACGCCTCCGATTGGGTCATTTCGAGCAGATGCTCGCGCGCAAGTTCAAGCATGGCGAGCAAATGCACGACGACAACCTGGGCGCCCTGCGTTGCATCGAACAAATCGACAAACTCGACGAAACCGCCGGCATCGCGCAAGGAACGAAGGATCAGGCCCATGTGCTCGCGTACCGACAATTCCTCGCGCTGGATCATGTGCCGCGTATGCAGCTTCGCCTGGCGCAGGATGGTACTCCACGCCGCCTTCAGATCGTCCGGGCTGACGTCGGGCAGGCGTTGCAGCATCGACTTCTCGACCCATACGTCGACCCAATCGAAATCCCGTTCCGCCTGCGGCAGTTCGTCGAGCCGCCGCGCCGCCTGCTTCATCTGCTCGTACTCGATCAGGCGACGCACCAGTTCGGCGCGCGGATCTTCGACCTCCTCGCCTTCGGCGGCTTTCGGCTTGGGCAGCAGCATGCGCGACTTGATCTCGATCAGCATCGCGGCCATCACCAGGTAGTCGGCGGCAAGCTCCAGATTATGCGAACGCATCGCTTCGACGTAGGTCAGGTACTGCACGGTCAGCGGCGCCATCGGAATATCGAGGACATTGACGTTGGCCTTGCGGATCAGGTAGAGCAGGAGATCGAGCGGCCCTTCGAAGGCGTCGAGCATGACCGCCATCGCATCTGGCGGGATGTACAGATCGAGTGGCAGCTGCCCCATCGGCTGGCCATAGATGCGCGCGATGGGTTCCGTCGCTTCGAGCGCCTCGTTCGGCGCTTCACGGGTTACCGTATCGCTCATCGATGACTGGCCGACCGCCAGGTTCTCAGCGGTAACTCAGACCCATCGCTTCGCGCACGTCGCGCATCGTTTCCCGCGCCAGAACGCCGGCTTTCCGATTGCCCTCGGCGATGATTTCGCGCACCAGCGACGGATTCTCGATGTACGTCCGCGCCCGCTCGCGCATCGGCGCCTGCTCCTGCAGGATGCCGTCGATCACCGGCTGCTTGCATTCGAGGCAACCGATGCCCGCGCTGCGGCAGCCCTTCTGCACCCATTCCTTGCACGCGTCGTCCGAATACACCTGGTGCAATTGCCAGACCGGGCACTTGTCGGGATCGCCCGCATCGGTGCGACGCACGCGCGACGGATCGGTCGGCATGCGCTTGATCTTCTGCGTCACCGACGCTTCGTCCTCGCGCAGCGTGATCGTGTTGTTGTACGACTTCGACATCTTCTGCCCATCGAGGCCCGGCATCTTGGAGGCCTCGGTCAGCAGATAGCCCGGCTCGACAAGGATCATCTTGCCGGTGCCTTCAAGGTAGCCGAGCAGTCGTTCGCGATCGGCAACCGAGAGGTGCGGAATTTCGGCGAGCAGCGTGTGCCCCTTGGCGACGGCTTCCTTGTCGCCGTCCTGCTGGAAGCGGGTGCGCAGATGCTCGAAGGTGCGCTTGTTCTTGCTGCCCAGCTTGGCGACCGCTTCCTTCGCCTTTTCCTCGTAGCCGGGTTCGCGGCCGTACATGTGGTTGAAGCGGCGCGCCAGCTCGCGCGTGATCTCGACGTGCGGAATCTGGTCCTCGCCGACCGGCACCTTGTCGGCGCGGTAGATCAGGATGTCGGCGCTCATCAGGAGCGGGTAGCCGAGGAAGCCGTAGGTCGACAGGTCCTTGTTCGACATCTTCTCCTGCTGGTCCTTGTAGGTCGGCACGCGCTCCAGCCAGCCGAGCGGCGTCATCATCGACAGCAGCAGGTGCAACTCGGCGTGTTCCGGCACCTGCGACTGGATGAACAGCGAGGCCTTCTCGGGATCGACGCCGGCAGCCAGCCAGTCGATGACCATTTCCCAGGTCGATTGAGAAATCCCGTGCGGATCGTCGTATTGCGTCGTCAGCGCGTGCCAATCGGCGACGAAGAACAAGCAGGGATACTCGTGCTGGAGCTTGACCCAGTTCTTCAGCACGCCGTGGTAGTGGCCAAGGTGCAGGCTGCCCGTCGGGCGCATTCCGGAGAGGACTCGTTCTGCGTACATAGTGTTAGTTCAGCTGGAAGATGAAGATGATCAGTTGTTTGAACAAGGCGACGAAGGGCCACATGATGCTGCCAAGGATACCGATAAACGACAGCAGCAAGAGAATCGGAAAACCCCAGCGCTCAAGCCGGGAGAACTTGATCGCCCACGGCAACGGCAGCAGGCTCACCGCAATGCGGCCACCATCGAGCGGCGGCAAAGGCAAGAGGTTGAGCACCATGAGCATCAGGTTGATGTTGATCCCCATATCGCTCATCAGCGCCAACGGCCGAGTGTACGCATTGAAGGGCATGAACAGCGCCAGTTTGAACAGGAGCGCCCAGCCGAAAGCCATCAGCAGATTGACGCCGGGTCCGGCGGCGGCGACCCAGCGCATGTCACGCTTGGGATTGCGCAGTCGGCCGAAGTTGACCGGCACCGGCTTGGCCCAACCGAACAAGAAAGGACTGTTGATGATGAACAGCAGGAGCGGCAACAGGATTGTGCCGAGCGGATCGATATGACGCAGCGGATTGAGGCTGATGCGTCCGGCGAGCCAGGCCGTATTGTCGCCAAAGTGACGCGCCGCATAACCGTGCGCCGCCTCATGCACGGTGATCGCGAAAATTACCGGCAAAGCGGAAATCGCAATCGTCTGGATCAGTGATGAAATTTCCATGCCGTGCCTACTCGAATCCGAACGGATCGAGCGAACCGCGTCCGGCGCGCACGAGTTCCGGCGGCCAGTTGGTCAGATCGACGACGGTCGTCGGCTCGGTGCCGCAGTAGCCGCCGTCAAGGATCAAATCGATGTGATCGTCGAGCCGGTCCTGGATCTCCCAGCCTTCGGTCAGCGGCGACTCGTCGCCGGGCAACATCAGCGTCGACGTCAGCAGCGGTTCGCCGAGTTCGGCCAGCAGCGCCAGCGCGACCTTGTGGTCGGGCACGCGCAAGCCGATCGTCTTGCGTTTCGGATGCAGGACGCGGCGGGGCAACTCCTTCGTGCCTTCGAGGATGAAGGTGTAACTGCCCGGCGTCGTCGCCTTGAGCAGGCGATATTGCGCGTTGTCGACGCGTGCAAACTGCGCAATCTCGGAGAGATCGCGGCACATCAGGGTCAGATGGTGGCGATCGTCGACTCCGCGAATGCGGCGGATGCGCTCGACGGCGTCCTTGTCACCGAGGCCGCAACCGAGCGCGTAGCACGAGTCCGTCGGGACGGCGATCACGCCGCCGTCGCGCAGGATTTCGGCCGCCTGCGCGAGCATGCGCGGTTGCGGATCCTCGGGGTGGATCGACAGATAACGCGCCATGATCAGAAGGCTTCCCAAACGGGCGTCAAGCCTTGCGGCGTCGGCGCGAGCCGGCCCAGATCGATGTAGCTCTCGCCCGGACCATGAAAATCGGAACCACAGGACGCCATGAAACCGTACTCACGCGCGAACCGCGAAAATACCGCGACGTTTTCCGGCGAATGGCTGCCCGAAACGACCTCGATCGCCTGTCCACCAAGCGCTTTGAATTCTTCCAGCAGCTGGCGCATTTCCGCGCGGTTCAACTTGTAACGCCCGGGATGTGCGATCACCGCCGTGCCACCCGCGCCAACGACCCAGCGGATCGACTCTTCCAGCGTTGCCCAGCGATGCTCCACATAACCCGGGCGGCCGGGAACGATGTATGACTCGAAAACGCTGCGCACGTCCTTGCACACGCCGATTTCGACCAGATAGCGGGCAAAATGCGCACGGCTGATCAGGTTCGGGTTCTCGGCGTGGCGCATTGCGCCCGCGAAACAACCCTCGATGCCGATTTTTTCAAGCTCGGCCGACATGCGCTGCGCACGCCCGACCCGGCCCGAACGGACCGACAGCAGCCCCGCGTTCAACGCAGCATCGCGATCGTCAAAATTCAACCCGACGATGTGAACCTGCAAACCGCCCCATTCGATCGAAATTTCGACCCCGTTGATGAACAGCATCCCGGCCTCAAGGGCAACGGCACGCGCGTCCGGCAAGCCTTCCATATCATCGTGATCGGTCAGCGCCAGAATGTTGACACCGTTTTCGGCCGCTCGACGCGCGACCTCGGCTGGCGGCAAAAGCCCGTCAGACGCGGAGGAATGGCAGTGAAGGTCGACAATCTGCACAGGAAAAAGAGACGAATCGGTAAAAAATCAAGCCCGCGATGATAACAGACAGGAAGAGTAGACTCACGTCTCGCAACATTCCCAACTACTGAAGGACGCGCTCATGGCCCTGATACTCACAGAAAAGAAGGACTCGACCGGCATCATCACACTCAACCATGCCGAAAAGCGCAACGCGCTGAGCGAAGCGCTGATCATGGAAATCACCGCCGCACTCGATGGTTTCCGTGCACTCGACATCCGGGCCGTGGTCTTGCGCGCCCAACCGGGAATCAAGGTCTGGTCAGCCGGCCACGATGTCAGCGAACTGCCGGACAGTGGTCGCGACCCGCTTGGCTGGAACGACCCCTTGCGTATCCTGATCCGTTCCATCCAGGAATTTCCCGCCCCCGTGATCGGCCTGATCGAAGGCAGCGTCTGGGGCGGCGCGTGCGAGGTCGCGATGGCCTGCGACATTCTCGTCACCACGCCCGAAGCCGCGTTTGCCATCACGCCGGCCAAGCTGGGCGTCCCCTACAACCTGGGCGGACTGATGACGCTGATCAACATGATCCCGCTGCCCGTGTTCAAGGAAATGCTGTTCACCGCGCAGCCGCTCCCCGCCGAGCAGGCCATGAACCTCGGCATGATCAACTACGTGAAGCCTGCCGACGAGATCGAAGCCTTCGTTTATGACATGGCATCGCGCATCGGACACAACTCGCCGCTCAGCATCGCTGTGATGAAGGACTCGTTGCGTCTGCTCTCCAGCGCGCACGCAGTCACGCCCGACCTGTTCGAGCGCATACAGGGCATGCGGCGGATCGTCTACGACAGCGAGGACTACCGCGAAGGCCTGCGCGCCTTCCGCGAGAAACGCAAACCGAAGTTCTCCGGCAAGTAACCGGACGGCTGCGCTCGGGCGCGCGGCCAAACTTGCCGCGCGCCCCGTCAGCGCGCTATAGTTCGGCCCGCAAACGGGAGAGAGCGGCAGCATCGATCCCGCCGCCGAAGGCGCAATCCACCCGGAAACGCTCAGGCAAAAGGACCGTTTGTGAACTGAACTCTGGAGAGCGGCGCTGCACGACAGGCGCCCACCGATGGGGCAACGCAACGGAATTATCGCAATTCCATGCGGCAATCTCTCAGGTATCAAGGACAGGGGGGTGAACTCGTTTGAGTTCGCCCTTTTTTGTTTCCGAAAAAGACCGCACTTCTCTTTCAAGGCCTTGATATGACACAGAAAACTGTCCTGAATGACGCACATCGCCGCTTCGGCGCCAAGATGGTGGACTTTGGCGGCTGGGACATGCCGCTCCACTACGGCTCGCAACTCGAGGAACACCACACCGTACGCCGCGACTGCGGCATGTTCGACGTCTCGCACATGTGCGCCGTCGACATCGCAGGCGCCGACGCCAAGGCCTTTCTCTCGCGCCTGATCGCCAACAACGTCGACAAGATCAAGCTGCCCGGCAAGGCGCTCTACAGCGCGATGCTCAACGATGCGGGTGGCGTCGTCGACGACCTGATCGTCTACTTGATCGGCGACGGCCAGTACCGCATGGTGATCAACGCCGGCACGGCGGAGAAAGATCTGGCCTGGATGGCCGCACGTCTCGCCGACTGGAAGCTGGACGTCGCAGTCGTCGCGCGCCGCGACCTGGCGATCATCGCGGTGCAGGGACCGAATGCCAAGGCCAGGGTCTGGCAAGTGCTGCCGGAAAGCCGCGCGGCGACCGAAGGCCTGAAGCCTTTCTTCGCTGCGACCGTCGGCGACTGCTTCATCGCCACGACCGGCTACACCGGCGAGGACGGTTTCGAGATCACCCTGCCCGCCGCCAAGGCCGAAGGCTTCTGGCAGGCGCTGGCCGACGCCGGCGTCAAGCCGATCGGCTTGGGCGCGCGCGACACCCTGCGCCTCGAAGCCGGGATGAATCTCTACGGCCAGGACATGGACGAGACGGTCTCGCCGCTCGACGCCGGGCTCGCCTGGACGGTCGATCTCGTTTCGCCGCGCGACTTCGTCGGCAAGGCCGCCCTGCTCGCCCAAGGGCAACAGAAGCAGTTCCTCGGTCTGTTGCTGCTCGACAAGGGCGTGTTGCGCGCGCACCAGAAGGTCGTCACCGCACAAGGCGACGGCGAAATCACCAGCGGCACCTTCTCGCCGACCTTGCAGCAATCCGTGGCGCTCGCCCGCCTGCCGCTGGGCGTCGCCATCGGCGATAGCGTCAAGGTCATCATCCGCGACAAGGAACTCGCCGCCAGGGTCGTCAAGCCCTGCTTTGCCCGCAACGGCAAGTCGATGATTTAATTTACAAATTTTCCACTTCGCAGCAACGGTCACGACGAAGCAAGAACGGGTAAAGGTTTTGACTTTATGATTCCCGTTGCGGTCGTTATGTACGTTGTACACGTTGTGGTTAAAGCCTTTTTCGAAAACGCATTTCTCCAGGAGCCCACATGAACGTCCCAAGCAATCTCAAATACACAAAAAGCCACGAATGGGTGCGCGCCGAAGCTGACGGCACCGTCACGATCGGCATCACCGACCACGCGCAGGAATTGCTCGGCGATCTCGTCTTCGTCGAGTTGCCGGAAGTCGGAAAGACGCTGGCCGCCGAACAGGAAGCCGCGGTCGTCGAATCGGTGAAGGCCGCTTCCGATGTCTACGCGCCGATCTCCGGCACGGTCACCGAAGTCAACACCGCCGTCAGCGACGCGCCTGAATCGGTCAATGAAGATGCCTACGCGGCCTGGCTGTTCAAGATGAAGCCGGCCAACGCAGCAGACGTTGACGCCCTGCTCGGTGCCGCCGAGTACACGGCCAGCGCGGGAGAATAAGCCCGCGCAAGCACGTCACGCGGAAGACCGCACGAACGCCGTTTCCCTGAGGTGAAATGGCAAGTGCGGGCCTTCCTGTAGTGCCTGCCAGTTTTGTCCGCCAACATCGGACCTCTGCGGCAGCAATTCCGCCCGACAGCCTTCCGAATCATCATCACCCGGATTTTCCCCATGCCCCAGAATTTCAGCCTGACCGCACTCGAACAACGCGACGAGTTCATTGCTCGCCACATCGGTTCGCCGAGCGATGAGCTCGATGCCATGCTGGACGCCATCGGCGCGCCCAACCTCGATACCCTGATCGACCAGACGGTTCCGCCGGCCATCCGCTTGCCGGCGCCAATGCCGCTCGCAGACGCCCGCCCGGAAGCGGAAGCGCTCGCCGTGTTGAAGACGATTGCGGGCAAGAACAGGGTCAACAAGTCGCTGATCGGCATGGGCTACAACGACACGCTGACGCCCAAGGTCATCGTGCGCAATGTGCTCGAAAATCCGGGCTGGTACACGGCCTACACGCCCTACCAGGCGGAAATCGCGCAGGGTCGCCTCGAAGCGCTGCTCAACTACCAGCAGATGGTGATCGACCTGACCGGCCTCGAACTCGCCAACGCCTCGTTGCTCGACGAAGCGACCGCCGCCGCGGAAGCAATGACGATGGCCCGGCGCGTCAGCAAGTCGAAATCGAATCTGTTCTTCGTCGACGAAGCCTGCTTCCCGCAGACCATCGACGTCATCAAGACACGCGCTGGCTTCTTCGGCTTCGAGCTCGTCTTCGGCGCCCCGAATGAAGCCGCACAGCAGGAAGTCTTCGGCGCCCTCTTCCAGTACCCGAACGACAAGGGCGAGATCAGCGACCTTTCCGGTCCGATCGAGGCCGTCAAGTCGCGCCACGGCGTCGTCGCCGTCGCCTCCGACCTGATGGCGCTCGTGCTGCTCAAGTCACCCGGCGCAATGGGCGCCGACATCGCACTCGGCTCGACGCAGCGCTTCGGCATCCCGATGGGCTTCGGTGGTCCGCACGCCGCCTTCTTCGCGACGCGCGACGAGCACAAGCGCTCCGTGCCGGGCCGCATCATCGGCGTTTCGGTCGATGCGCGCGGCAACAAGGCGCTGCGCATGGCGCTGCAGACGCGCGAACAGCACATCCGGCGCGAGAAGGCCAATTCGAACATCTGCACCTCGCAAGTGCTGCTCGCCAACATGGCCGGCATGTACGCCGTCTATCACGGGCCGCAAGGCCTGCGCGCCATTGCCGGGCGCATCCACCGCCTCGCCGCGATCCTCGCCGAAGGTCTCAAGCGCGCCGGCATCACCGTGCTGAGCAAGACGTTCTTCGATACGCTGCAGATCGACCTCGGCGCAAAGGCACATTCCATTTACCAAGGCGCCCTGGCTACCGGCTTCAACCTCCGTCAGGTGAGGACCGGCGTGCTCGGTATTGCGCTCAACGAAAAAACCACGCGCGACGATGTCGCCGCGCTGATCAAGCTGATTGCCGGCGTCGCCGCCGACATCGAAGCTATCGACGCGCAGATCAGGCAAGCCGATCCGTCGTTGCCCAGTGCCCTGTTGCGCAGCGATGCGATCCTCACGCACCCCGTGTTCAACCGCTTCCACACCGAACACGAGATGCTGCGCTACCTCAAGCGCCTGCAAAACAAGGATCTGGCGCTTGACCACTCGATGATCTCACTCGGCTCGTGCACGATGAAGCTCAACGCGACGAGCGAGATGATTCCGATCACCTGGGCGGAATTCGGCGACATGCATCCGTTCGCGCCGATCGATCAGGCGCAGGGTTACATGGAGATGATCGGCGGGCTGGAAAGCTGGCTGAAGACGATCACCGGCTTCGACGCGATCAGCATGCAGTCGAACTCCGGCGCGCAGGGCGAATACGCCGGCATCGTCGCCATCACGCGTTACCACGCCAGCCGTGGCGAAGGCCACCGCAACGTCTGCCTGATCCCGAAATCGGCGCACGGCACCAATCCGGCGACGGCGCAAATGTGCGGGCTCGATATCGTCGTCGTCAATTGCGACGACAGCGGCAACGTCGATGTCGCCGACCTCAAGGTCAAGGCCGAGCTGCATTCGGCCAACCTCGCCTGCCTGATGATCACCTACCCATCGACGCACGGCGTGTTCGAGGAAGCGATCAAGGACATCTGCGCGATCATTCATGCGCACGGCGGCCAGGTGTACATGGACGGCGCCAACCTCAATGCGCAGGTCGGCCTCACCTCGCCCGGCCACATCGGCGCCGACGTCAGCCACATGAACCTGCACAAAACCTTCGCCATCCCGCACGGCGGCGGCGGACCGGGCATGGGACCGATCGGCTTGAAGGCGCATCTCGCCCCGTTCATGGCCAACCACGTCGTGCAGCCGATCAACGGGCCGCACGCGGGTCAAAGCGCCGTATCGGCTGCTCCGTGGGGTTCGGCGTCGATCCTGCCGATCTCGTGGATGTACATCGCCATGCTCGGCGGCAAGGGCCTGAAGCGCGCGACCGAGGTCGCCATCCTCAATGCCAACTACGTCGCTTCGCAACTGAACGCCGACTACCCGGTGCTCTACACGGGCAAGAATGGCCGCGTCGCGCACGAGTGCATCATCGACATCCGCCCGATCAAGGCCGCGACCGGCATCGCCGAAATCGACATCGCCAAGCGCCTGATGGACTACGGCTTCCACGCACCGACGGTCAGCTTCCCGGTCGCCGGCACGATCATGGTCGAACCGACCGAATCGGAATCGAAAGCCGAGCTTGATCGTTTCTGTGCCGCGATGGCCTCGATCCGCAACGAGATCCGCAAGATCGAACAGGGCGTCTGGCCGGCGGACAACAACCCGCTCAAGAACGCGCCGCACACGCAGGCCGACATCATCGACGCCAACTGGAATCGGCCGTACAGCCGCGAGGAAGCCGTCTTCCCGCTGCCGTGGGTGGCCGCCAACAAGTTCTGGCCGAGTGTGAATCGCATCGACGACGTCTATGGCGACCGCAACCTCTTTTGCGCCTGTACATTAAACCCTCTCGATTAACAGCCGCCACATTCCCGGAAAAATGGTGAGCCATAGCTTCGAAAGTCATGGCTCACCAAGGATTGCAGCGTTTTCAGTTTATTGAGCACCATAACGCTGCCAAGAGCTCTTGTTGGTTTACATGTAGTACGTCGGAGCCGCCTCCCCCCTTTCCGGTCAATCCTCGCAAGTACCAGCCAAACCGTCCCACCCAGCATCGTTACGCCGATCGCTAACCCACCGCCACTCTGTCGGCAATAGCTTGCTCGTCAAAACACTTTGCTTCGCTACGCCGCCGCTTTTCTCAACTTGGCCTACAGCATTTCCGCTACGATTCGTCGTAACCGCTGAGGGTTGTCTTCCGCGTACCGAGCAGTCATCGAGACCGACGAGTGCCCCATCAGCACCGATACCGCCTTGAGATCGACACCTTTGCTGATCAATTCAGTCGCAAACCATCGTCGCCCGGAGTGACTTCGACCGCCTACGATTCCAGCCAAGTCGTGTAGCCGCCCAAGCAACTGCTGCATCGTATTCGGCGAGAAACTGCCGCCTTTCTGTGATTTGAACAGTGGTGATTCAAGATTGAACAAGCGACCTTCGTGCCGTTGCCGTTCGTCCAGATAGTCCTTGAGAGATTGACGTACCGCCAAATTGGTCAGATATACGATGCGAGGCTTACCGCCCTTCGTCATCGAACAGGTCAAACCGCACTCTTCGCGAAGTTTTCCGGCCTCGTCCAAGACATGCTTGACCTTGAGTGACGATATTTCCTTCGCCCGTAGCCCTAACCGATACGACACACCCAGCATCGCGGCGTTGCGCCGTGAATGATGTGTGGTCTTTGTCACTGCGAACAACCGTTTCAGCTCGCTTTCCGTTGGAACCCGCGCCTTGCCCAGACCATCCATTGGCAACTCATTGTTTTCATTGATATTTTATTATAAATCACGCGTTCTCAATGTAAACAATGAGTTATCACCGCTACGCTATGCAGCTCTCCGCCTAAACGCGGCAATCACCGATTGCTTCTTCTGCGCCGTTACCGACGACTGCGCATTCGGACGACGCTTCGCAATCCAGTCAGCCAAGTTCGCAGTCATTTTGTTAGAAGCAGAACGAACGACCCTGTCTTCCCCTTGAATCCGCTCGGCCTTGTCACGCCGATACTTGAGATCGCGCCGCGTCACAGCCCGCGTCATCCGACTCAGAAGATCGCTGCAAAGGCTGTAACGCCTGACCTTTTTGCCGCTTTTCTGCTCGGTCTTAACGTTTTCGAGATCCAGACCGATCAGTCCGAGAACACCTTTGAGTTGGCCGACTGGGTTCCGCTGACGATCTGCGTATAAAGGCACATCAAACAGAGTTTCCATCTGCCGACCGTGCATTTCCAGCTCGTGCAGAAAATCCCTCAGCATCGCCGCCTCAACGATCGCCCCGGTCTTAAATTTCCGAGTGTCGATGCTGAACAACCCGCTTGCTGCCAAGATCGACTCCAAGACATCCCTTTTTGCCGCGTACCGTTTGCGATCAAATGCAAGCAGGCCATTTGCAATGTCGTCATC
>RRZT012185362.1_pt1 | contig 13397 bp, 9 predicted proteins | sample 2165551 | NCBI WGS metagenome assembly RRZT01 (sample SAMN10456910, study PRJNA506462) | wastewater metagenome | biome: wastewater; feature: sludge; material: wastewater sludge; isolation source: wastewater sludge with Escherichia coli K12::gfp cells carrying plasmid... | place: USA: Moscow, Idaho ... | reverse complement strand
ATTCGTAAGCCACCTGGTGTTCTTGCAGCCAGGCGCGCGCTTTTTTCACCGTATCGCAATGGGCAATACCGTAAACCATGGGGGGTACAGTCACTGAAGAAGCCATGGCCGCATTATGGCCGGGTTTGCCACGCTTCTCACGAAGCAAAACATAGAGATTACAGAGATGATAACCGTCGCCATCATGCACAATACCGCGATGCAGCAACAAACCGATTCTTCGCCCCAAACGCTCCAACAATGGCTGGCCTATTGCGAGCAACTTCACCCCCAAGGCATACAAGGCATTGAGCTGGGGCTGGATCGCCTGCGCAGCGTCGCCAGCCGCATGCACAACGGGGCTGGCGTGCATTTCGACTACCCGGTGTTTACCGTGGCCGGCACCAACGGCAAAGGTTCCAGCTGCACCATGCTGGAAGGCATTTTGCGCCACGCAGGCTACCGCACCGGCCTGTTTACTTCGCCCCATCTGGTGCACTTTACCGAGCGCTGCAAAATCAACAACCAGCCTGTGGACGAGGCCACGCTGGCGCAGCACTTTGCCCGCGTCGAGCAAGCGCGTGACGCAACGCCTCTGACCTATTTCGAATTCACCACACTGGCTATTCTGGACTGCCTGGCCAGCGCCGGGCTGGATGCCGTCATCCTTGAAGTGGGCTTGGGCGGGCGGCTCGATGCCGTCAATTTGATCGATACCGACTGCGCCATCATCACCAGCATCGACATCGACCACACGGAATTTTTAGGTGATACCCGCGAAGCCATCGGTGCCGAAAAAGCCGGCATCATGCGCGCGGGCAAACCCGCCATTGTGGGCGACCCGCAGCCGCCGCAAACCCTGGCAGCGCATGCCGAGCGCATCGGCGCAGACCTGTGGCTACACGGGCGCGACTTTGCCCTGCAAGGCGACCAGCACCAATGGGGCTGGTCGGGCCGTGGGCGGCGCTACAGCGGCCTGGCCTGGCCCGGCCTGCGGGGGGCCAATCAACTGGTCAACGCAGCAGGCGTGCTGGCAGCCATTGCCGCCATGCACCATCGCCTGCCGGTGGCCGCGCAAGATGTGCGCATCGGCCTGGCTCAAGCTGAAATGACCGGGCGCTTTCAGATCGTGCCGGGGCAGCCCACACTGATTCTGGACGTGGCGCACAACCCGCACTCTGCTGCCGCCTTGGTTGCCAATCTTGACGCCATGGGTTTTTACCCGGCCACACACGCCGTATTTGGCGCCATGGCCGACAAAGACCTGAGCAGCATGCTCCAGCGCCTGCACCCGTTGATTGATCACTGGTACTTTACCGACCTGCCCACCCCGCGCGCAGCCAGCGCAGCCACTTTGCAGCAAATGTGGCAGACCGCCAGCGCCAGCCAGCCAGCCAAGCTGGCCCCTGCCACCAGCCAAACTTTTGCCAACCCGGCGCAGGCGCTGCAAGCGGCCTTGGCTGCGGCAAACCCGGCTGATAGAATTGCCGTGTTTGGCTCTTTTTACACCGTAGGGGCGGTGCTGGAAGAAGGGCTGCCGCGTCTGGCAGCGCCGCATCTTGATCCGGATGCACGCACGGCATAAGCCGCCTGCACCACCTTCGCAACGCCCCGCTCGCATCTATTACGCCCCGCGTTACCCGGCATGGCTCTTTTCAAAAAACGTTCTTCTTCCAGCCCGGCAGAGTCTGACTCCACGCCAGACTCTGCCGCAGCTTACGCCGACCCCATCCGCCGCCGAGCACGCCATCGCCTGATCGGTGCCTCTGTGCTGGTAGGCGTGGCCGTGCTGGTTTTGCCCTGGATATTCGACGTCAAGCCGCCCACCGTGTCGGCCAATGTGCCCATCGCCATTGATAGTCAGGCTGAAACGCCACAGACACCTAGCCCCCAACTGGCTCAAGCGCCCGTGCGAGCGGCCGATCCGGCGCCCGCAACCGAAACGCCCGCCGAATCTGAGCCCCCCCCCGAACGCAATCGCCCCGCAGACAATACACCGGCACCCGCCGCCAAACCAGCGCCTGCCGCGACTGAGCCGGCAACACGCGCGCCCGCGCAAACCCGCCAGGCCACAGCCCCAAAAGCTGCACCTACGCCCGTCCCCTCTCCGCGCAAGCCCGCCAATATCGACGAGTTGATCGCCCAGCGCCAGGCACAAACACAAGCACAGGCGCGTGAAAACAAACCCTCTCCCGCGCCCAACAAGCCCGCAGCAACCAATACGGCCACAAAAACAGAGCCGGCCAAGCAGCCGCCCGTGGAATACAACTTCCCCGAAAAAGGGCGTTTTGTGGTGCAGATCGGCGCCTATGTCGAGGCCGACAAAGTGGTCAATGTGCGTAACCGGCTCAAGCAGGCGGGTCTGAACAATTACACACAAAAGGTCTCCATCAACGGCCAGCAAGTCACCCGGGTACGCATCGGCCCCTTCACCTCGCGCAAGCAGATGGAACAAGCCGCCAGCAAAGTCCGCGCACTGGGCCTGCCTGTTTCCTTGTATCAACTGTGATACAGCAGCCATGAGCGAGGCATCCCACATGGTTGCGGGCCTTGGGTTGTTTGATTTATTCTGCTTGGGCTTGGTGCTGCTTTCTTGCCTGATTGGCGGCTGGCGCGGCTTGGCATTTGAAGTGATTTCGCTGCTGGCTTGGGCCGGCGCTTTTTTTGCCGCACAGTGGGGCAGTGTTCTGGTCGATGCGCTTTGGCCTTGGCAATGGCTGGCAAAAAATGGGCAGGCACGCTATCTGATGAGCTTTGTACTGGTGTTCATCGTCGCACTGCTGCTGTTGGGGCTATGCGCATCGGCTGCGCGCGCCGGAATGAAAAAAACAGGACTGCGCCCATTCGACAGGGTTTTGGGCATGGGCTTTGGCCTGCTGCGCGCCGTTCTGTTATTGTGGGCGCTAACTGTAGTTTTTTGGCTAACGCCGCTGCACCAAGCGACATGGTGGCGAACTTCCTATTCGGCCCCATGGTTGGACAGTTCACTGCGCACTCTATCGCCGTGGCTACCCGTTTCGCTGCAACAGTGGCTACCGCCAACCTTGCGCGGGGCTCACGCCGAATACTCACTCCTATTTTTTAAAGGGTAAATCAGCATGTGTGGAATCGTCGCCATGGTGCATACCGACCATGTGAACCAGTTGCTTTACGACGCTTTGTTGCTGCTGCAGCACCGTGGGCAGGATGCGGCGGGCATCGCTACCCAGAAAGACCGCAAGTTTTTCATGCACAAGGACAAGGGCATGGTGCGCGATGTTTTCCGCACCCGCAACATGCGCGCCCTGCCCGGCAACTGCGGCCTGGGGCAAGTGCGCTACCCTACGGCAGGCACGGCCGACAACGAAGAAGAAGCACAGCCGTTTTACGTGAATGCGCCTTTCGGCATCGTGCTGGTACATAACGGCAACCTCACCAACGCCCAGGCTTTGCGCATGGAGCTGGCGCATACCGACCACCGCCACATCAACACCGACAGCGACTCCGAAGTGCTGCTCAACGTGCTGGCACACGAACTGGGACGCGCCAGCAACGGACAAAGGCTGGAAGAAGCCGACATTTTCCGCGCCGTGCGCGCCGTGCACCAGCGCATCAAAGGTTCGTATGCCGTAATCGCCATGATTGCCGGGCACGGCCTACTGGCTTTTCGCGATCCCCACGGCATTCGCCCGTTGTGCATGGGGCACAGCGAAGACGGTACGGTCATGCTGGCCAGCGAATCCGTCGCGCTCGAAGGGTTGGGCATTCCTTTTGACCGCGATGTCACCCCCGGCGAAGCGGTGTTTGTGGATCTGCAAGGGCGCGTGAGCACACAGCAATGCGCTGACGCCGCCTCACTCAATCCCTGCCTGTTTGAATACGTTTATCTGGCCCGGCCCGACTCCACCATTGATGGCGTTTCGGTATACCGCGCTCGTCTGCAAATGGGCGAAACGCTGGCTAAACGGTTGGTCTCTTTCCTGCCGCCCGGCGAGATCGACGCCGTTATTCCCGTGCCCGAATCCAGCCGCCCCAGCGCCATGCAGTTGGCGCATGCGCTGGGCCTGCCGTATCGCGAAGGTTTTGTCAAAAACCGCTATGTGGGCCGTACCTTCATCATGCCCGGGCAGGCCATCCGCAAAAAATCGGTGCGGCAAAAACTCAATGCCGTTGCCAGCGAGTTCAAAGGCAAAAACGTGCTGCTGGTGGATGATTCCATCGTGCGCGGCACCACCTCCAAGGAAATCGTGCAAATGGCGCGCGACGCCGGCGCCAACAAGGTCTTTCTGGCCAGCGCCGCCCCCCCTGTGCGCTACGCCAATGTGTATGGCATCGACATGCCATCGGAAACCGATCTGGTTGCCCACGGCCGCACCGAAGAAGAAGTGCGTCAGCTCATCGGTTGCGATGCGCTGATTTACCAAGACCTGGACGCCCTCAAGTCCATCATCAGCACACTCAACCCCGCCATTCGCAATGTGGATTCCTCCTGTTTCGATGGCGTGTATGTCACCGGCGACATCACCCATGGCGACATCCAGCGCTTGCGGCAAGAGCGCCCGCAAAATACCTCTGCTGAAAGTGCCAGCGCATAAGCCAGCGGCAATGCAGCCGCTCCTTGATCAGTTGCTTTGAAGCCCTCACCCTATCACCGTTAAAGCCCGCAACATGTCTGCACCCACCTCCAACCAGCCCGGCCATCCCGCGTGGCAGCCCGAAACCCATGCCATCCGCACCGCAACACCCCGCAGCCAGTATGGTGAACACTCCGAAGCGCTGTATCTGAGCAGCAGCTTTGTGCAGCCCGACAGCGAAACTTCTGCGCACAACTTTGCGTTTCCGGAAGACGGCTACACCTACACCCGCACGGCCAACCCCACCGTAGCCTCGTTCGAGCAACGCCTGGCCGCGCTGGAAGGCGCGGAAGCTGCCGCAGCCACCGCCAGCGGCATGTCGGCCATTTTGCTTATGGCCATGGGATTGCTCAAAACGGGCGACCATGTGGTGTGCTCACAATCCATGTTCGGCTCCTCCATCCGCCTCATGGGCACCGACATGGCGCGCTTTGGCGTGGAAACCACGTTTGTGCCGCAAACCGATCTGGCCGCCTGGCGCGCAGCCATCCGCCCCAATACGCGTCTGCTGTTTGCCGAAACACCCACCAACCCTTTGACCGACTTGTGCGACATCGCCGCTCTGGCAGAGATGGCGCACCAGGCGGGCGCCTTGCTGGCGGTGGACAACTGCTTCGCCACCCCCGTGCTGCAGCGCCCGCTGGCGCTAGGCGCAGACGTGGTCATCCACTCGGGCACCAAATTTCTGGACGGCCAAGGCCGCGTCATGGCTGGCGCTTTGTGTGCCAGCCGCCAATTGGTCAACGAAGTGTTCAAACCCATCTTGCGAGCAGGCGGCATGGTGCTATCGCCTTTCAATGCCTGGGTGGTGCTCAAAGGGTTGGAAACCCTGCACCTGCGCGTCAAGGCGCAGTGCGCACAGGCGCTGGATCTGGCGCGCTGGCTGGAACAACAACCCCAGGTCGAGCGCGTGTTCTACCCCGGTTTGGCCTCGCACCCCCAGCATGAACTGGCCATGCGCCAAATGAGCGGCCAAGGCGGCGCTGTGCTGTCATTTACCGTCAAGGCAGAAGGCCTTGAACAAGGCCGCGCACGGGCATTCCACGTCATCGACCAAACCCGGCTGTGCAGCATCACCTCCAATCTGGGCGACGTCAAAACCACCATCACCCAACCGGCCAGCACATCACACGGCCGCCTGTCGGAAGAGCAGCGCCAAAGCGCAGGCATTACGCAAAATCTGATCCGCGTCGCTGTCGGGCTGGAGCATCTGGACGACATCAAGGCTGATTTGGAACGCGGACTGCACACGCTGTAAGCCGTCCTTGGGCTGCCGCTTTTCTTTCTGAAAACACACCTTTCCATCCATTATCAACATGACCAAAGTCCGCACCCGCTTTGCCCCTTCGCCCACCGGTTTCATCCACCTGGGCAATATCCGCTCCGCCCTCTACCCTTGGGCTTTTGCCAAGGCCCATGGCGGCGACTTCATCCTGCGGATCGAAGACACCGATCAGGAGCGCTCCACACAGGCTGCGGTCGATGTCATTCTCGAATCCATGCAATGGCTGGGCATGACGCCCGACGAAGGCCCCTTCTACCAAATGCAGCGCATGGATCGCTACAAAGAAGTCATCGCGCACATGCAAGCAGCCGGCCTGGTTTACCCCTGCTATATGAGCGTGGAAGAACTGGACGCCCTGCGCGAACGCCAAATGGCTGCCAAGCAAAAACCGCGCTACGACGGCACCTGGCGCCCTGAGCCGGGCAAAACCCTGCCGCCCGTGCCCGAAGGCGTGCAACCCGTGCTGCGCTTCAAAAACCCGCAAGGTGGCGTAGTGGCGTGGGACGACAAAGTCAAAGGCCGCATCGAAATCAGCAACGACGAGCTGGACGATCTGGTTATCGCCCGCCCCGACGGCACCCCCACCTACAACTTCTGCGTGGTGGTGGACGATATCGACATGGGCATCACCCACGTCATTCGCGGCGACGACCACGTCAACAACACGCCGCGGCAAATCAATATCTTCAAGGCTCTGGGCAAAGAACCGCCCGTGTATGCCCACTTGCCCACCGTGCTCAACGAGCAAGGCGAAAAGATGAGCAAGCGCAACGGTGCCAAAGCCGTTACGCAATACCGCGACGAGGGCTACCTGGCAGACGCCATGATCAACTACCTCGCCCGCCTGGGCTGGAGCCACGGCGACGACGAAATCTTCAGCCGCGCGCAGTTTCTGGAATGGTTCGACCTCGACCACCTCGGTAAAAGCGCCGCCCAATTCGACGAAGCCAAACTGCGCTGGGTCAATGCCCAGCACCTCAAAGCCACGGATGATGCAACGCTCGCCGCTTTGGTGACAACCCAGCTGCAACAACACGGACTTGCGCCAGACGAACGCCTGCCCGCCATCTGCGGCCTGTACAAAGACCGTTGCGACACCACCGTCGCGCTGGCAGAACACGCGACCGCCTTCTACCGCGATGCGCAGCCCAGCGCCAGCGATCTGGCCACGCACGTGACCGACGCCATCCGCCCTGCCCTGCACGATCTGGCGAGCAAGCTGGCGGCGATCGCCGCTTGGGACAAAGCGGCGATCGCCGCAGCAATCAAAGAAACGCTGGCCGCCCACAGCCTCAAAATGCCGCAACTGGCCATGCCTGTGCGTGTGCTCGTCATGGGCACGCCCCAAACGCCTTCTCTGGATGCCGTACTGGCCCTGCACGAGAAAGAAAAAATTTTGCAACGTTTGCAAAACGCCTGAAAGTTGCTATACAATGCGAGCTTCGACGCCAGGAGGGGCAAACAGCAAACGCTGAATGCAACTTATAGGGGGTATAGCTCAGCTGGGAGAGCGCTTGCATGGCATGCAAGAGGTCAGCGGTTCGATCCCGCTTACCTCCACCAAGGTTTCGAAAAGTCCAGGTTTTGACCCTATCGTCTAGAGGCCTAGGACATCACCCTTTCACGGTGAGTACCGGGGTTCGAATCCCCGTAGGGTCGCCAAGTTTGGCTGCGCTTGGCTCGAAAGAGCACAATGTGGCTACCAACGCGGAGTGGTAGTTCAGTTGGTTAGAATACCGGCCTGTCACGCCGGGGGTCGCGGGTTCGAGCCCCGTCCACTCCGCCAAATGATTGAAGCAGCTATTGCTTATGAAAAGCCCGATTGCATGCAATCGGGCTTTTTTGTTTATGCAGCCCCATGAGTCATGGCCGCTTCCAATAACTTGTGTTTTCTGCACCACAGTGGCCGCCCAATTCGGGCCAGCGCCATCCCCAATCATTCTGTAGGCGCATGCAACGCGAAATCTCAATCCCTCTTTATTGCATCCTTATCCGCACCGAATGCAATAGCAACGCTTGCTTCACACGCCCCATCCTCTCCCATACGCTGATCTCGCAGTCCACTCGCAAACGCCGTTGAGGAAACAAAGCCGTGCTCTTGTATCGGTTGAGAGCAAAGGGTCTACAGTGTTATCGAGCACAGAGGATGATGACAGCAAGATCAGCCAATACAGGGCAAGACGGCCCAGCCCGCCACCATACAACAAGACCAACTACGCTTTCTTTCTCTTGGTTTCAAAGCTTGTCGAATACCCATACGCTACTGAATTTGGCAGTTGGAAAATAGCTTACCTTCTGTCACTGTCTATTCATTCGTTCACAATAGATGGTATGACTTAGCGGTTGACAGCAAGGAGACAGATGATGTCCGCAGAGCCCACTACCCTGCCCCCAGGCCAAGATCCGGATCGGCAAGAAACCCGCGAATGGATGGACGCGCTGTCTGCGGTGATTGCCCAATCAGGGCCCGTGCGCGCGCACTTCCTGCTGGAGCAGTTGCTGGAACACGCACGCCAGCATTCCATTGATCTGCCGTCTTCTGCCACCACCGGCTACGTCAATACCATTGAGCCCACACAAGAGGCGCGCAGTCCCGGCAATCTCGCGATTGAAAACCGTCTGCGCGCCTACATGCGCTGGAACGCGATGGCCATGGTCGTCAAGGCCAACCGACTCAAATCCGAAGACGGCGGCGATCTGGGCGGCCATATCAGCAGCTTTGCCTCGCTGGCACATTTGTTTGCTGCCGGTTTCAACCATTTCTGGCATGCCGACGACACCGACAAGGGCGGCACCCACGGCGGAGATTTGCTCTACATCCAGGGGCACAGCGCGCCCGGCATTTACGCCCGTGCTTTTCTCGAAGGCCGCCTGAGCGAAGAGCAGCTGCTGAACTTTCGCCAAGAGGTGAATGGCAAAGGCCTTTCCAGCTACCCGCACCCCCAACTCATGCCCGAGTTCTGGCAGTTCCCCACCGTCAGCATGGGGCTGGGGCCGCTGATGGCCATTTACCAGGCACGTTTTCTCAAATACCTGCATGCCCGCGGCATTGCTGACACTTCGCGGCGCAAGGTTTGGGCCTTTATGGGCGACGGCGAAATGGATGAGGTGGAAAGTTTGGGTGCCGTAGGCTTGGCCGCTCGCGAAGGGCTGGATAACCTGGTCTTCGTCATCAACTGCAACCTGCAGCGGCTGGATGGCCCGGTGCGCGGCAACGGCAAGATCATCCAGGAGCTGGAGGGCGAGTTTCGCGGCTCGGACTGGAACGTCATCAAGCTGCTCTGGGGCAGCAACTGGGATCCGCTGCTGGCGCGCGACAGCACTGGCGCGCTGCGTCAGATGATGATGAAAACGCTGGATGGCGACTACCAGGCCTACAAGGCCAACAACGGCGCTTTCGTGCGCAAGCACTTTTTCGAGCGCGACCCCGAAGTGGCCAAACTCGTGGCACACATGAGCGACGCCGACATTTGGGCGCTGCGCCGCGGCGGCCATGATTCGGCCAAAGTCTATGCCGCTTTCCACGCCGCCCATGCCCACAAAGGCCAACCGTCGGTGGTGCTGGTCAAGACCATCAAAGGTTACGGCATGGGCAAGGCCGGCGAGGCCAGAAACACGGCGCACCAAACCAAAAAACTCAGCGAAGACGACATCCGCTATTTCCGCGACCGCTTCAACATTCCCATCCCCGACAGCGAGTTGCCCAACATCCCTTTCTACAAACCCGCCGACGACACGCCCGAGATGCAGTATCTGCACGCGCGCCGCAAGGCGCTGGGCGGTTACCTGCCGCAGCGCCGCACCCGGGCAGACGAGCGCTTTACCGTACCGGCGCTGGATATCTTCAAGGCCATTCTGGAGCCCACCGCCGAAGGCCGCGAGATCAGCACCACCCAGGCCTTTGTGCGCTTTTTGACGCAGCTGCTGCGCGACCCGGCGCTGGGCCCGCGCGTGGTACCCATCCTGGTGGACGAAGCGCGCACTTTCGGCATGGAAGGATTTTTCCGCCAAATCGGCATCTACAACCCAAAAGGTCAGCTCTACACGCCCGTGGATCGCGACCAGGTGATGTATTACAAAGAGGCCAAAGACGGCCAGATTCTGCAAGAAGGCATCAACGAAGCCGGCGGCATGGCCAGCTGGATTGCCGCGGCCACCAGCTACAGCACCAACAACCGCATCATGGTGCCGTTTTACGTGTTCTATTCCATGTTCGGCTTTCAGCGCGTGGGCGATCTGGCCTGGGCGGCGGGCGACATGCAGGCGCGCGGCTTCTTGCTGGGCGGCACATCGGGCCGCACCACGCTCAACGGCGAGGGCCTGCAGCACGAAGACGGCCACAGCCACATTCTGGCTGGCACCATTCCCAACTGCGTGTCGTACGACCCCAGCTTTGCGCATGAGCTGGTCGTCATCATGCGCGACGGCTTGCGCCGCATGGTCGAAAAACAAGAAAACGTCTTTTACTACCTGACGCTGTTGAACGAAAACTACCCCATGCCCGGCCTGACGCCCGGCACCGAGAGCGACATTCTCAAGGGCATGTATCTGTTCGAAAAAGCCCGCGCTGCCGACGGGCAGCCCACCGTTAACCTGCTAGGCAGCGGCGCCATTCTGCGCGAGGCTCTGGCCGCACGCGATCTGCTGGCGCTGGATTGGGGCGTGGCCGCTCACGTCTGGAGTTGCCCGAGCTTTAACGAGCTGGGCCGCGACGGCCAAGACGCCGCGCGCCACAACCTGCTCAAACCCCAGGCTACGCCGCGCGTACCCTTTGTCACGCAGCAGCTGGCGCGCACCAGCGGGCCGGTGGTGGCCGCTACCGACTACGTCAAGGCTTATGCCGAGCAGATTCGCGCCTTTATTCCTCCTGGGCGCAGCTACCAGGTGCTAGGCACCGATGGTTACGGCCGCAGCGATTTCCGCAAGGAGCTGCGTCGGCACTTCGAGGTCAGCCGCCACTACATCGCTGTGGCCGCACTGCGGGCACTGGCCGATGATGGCCTGCTGGCACCCGCCAAAGTGGCCGAAGCCATCGCCAAGTACCACATCGACGGCAACAAAATCAACCCGCTGCACGCCTGAAGCGACAGGAGACAAATATGGCATTGGTGGAAGTCAAAGTCCCCGACATTGGCGACTTCGCAGATGTGAGCATCATCGAACTGCTGGTCAAACCCGGCGACACGGTGAAGGTGGAGCAATCGCTCATCACCGTTGAATCCGACAAGGCCAGCATGGAAATCCCCAGCAGCCACGCCGGCGTGGTCAAAGACCTGAAAGTCAAGCTGGGCGACAAGGTTCGCGAAGGCTCGGTCATCCTCACGCTGGAGGCGAGTAACGTGGCGGCTATTCCCTCTCCCATCGGGGTGAGAGAAAGCGGGGTTGAGGGTGGCGCTGCATCGCCCGGTGCCGCACCAGCAGCGGCCTTCATACCCTCACCCTACCCCTCTGCCGCAAGCGGGAGAGGAAGCGAACAGCCCGCGCCTGCTGCGGCCAGCGCCTCGGCCCCCGCACACAACCCCACCGCTGCTCCCGTCGACCTGCCCCACGCCAGCCCCAGCGTGCGCAAGTTCGCGCGCGAGCTGGGTGTGCCGCTGGACGAAGTCCAAGGCTCCGGCCCCAAAGGCCGCATCACGCAAGACGACGTGCAAGCCTTCACCAAGGCCGTGATGGCGGGCACCGCCCGCACCAAGGCCCAGGGCGCTCCCGCCGTGGGCGGCGGCGTCACGGGTGGTGGCGAGCTGAACCTCCTCCCCTGGCCCAAGGTCGACTTCGCCAAGTTTGGCCCCGTCGAGGCCAAACCGCTGTCGCGCATCAAGAAAATCAGCGGCGCCAACCTGCACCGCAACTGGGTCATGATTCCGCACGTCACCAACAACGACGATGCCGACATCACCGACCTGGAAGCCCTGCGCGTACAGCTGAATAAAGAAAACGAAAAGGCCGGCACCAAAGTCACCATGCTCGCCTTCCTCATCAAGGCCTGCGTGGCTGCGCTGAAGAAGTTTCCTGAGTTCAACGCCAGCCTCGACGGCGACAATCTGGTCTACAAGCAGTACTGGAACATCGGCTTTGCCGCCGACACCCCCAACGGCCTGGTGGTGCCCGTCATCAAGAACGCCGACCAAAAAGGCGTGCTGCAAATCGGCCAGGAGCTGGGCGAGCTTAGTAAAAAAGCCCGCGACGGCAAGGCAGGCCCCACCGACATGACCGGCGCCACCTTCACCATCAGCAGCCTGGGTGGCATTGGCGGCACCTACTTCACCCCCATCATCAACGCCCCCGAAGTGGCCATCCTCGGCGTGTGCCGCAGCGAGATGAAGCCGCGCTGGAACGGCAAGGACTTCGTGCCGCGCCTGATGCTGCCCCTGAGCCTGAGCTACGACCACCGCGTCATCGACGGGGCGGCAGCCGCGCGCTTCAACGCCTATCTGGGCCAGGTGCTGGCGGATTTCCGCCGGGTGATGCTGTAATGGCCTCAGCGTCCGTCCAGGCGGCCGCGTCGCATGACATGACGACGCAGCCGCCTGTGCTCACGGATTTGCGCATGCCGGTCGGCGTGTTTGATGCGGGCATTGGCAGCTACGCCGTGGTGCAACTGATTCAGCAACGCTACCCGCACCAGGACGTCATCTATCTTGCTGATCGGGCCAGCTTTCCCTACGGCGGGCGCAGCCCCGCCGATTTGGGGCGCGTGGTGGCCGCTGCCGTGGCGCAGCTTGCCCGTTGGGGCGCGCGGGCGGTGGTGCTCGCCTCCAATGCGCCGTCGGTCATGGTGTTGAGCGCTTATCAGCCGCACAGCCCGGTGCCTGTGTTGGGCGTTTATCCGCCTGTACGCGAGGCGCTGGCGCAGTCGCGCAGCGGCCAAGTGGCATTGCTGGGTGTTGAGTCCTTGACGCGCAGCGCCCAGATTGCAGCCTATGTGCAGCAGCAGGCCCAGGGGCACCCTGTGCATGTGGTCAACGCTTCGCCGCTGGTCGATCTGGTGGAAAGCGGCGCATTCCTCTCGGATGCCGAGTACACACAGGCACAAGTCGATGACTTCATGCACACCCTGCTGGACCAATGCCCTGCGCTGGATGTCTGCACACTGTCATCTACCCATTTGCCTTGGCTGCGCCCGTTTTTTGAGAAGGCCGCACCCGGCGTACTTTTTCTGGATCCGGCGCAAGCCGTGGTGGACAGCCTGGAGCCTTTGCTGCCCGGCGCTCGTAAGGCGTCTTGCGCAGAGCCGGGGCGCGTGGTCTGCATGGCCACCGAGTCCCCGGCCTTTCCGCTGGCGGGTTTGCAAGACATGCTCAAGCGCCTGGGCGTCGCGTTGACGCCAAATCTGGCGCCCGCGCCGCTGCCTGTGCCCGAGGGCCTGGAGGCGCTGTGGCCATCTGAGGCCGTCAGCCGCTAGCTTTTTATATTTATCTGTCCATATACAGGAGACATTCGTGTCCACCATCGAAATCAAAGTCCCCGACATCGGCGACTTTTCCGACGTGACCATCATCGAACTGCTGGTCAAACCCGGT
>RRZT012028352.1_pt1 | contig 13398 bp, 7 predicted proteins | sample 2165551 | NCBI WGS metagenome assembly RRZT01 (sample SAMN10456910, study PRJNA506462) | wastewater metagenome | biome: wastewater; feature: sludge; material: wastewater sludge; isolation source: wastewater sludge with Escherichia coli K12::gfp cells carrying plasmid... | place: USA: Moscow, Idaho ... | reverse complement strand
TAGTTGAATTGATTGTAGACGTTGTCTCAACTACATCACCCACTTGCGAAGTAGGTGTGCTCAATACGAACACGTTATCAATCGAAGATGTTACCAGAGCACCGTCAGCACCACCCGATGATGGTGGAGAGATCTCCTGAGTCAGGATTTGTGAACTTACATCCAAACCATCACCAATATTCATAATTGGAGTAGTAAACTGGATTTCTGAATCAATACCTGATGTAACACCTAATGTTTCACGAACATATTGCTTAGCGCCCTCGATTGTAAATACTGTATGAATACTCGAATTTACACTGAGATTGTTGTACGCATCATCTACTTGTGGAACAATGGTAAATGTTCGTTGAATAGATGACTTCACGTTCATGCGATCATTGAGTTCGGTTTGTCGTGGTTGAATGATAAATGAATTATCAATCCTACTACTTACACCAAATTCTTCACTCGTTGCAACTGGATAAAGTCCCGTTGTATACGTGACGTATTTCTTCGCTTTGGTTACCGTTACCACGTCAGGTATACGTGCATCGATGATACCATACATCGGCATCTTAGCACGTTCTCTTGAAGACACAGAGAACCCTTGTAGGTTAAAGGTTGTGTCCACTTTATCATGCGAGGAGAACTTCTCTTTAATGGTTACCATATTCTTTTCGGAATATGCATTCAACCAGATTGGCCCTTCTTTAATTGACCAGTGATTCACTACAGAATACAGTGGTAATTGTGCACGAATTAAACCTTTCCCCTTAGCACGGTCATTAGTGATTCGTGTAGTTTTCCAATCTAACCAATACGAATCAGAAGCTACTGTATTCTGAATGATCTGAATTGTGTAGCTTGCAAAATGTTTCAATACAGCAAGTGCTGCAGTTTGGCGATTCCGAAGTTCATCAGATGCAGTTAAGTTTACACCTGTTGCAGCCTCAACAATTTTCAATCCGAGCGTAATATAGTCAGCTCGTGAAAAATCCTCAAACTCAATACCATGTATAGTTAACCAGTCATCATAGCGAGTTGGGGTCTTAGTTAGCGGACATTCAATATCGTACCAATAACACTGATGCGCTATCCATTCCCCGAACCCTCGCCCTTGAGCATCTTCAATTCGACAATAGGCATTGTATTTACGCATCGCCTCAGTATGAGCACGCTCTACCTCATTAGCAAATGACGATGAAGAACTATGTGTGAAATCTGGAACATAATTCCCCAACACATCTTTCATTTGGGCTTGAGTAATGAAACGTTTGAGCACGCCACGGTTTACATCTTCAAGGTTAGGTCGTTTTGGGAATGCATCCCCTGGAGTGTATGTTGGATGTCTTAGAATCAAACGCGAATACATTTTTGGAATGTGTTCAAATTTGAAGTTAGCCCAACCAACGTTAAAACAATAGAAAGCAAGAATGTACGCGTTTAATGGCGTTAACTGCATTCGTTCGTTTGTGAGTGGGTTAGTAAAGATCACTGTACCTTTATAGAAACCATGACTTGCTGAGAAACACCACAAGTTCAAACCAATGTCTTCACGAGTAATCGCCATATGGTTAGACATGTCAAGTACAGTCGACTCTAATACTTTCGTATTTAGATTGTCGTACATCGAACGATTAGACTTCTCGGTTGTATTGCGAGCTTGACCTTCCTGATCATAATGGTTTTCAGTCGCAAGACGAACTTCAGCTTCAATCATCTCTAAGATTTCATCGCGAGTACGACTACTGTTCTTATTAATGTTTAAAGGTTCACGCTCCATGTACACTGCTGGGCGTAAATTATCCTGATCCATTTCTGAAACATCATGACGTAAACGATATCCGTTAATTGGAACGTTCTCTGGTGTGAGTACGTTCTCAATGATATCATCGAATACTTTGGTTTTACCTTGGTTAGAGGTTAACCAAACCATATTGCGATAGAGCCACAACAATACCCCTTTAGAGAGATACTCCGTCACCCAACCTAGATTACCATATGAGTCTAGGTGTTCTCGAATGTGGAATGAGTGCGCCATCGGAGACTTTGCATTACTGATACGAATGTTACCCAAGATCTGCGGAATGGATAAAAACAACACACCCATAAATGTTGCTTGGAACAAATCATTCGTGACGGCATAGTTCGCATTCCACCAACGGGACAAGAACCCGTAGATGTATTCTTGGAGAACACTAATCAAATTTTCTTCATTTGATTCGATTAAAAAGTTTTCTGAAATAGGACCGTAATCTTGGCGCACGTAATGGTATATACCAGATGACAGTAGTGTCTTTAAATAACCACCACAATACAGGATTTCACCATCATTTGCTGGAATAGAAATGCTTGGTGGTACAGGGTTTAATACACCAATGATCAGATCTTCAAATTCTGGATATTTTGTGATTAACGCCTTGTAGTATTGCGTGTTGAAACGATATTCGTTTGCCACTGCCAAGTCCGCATCATCACCGTAAAGTAATGTCTTGGTGAAGTCAACATTCATTGGTTGATTTTCACCAGCAATCTTAATCTGAATATACTCAGATTCACCGCCAGATAAAGCACGCAAGCGATCTTTATCCGCTTGATGGTATTCACCGAACATGTTCAGATAGTATTTCCAAGTAGATGGATTATTAACATCTACTGTATAGCCTTGGTCAATTAATGTTTGATTGATTGCCTCTGCTATGCTATGGAATTTAACTACCATCGTTCTGGCGAGCACTATTGCTTTACTTTGGTAAATCTGGTGTAGAGTTTGGGACATGCCAGTACCTCGATTTACGTTAAAAGTTTTAAGGAGTCATTTCAAGAATGAATGATGTCAAATATGCGACGCAGTCAATTCGACAAGCGTTTACTCAGAGCAGTGCCAATTTACTTTATGGCGGCATTCAAAAGAACCCTGAAGCTTTCGATACCATTGGCCCTAAGATGGTTCGTGGTGAACAAACTGACGCCGCAATTCAAGATAAAGAACTCATACAAAATCCCCAACATGACGTTTTCTTAAAGAATGCAGTTTCTCGTTCAATTGAACGAATTAACGACAACGCTAACATCCTGCAAATGTTGCCGGATACCAAGCAAAGTATCGAGATTATTATCGGTACTGTGTTGTCACCAAAAGACATGATGCAGCCAACGCTTACGTTCCGCAATACCAATAAAGTATTCGGTGACGCAGCAGGTTCTATGATTAAAATGATTGAGAATTACTTTACCTCGTCATATAAAATACAGGACAAGTTGAGCGACATGCTTTGGGATATCGTAGGGAAAACAGGATCGTATCCGATTGCTGTTCTTCCTGAGACATCTGTGGATCACATGATCAACTCAAATACCCGTGTGACTATGGAAGATGTAACTGGAAGTCTGTTCAGTAATGACGGTAAGTTACAGAATCTTGGCTACTTAGGTGGGTCTGGGAAACAAGATGATCAGGTAAGTACCGAAGATCTTAGTTTCATTGATTTCATGAAATCGGTATCGTTGGAAAACTATGCTGAAACTTCTGCTAAGCGTCAGATTAATGATGTATTATTAGATAGTTGTTTAAATATTAAAGTACTGGATAACTTCGATGCTTTAAAATTACCGCTATTGAAAAATAAGATCTCACGCCAAGCTTCTCACGACATTGTTCAACTTCGACGTGAAACGGTACAGGACAAACGTTTTATTGGACATCGTATTGCCTCATCAGAAGCTATGCGGGTGGACACTCGTGATTATACACAGGGTTCTGAAACAGAAAAGCAACTTAATAAGTTCTATCCTGATCGTCAATTCAAATCGACACCAGTAATGCGCGTTCGTTCTCGTATGAACTTGGAAAAGGAGACTGTTGGCCATCCTTTATGTTTGAAAATTCCGACAGAAGCAACGGTGCCTGTTTACAACCCAATGGATCCTCGTGATCATATTGGTTATTTCATCATGATTGACCAAACAGGTAATGCTGTTCGTTTGACTGATCTGGATAACATGTACAAAATGTTACAGACCTCATCAAACGTGGCGAGTAACAGTAGTGTAATGAGTTATTTATTACAACAATCTGCGAATGCCTCTAACCCAGCATCATTTGATATCAATCGTTTAACAATGATGGAAGGTTTTGGTCGTGCTGCCCCTATTTTCCAAGAGATGGTTGAACGTGATCTCTTAGAACGGTTGAGTCGCGGAACATTCGGTACAGGTTTATCATTGGGTCGTATTGAAACTGCTTCAATGATCATGCTATCTCGTGCGATTGCAGGTAAACATACTCAGCTACTATTTATCCCTGCTGACTTGATGTCTTATCTTGCTATTGACTTTGATGAATACGGTTTAGGTAAAACCTTATTGGATGACTCTAAGTTAATCGCAGCATTACGTTCGATGAACATGGTTGTTAACTCAATTGCTTCTTCTAAGAACGCTATTACTAAACGTATCTTAAATGCTGAACTTGATCCAGCAGAGAAGAACCCACAAAAAGCCATGCAGATGATCATGCATGAGTATGTAAAAGGTACTCAGGCTGAATATCCACTGACCAACAACCCGGTTGATCAGATTAACTTCTTACAAATGGCTGGTGTACAGGTTAATATTGCCGACCACCCACGTTTGCCATCATCTAAACTAGGTGTGGACTATATTGATAACCAATATAAGCCGATCGATACCACGTTCGATGAATGGTTGAAGAAGTTACATGCACAAGCAATTGGTGTTTCACCAGAATTGATTGAAGGTGCTGGTTCAACAGACTTTGCGACACAGACAGTACTTGCAAACGTACTGACTGCTCGTCGTATCGACATGATTTCTCGTAAGTTCACTGCGAGTTTGACTGGCTTTATTCGTACATACACCTATAACTCACAAATTCTTTTTGATGAACTGAAAGCTTTAGTGAAGACGAATCATATTCGTTTGAAAAAGGCTGATGGTACAATTCTAACTGATGACGAAGTTGTTGTTCTCTTTATTGAAGCGATTGAGGTGTCCTTACCTGCACCAGATACAACTCAGCAGAAAGAGCAAAAGGAAGCATTTGAAGCACAGGCTGAATTCTATGAAACTGCGATCACATACTTCTTCGATCCTGAGTTCTTAACTGAATCAGATCTTGGTCGTTTGGGTTCTATGGAGAACATTGGTAAACTTCAGAAATACATCAAGTCTCACTTCATGCGTCAATGGATGCAAGAGAATGGTGTTATGACTGAATTGTTCGACATGATTACTACTGATGCTAAAGGTCGTCCATTAATTGATTTCCTTGAACAGAAAGACAAACATATGGAAGCCTTGATGTCTAGCCTCATGCCATTAATGAAGAAAGAGATGAAACGCTCTGGCGACATTAATGCGGCACTTGATAAATACGAAGAAGGGTTAACGAATCCTCCTGCGGAAGGTGGTGGTGGAGGAGGTGGTTATGATGGCGGTTACGATTCAAGTCAATCAACGGATGAAACACAATCATTCGATGATGAAGGATTCAATGAATTCGAAGATACCTCGACTGAAACCACAGAGTCGACTTCGGAAACAGAAGGTGATCCAGAATCTCTGGATGAAGAAACACCTCAAGATGGCGAAGGGATTGACGACGCTCAACAATAACACACACTGATTATAGAGGGGTTCGCCCCTCTATAATTCTCTATGCTGTCAAAAAAAAAATAAAAAAGATCGTAGCACTATGAGATTAGCCAATGCTAACCCCGATAGTACTTTAATTAGATGCTTTAATCAAATGTTTCATAACCAATAACCGGAATCACACTTCCAGTCATTACGTATTCAAAGATGCTGTTTAGTAACGTGTTGCTTAAATTTTCACGTCCGATTAAACCAAGCCTCGTTTTCATTACCATGTCTTGATAGTTCGACACAATCTCACTAATTGCAATCATCGCCTTAGGTTTGTTAATATTGGGAAAGCTTATGCTTTTAACAACACCAACTATATTGGGGATCCGACTAAAGAGCACACGCTCTAAATCTAATGCGGCTTTATCCACCGCAACCACCACATTCCCTGTATCGATATTTCCTGCTATAATGAGTATATGCGTTTTGTTCAGAAGTAATTCCAAACCTGCTATTCGAAAGACAGTACCCGTTGGTAAATATAACTGAACTCGTGCAATCATTTTCAAAAACTCTGCACCATCGGTTACGTCATAGATGTTCTTAATATCCTCACATACTTCTTCAATAGATAAAACTGGAACACTTTTGATTAAGTTGAGCAATTGATCTGTATCTGCTTTCATATATGTCTACCCCAAACCCCGGACAACTCCGGGGTCGAGTAGACTTAATAAGGCTTTTTAGTTTGTTACTTCAACTAAATAGAACAAGTCATCGTCACCCAGAGAGCGTACGAATGTTAACGCATAATTATCGAGGGTAACGATCTTAATGTCTTTCCCTTCGCTATACACTTTACTTAACAATTCATATAATTCTGGATGATCTACTTTTTGGATTGCGCCAACATCGTCCAAAGTAGCCAATGGGTATTGAGAGTAGTAAATTGGTAACAACACTACGGTGTGTAAGTTACCTACAGTTTTACCCCCAACGTCTGCGTCGATACCAACTAAGCGATACGCTTTTTGTGCTGCCGCTGTATAGATATCGTTCAACTTGATCATTACGTCGTGTGCAGAAAGTTCTCCCGCGTATGATTGTAACAGCGCGCGTGTTAAATCATCCTGATCCTCAATTGGATCAGTGGTATTCCAACCATTACTGAATTCTACTTTCAGATACTGGTTGAGATATTTAGTGAATGAGTGATGTAAGCGAGAAATCTCACGTACAGGTAAAGTTGAGTTTTTGCGGAAGTTGTTCAGTGCACCGATTAATTCGATTACTGTCTTCGATTCATGAATGGCTTCAATCAACGATTCATTGTCATCTTGAATTGCTAAGCACGCAGTTTCGAAGCGTTCATATTCCACAATCGCATTGTCTAAGATAGTGCCTGCTTGTTCTACACCACGCTCAGTTAGTTCGGTTACAACCTCACCTTGATAATCACCCTGCGGACTACTGCTGGTTAAAGCACCTTCAATCTGAATGATCGAACGCTCAGCAAGTAATTCGCTTAATTTAATTTCAGCATCATCAGGATTGTCAGAATCTTTTAACTTCTGATCAAGTTTCTCTAATAGATCTGCTGAACTCCACACTGGCTTAGCCGCAGCTTCCGCCATTACATTTTTCGCACTGCCCATATCACGCGCTGCAGCATCCCATGTTGCAAACACTGGTGTGCTATTCAATACTTCTGTTTCATGTTCTTCGTATTTCACGTTGTCTACTCGCTCCACCACAATTGTACGACGTTTACCCTTCATGATTTGGATAACACGATCGTGACCCATTACATAAGCTGGAACTACACGAATGTGGAATTGCTTACAGATGTTTTTACGTGATTTACTGTCCATGCCATTGAAATCAATGCGCAACTCTTGATCTTCGATGTTGGTTGAAAGATTTTGTTCTTGACCTTGTTTAACAAGATCGTCCATTGAACTGGTTGCGTGTATCGGATTTTCACGACGCTCAGCTTCATGAAGAGATTGAATATCTGCTTCGATTTGCTGTTCAACTGCATTCAGGAAGTCATCGTCTTCGTCCAGTCGACCTGCTTCGTCATCAAAGGTACGGGTTGCGATTGGGGCGTGGTCAGTATGTTGCTCCGGAGTTGCTTGTTTATGGAAATCATCCATCGTGGTCTTTTCACCGGCAGCCATGTTATAGAAGCCTAGCGAAGGTAAACCAGTGGTTGGTGGGGTTGTGTATTCCGCGATAGGATCTTCCAAACGTCCAGCGTGTTTGTTTGACCAAGCAGCAGGAATTACTGCACGAGGTTTTTGCTGAACTTCTGCAGGATCGGGTTGAGGTTCCGGAGTTGGTTCAACTACTGGAATCTGTTCAGGGATTGGTTCTTCAACCACAGGAGTAATTGCTTTTAACCCCTCACGTTGAATCATTGCAGCTAAGCTAAACGCATCAGTTACACCACGGACATTATCCGCTGGGATATTCAGTTTAGCAGCTTCGCGGTTTTCAGCATTACGCTGTTCAACGATCTGTTGTTCTTGCACATGGCGAGTTTGATCATTTTGTAATGCAATTGCGTAAATACTTGCACTACCACCATTTGCAACACGACCAATTTGATTGATAGTGTCGTTAGTTGGTTGTGTACCTGGGCTTGCAATCTGACCACCAAACGTATTTGTAGGTTGCTGTCCTTGATTTAAGTAAGCACCAAAGTTTGCACTTGGAACTGCCGCTTGTGCCGCAGGATGCACTTGACCACCAAAACCACCACCAGTGAAACCACCACCAAAAGGATTTGATTGTTGTTGCTGTTGCATTGCCGCACGAATTTGGTTTTCGACATTATGAACAGCTGTTTGATAAAGGTTTGGTGAGGTTTCAAACATGTTGTAAGTATTGAACAAATCAGCAACATCCATACGAACAGCGTCTGATAAGGTCTTAACGAATGGCATGTGTGGACCACCAACACGGCGAACAATTTCACCGAACAATACAACTTCGATCATACGTTGAACGATAACGTCAGTTGGTTGGCTAACCGCTGGTGATGATTTATCCAACATGAGAACAAAAGCGTATGTACGTACTTTCGTTAAGAGCGCTGGTAATTCACCATTGTTTTGCATCCCAGCCATAAGCTGCTGAACCATTTGTAGGCTGAACAAATTATTAACAGTTTGTTGGAATTGCATTTGGATCAATTGATCAATTTGCATTGGTTGACGACCAGTGTATTGGGCGAACCAGTTTGGATAGAAGCCTTGTTGGCCGCCAGCCTGCCCACCGAAGTTTTGTGTACCTTGTACCATAGCACCACCAAAACCAGGTGAACCAAAAGCTGCTTGTCCACCAGTGTTGTACATAGATGAACCTGTAAAATGACTTTGCATTTGTTCCTCTCCTCGACTCGAGTATGAATCTTATAAGAAATACTGTTTAACTAATTCTTTTGGTAGTGTGACTATACCACCATCCGCCTGTTTAATCTTGAGTAGATTATGGATTGGCATGTCAATATCATTTACAGTGATTCCAAGTTTAGGAATTACTGAAAGATCTAACATCCCTTCTTCATCTTGCTCGCCGATGATCATTAGACCACCGTCGTTTTCCATGGTCATCCCATGGACTGTGATATTGTCACGAATTGCTTTGCTCTTTGTTAAGTCAAACAGCGGGTATTTTGAGCTGTGTACGACATCGCAAATTGTGAGCGTGTTCATAGGGTCCAATATAATGGGAGACTGCTCTTTATTTTTAAATCCACTATGGACTACACTTAAAGAACGGGTAGAGAGTTCACCAAAATTCATTACATCAAATTCTGTATTTAAGAATGTGATATTGCGTACGAAGTTTCGACGGAACTTAAAGAGTTCTACACCTGATGCTGATTTAACATCAAGACTCGCAATTGTAAAATGTTCTGCTGTCGATGAACAGCAGATGGAAGGTCGATCAGTTGCGAAATCGATTGTGGGTTGGTCACCCGTTCCTCGAAATGATGTATTACCAGAAATCTTTAATGTGTAAGGAATTTTCAAATCATTAAAGAATACTAACTTTACATCAGGTTCAAGGACGAGTGTGTCACCATGTAATCGACCGTACCGTACCAGATCTTCTATCTGTCGGATATCAGCCATAAATTATCTCCGGATATCTTCCTGCGCTGCATGAAGAATTTCACTGAATTCAGGATTGTGTAAGAGAGTACCATCGGCATCGGTGAGTGCGCACATGTTTAAACTCGAACGCCCGGTCGGATCACGGTCAGGTAGGTTTGTAATACCACCTAACTCTGCAATGGACACGTCAGCGTATTGAGCTTCACCAAAGGTTGGTCCTTTCTTACTTGTCTTTTTACCACATTCGGTTTGCATGGTTGTGACTGATGTGACTTTATGAATAAGGCAATCAGATGCACTTGATACAGATTTAACGAATGCTTTACCAGAGTTCAATCCTAAGATTGCCGCGTATGGTAGGTTATAGCGGAAGATTCGTTTAAGATCAGTTTGGGTAATATCTTTCTTCGCATTGAATTCTTTTTGAATTGCAAAGAGGATTCGCGAGATCCCCTGAGTAATATCTTCATTCAAGTAACGATGAATCACCAAACGTTTCCCGTAAAGAGAAGCGATCTTTTCACCAGACTTTGCAATCTCAGGTGAGAAAATCTGCATGAGTAAATACAGCAAATCGTAAATGTCGTTGATTCCAGTATAACCATCGGCGATTAATAACTCACGCACCATGTTATCAACATAACCGTCTACAGAACTCATGTGTGTGTTAATTTGGGTAATGATCTTTCCTTCAGATTCTGACCCAGTTAAGATGAACTTTCCTAACAGGACTCGCCAGAGTGCAGGTGAATCATAATCCGTAACTGTAACACGTGAAGGAAAACGATCGACAACATAAAAGAAAGATGCAGCCATTGCTTCAATCCGCTGATCGTATTTGTCTCGCGGAATCATCAATGCCAGATCAGTCACTTCTTTATAACGTTGATTACGACCATAAATGTGCTGTTCAGCAGTAGTACACATTACCCATTCAGTTTCTGGGAATTCTTCTGCTTTATAGTACTTTCGGTTAATTACTTTTACGTGTACGCCTAAACGCGCAAAACCTTCGGTTAAACCATACTTACAGAAAATATAATGTGCAAGTGAAGTAATATTATTCTTCTTCGACTTACGGCTGTCTGTGTTATAGATTTGTGAATAAACCATATACGCAGTACGACGCATTCCATCGACAGTCATAAAGCCAACTGTTTGACGGAAGGTCAACTTAGCACGGTTCATCATAATGAAGATACTATCAGAACAAACAGATAATGCAACGTCTGCAATCACTGGAGAGATTACATACTTTGAGTTTTTAATTGACATGATCCCACCTTGTGTAACATAAGGTAGGTAAATGTAAAGAACGTCTTTAACTTCTTCTCCGTTTAAAGAGAATAAGAATTGAACCAAGTAAACATCACTACGAGCAACATCATAGATGCGTTTGTTTTGTTTACCAAAGTTAGAAACCACACGGAATTCTTCCGCTGGTGTAGGGCGGCGAAAACCTAAGTACTTTAAATTAGGTGGGAATGAAAGTTCAACCTGACGCCAAACTTTGTCAATGAATATCTCATTTGATTCACACTGACTTAAAGCATATCCTTCCGCTAACTTGCGGTTGAACTTGGGCAGTTGTTCTTGCACCAGATTAAATACTTCTGTATCCATGTTTAGCTCGCTTTATGTTTTACGTAAAGACCAATAATCACTACGGCAGCACTTGCAGCTGCAGCAATTGCTTTGGTCCCCTCTATTAGAACTTTTCTCCAGAACGAAACACGTTCAGCTCGATCGAAATTCTTCTCTTGCTGTCGTCGTCTTGCATCTTCTCGCTCTTGAGCTTCTTGCTGTCGCTTGATGTCCTCTTGTTTGCGGCGTTCGTCCTCAGCTTGTCGTTGTTGCTCACGCTTAAACTGTTCCTTTTCAAACTCCTGCTTCTGTCGAGCCAATTCCGCCTTCCCCTCAAGTAATTCTTTCTCGAGGATCTTTTCAGACGAACCAGCCCCTAATGCTTCTGTTTGGTTAGTGTATATCTTTAAAGGACATTCCTTACTATCAAAAGCATACATTTTGGGTCGTGTGCCTGGTTGTTGTACATTGAACCAAACACTAATACCTTCGGGCTGACTAGGGTTTCTTGTGACAGGTACTTCTAGTGCTGTGCCTGAGATATTGATAAAAGCTTTATCGAAAACATGGTGGTTATCATTGATGCATACGGTTACATCTAACGATTCATCTAACTTACCATGTGGTCGAGCTTTTGCCTTTAACTCTGACTCTGAGTTTGGATGCACCCAGATCTTAGAAGGATTTCGCATTTCACCGATTACGATATCTACATCCGATAAATAGAATGCTCCACCGTAACGATGTAAGATTTCTGACACCTTTGTGATTGTGTAACGATGACGCTGTACTTCAGATGCCTTAGTGGCGATCGTGTCATACAGGTGATCGGTGTTGTAAAGATTATCCGTTGGAACTCCTAAAGATAATCCGACCAAAGCATCACGTCGAGCTTCTAAATAGACCTCTGACGCTTTACTGATAACTTGATCTTGGTTATGGTAAACAACTTCTACCATGACAGTACCTAATAGATTTGTAATATCACGCATCCCGCTGTATTGGAGAGGTTCTATAATTACAATACCATTTCTACTATCGATCATACATATAGCTGTATCCGTAAAATTATACACATACACTAATTTTCCACCCACACCAGTTGGTGTTACCATGCGTTGAACATGGTCGGCTATTTCTGAGAATACCAAAGCTCCAGCGCTTACTAAAGGTGAATACTGTCTTGCGTCTTTGTTCTGACGGAAACGTTGAGGTGCAATATATTCCTTTGCATCCAACCGTTTCGGGATTACGTATTCAAAGTTCATTTCATTTGTCCTGATTTTTAACTGTTTAAATTCAATGGGTACTTTTGATCTAAACAACTACTACAGGTTGATAATGTATATCTAAGAATATTTCATATCCAGTCAAAAAAAATAAGGGACTAAATGAAGGGATACGAAATCCCTTCTAACAACATATAGCCATATACCCCCATTACAGGAAGTATATGTTTTATTAATATCACAATAAACTATTGAATCTCGCCTTGCTGAGTGCGAATAATTACCGCATCGGTACGATTTAAAAACTTTGTATAAAGCGGACTCGCTCGACCTAATTCTTTAGTCTCTATTGTACGCAAGTGAGTATCACCAACAATAACCAATACTCGTTTGGTTAAGATTTCTTTATCAATAATACCCATCCAATGATCTTCTCGTAACATAAACTGTTCCTTCAAAGATATCTTACTGTAATCTTGATCGGTGATTAGCTCAATGCCCTTATAGATTACATTTTGTTTATTCGAAATAATGTACTCTAACCATAGTTTGGTTAAACCTTGGTAATAGTGAGATTCTTCAGATAAACGATATAGTTCTTTAGCTTTGACTTTAGAGTTAATTACATAGTCCCCTAATGCTTCAACTAGAACTATATCAGGTTTCATTCTCTCAATGATTTTAAATGCCGTAGACATGTCATCTAGATTACCATGCTGCTCCCCTACTATTACGATATTGGCATTGTGTACGATACTCAAATCAAGATTCTGATTATTTACCAGATACCGTACTACTTTATTTGGCTTTTCAATATATCTTCCCATCAGATATCCCTAACAGTATAAAAAGTATAACAATCATTCTAATTA
>RRZT010353250.1_pt1 | contig 13398 bp, 7 predicted proteins | sample 2165551 | NCBI WGS metagenome assembly RRZT01 (sample SAMN10456910, study PRJNA506462) | wastewater metagenome | biome: wastewater; feature: sludge; material: wastewater sludge; isolation source: wastewater sludge with Escherichia coli K12::gfp cells carrying plasmid... | place: USA: Moscow, Idaho ... | reverse complement strand
TTAACCATCGCGGCACCCAGTACCGAAGTAAGGTAGGTATCCTCGCCAAGACTCTCGGCAATTCGTCCCCACCGCGGATCACGGGAAATGTCGACCATCGGGGCAAAAGTCCACCGTACCCCAACCGAAGCAGCTTCAATGGCAGCCACACGGGCACCGTCGGCAATCAGCTGAGGATTAAAGGAGGCGGCCTGTCCCAGAGGTATCGGGAAAATGGTCTTGAATCCATGAATAACATCCCGGCCAACGATCAAAGGAATACCCAGGCGCGACTGCTCGACAGCTGTGCGTTGGTAAGCATTAATGGTCTTAGCATCGGCTATATTCAGGATGGATCCAACCTCACCCTTTTTAATAAGCTCCGCATTGGAATTGACGTCTCCCGAAGGACTGATCTGGTTCATCTGACCAATCTTTTCTTCCAACGTCATCTTTGCGAGGAGCTCCTCCACACTCTTTTCTACATCGGTGCTTTTCACAGAAGTGGAACTTTGGCAGGAAGCCAAAGCAGCCAACAGTAAACAACAGGCGATAATTCTTTTATTCATATCTCATAAATTGTTAAGTAACTTTTACCAAATAAAGGAGTTGACGCTTTTGGCTGGTACAGCAAAATGAAAGGTGTTTTTTCCTTCGGAAACCTTAATATCCACAGCAACATCTGTCTCATTTTGCAACACGATACCATAAGAACCATCCGGATTCATAACGGCTGTATAATAAATACCCTTTTTCTGCCAATCAGAAACCCCAATTCGATAAGCCCCGGGCTTGATTACCTTTGACAAATGGCCCATAGCATAATAGTGGCTGTTTTTTACCATCGTCTTGTAATCAGTGGAACTAATATCAATGGCACCCAGACACATGTTACATCCATGAGGACGATAAGGAGCATGTTTATCGTCAAGCATCAGGTTCCACACCATAATCGCTTTACTAAAATTATTAATGGTTCCAATACCTACTTCGCGCAAATTCCACATTAAATCGCTTGCAAAAGAGTAACCATCCCCCCACTCTCCGATTGAAATCTCCGTAAAATAAAGATTCTTGTCCGGACGCACATTGTGAATACGAAGCATCTCTTGCTTGTCGCCGCCATATGCGTGAAAAGCGGCTCCATCAATGTACTGAGCTGCTTCCGCGTCTGCATATATATGTTCGGGATAACCTACCTGATCTGCACACTCCTCTTTATCCGGATAATCGTAATTATAGTTATGGTCGTAAGCAACGATTTTAGTCTTAATACCCGCCTTTTTGAAAGCCGGTCCCAAAGCCGTTTTAATGAAATCACGCTGTTCCTGCCAGGTCATGAACAAGGAAGCAGAATTTCCTCTGTTCAGAGGTTCATTCTGAATTGTTGTCGCGTCAATATGGAAACCTTCTTTTTCCATAGCCTGGATAAATTTCACAAAGTAAGTCGCATAGTCCTGATAGAATGCAGGATTAAGCTGACCATTTATCCATGACGGAAAAGGCTTACATTCCTTCAGATTGTTCACCTTCATCCAGATGGGAGGAGTCCAGGGCGAGCTCATTATTTTCACCTTCGGATTAATTGCCAGAATCTCTTTCAGAATAGGGAAAAGATCGCGCTTATCCAGTTCATGAATAGCAAAGTTCTCTATTCCGACCGAGTCGCAATGGGTGTACTCTTCCATCGAAAAATCGGAACATCCCATAGCGATACGAATATAACTATACCCCATGCCCTGAACCGGATCAAAGGTTTCCTTCAGCAACGCGGCACGGTCCTGCGCTGTCATCTTTAGCAGATTATAGCAGGTAGAACCGGTAATCGCGGCACCAAAGCCATCCATCTCCTGGTATTTTACGGCAGGATTCAACACAATCGTATTCGCATCCGAAGATGAACCTTTATCCACCGGAATGGATAAAGGTGTAAAGACCATGGACTGGTCTGCGGTGGTAACATACGCACTCACTTTCTTCTGCGCAGTACAAGCAGAGAAAAGTACGGACGTTAACAACCCCAGACCAACCACGTTACATGTAATTCTTTTAATGCACATAAATCATTATTTTTTTTCAGCAAGTGTCATCACAGCCTTCTTGTTTCCCTGAGACAGATCCATTGTAATTACATACCATTTTGCTGGATCCAGAATAAGATCTGCCGCTGCCTGGAAGTTACCGGACTCGGTCATGTAAATCATATCTGTTTGTGTGGAAACATAATCGGCACCCAGGAATTCGCCACCCCAGTTCTTTTGATAGAAGAACTTAAAGTCGTACTTGTTTGCAATCGTTCCGTCTCCATTAAATGTTACAGGATAAGGTTTAAAGGTAAGCTGGAACTTCTTATCACCGATCTTAGCCATGCAAAGACCCTTATCCGGACTCCAATTCACATTATTATCGTGTGTAGGCTTTCCAATTCCCCAACCTATTACCCAAATGGCATTACCATCCTTATCCAAAGCGGAAAGATCGTTACCATTCATGTGTTCCACAATAAAGTAATTACGTTCAAAGTTAGCAGTAATTCTGTATTTTCCGCTTACCGGCAAGAACGTTAATTTACCATCTGTTCCTTTTTGGAAAAAGTCGGAATCGATCCACCAATCATTGAAATTGGCAATACCTGAAACCTCTATAACCTGACCTTTTGTAAACTCTTTCTCTATCTTGTAATTATTGTCGTCCACCATAGTCATCTCACTTCCGGCAAACATCAGTTTAATAAACGGTGCAGCCTCGTACGTCATGGTATTGAAATCGATATCATAGGTACCGGCAGTGGTGTTAGAGAAAGAAATGGCATTGGTTGTACCTTGTGCAATAGCACCGCTGGCCCATCCAAAAACAATCTCATTTCCAGCTGCAGATACTACCGGAGTCTTGATATAACCTTTAATCTTCTGCGGAAATTCGGCTGTTGCCTTGTACTGATACAAGCCCACACGTTCCATACGATACTCTTTATCCGAAGTTACAAACGTAAGATAGGGATAATCCGGACGCGAAAGTGCCAGGTCGAACTCCTGCTCTGTGATTGTAAAATTAATATTCTGCAATACCAGCTTCAGGGTAGCAGTTGCATTAGGCACATTGGCATAGTATGGAACAAAGATTTTACCAGAATAATCACCATCCGTCTTCGTCCGTATGACTGTTTCGGATACTTTTTCAGCACCGTAAAACAGCTGTGCTTTCAGTGTAGAAAGAGGCACATCCCCATCGGCAACATCAGCACTAAAAGTAAGACTGTCTCCAAACATAGCTTCCCCGAATTGTGTTGTGGAGCTAATAACCGGATTACCCGGAGCCAAATCGTCGTTCTCGCAAGCCGCTAAACTAAACAAACCTGCAAGCGCAAATACAATTGATTTATATTTTTTCATGATCCTATTATTTTAAAAGTAACGATTTAATTTTTCCATTTTCCCGAAACAACCGCTTTAGCCGGAATCTCGAAAGTAAATGTATGCGACCCCTGTGCCATCGTAACACTCATCGGCTTATCTGTATCGTTTTGCAATACAACCGCATACGAGGCATCAGGATTAGAGAAAGCAGCGTAATACAATCCGGTTGCTTTATAACCTGTGGTTGCAATACGTTTTGCTCCGGGAGCAATCACCTTAGCAAGGTGACCGATGGTATAATAATGAGAATTGCGTGTCATAGTCTTGTAATCTGTCTGAATATCGATTGCACCATAACATGTAGTGCACCCACCGGGACGATTCGGTCCATGATTTGTGTCGAGCATAAAGTTCCACACAATAACCGCCTTAGCCCAGTTGTTGATCGTACCCAAACAAACTTCATTCATATTCCACATTAAGTCGTCTGCAAAACTATAACCCCAGCTACCAATGGATATCTCCGTAAAATACAGATTCTTTGCCATATTCTTACTGTGCACATCGGCCAGCTCTGCTTTATTGCCTCCATAAGCATGATAGGCAGCACCGTCTATATACTGAGCAGCTTCCGGATCGTTGTAAATATGAATCGGATAATCGATCTGATCCTGGTTTTCGGCTCTGTCGGCGTCATAATTATAGTTATGATCGTAGACAATGATTTTAGACTGAATACCTGCGTCTCTGAATGCCGGTCCGAGGGCCGTCTTTATAAAGTCGCGCTGCTCCTGCCATGTCATGTACAACGACGCCGAATTATACCGGTTCAACGGCTCATTCTGGATGGTAACCGAAGTAATATTGATTCCTTCGGCCTTCATCGCCTGAATGTACTTTACAAAGTAAGTGGCATAATCACCGTAATAGGCGGGGTTAAGCTGACCGCTTGTCCACGAATCGAAAGGTTTCCTTTCCGTAAGGTTATTGACCTTCATCCACTTCGGACATGTCCACGGCGAAGCCATGATACGGATATCCGGACGAATAGCCAAAATCTCCTTCAGCACCGGAATCACATACGTTTTGTCTTCCGAATGCATCGCAAAGTTTTCTATCCCCTTCGTATCACAATGCGTATACTCACTCAGTGAAAAGTCTGAGCAACCCATCGAAACGCGGATGTAACTATATCCCATACCCGATACCGGATCAAAGGTTTCCTTAAGCAGTTTTGTACGATCCTCGGCTTTCATTTTCAGCAAATTATAGCAGGAAGAACCCGTAATTGCTGCTCCGAAACCCTCCATCACCTGATAACTTTCCGCCGGATTAAGCGTAATTGTATACGGAGACATGTTCGGCTTCGAGTTAAAAGCGAGCGAGTCATGGAAAAACCGTCTGCCACCGTTGGCTGTGGTAATATACAAATCCACATCGGGAGTTACCGATCCGGGTTGATCCGGATCAGGCACTTCTCCATTGTCTTTTGTTTCACCGCCACAACCACTAAAAAGCAGCAGAGACATCGAAAAAACTGTAACTAGTTTTGCAAACATACGTATGGTCATTAATATCCCGTATTCTGTGTAAGATTCGGATTCTTATCAATTTGAGTCTGAGGAATTGGCAACAGTACCGTTGCTTCGGTTACCGGAGTAACAGGCAAACGACCCGAATCGCGAGAGTTCAGACTGTTCATCACGGCAAACACCTTGCCGGTACGAACCAAGTCAAACCAACGTTGACCTTCGAAAGCCAACTCAAGACGACGCTCATTTAATACCGCATCAGCCATTTTATCTTTCGAAGTAGTCGTAGTTCCCGGTAAATCTTCCAGCTTTGCACGATTACGGATTGTATTTACAATGCCGGCGGCAGCCTGAAGGTTTCCTGTCTCCACGTAAGCTTCGGCCTTAAGCAGAAGAATATCGGCCAGACGAATCTTTATAATACTGTTGTATTTTGAACGTGTTTTGTACATGAAAGGATAGTGATCAGAAGGATAGTGATTGCTCCAGGAAGGTTGTCCCCAAACAATGGCTTCATTCATACGAACATCATCTCCTTCGTTTTCGAACGCCTGAATAAGATCTCTCGACGGAGTGATCCACTTTGCCCAGTTATACGTACTGCTTGGGTCAACATGGTCGATACCAAACATCCAGGTTACCCAACTACCGCTACCAACCGGATAAGTAACTTCGAAAATTGACTCGGTTGTGTTACGGAAGTTAACATCGGTTTTTGCCTCATTCACAGAGAACAGATCCGAATAATCGGCAACCAGTTCAAAACCATCCTCTTCAACAGCCTCGGCATACTGAATAACTTTCGCATAATCGCGTACAGGTTTTTCGGCATATACACGGGCAAGAAGCGCCTTGGCAACTGATTTAGTCAGTAAAAATTTGTTAGACGTGTTTACATCCGGAGCACCACCCGCTTCCAAAGCAGCGTTTAGGTCTGCGATAATCTGCGCATACACTTCGGCAACAGGTTTACGGGACGGATACAACAAAGGATATACCTCTTCCACATTTTCCGCCGTAATATTGGGAGCTTCCTCTGTAACTACAGGAACATCACCCCAAAGCCGAACCATGTCGAACAAAATCCAGGCTCTCCATATTTTTGCTTCCGCTTTCCATTGCTTCCGTTCCGCCTGGGTAAGAGACTGATCGGGAACAAGATCCACATTATTGATTACACGATTGGCCGAATTGATATAGCCAAGGAATGAATTCCAGTCACGTTCAATATTCTTGTTTGTTCCATCCTGCGTTTGCTGTTCAAGCGAAGTAAGCTCGGCGCCCGAAGAACCACAATAAGCATTATCAGCATGCGTTTCATTCAGCACAAGCATATCGGCGTACCAGGCTTCCTGCGCATCCTGAATGGATTTATAGATACCATCATACTGGGTTTTCATCTCTTCTTTGGTCTTATACTTAACCGAAGTATCTGTCGTATCCTTACCTCCCACAGTGATTTCACTGAATTCGGAGATAGGATCCTGGTCAAGGGAACATGAGGTGGCGAAAAGCACCGCTCCCATGAATAAACCTAATTTTACGCTATTTTTCATAATTCGATTCTATTAAAATTCAACATTAACACCAAACACATACGATCTTACCTGAGGATACGTACCCCAGTCGATACCCTGTACCGTAGCACTTCCACCCCACTGGTTTACTTCGGGGTCGAAGCCGGAATAGTTCGTAAGCGTGAACAGGTTTTGTGCAGTGAAATAAGGCTGCAATCTTCCGATATTCCACTTCTTCAGCAAACCACCGGAAAAGTTATAAGACAACGTAACTGTTTTTAAACGCATGAAACTGCCATCCTCAATAAAGCGGGTAGACGCTTTCAGGTTGTCGGTTGTTGCAACCGCGCGTGGCATATCAGTGATCTGTCCCGGAATTCTCCAGCGATTAAGCACCTCGGTAGATTGATTCTTGGCATCATACATTCCTTCTGTTTCCATACGGGAAGCATTGTAAATGTCGTTACCAACAGAACCCTGGAAGAAAATATTCAGGTTAAATCCTTTGTACGACAAATTGTTTGTTAAACCGAAAGTGAAGTCCGGATTAGGGTTTCCGATGTAACTTTTATCGCTTGAAGTAATCTTTCCGTTTCCATCCAGGTCGCGGTAGATTAAATCGCCTGTTTCCGGATCAACGCCATCATTGATATAACCCCAGAACATTCCCAAAGGCTGACCTGAAGTCATACGTACCACATTTTCGCTGGTTGCTTCTGATGTCTGAGCAAAATAGTAAATATCCTGAAGTGTGAATTTTTTCACTTCGTTCCGGTTGAACGAGATATTAAAGTCTGTATCCCATTTCAACTTATTTACAAGGTTCTTTGAACTGATGGCAAACTCGATACCTCTGTTAACCATCTCACCTTCATTGCGTGTAATAGAACTTACATCTGCGGTAGAAGGCAGAGGCACATTCATCAACAAGTCTGTTGTATACTTATAATAAGCGTCCGCATTGAACACCAACCGGCTGCTGAACATAGACAAGTCCACACCAATATTAGTCTGAGTAGTTGTCTCCCATGTAAGATCCTGATTCTTCATATTGGCTGGCGAAAGAATAACCATTGCATTTTCCTTACCAGTTTCCCACCAGTTCTGACGGGTAATGTTATACCGTTGAAGATACGCATAATCGCTGATACCAGACTGGTTACCCGTTTGTCCCCAACCTCCGCGAAGCTTCAGGTCGTCTATCCAGGTAATGTCCTTCATAAACTCTTCAGACGAAATACGCCATGCGGCAGAGAATGAGGGGAAATAACCCCAACGCTTGGCAGGAGATAGCTTGGAAGAACCGTCTGAACGGAAGTTTGCCGTAAACAAATACTTGCTGTCATAGTTGTAAGCCACACGACCCAGATAAGACATAATGCTCCAGTCGGCTGCCGAGGTACCATTTCCCTGAGAAACCTTATTACCGGCATTCAACGTTTTGATTTCCGAATTCATAAAGTGACTAACCGTCTGATAGCTTTGCGACCATTTAGACGTTGTTCCGGAAGTACCGGCCATTACATTGAAGCTGTGCTTTCCAAAAGCCTTGTCGTAGTTCATAATGTTATCGAACACCATGATAGTTGCCAAAGAACGGTTGTCGGTAGCGTTACCATACTGAGAACGGCCATATTCCGTCTTCTTCGGATCAAGGAAGCTTGTGTTATGATAGTACACACGGTCGATTGAAGTTGTAGTCTTGAACTTAAGTTCCGGAAGGAAAGTAATTTCGCCACTTACACTACCTACAAGGCGATTGTTGTTTGTCTTGTTGTCGGCTGTACGAGACATGTTTTCAACCGGATGCGTGATATTGGCTCCGTAGAAATTGTTGTTGTACTGTCCGGGGTTTTCGCTGTCCCAGATAGTTGCATACGATGGCGTGTTGATTACCGAAAGAACAACACCAGCGCGGTTGGCTCCCTGACCAGAAACAATTCCATTGCTGGAATAATCAGAATAAGCAAAATTCGTATTGAACTTTAACCACGAACGAATCTGATTTTCAAGATTGGCTCTTAAGTTGTAACGTTCGTAATAAGCCACTTTAATTACACCATCTTCTTTGGTATAACCTCCTGATACGTAATACTTCATTTTATCATTTCCGTTGGAGAATGACAATTGATAGTTTTGTGTTACGCCCGTACGATAAGTTTCATCAAACCAGTTTGTCTGATCCGTAAGTCCCTGGGGCAGGTTAACACGACCTATTTCCTTCATTAAATCGCTGTACTGAGCCACGTTTAACGACTCCATTTGTTTAGCCACATCAGTTATACCAACGTGTGCTGTAAACGAAATTTTAGCATCCCCTCTGGCGCCGGCTTTTGTTGTGATTAAAACAACCCCGTTGGATGCACGCGAACCATAAATTGCTGCAGATGAAGCATCCTTAAGGATCTGCATGCTTTCGATGTCGTTCGGACTAAGGAAGTTGATTTCACTCATAGGTACTCCATCCACTACATACAACGGATCGTTGCTGGCATTGATAGATGAATTACCACGTACACGAACCACCATTCCTGCACCTGGTTCGCCACTCGGCTGGATCACATTAACCCCGGCAGCTTTTCCCTGAATGGCGGAAGCGGCAGAGATAAGCGGACGTTCGTCCAGGTCCTTGGTTGATACAGTGGCAACCGAAGTAGTAACGTCTTTTCTCTTCACGGTTCCATAACCTACCACTACGACCTCTTCCAGCACCTCAGAATCTTCGTGCAGGACAATTCGCATGGACTTTGTTGCATCTGCAGCCAATTCCAGCGGTTTATAACCAATGTAAGAAACAACGAGGGTACTTTTTGCCGATGCGGCAAAGGAAAACTGACCGTCGAAATCGGTCGTCGAACCAATGGTAGTACCTTTTACTACCACATTCACTCCGGGTAAAGGAAGATTATCCTCTCCGGAAATAACAACACCCTTTATCTGCACGTCTTGCGCATAGGCAGAAAGGATTGTGCACCACAGGAGCACAAATGTTAACAAATTTCTCATAAATAATTAAATTAAAGTTGCTCTGTCTGAAACAGTGCAAACATAGAGCAATTAAAACCAGAGTAGTTCAGTTTCGGTTACCTCCGAATACGCCAGGAAAGAAATAAGAATACGTCAATTGTTCGTTAAGAAAATATAAGTGCCTATAAATCAATGGATGTTAAATACTCCAATAAATTCTCTTCACGTTCCAGACCTATTTTTTTACGCAAACGATACCGGAGTGTCTCCACACCGCGAACGGAGAGATTTAACAAGGGAGCAATCTCTTTCGAAGACAAATTCATCTTTAAAAAGGCACACATTTTACGTTCGTTAACGGTTAGGTCGGGATGTTTTTCACTTAATTTTTTCATAAAATTGTTATGAACCAGGTCGAATTGCTCTTCGAAACGTTTCAACAAATCGTCCGACTGCATATTGGAGTCTATGCTATTGTTAAGGGTCACCAGCATGCGTTTTGCTTTTACATCGGTATCTCCTTTTATTTCTGCCATAATCTTGAACAGCTCCTCCTTTATATCGGCCAGAATTTCGTTTTTACGAACAAAGTTAATCATCAAATTGGCCATCTCCTGACTTTTATGCTGCAACTCATATTCGAGTTTCTCGTTTTTCAATGAAATGATTTCATTTTCCTGACGAGCGGTCGCCTTTATAAATTCCTGTTCTTTTTGCCACATTTCTTTTTCCTTTTTTGCCACCTCCTGCTGATTTTTACGCTGGATACGCCACTGGTCCCACTGATAGAGCATATATACCACGACAATTAGAAAAAGAAAATAGACAAAATAAGCCCAGATAGAACGATACCAGGGGGGAAGAATAACGAAAGAAAAAGAGGCGGTGGATAACTTCCCGTCGTTGCCGAGGGCTTCCACCATGAACGTGTAAGAACCTTCCATCAATCCGCTGTATTCCTTTATTTCGGAGGTTGTATATTCCGACCACTCCGTACCGGGGCTAAGTCTGAACCGATAGCGGACTACCTTCTCCTGATCAAAAGCATGCAGGGTGTATTCGAACCGAAGGGAGTTTTGGGAAAAGGCAATTTCGGGGGCAATGGAATTTCCCGTATAATTGGCCGTATAGAGTAACGAGTCTTTGGGATAGGTGGAAAAAACATTGCGGATAAAAAGTTCTTTACCTGTTTCCTTGAACTTCCTGAAATTAAGATTCAAAAGAGAGAAGCCGTGTTCGTTGGGTATGATAACAGTAGAATCTCCTATTACCTCAAAGTTCTCGTAATACCGGATAAAATCTATCTGCTTGTGATTAATGGGATAAATAACCGAGAACATTTTATCTCCGGTATCATTCTTCTTCAGCACACCCAGTCCATCCCGGTCGAGACCGAATATATCCTTACCTACCCTTTTCAGTACCGAGTGCGGAAAATTAGTGGAGATAGTCTTGCTTGGTTCCATCCTGTCTTTGGCAGGATTGTATTCGTATAGACCGGAATCGCTTGAAAAGTACACTTTACCGTCTACTTTCGTGATAAACAGGTTCCGGACAGACTTAAACCCGTCCTGTACCGAATAGAAGCGACTCTGCTTTACTTTATAAGACGTTGTGTCGAGCTGAACACGCAACGCCCCGTGGGATGTATTTCTGATCCAAAGCACGTCGGGCGATTGGAATTCAAAGTTCTTAAACCAATCCGATACACCTTCTACTCTTTTTTCGACACGCCACTTGCCTTCTTTACGTTCCAGCAAAAATAAACCTTCGTAAGTTCCTGCCCATAGTTTATCGGAATCGATGGCATGGGGAACACACGTCCACACTCCACGCAATCCTTCTACCTGTTCTATTTTATCGCCATCGAGTACGAACAACCCTTTGTCGTGCATACAAAACAATTTACCGTCCACCACACGCATGTCCCACACTTGTCCGCTTAACCGGGGCATAAATTGGATATCCGCCGATGTTTCACCAAACTTTACCGGCCAGCTTGTATGATATACTCCGCTGTTTGTTCCCAGATAGAGTTTTCCCTGATAGACGACAGAGGCATAACCTGCACCGGACGAATAAGGATAGGTGTATAGATTGGTAAAGGGGGTATTGAGCGAAATATAATCGATGCCATTATCCAGACCAAGCCAAAGATTATTCCGTTTATCGAAGCTGATGGATAAAACCGTATTGTTTTGCAAGCCATTCCGTTCATTAAAGTACTTTACTGCCTTGGTGTGCCGGTTCACAAGTATAAGCCCCCGGCGTACAGTCCCGATTGCCAGGTAATCGCCCGAGGCAGCCAGGGTGAAGACTTCGTTTTCGCGCATAAAGGCTTCTGCACCGGTTAGTAAAGGAGTCACTTTCCCACCTTCCACATAGTATAGACCGTCGAAGGCTGTGGCAACAAGCATGCCGGACTGATAAGGGATGAGGCTCCGAATATGCTTGCCAACAAGCGACTCTCCTCCCGAAAGGGGGAAAAAGCTGTTGCCAACCAATACAAAAACGCCGTTTACCGTTCCTATGTACAAGGAGCCGTTTACAACTCCCGAGCGATCAATCTTATGGGCGGAAGGAATCAGCGTAAATTCGTTTCCGAGTTGTTTTATTATGAAATTATCGGATACATAGTAAAAGATATTGTCCACTTCGTAAACGCCCCAATAGCCCACATTGAATTTGTTGTTGGCAGGGAGCGAATCGGATAAGTTAACATAGAGCAGTTTACCGGAGGCATCGGCGTGGAAATAACCAAACTCCCCCTCTCCTCCTACATAAATACGTTTCAGTTTATCGGACAGGTGAAGCGAGCGTACATCCGATTCATTGTGGAGCGGTAATAGCTTCCAATCGCTTCCTTCGTATTGCAGCAAGCCGTTCTTATTGGCAAAATACACCCAGTTCTCATTAAATGCCTCTATCTGCCAAGTCTGCGAACCTTTGCCAAAAAGTTCTTTCTTATAGTTTATTACATAATTATTCCACTCCGCAGACACATCTGCAGCCAACAACATAAGCAAGCATAGCATGTAAAATAGACGATTGTTAAACATGTATCTGCACAATTCAGGTTTATTCAGCACAAATGTACAAAATCAAACAACATAAACGTATGCATCGGTTTTAGATTGATCCTAAATAAATAAAAAGTAGAATCCAATGGCTATCATTTTATCCTTCTACAAAATCCACCTGCTCGTCAGATGTTCATTTAATAAATCGCATATTTTATCTTAACAAACTGTCAATTTTCTTTAATGAATTTTTTTGTGTACATTTTATTATTCGAATCTTCACTAAAAATGATAAACTGAGAATCCTTAATTAATCCCTGATAATTTTTTGAGGTTTGAAAAGGGTAGTTATCCAAAATATCCCAATGTATATAGCCTTTTTTAGCAGCATCTTTTGACGATTTTATGGAGATATCTATCGGTTTGGTAAAAAAATCGGTTTTTTCTGGCTTTAATGTAAATTTTATAGTATCACCATTGATATATAAATCATAAATTCTTAAGACGAAATATCCAGCCACGTAACCCTCTCTGGCAACATCGAATTCATCGGTTGTACCATAATACAATCCTTCAATTCCATTATTTCCATTACTTATTACAATCCGATTGTCTTCATTGAAAGTTGATGCTATTTCTATGGGATATTTCCAAAGATAAGTACCAACAACTTGAGAATTCATTTCCAAAACACTCGATTTTATGACATTTCTAGATTGGCAAGACCCCAATAGGCAAAAAAGAATAAAATATATAAAATAATTTTTCATATGTAATATTTATTAAATTAGTAAGGAATTTGGACACTTGTATCTCTCTTTATTTATATTGTTTCTTGCAGTTTCAACCGAGCCATATTCCACGAAGTCGTTTAGGAAATAAATCGAGTGTTCAGGACATTCTTTCAAACGCTTAAAGATAGTCTGTTTTATGCTGTTTTCTGTTCTCGTTAACAACAATTAATACCGATTTATCTTTAATATTTCGGTGTAAACTTAATGATTTAATCTACAAAAAAAATGTTTTT
>RRZT010538944.1_pt1 | contig 13400 bp, 12 predicted proteins | sample 2165551 | NCBI WGS metagenome assembly RRZT01 (sample SAMN10456910, study PRJNA506462) | wastewater metagenome | biome: wastewater; feature: sludge; material: wastewater sludge; isolation source: wastewater sludge with Escherichia coli K12::gfp cells carrying plasmid... | place: USA: Moscow, Idaho... | reverse complement strand
CTTTGGCTTCGTTGGAACGTGCAATGGCGCACCCATCGTTGTTGGATAATACCACAACGGGCTTGTTTCGCAAGTCTGGGCGGAAAACCCTTTCACAGCTTGCATAGAAATTATTGCCATCGATTAAGCCGAACATTATTTTCTTAGTTTATGTAAGTTCCAAGTGGAAACTCCCCAAAGTTCGAAGTCTGTATCTTCACTGATATCCATATCGGAATAGTTGGGGTTTTCTGATTTGAGTTTTATTTTTTCTAATCTCAGTGAGTTTTCCTTGTATTTTGGTTTGTACCTCTTTACATAAAATTCTCCCTGATAAAAGACTACTACAATGTCATTTTCTCTTGGGAACAGTCCTTTCTGAACGATGAGAATGTCTCCGTCATAAATGCCAATTCCGATAAGGGAATCCCCTGTTACCTTTGCAAAGAATGTGGTTTCTTTGTCTTTAATTAAGAGCTTTAATAGGTCTATAGTGTCTTCGGGGAAGTCTAAAGCAGGACTTTCAAAACTGCCATAACCACCCGCTTTTACCTTAGCTGGAAGGACTGGGATAGCAATGTTTTCATCGCTTTCGAGTTTGAAAAGTTCTATCTTGGATTTCATTTTTCAAAGGTATAAAATAAAGCAAAATGAATTGGGGTGTGTGGAAAAGTTTCCTCTATGTTCTTTTGTCTTGAAACAAAAGAACCAAAAGTTCAAGACTTGGGAACTCGGCTAAAATTTCATTCTTTTTTCTAAAAGTTTTAAAACTCGCCTCCAAGGCTTTTTCTCTTCTGCTCAAACAGGAAAACTTTTTTAACGAAAAAAGAATTCTATTTCTTAACGCCTCCGTTCCCTATGTCATTAAAGAGTGATGTCTTAAAGAACGAAATATTTAATACGACAAGCTTAGTCATCGTGGGTGGAAACAATTTTCTTTTCCCCTGCCCTGACTTCGACAAGCTCAGTCACCGTGGGAGGAAAATTGTTTACCTCATCGTTAAGATTAGCGAAATGAAGCAAACAAATAACTGGCTATAGGAATACTTGGACTAGAGACGGTTTTTGTGCAGCTGAATAAGATAATGGTTACGGAAAGTTGAGTCACCGAATTGAGGAAAATTGTTATATTCGTTTTTAAGAACTTTTTTGGGAGTAAATAATTTTCTCTTCACTGGGCTTCGATAACGCTCAGCCAGCAAGGAGGAAAACAATTTTCTTTTCCCCGACCCTAAAGGGTGGAAAATTATTTTTCGTTAGTAATTTATATTTGAAATTGATGGAAGGAATTTTGGAATTGTTTAAGGAGTATTGGGCGAATGAGCCTTTGGAGGTAACATCATACTTGAATGATTGCATGGATTTATTGCATGGATTTGCCCAGGAGAAAGGAATAGAGTTTGATGGTTATTTTCAGGAGCGTTGGGAAGATAGTGCGGATACCATCGTGGACTTTGATGAGGATTATTTTGAGAACAGGGATAGGAAAAATTTGTATGTATTTCTTTCTGCGCTTTATGATGATGAGGTTTTTGAGTATTTGAGAAATGCTTATGAAATAGCAAAATTGGAAGCTCCTACAAAAGAATGGGTGAAGCTGCAAGTGGATTTATTGATTGCCAAGGGGGTGAGATTTTGATTGAGTTTTCCAATTTAAAAGCCCAGAATTCTCATGACTACGGAGAGCGGGGTTTATTGATTGCTAAGGGGGTGCGGCTTTGATAGGATTTGCCTATTAACAAGCTCCGTAGGCGTGAGATTTTGGAGGGGTGGATTATATTATTAATTATAAAAGATTAATTTATTAGTAAGCAAAAAATAGTAATTAATAAGTCCAATCTCCATGACTTACAGGTAGTTTATTCAATTCAGTTTTTAACTGTCTCCAGTTGGGTAAATGTGTGTCCATGTAATACAAAAATCTGTCGTTGTGGTGACGTTCTAATAGATGCACCATTTCATGAACAATGATGTATTCCAAACAATGTTCGGGTTTTTTTGCCAATTCAAGGTTGAGCCAAATTCGTTTCTTCTCAATGTTGCACGAACCCCATTTGGTTTTCATTTGCTTCACTTGCCAGTCGTCCACTTTCACGTTCAATATCTTCTCCCACTTGTCAATTATTACAGGGATTTGTTTTTTGAGTTGAACTCGATACCATTCGGTCAGAATTTCGTTCCGCTTTGCCGTTGGTGTGTCTGGCTTGATGTGTAATTCAATGAATTTCTTGTTTTTCAGAACAACTTTCTGTGTCTTGTCTGTCTCAATAATGTTTAGCAAATACCGTCTGCCCTGAAAGTAGTGGCTTTCCCGTTGTTTGTATTCTCTTGGCGAAATACGTTCTTGACCTTCAAACTTTCTTTGGTTTCGTTTAATCCAACTGATTTTTGAAATGGCAAATAGTCGGATAGCATCTTCATTTACTTTTAATGGTGCAGCAATACGAACCCTGCCTGTTGGTGGGTAAACAGCAAGATGTATGTTCTTTATATCTTTGCGAACTAGATCAATTTTAATATTGCTGATAGTAATTTGCTCCATCAATAGTCATGTTGATTTTTAACCAAGTCAAAAATGCGATGCACTTCATTGTCGTCTTCAATTTCGTGGGCTTTCAATACTTCTGTGATGGCGTTTCTAACTGCTTTTGATTTCTGAATATTGTCTCGCCAACCGTCTTTCTTTGTTGTCAGAATTTTATGGTCTAATTCAGTTGCCAACGTTTCATTTCTACCCAAGTTGTCAAACAATGCTCGTTTGGCTGCTGTGTTAATGGTAGAAGGATAGTAGGTAGTAGTATTTGGCTTTTTCACCTTGCCTGAAAGGGCAATGATTTCAGTCAAATACTTTTCATAATCCAGAGTGGCTTCCTTTCTCATTTTAATGAGTTCATCCAAAAGCACACTCATTTTCTCGTAATACATTGGGTTTGTCGGGCTTTCCTCAATGATTACTTTCCGCAAATTGTTTTCAATGGCTTCTGCCATAGCATCAGGATTGTTCTTGATGCTGTCGGGAATATCTTTTATTGCATCTTTCCCTTTTTCAACCAACAATTCCACCAAACTAAGGTCGTCAAAGTTGGCAAGCATTCGGCTTTCTTCTGCACCAATGTAGCTGTCAATCAAGTGCCGCATGGCTGGCTCGTATTGCTTCAAATCAATGTAATCGCCACTAGCTAACTGAATTTCTTTGCGAACATTTTCAAAGTGCTTGATGTCTGCCTTTATTTCTTCAATTTCTTTTTCGCTGTAACCCGCTTCTTTCATTTCATCGGCAATGTTGGCATAAGCCCGAATGAGTGCAATGGTCAGTTTGTAAAGGGCAACACGTCTTGGTTCGGTGTCTTTCAGTTCATCAGGATTTTCGGTGTTTGTTCCGCAGAAGTAACGAATGTGTTCAATCGTTCCTTTTGGTGGCTCAACGGCTTCAACCAATGCTTTGATGGCTTCCAATGCTTCATCCAATCTTTCTTTGCCTTTCTGTAAACGGTCTTTCAATAAACCTTCAATGTCCGATTTTTCGTAACCGCTAAATGCTTCGGAAGTGTAATCATTAAATGCTTGTTCCAAACTCTTGAACAAGTCCATGTAGTCAATGATGTAGCCATAATCTTTATCGTCACCATCTAAACGATTTACACGGCAAACAGCTTGAAAAAGTCCGTGGTCTCTTAGTTTTTTGTCAATGTATAAGTATGTTGCACTCGGAGCATCAAAACCTGTAAGCAGTTTGTTTACAACAATCAGCAGTTTCATTTGTGCCGGTTCTTCCACAAACTTCTTTTTTACTTCGGTTTCAAACTGCTCCACTTTTTTCAATGCTTCTTCTGGTGTTTCATTGAAGTATGCTGAAAGCATCTTTTGATAAATCTCAAAACGCTGCAACTTTTCAGTATAGTTGTCTCCTTCACCTTTTATGTCGTTGGCATTGGGAACGAATGATGTTACAATAGCACAATTCTTCAACCCTGCATTTTGGAACAATTCATAGTAACGGCAAGCATTGTAAATACTATCCGAAACCAACATGGCGTTTCCTCTGCCGTTTTGCAGTCGTTCCTTTTTCTCCATGTCCATCACCACATCCAATACGATTTTTTCCAATCGTGATTTGCTACTGAACACTTTTTTCAAAGTTCCCCAACGCTGTTTTAGTTCGGCTTTGGCAAAATCGGTTAGTCCTCTTGTTTTGAGTTCAAACCATTCGTCAATTTTATCAGGCGACTTGATGTTTTGCTCAATGTCTCTGGCTTCATAGCGTAAGTCCAAAACTACTTTGTCCGCTACGGCTTCATTGAATTTGTAAGTGTGAATGTATCTGCCGAAAACTTCTAAACTTGTTTGCTTGTCGCTTTTCAATAATGGTGTTCCTGTGAAACCGATAAATAAAGCATCGGGAATGAATTGCTTCATGGCTTCATGCAGTTTACCAGATTGGGTTCGGTGGCACTCGTCCACAAATACATAAATATCGCCTTTGGCTTTAAAGTCAGAAGGAATGCTGCTGCGGAGTTCCTGCAAATATTTTTCTACATCTTCATCGGTGGCTTCTTCTCCTTTGTCTTTGCCACCAAACTTGTGAATGAGTGAACACATCAGCCAGGGCGAAGTGTCGTTAAGTTGTTGCAATAAATCCCTGCCGCTTTTGGTGCGGTAAATATCTTCCTGAACGCCTTTGTAAACTTTTTCAATCTGCTCGTCCAGTTCCTCGCGGTCGGTTATGATAAGCACCCTTGCATTGTCATTAAATTCTCTTATCCATTTTGTAAGCCACACCATCGTTAAACTCTTTCCGCTTCCTTGTGTGTGCCAAATGATGCCGCCTTCTTTTCGGTTTATAAAATCCTGTGCCGATTTAATACCGAAATATTGATTGGGTCGGCAATGCTTTTTGATGCCACGGTCAAACACAATAAAATCGTGCAGCAATTCAATAAAGCGTTCTTTGTTCAGCAGTTCAATAATGTTTCTGTCTAAAGGATAATCATATTGGGCTGCCTTATCCCGAATGGGTTGGGTGATTTCCAATAAATGTGGAAATTCTTTGCTCGTTTCTTCGGTAACTTCTTTCCATTTCAAAAAGTATTTCTCTTTGGTTTCTATGGCACCATACACCAACCCTTCAATATCATTTCCAGCCATTACATATTGAATGGTGCTGAAAAACGGCTTGATGAAAAGATTCTTCTGGTTGTCTAAGTTTTGGCGAATACCTTCCGAAATGGAAACCGTGCTGCGTTTTAATTCTAAAACTCCCAACGCAATGCCGTTTACATACAGCACAATGTCGGGGCGTTTTTTGTGTATGCCTTTTATGGTAACCTCTTCGGCAATGGCAAAATGATTAGCAAGCGGATTTTTCCAGTCAATCAACCAAACCGTTTTTTTGTTTTGTCCTATTTCGGGTTGCACTGTTACACCATAGCGAAGCAATGAATACACTTCTTTGTTTACATCATACAGCGATTTGCTTTGGTCGTTTACGGCTTTGGTAAATTCATAAATGGCTTTGTTGGTCAGGTTTTGGTCGTAGCGTTTCAATAGCCATGTCTCCAAAATATCTTCTTCCACATTGCTGTTGTTGTCCCGTTCTTCCCAATTGCCGAGATATTCATACTGTAATTCATTTTGCATGAGAGCCACCACACGGTTTTGGGTTTCTCTTTCCAGTTTGCCAACTTTCGATTGGGTAGAACCTGCCATCATTCTGTTTATTATTTCTTTTTTGAGTGATGCCGCCAACTCCGTTTCGTGGGTTATCAGCATCAAGCCGTCATCGGGCAGCAAATCTTCGCTGTATGCTCCCTGATACAATTCGGCATAAAACTCATTACGTTTGTATTTGCCTAAATAAAAATTCGTTTTTCGGTCTTCGTAAATGGGTTTTAAATCCATTTGTCCTTCCAGAAACAGCGTTACATCTTCTACACTTACTTTCTTTCCAATGTATTCGTAGGTTTCATAATCGAGCAGGGCAAAAATGTAATTGCTCTGCCTTTCGTCCTGACAAAAGATGAGTGTCGGAACTTCGTAATAGTATAATATTTTGATGTAAACCAGTTTCATATTTCTATCTCTTGAACCGTCACGGCAGCCAAGTTGAATGCCTGTGAACGCCACCATGAATGATGATTTTTATTATCAAATGTTTGCTTTAGCACTCCATCGGTTTCTGTTAGTTGTAGTTGACCGATTTTAATGATTCGGTTCTTTTTCTTGCCTGCCTGCACTTTGAAAAATCCGTTTATCATACCTTGTAAGTCATCATAAACTGAAACGGATTTACCAATGCAATCGTCAAAACCATCGGGCAAAGGTCTATCTTCCCGAATAGGAGTTGGCAAAAAGCATTCAGAGTTTAAGGCTTCTGCTTTAATGATGCGGTAATAGGTCTTGTCGCCTTTTGGAGCAAAAGCATCTTCATGCGGACAAGTGCAGCCCACATTCACATCTTCAAAATATGTGATTTCTCCTGCTGCCATTTTAAACCAATCTGATTTTACCTGTTAACAAACTCTGCATCATTCCTTGCTTCATCATTTTGTATTTCTCCAATTGCGTTTCTAATTCCTGAATTTCATTGTCCATATCAGTAAGGATTTCAGCTATTCGACTTTGTTCCATTGGATTTGGATATTTTATTTCAACCCATTTTACGTGAGCTGGGCCAAAATTCAATTGTGCTGAACCAGTAATCTGTTCTGAAATTTGATTTTTAAACGAATCTGATTGTAAAAAATGGTAGAAATAATATTTCAAAAGTCTATCGGAAATTATTTTAAACCTCATTGTACTAGTATTCATACAAAGGGGGAGATGTTGAGGTTTGGCCTCCGTAACTTTCTCATGAAATTTCTCAACAGTAATGCCAGAGCAGGCGATTAGTATATCGCCTTCATCAACCAAAAAGTGAGAATATGCTCCATTTGCTTCAGCGAAGGATACGTATTTGTCTGTTTTGTCCAGATATAAATTCCCATTTTCAATATTCGTGCCGTTCAGAAGTTTAACACCCGAAGTTGTAAATTGATGTTTCCGAACTCCTGGACCTTCTTGGAACCAAACCAAATCAGGCAATAAATCAACTTCCCAACCTTCTTTCGGTTTCAGCAACTCCTGCATTGCACCCGTTTTGATGTTTCGCTTTTTGGCAATGAGTTGTTCCAATTTTTGAATGAGTGCATCGGCATCGTTTAAAGCGGTGGCAATGGCGGTTTGCTCGGCTTTGGTGGTGGGACAACTAAATTTTGTATTACGAAGGATATTGTTGTATAACCTTTGAATTGTTCCTCCTTCTGTGCTGTATTTTACAACTTGAAGAACATGATAAAGAAATTCATTTGGAATTAGTTCTTCATTATTTTCAATCCAAACAATATTTGAGTCCTGATAATATGAAGGTCTTCCATCGTAAATCAAAGTCCTGCCAATAGTTCCTGCTGCTGAAATGAGAATATCGCCTTTTTTCGGAAATGAAAATCGTTGACGGTAATTCTCGTATAGCTTTTTTGTTATGTAAGCATCAGGCTCTTTACCAAAGGTCCCTATCTTAAAGAATGGTATTTCACCTTGCTCTTTTGTTTCGTGGTTAAAAACCCTCTTACACATTCGCACTTCCCCAACTTCTCCAAGGGTTTTGACATTCCAATCGTTTGGAATAGTTCCAATTTCTGTATGTTGAAATCCTTCTACCATTTGTAATTCATATTTTTTAAATGGTCTTCTACTTTGCTTGTCAGTAAAGCCAAATCATTCGTGAGTTTTGGCATAGGTGTTTCGTAACGGTCTGCCAGTTCTTTTATTCGTTGCGTTAGTCGGTGGCTGATGTTGTCCATTTCGGTGCGTATGCGTTGCTCCATGTTTGCCATCCATTTCTTTTCTACCACAATGGTTTTTATCTCATCAATGGTCAGCTTGGGGTATTGGGCAATCACTTTCTTTTCCAGTTCGGTTTTGGAGGTTTTTATTTTGGATTGAATAGCTGCTTCATCATTCATCAGTTTTTTATAGGAAGCCAGCATATCAAATTCTTCTGCGTTATCTTCATTCCGATTGCCAACTTCTTTTATTCCCTTGGCTAAACTTGATTTGGTGATTTTGTATGTTTTCTTTTCTTCATTAAATTCAGTAGCCTCCCACAATAAACCACCCTCAATCGCGTGTTCCTCCTTTAACTCTTCCATTTTTGCATTAAAGGTTTCAGCATGTGCTTCCAAATCGTCAATAACTCTCTGCTCGGCAGCAAAATATTCCTGTATCATGAGCTTGGGTGGTATCAATCTACCTTCCAATCCTTCAATACCTGCTACTTGTTTTATGATTTCTTTGTCGCCTTTCTTTGTTTTCTTTTCAATGCGTTTTACTTCATTTCCTGCTTCCCAACCATCTGCAGCAATTTCGTAAAAGTCATCCTGCATGGACTCATTGTTGCCATCAGGGCTCCAATAATCCATCAAATGCTGATACATGGCGTATTTGTCGGTCAGTTGCTTGTTGTCGTAATGTTTTAGCAGGTTTTCAGAAATGATGTGTATTTCGTGTTTGGGTCTTAGTCCCTTGTCCAATGCTTTGGTATAGGTAATGGTTCCCGTTTTCCATTTCTCAAACACTTGTTCCATTTGCTTACCAAAAGCGGTAAACTCAGGATGATTGAAAATGGTGTTTTTGATTTCATCGCTGGCAATAATCAGTTCGTAAAAATCGGGGCGTTTGTCAATAGATTTGAACAAACCTGCTTTCAGCGTTGGATATACTTTCCAATAATTTTCCAATGCATCAATATCACGCTTGGGAATGCCTCCCAACAAATGAGCTTCTATGTCTTGAATGTCTTCCGCCTCCTGACTGTCAATGTAGCGGGGAATGTTTAGGTTGTAATCGTTTTTTGGGTCTGCTATTTCCGTAATCGGAACCAGTCGGGCATATTTTTTATCGGTTTCACTTTGTGTGTTAAAAGTGTCAACGATTTTGTGAATATCCTGCTCACGAAGTCGGTTTTTGTTGCCGTCTTTCTTGAAACCCTTGCTGGCATCAATCATAAAAATGTGTGTCCGCTTGTCTGCATCTTCCTTGTCCAACACAATCAGCGAAGCGGCAATGCCTGTTCCGTAAAACAAGTTGGGAGGTAAACCAATAATGGCTTTGATGTAACCCTTTTTAATAATCTGTTTACGGATTTCTGCTTCTGCATTGCCACGGAACAACACACCCAAGGGCAAAACAATACAAGCCTTGCCTTTTGATTTCAAGGATTTAATCAGGTGCAACAAAAAAGCAAAGTCACCATTCTTTTTGGGTGGAATAGCATCATACCCCTCAAAGCGTTTGTAGATGTCGTTCTTGGGGTCAAGTCCGTTCATCCATTTTTTATAACTGAAAGGCGGATTTGAAACTGCATAATCAAACTGTTTTAGCTTGCCTGTTTCATCATTTTTAAATTCAGGCGTTGCCATCGTGTTACCTTGCTTGATGTCGGCATCAGCAAAATTGTGCAGCCACATATTCATTACGGCTAATGCACGGGTAGCATTGTCGTTTTCCTGTCCGTAAATGGTAATGCCGTGCGGTGCAACATCGGCAGCTTTCAACAGCAAAGAACCCGAACCGCAGGTTGGGTCATAAATGGTTTCGTCTTGGCTTTTCGATTTATTGATGCCAATTACCTGAGCCATTACACGGGAAACTTCAGAAGGAGTGTAGAACTGTCCTTTGCTCTTTCCGCTTTCTGTAGCGAAGTGTCGCATCAGATATTCGTAAGCATCACCCAGCAAATCGTCTCCGTCTGCTCGGTTTTTACTAAAGTCAAGTTCGGGCTTGTTGAAAATGTTGAGCAGATTGGTCAGCAAATCAATTTTGTCTTTGCCGCTTCCCAATTTTGCGTTGTCTTCAAAGTCCGCTTCTGTGATGATACCAGTCAGTCCGTTGTTTTTGGCAAACTCACCAATGATGGTGTTAATCTTGTCGCCAATTTCGGGTTTACCCCGATATTTAAGCATGTCATAAAATGTCGTTCCCTCTTTCAGTTCCACCAAAGGGTCTTTCTTATCGGAAACGTATTTCATAAATAACAATACTAACACATAGTCCTTGTATTGGCTTGCGTCCATGCTACCTCTTAGTTCATCACAACTTGCCCACAATGAGCTATATAATTCAGATTTTTTGATTGCCATTTTATTTAGAGTTTATGAATTCTAATTGGTTATCATTTTTTAATACTATCAAAATTCAATAATTTTTGCTTATTTTTTCCAAAAATACAAAACCCTAATGACAATAAAAAACGGGAAGCCAGAAAATAGGTAATAAAAAGTATTAAAAAGCAAGAAAATTACTATTGGTGATAAGTAGAGCATAGTAAAAGTGATTAAATTTTACTAGAATTCACATTCTTTTGTCTTTGGTGTTTTCGTCATAGCCAAATAGGTTGAACATTTCTCTCATTCGTGAACGGAGCCTGTTCCCATAAATGGATTCTATTTCTGCAGCTGATAAATTGGTGGTGAGGTGTGTGATAAGTCCTCTATCTTTGAATAAGTCATATCGAGTGAGGAGGATTTCTGCCATAACATTGCACTCGTTTCCGTAATATTTCGATGAGGTTTCAATGCCTAAATCGTCAAAGCAATAGATTTTTGGTTTTCGGGCATCGTGGGAAAAATTGCCTTTGGAATAATTTTCTAAAACTTGATAGCCAGACTGCATGAACTCTGAAACGATTTGGCGTGTGGAAACAATACCAAATTTGTTTTGAGTAGAACTGGTGAATTTTTGCATGAGCTTAAATAAGGTGGTTTTTCCGCAACCAATGGGACCAGAAAGGAGAATGCCTTTTTGAAGGTCAAAGTCCATTTCTTTGGCCACTAAATCGTCTTGCAACATCCATGCGAGGACGGCAAAGACTATGGGTTTTTCTTCATCTGGAATGAGATATTTTTTGCCAACAAATTTGGAAGCGAATTTTTTGAACTGTGGAATGATTTTGTAATAATCGTATCGGGTTTCTATCAGTGTGGTAGGGAAAGTCATAGGTTAAGTTTTAGAGTGGTTCTTTGTAGCTTTTGTTGGTGGTGGCTTGGAGATTCTTTGGGGATGGTATATGATTTGGAGAAATAGAATTAAATCTATTTGATTTTTCTAACCAATTTTCTACAGAAGCTTTCCAGTTTTTCATTTTAGATTTTCCAGCTACTAACCAGCCGTTTGACTCATAATGATTAAAAAATTTCTGAGCTTCAATTAATGGGGCATTTAATTCTTTGAAAAAATTAATCAGCTCTTCAAATGGTGGTGGAATGATATTTTCAACATTCAAATTTTCGGTAGTATCGTTCCATTGTTCTTTTTCTTTTTTGGCGCAACTTTTTTCTTTTTTTAAAAAACTGTTTTCAGGAATTGTATACTGATAAGCTAAATTTTGGTTCAGTGAATTTGAATTATTAAAAAATTGATAATTGATTTTGGGAATGGGTGCTCCCTCTTTATTTTCGTTTGATTCTTTTGTAATGTTTATATTGTTTATAATAGGTACTAAAGCTTGTTTAATACCTACCTTAGAAGTTGTTCTTTTGTTGATTAGAGCTTGTTTATCAACTATTTCAATAACTTGTTCAGATGATGTCTTAGCGTTTTTAGACAGAGGCTTTAAATCCTCGGAAAAATCAAACATGACTATCTGGCTTCCTTTGAATGGATTGTAAGAAGGCTGATAGTCAAAATATCCTAAAGCATGGAGGTTTTTTAGGCATTTGTGATATGTAGCTTTTGAACTTATTTTGCTGATTCTCATTACTTCGTCTCTGGATATGCTTATTGGATTTTTGAAACGGTTAAAATTCCAGAATTGAAACAGAGCAACATAAAGGCTCACATGAGTTGCATTGAGATTTCTATCCTGTGCAACTTTTTCAAAAAAACCGGTAAGGTGTTTAATGTAATTCATTCTTAAAAGATGGATTTTTGTTGATAGAAAATAGATGTTAAACCCAACCCTAAAGTGTAGAAATTGTTTCCCCCTTATCTAAAGGGAGAAATTTCTACACTAAAAAGCTGAGGGAGGAAGTAGGATTTTAGTTTAGAATTTAATTATTGGACTGCAGCAATTTTTCAATATCATCATAACTGTAGTAAAGGGTACCCCCGACTTTTGAGAAACGGAGGGTGCCATTAATACGCAACGTTTGCAAGGTACCTGAAGAAATTTTGAGAATCGTTTTTACTTCTGAAGAACGAAGCCATTGCTTATGTTCTTTATTTTTCGGTTGAAGTAATTTTGTAATCTCTACAAGTAAATCTGCTTTAAAATCCTGTAGGTCTTCTTTTGTTAAAATGTTAACTGCCATAATTATAAAATTTAATTAAGGCAAATTTGTAAGATTTGATGATAATTCATTCACAACGGAGACTGCGTTGGGTATAAAAAAATTAATAAAATTCATCAGAATCATCCATTCTTCTGATTAGATTGCTCTTTAAAGAATTTAAAAACCTTGTTCTATCTTCTCTTCTAGTTCTGATTTCTAAGAAGTTACGTCTGTACTGACCTAAATCTATTCCAAATAATTCTTCGAAAGTTTCGGCAATATCTTTCAAGCTAGCAGTCCCATTATTGAAAACACCTTCCGTTTGAAGCGCATAAATTAGTTCTGTGAGTGCTATTTTTGAACCTGTCCAAGTAAGTTTTGAGTTGAGGTTGCGTTGGGTAAGTTTGAGCTTTAAGTTTTCTTGCTGAATGATCTTATTCTCTAAGTATATTGAGAGCAAATCATTAGCAATGAGTTTGGCTAATTTCAAATCATGGGAAGTAGAAAATGTTTTATCTATGGAAACATAACAGGTTTCCAGATTCAATTTAAAATCATGATTATTTCTAGTGAAATATTTTTCATCAAGATAATTTGAATTGGTACGGTAGTATTTGTAGAATTCTAAATTATCTTCAAAAAAATATTTAATTTTCTTCTGTTCTTTCTGGTAGTAATTAATAACTATCTGATTACTGCCAATAGGCTTATTGGTTTCAATTCTAAGAATATTGTTATTGTAAATTAACTTAGAAGTGAATTTTGGTTTTATTTCCTTAAAGAATTTTATTTCTTCAATACATGTTTTAAACTTATAATTAGAAACAATATTCTTTAATTTTTCAATGGATAAGTAAATAAGTTCAATGTTTTTTTCTGTTTTAATAATTTCATCTTCAAATTCTGATTCTAAGAACTGAATTTGTCTATTCAATTCCGTTAGTAGTTTAATTGATTTCGATTCCAAGTTATTTAGTTTGACTAATCCTAAAATAGGTTTACAAGTTTTACATTAAAATACCAATCCGGAAGATATTGATTTTCCGGATTTTTTGTGGATTGTTTCCGGGGTTTTCATCTTCAGACTAAGATGTGGTCTTTTGTTGTTGTAAATAT
>RRZT010596013.1_pt1 | contig 13407 bp, 9 predicted proteins | sample 2165551 | NCBI WGS metagenome assembly RRZT01 (sample SAMN10456910, study PRJNA506462) | wastewater metagenome | biome: wastewater; feature: sludge; material: wastewater sludge; isolation source: wastewater sludge with Escherichia coli K12::gfp cells carrying plasmid... | place: USA: Moscow, Idaho ... | reverse complement strand
CCTCGTGTCGAACCCCTCGCGCTTCGACGTGATTCTCACCGACAACCTCTTCGGCGATATTCTCACCGATGAGGCGGGTGCCGTGGTCGGCGGCGTCGGATACTCCGCCTCCGGCAACATCAATGCTTCCAACGAATACCCCTCGATGTTCGAACCGATCCATGGGTCGGCACCGGATATCGCAGGCAAGGGGATCGCCAACCCGACGGCCGCCGTGCTGTCGAGCGCGATGCTCCTGCGCCATCTCGGATTCGACGAAGCCGCCGCGAAAATCGACCGTGCGGTCGAAGCGGATATCGCCGAACTCGGGTCGACCAAGCGCACCACCGAAGAAGTGGGACGCGACATCTTGGCGCGCATCTGATACCTCTCACGCCACAAGCGTGTGAGCGCCGCCCTGCAATCCTGTGCAACGGAAGAAGTCAACAACAGCACGGGGATGCAGGGCGGTTTATTTTCTGTATCGTAATCACCCCCATATCCACTGTGAAGATTCGGTGAGTTGGGTGGATGAGTGTGGGGTTTGCACGCGATGGCACGCGGTTGCGGGCTGGGACATTGCGGGGTTTTACGGGTTGTGTATGGCTGGGTATGCGTAGGCGCGTGCTTGACGACGCGGGGGTGGCGGATCGTACTTGATGTGTCAGGTTGCGTATGCCCGGGCATGCGTGCGGGGTCGGTTGCCGCCGTTGGCTGCGGATTCGGCGTGGTTCTGGCGGGTTGCGTATGCCCGGGCATGCGTGGCCTGTTGAAACAGCGTTGGTGGTTGGGAGGCATCGCTGGATTTTGCGGCTTGTGTATGTCGGGGCATGCGTGGGTGGGTGAGATGGTTCTTGCAGTCAGGGAAAGGGAGCGGTTCTGGCGGGGTTGCATATGTCGGGGCATGCGTGAGGTGACGTGCACCGGGTTTGGCGGTCCTGCTTGTGATCGAACGTCCACGGGGGTGTGGTTTCGGTGGGTTTTCGCATTGCAGACGCTGGATGTCCATGAGCGGTGGCTTCGGCATCGGCAAAGGCATGGGTTATGCGATACTGGCGGTATGGAAGAAAATAACCAGAGCAGCCAGGCTCCCGACATCACAGGTCAGGAAGCGCCGCAGCCGTCCCAGTACGCGCCGGCTGCATCGCAGCAGTCAGAGTACGAGCAGTCCGCGCAGGCTGCTCCGGAATCGCAATCGGAAACTCCGCAACCCCAATACGGTCAGGAGTACGGGCAGCAGTCCGCCCAGCCGCAGTATGACCAGTCCCAGCCGCAGCAGTACAATCAGCAGTCATCCGCGCAACCGCAGCCCGCGCCTGATCAGTACGGTCAGTACAATCAGTACGGTCAGTCCCAGTCGGATCAGCCCGGGTACGCACAGTATTCCCAGCCGGCATCGCAGGAATACACCTATGGTCAAGGCAACACCCAAACCACCCAATATCAAGAGGGATACCAGTACGCATCTCCGCAGCAGCAGTACGAGCAGCCTGCAGCGTCGGCAGCTTATCCGGCTGCCGGAGTGGCGATGGGCGAGGGCTACCAGTACCAGCAGCAGCCCTACGGCCAGCAGTATCAGCAGTCGTACGAGCAGCCGTATCAAGCTGCGCAAGGCTATCCCTATCCGCCAGCGAACTATGGCGGGTACGGATACGTCGGCCAGAAATCAAAAATCGCAGCCGGTCTGCTGGGCATCCTCTTCGGCTCTCTCGGGGTGCATAATTTCTACCTCGGCAACACCGGCAAGGCGGTGGCTCAGCTGTTGTTGACACTCATCGGCTGGATTGTGCTCATTGGTCCTGTTATCGCAGGTATCTGGGGGTTGATTGAGGGCATTCTCATCCTGACGTCGTCTACAGGCAGTGAATGGCATAAGGACGGCAAGGGGTACGAGCTTCGGGACTGAGGATCTGCCCTATGCGCGGTGAATATAAAACTCCAGGCGGCAAGCTTGTCGGGGTCACGGTGGCGTGTGACCCCGCTGGCTTCATCACCTCATGCAGCATTGACGGCGATTTCTTCATGGAAGGCGAGGAATCCGAGCAACAGGTCGTGTTGGGCGCGCTCGCGGATGCGTTGCGTCATGGTGACGATCTCAACGCAGTATTTGCCGCCCATCCGCATGTCCAGTTGATTGGTGCCGATGCCGACGCGTTCCTCATCGCATTCCATCGGGCGGTCGGCAACGGCGGTGCGGTACTGCACTCCACAGTGATACACGATACCGCATCGTCACGCGGCCACGCGGCGACGACATCCAGCCAAGCACATCGCCCCTTTGAACAAGCTGAGCGGAAGACGGAACGACGCCGTCGAGCACGCTGGCAGGCGCTGAAACCGGAAGTCATCCACGACACCCCGCGCATGCCCCAGGAGCAAATGGACATCGATATCCGCCTTGCTGAGCGTGTCGCCGCCGGTAAGATGCCGCCTACCTTGCGCTTTTGGGAGTGGGCCGCGCCCGCAGTCGTCATCGGCAGATTCCAGTCGCTTGAAGACGAAGTGAACCTTGACCAGGCGCAGCAGTCCGGGTTCACCGTCGTCCGTCGTTGCACGGGCGGGGGAGCCATGTTCATCGAACCGGGCAACACCATCACCTACTCCTTGTATGCCCCGCGTGATTTCGTCGCCGGTATGGACATCGAGGAATCCTATCGGCTGTGCGACCAATGGCTGATTGATGCCCTGCGTGATATGGGCATCGAGGCCTCGTTCAGCTCAATCAACGACATCTCGTCAAGCGCGGGGAAGATCGCAGGGGCCGCCCAGCGACGGTTCCCGCCGATCGGGAAAGGGCCAGGGGCCGTGCTGCATCACGTGACCATGGCCTACGACATCGATGCGGTCGCCATGTCCCGCGTACTGCGGGTTTCGCAGGAGAAGATGTCGGACAAGGCCGTGAAATCCGCCGTCAAACGCGTGGACCCGCTGCGCTCGCAAACCGGGTTGAGCCGGCGTGAAATCGTCGATCGGCTGATTGAAGCGGCGCGTCGTCAGCAGCCAGCGGTGATGCCTTTCGCGTTGCCGTTCGTGTGACGCTGTCCGGGTGACGCTGTCCGGGTGGCGTCACGCGTAACATCGTTCGCATGACGCGGTCTAGGTGACGCGGCCCGTGCCACGCCGTGCACGTGAGTGCGCACGTATGAGGTGCGTGGCCGATGCGATGCAAAGCTTGACCCAGCGGGGACCGTGCAATCGGCGACCCGAACCGGTGTCTGATACCGGCAGTTGCATATCTGCGGTACTGATCTGTGGCACCGCCAAGCGTGCATCTTGTCTATCTGTAGTACCTCCCCGACCATATCTTCACTATCTGTGTGCGTATGCAGCCGATACCGCAAGTATGACTCGCGCAATTCCAACGGCATACTCCGGGTATCAGCCGTCGGCGCACACAAATACGCGAGATAGCTTGTGTGAAGTACTACAGATACCGCAGATAGCGGCAAAGCTGCGTGTGGTATTGCGCTGTACCGTACCGATGTCTGCCGAAGAAGCCCCGGCCGGCTGCCGGCGGTGTCAATCGCAGGCGACATTGACCCATGCGACCCATGCGACCCATGCGTCAACCTGGAAACAGCACTGATTTCGTCGGGAAGCGGGATACAATGGGTGCCGTATGTGTCGCATCGACGCGAAGCGAAGCGGCAAGGAGGAGCCCATGGTCATGCCCAAGCCCAATGCGATGCCCGAGCCTGACAATATCCTGTTGCGCACCGCGCTGTTCAAACAGGTATCCGAGCAGCAGGCGGCGCGGCTTCTGCCGTACCTGCAACGTGCGCAGTTCGGCAAGGGCGGCGTGATTTTCGCGGAAGGGGGCACCGATCACCGCATGTATCTGCTGGAGCGGGGGCGCGTGAAGCTCACCCGGCGTTCCAGCGACGGCCGCGTGCAACTTCTGAGCATTCATGCTCCCGGTGAAGTATTGGGTGAGATTCCGGTTTTCGACCCGGAAGGCGGGCCTCGTACGGCATCGGCGATCGCCATTTCGAGCCCGACTCAGGTTGTCTGGCTTGAGCATGACGCGCTGTTCGCGTGGCTCGACCAATATCCGCGTGTCGCCGTCGACATGTTGCAGGTGCTCGCACGCCGTATGCGCGCAAACAATGAACGCATCAGCGACCTGGTATTCATGGATGTGCCCGCCCGATTGGCGAAAACCCTGATCAATCTGGCGTCCCGCTTCGGTGTACCGGAAGAAGCCGGCGTCAAGATTCCGCACGATCTGACCCAGGAGGAGCTGGCGCAGCTGGTCGGCTCGTCCCGCGAGACGGTGAACAAGGCGTTGACTGAATTCGCGAACCGCGGATGGATCGCGCGTGACGGCAGAAGCATCGTCATCTACCAACCGGGAGCGTTGATTCGCCGTTCCAAGCGCTGAGCCGGCACGGGATTCACTCATTCGGATTGAGGCCGTCGGGTGGTGGTTTCCACAATGCATCCGCTCTCCGACAGGCCGATTTTCGGCTTGTTTTCAGTCTTTTCCGCATTTCCGGCGGAATGTGCAAATACCGTGCCGTTGTGCGAGCGGCAACGCGGTAATGGTACAGGCGACACCATAGAATGGGGCACATGCCCAAGAAGAACTCCCTGACCGCTCGACGTGCGCTCGCTTTGCTGCTCGCGTATCTGACCCTCTGTATCGCCGGAGGCGTCGTCGTGAGCCTGATGGCGATGCCCGCCGTGTTCGGGGCGAACAACGCGGCGAAAGCGCTTGCACCATCCCTGACTGTTGAGGGCATTGATTTCGATGTGACCAGCCTGCCGCAGAAATCCACGCTGTACGCGTCCGACGGCAAGACGGTGATCGCCTCATTCTATGCGCAGAACCGCGAGGTCGTACCGATCAAGAACATTTCCGTATACATGCAGCGTGCCGTGGTCGCGCGTGAGGATCGCCGATTCTTCGAACACGCCGGCGTCGACGTCCAGGGCGTGCTGCGTGCGTTCGTGCAGACCTACGTGGCCAAGGGTGACACCCAGGGCGGCTCGTCCCTGACCCAGCAGTATGTCAAGAACGTGCTCATGGTCAAGGCCCGCGAGGACGATGACCCAATCGCCGAATACCATGCCTCAGAGGACACCGTCGCGCGCAAGTTGCGAGAGATGCTCATCGCCGTGCAGATGGAGAAGAAATACTCCAAATACGAGATTCTGCAAGGGTATTTGAATATCGCCCAATTCGGCTCCGGCAGCCTGTACGGCGTGGAAGCGGCGGCGAAACGCTACTTCAACACGACCGCGGCGAACCTTTCCGTCGTTCAGGCGGCCACCATCGCGGCAATCACCAAGAACCCGGAGAAATACGATCCGTCGATCGAGTCCAATCAGAAAACCGCTGAAGAACAACGAAATATTGTGCTGGACCTGATGCTTCAAGAGAAGTTCATCACGAAAACCCAGCACGACAAAGCCAAAGCCACCCCGCTGAAAGACACGCTGAACATCCAGTCCGTGCAACAAGGGTGCCAGGTGGCCGGCGATGCCGCGTTCTTCTGCAGCTATGTGACCAACCAGATCCTCAATTCCAAGGAATTCGGCAAAACCGCGCAAGCCCGGCAGAAGTTGCTGAACGAGGGCGGCTTGGAAATCTACACCACGATGGACGTCAACGCGAACAACGCTGCGATGAAAGCCGCGAGGGACACCATTCCGGTCGATGACCCCACAGGCTTCGAAGTGACGATAGCTGCGATAAAACCGGGGACGGGCGAGGTGCTCGGCTTCGGCATCAACCGAACCTATGATGCGACGGATGCGGCGAAAACCGATTCGACACGAACGTCCATCAACTATGCGGTCGACCAGAAAGACGGGGGAGGCATTGGTTTCAACGTCGGTTCCACGTGGAAGCCGATCAACATGATTGCTTGGATGTTGCAAGGGCATTCCATCAACGAATCCTTGAGAACCTACACGAGTTACGCGAACAGTTCCTTCAACTGCTCGAAGTTCTCCGGACACGGCACATGGTCGCTGCACAACTCCGAAGGCGGCACCGTCAGCCAGGAAACCCCGTTGCAGGGCCTGATCAAATCGCATAACACCACGCAAGCGTCCATGACACAGCAGATTGGCCTGTGCGCGATCGCGGATGCGGCGAAAACCGTCGGCTACCACAACGCGATCCTGGGTCAGGAGGACGTCTACTCGGCCAACTCGTTCAACCCGCCTATGATCATCGGTTCCGTTCAGGCGTCCCCGCTGACCATGGCGAATGTCTATGCGACCATCGCGGCGAACGGTGTGGAATGCACGCCAATCGCCATCAAGAAGGTCATCAAGCAGAACGGCAAGAGCGTCAAGGTGCCAAGCGCGAACTGCCATCAGGCCATCGCACCGGAAATCGCCCAGACCACGGCATACGCTTTGAATCAGGGCGTGCTGAAGGGCGAGGCGAAAGCGGCACAACTTGACAACAACCGCAAGACCTTCGCGAAAACCGGTACCAACGAGCAGACGTACATGTTGACGGCCGGGTTCGTGCCCAACCAGGTGGCGGCATTCGTCGCCGTCGGCAACGCCGAGGTACAGGAGAGCTTCTCCGGCAAAACCATTAACGGGGTCAGCCACGGCACTTGGTACGGCATGTACATCGCGTCTCCGGCGTGGAAGGAATTCGTGGACACGTATCTTGCCGCGATCAACGCGCCGATTGACAACGATTACGGCACACCCGCCGAGCAATATATGAGGTGATTCGGCTGGGGCATCGGCACGACGGCCACACAGGAGGCGATTCGCGGTTGCGGGTCGCCTCCTGTCGTATTTCGTTGCGAATCGGCACGGACCGTCGCCTCGTCGCGGATCGGCGCCGAAGTCGGTGCACGGACGTTTGGCAGATGCTCGGCGGACGCTTGTTCTTCCGTTGTTCACCGAATCTGTCGGCGATTTGCAACCGGACATCATACAATACAGATGGAGGCACACGAGAGACCAACGCGGGCGATTCGCGCATGGGCCAGTTGTCGAACGGCATCGAACGGCATCGAAGAGTCGTCGACGGTTCATCGCGGCCCGCTGAAAGGAGTCGATATGGCGAAAGACGATAAGACCACGAAAGTGAAGGACATCAAGGGGAAGGGAGACAAGGGACAGAGCGACAAGGAACAGTCCCGCGTCGATAGCAAGCTGTTCGAGACGTTCCAGCTGCGCGGCTTGACGATGCGCAACCGCATCTGGCTGCCCCCGATGGACACCTATTCGGTGTACGCGCAGGACGGCAAGCCGACGCCGTTCCACTATCAGCATTATGTTTCCCGCGCCATCGGCGGGTTTGGCATGGTCATCGTCGAATCCACTGCGGTGAGCCCGGAAGGCCGTATTTCCCCATGCGATGTCGGCCTGTGGAACGACGACCAGATCCAAGCGTGGCGTTGGATTGTCGAAGGTGCGAAAGCGACCGGAGCTCGCATCGGCGTGCAGCTCAACCATGCCGGCAGGAAAGGTAATACCGGCAGTTTCTCGCTGGGATATATCCATGAGAATGTGCCGCAGGACAAGGGCGGCTGGCGGACCGTCGCCCCGAGCCCGATCCCGTATGCGAAGCTGGATGCTCCGCGCGAGCTGAGCGTTGATGAGATCCACGGGATCGTCGCACAGTTCCGCGATGCTGCGGCGCGTGCTGTGGCTGCCGGCTTCGATATGGTGGAAATCCACGCAGCCCACGGCTACCTGCTTTCGGAATTCCTTGATCCGCTGACCAATGCGCGTGAGGACGAGTACGGCGGTTCGTTGGAGAACCGGATGCGCTTGGTGGTCGAAGTCGTGGATGCCGTCCGCCAGGTGATTCCCGACTACATGCCGCTTGTGGTGCGTGTTTCCGCGACCGATTGGGCCGCCGGCGGTTGGAATTTGGTCCAGACTGTGGAGCTGTCCCGTGTGCTCAAGGAGCATGGTGTGGATTTGATCGACGTGTCGACCGGCAGCATCATCCCGCATGTGAATGTGCCGGTCAAGGATGGCTGGCAGGTGCCGTTCGCCGCGGCGATCCGCAAGGAGGCCGAGATTCCGGTGAGCGCGGTCGGGCTGATCACCAAGCCTAAGCAGGCGGAAAAGATTGTGCGCAAAGGCAAGGCGGATGTTGTGGAAATCGGCCGTGCCGCGTTGCGTGACCCGTATTGGCCGTTGCGCGCCGCTTACAAGCTGGGGGTGCCTGCCGACCAGGCGCCGTACGCGGACCAGTACCGTCGGGGAGCTTACTGCTGAGGTTGTTTTCGATGCAGCTGGGCTCTGTCGTAGGGCTTGTTGCCGAGTTGAGCGTCGGGTTTGGCACTGTGTTGGGTGGGACATGCCGTCGGGTTTGGCGGGGCTCATCATTGTGCTGGGCGTGGGTTTGGTGGAACGCGTCGCCGGGCTGGGCGTCGGACTGATGGTTCCCGGCCTCTTCCGGGCGTTTTCCAAGTCATCCCTGTGCAACATGGCTTGTGGAACATCCCTCGCAGCGAGAGCTTGGCGCGCCATCTGCGTAACGCCGGCAGCGATTTGAGCATGGCAGCGCGTTCCTCGATGACGTCATTCCAATACCGGTCGACTTGATGCTGATCGATGGTGTTGCCGGAGAAGGAGACATAGTCCGCTTCCTTGCCCAACATGACCAGCGCGTCTAGCGTGAGGCCCATTTCCTTGGCGATGGCTTGCGCCTGTTCGTTTCTGGTGCCGTGAACACTGAGACCGCTTTGCATGGCGGTTGCGGTGACCGCCTGCCAGCCTGCAGCGACGCGTTGCGATGGGCTGCCGTGCTTGTGCGCCCATAGCAGCGCGATTGCCTTGATGGCGAGCAGCAGTGCACATACGGCGAGCAACACCCAGATTGGGCTGCCATACAGGGCGACCGCTCGGGCAATGGTACGGAGCCGTGCCCAAGACGTGTTGTCCGGTGCCTCATCGGCCATGCTGCCGCCGATTGATGATGCGCCGGCGGCTTGATTGTCGTCACGCAAGGGGTTGGTGAGCGGGACTGCGGGCTGGCGCACCAGCGTCTGCGGATTCGGCGGGGTCAGGTTCTGGTTGTCGTCCGGGATTTTTGTTTCCTTCGGTGTCGGGTAGAACGGCACCCAACCGTATCCGTCCAGTTTGATTTCCACCCACGCGGTCACATCGTTGCCGGTGAATTGTGTGACGGTGGATGAGCCGTGCTTCTCGGTGCGGCTTTCGCTGATGTCGCCCTCATCGTTCTTTGGCAGGAACCCGAGCACGATGCGACTGGGCATGCCAAGGTTGCGGGCCATCAACGCCATCGCGGAGGCGTATTGCTCGCTGTCGCCGACCATGGCGGACCCCGACAACAGCTGGTCGATACGGTAATTGCCGTGGCCGGCACTGGAGGGGTAATCTCCGTCCAGCCCATGCGAGAACCAGCCTGATTCCTTGAGCTGCTTCGCGATGGATTGCGCCGCCTCGCCGCCGCTGGCCTGTCCGCCGGCCGTGGCGTTGGCGAGTTTATCCACGCTGTCGGGCACGTCTTCGGCTTTGGGCTGACTGATCGGGCTGGTTGCCGCCTTGGCGATTTCCTTGTCGGTCGGCATGCGAGGGATGATGCCGGTTTCCGTGTAGGACAACCCCGCGTAGGTGCGTGCGGAGTAGATGGAGGACATGGTGTCGGTGTTGTAGTAGAACGAATCGGTGTCGGACGTTTTGGCGAATTGTACGCTTGACGCGGCCCCGGCGATGGGCAGCCAGTAGTCGGTCAGCCCTTTGTCCACTGTGAATTTGGCGGTAAAACGTTTGCCTTCCGCGGTGTTGCGGATACTGGTGCCGACACGGCGGTAGTTGGAAGAGTCCGAGGCCATGGCCGAGTCGGACAGATTCCACACATTGCCGTCGAACCGGTCCATGACGGCAAGGCGTACGGTGGAACCGGCGGGCAGATCGGTGACGGTTAGCAGCACGTCATCCTTGTGGTTCTTGACGTATGAGCGCATGCCGCTGAGCGGGCTCGTGTACTGGTAGGGGCTCAGCGGCGGTTCGTAATGGTCGCGCAGGATGGTGCGGTGCTGTTCGACAACCGCGCATCCACCGACCGCGAGCGACGCCGAAATCAGCACGATGACGATGCTGCTCAACCACCGGCTCAGCTCCAGCAGATTCCATCGCGAGCTGATCCATGCCACCAGCGTAATGGCTGTCACGGTGCCCGCGGCGATGCGGTGGAATCCGGTCGGGGAGCCAAGCAGCGCGCAGACCGCCGTATTCGCCAAGATAGGGATGACGGCGATTATGATGTACCGTCCGTCCTTGGTGACGGCGAAGATGCCGGTTAGCAGCGCCGCCCACAGGCAGATTGTCCAGACGGCTAGGAGCGAGCCGTCTGCCGTCCCCACCGGCGGGTCGAGCGCAAGCAGGTATTTGAACGAGCCCAGCATACTCATCCACCCCTGTCTGATGGTGCGGACTGTCGGAATGATATGGGCGATGGTGGTGTCGTTGAGTATCAAGGCGGGGCCGACCACCAGTTGCGCGAATGCCATGAACAGCATCTGCCACCATAGGCGCAGCACGGGGAAGAGACCGGCGAGCGCCACCAGCGAGCCGATGATGGTGGCGGGGATCGCTGCCGTGGCCCATGACAGCGCGGATCCATAGGCATCAATCAGATTGCTGGATGCGACGAGGGTGAGCAGCGCGGCGATAAGCAGGCTTGCGTAGGGTGCTGCGCAGTGCCGCGTGCCGGCGATGGGGGCGGGTTGTCCTGGTCGCGTTATCCAGATTGCCGAGCGCTTAGAGTCCATCCATGTGCCGGTGGCTGTCGTCGTCGCCGTGTGTGTGACAGTCGATGCGGCGGCGCCGGTCAGGTCCGTGACATTGGTGACATCGCCGGTGTCCATGGTATTGACGGGGTTCGTGGGGTTCATACCAGTGCTCCCATGATGATCGGGAGGTCGTCGAGGTCTCCTATGGTTGCCAGGGTGAAATCGGGGTAGTGCTTGATGGCGCATGGCTGTCCCGGCGCGGTTTGCAGGACTACGCAGGTCGCGCTGTGGGGGAGCGCCAGCGCCATGCGTTTGATGATGCCAATGGTTTTGAGGCTTCCGACCGTGAAGAAATAGAACGATGCGTCCCGGGCGTGCGCAAGCGTGTCCTGCGCGAGATTGGGGTTGTCGTCGATATCGGGGTCGATGCCGCTGCAATCATCCAGGAATTCCGTGGGATTGCGGGGTGTTGTGTGGTTGATGCCGGCGTGGGCGGTCACCGGCCGGTCCTGTTGCAGGCACTGCACGCCGATGGATGCGTGGACTGACACCGCAAGTTCAAACTCCTGCGAGTGCGCATAATCATGGGGATTCACACTGATGGTCAGCGAGGTGTCGGTGCGTCGGGTGGCTTCGTATTGGCGGATCATCAGTGTTCCGGTTTTCGCAGAGCTGAGCCAGTGGATGTTGCGCACGTCGTCGCCTGGGGCATATTCGCGCAGACCGTGGAAATCCAGGTCATCGTCCACGATTTCGTTGCTTGGCTGGCCTTCGAGGTCGCGGGGGACGCCTGCGCTGAGCGTATTCAGCGCGACTGTGCGCGGATGGATGAACACGGTGATCTGCTTGGTGAGTCGCCTCTCACGGCGCACTAGGCCGAATGGGTCGCCTCTGCGGATGGACAGGGGGCCGACGGGCAGGATATCCCGCGATACTGCGGTGAATTCCACGGTTGTCATGCGTGACTGGCCTGCGGCGAGCATGGGGATGGTGAAGCGCTCGTGGTCGTCGCCGATGGGCAGGTCGCCTCGCGCCGAAGCGGTCGGTGTACGGCCGGGATTGTCGACGCATACGTTGACGGCCACCTTGTCCGATACAGTGACCCGGCGGCGGGACACATCGATGGTGGCGTTGAAGGTGGTGTTGCCGAGCGACAGCACAACCGCACATATCATCATGGCTGTGAACGCCACCGCCATGGCGAGCAGTTCGTGCCATCCGAGCATAAGGAACGCCGTCGCCGAGATGATGGCCAGGGCGATGACGGTCCACCCGGGAACGGAGATATACGAGGTGAGCAGCCGTTTGGCCCGGTGCCGGATGCGTCGCAGGGTTCGTACCGTGGCTGTTCTGCGCCGCATGGTGTGCGATTGCTGCATTCCTTGACCTTTCGATGAGGGTGGTTTACCGGTCCGATATGGTTCACGCGCTGGTACCAAGGGTTGGCGCGGGGACGTCTTCTAGAATCTGCCCAATCAGCTGTTCAGGGGTTGATCCGGCGAATGTAGATTCGGCGGTCAGGGTGATGCGGTGGGCGAGGACCGCAACCGCGAGATGCTTCACATCGTCGGGCACCACGTATCCGCGATTGTCGGCGGCCGCCCAGACGCGCGCACACCGGGTGAGTGCCAGTGCGCCTCGCATGGAGGGCCCGACTCGGATGCGCTCGTTGTGGCGGGTGGCTTCGACCAGCCGCACGATGTATTCAAGGATTGAATCATCGAGCCGCACATGCTCGCTGATGCCACGCATGCGCAGTACATCCTCCCCGGAAAGCACCGGGTGTACGGTGGCGGCTCGGTCAGTGACGTTGATTTGCCTGAGAATGTCCACGCTGACGTCATGACTGGGGTAGCCGACGGTCGTTTTGATGAGGAAACGATCCATCTGTGCTTCGGGCAGTTTATATGTGCCGAGCTGTTCGATCGGGTTCTGGGTGGCGATGACCATGAACGGCTGGGGTACCGGATGGGTGACGCCGTCTGCGGTGACGTTCTGCTCCTCCATGACTTCGAGTAGTGCCGACTGTGTTTTCGGGGAGGCGCGGTTGATTTCGTCGGCAAGTACGATGGAAGCGAAGATGGGGCCTTCTCGGTATTCGAATTCGCCGGTTTTCTGGTCGTAATAGGTGACGCCGACCACGTCGGACGGCAGCAGGTCCGGTGTGAACTGGATGCGCTTGAACGGCATATCAATGGAGTTGGCCAGGCCGCGGCCCAGCTGGGTTTTTCCGGTTCCCGGGTTGTCTTCGAGCAGGATGTGCCCGCCGACCACCATGGCGGCGGCGCATTGGCGGATCGGTGTTTCTTTTCCGACCACAACGTGGGAGACGTTGTCAACGAGTTTGGAGAACATGCTGTGGAATTCGGCGATGTCCGCCGATGGGGCGGGAAGCAGGGACGATGGGGCGTGCGACTGGGCTGCCTGTCCCTGTTGACCGTGCCGTTCCTGTCGTGGTTGCGCAGGTTGAGCGGGTCGGACAGATTGGGCAGGTCGGGAAGGAGAGACCATGGATTGCGTGGCGTGCGATGTCTGTGGAGTCAGCGGTGCCTGTGGAGTCATCGGAGTGTGCGGGGATTGCTGATTTGGCGTGGGAACGATTCCCGTTGGTTGGCCTTGCGATGGTGCCGGGGTCATTTGTATCGCGGCCGGTGGTGTCGTCAACGGCAGCGTGCCGCGAGTGCTCAGCAACGTACCTTCCATATCGTCATCTGGATGCGCCGGTGGAAGTCCTTGG
>RRZT010448064.1_pt1 | contig 13411 bp, 9 predicted proteins | sample 2165551 | NCBI WGS metagenome assembly RRZT01 (sample SAMN10456910, study PRJNA506462) | wastewater metagenome | biome: wastewater; feature: sludge; material: wastewater sludge; isolation source: wastewater sludge with Escherichia coli K12::gfp cells carrying plasmid... | place: USA: Moscow, Idaho ... | reverse complement strand
TCAGGTTGGCCTTCTCGGCAATCTTGGCAATAAGCTCAGTGCGGTTCAGGGACATTCCCATACCTCTCGTTTCTAGGATCAAGGGCCCGTTTGGGCCACTGGGAAAAATCTATCCGATATATTCCGAAACTTCTTCATCGAGACCGGCGTGAATTCGCCGGTCTCGCCCTTATTTGGCCCGCGATATTGCCGCGGACATCCCGCATCTTTCCACATGTCTCCGTCGGGCGGAATACCCCGGGGGCATCGTGCGCGCCACGGTCTCACGGGCAATTCGGAAGTGAGTCCTACCCTCGTTCGTATTTCTCGGAAAATACTGGGTTTTTCTTGGAGTGCCCCTGTGATTCTGGAAGCCGGAGAAAATCCGAGGAAAGTCCCGCAAAACCGCCACTTTCTTAACCGCGGACGTTAGGCTATGCCCATGAACGCAATCGACAATCCCCATGTTTATGCTGGTCCGGCGGGAAAAGCTGAGGTTTACCCCTATAGCGCCAATCTCACACTTTGGCAGCCCCCGAATCAGCACCCGGTGATCTGGGTTTCGCAGCATGCCCTCTACCAGGAGGGCACCGCAATCCGCGGCGGAGTACCCATCTGCTTCCCATGGTTCGCGAAGGGCTTAAGCGGTGATTTGCTTCCTTCCCATGGTTTGGCACGATTGTCGACCTGGCAGAGGGCATCCGTGACGGAAGACGACAACGCCGTCACCACCGTCTATACCCTGGATTCCGCCAACGCCTTTGAGGCAGAACGATTCGCGCACCCCTACCGCGTGGCCTACACAATGCGTATCGGTTCGCATCTGGAGCTTTCCTACGCGGTCACCAACACCGGCACCGAGTCCTTCACCTTCGAGGAGGCACTCCATACCTACCTCGCGGTCTCGGATGTTCATAACATCGTTGTTGAGGGTCTGAGCGGCCGCCCCTACCGCGACAATACGAACGGCGAGACGTACACGCAGGAAGGCGACGTCCGTTTCTCCGGTGAAGTCGATCGCGTCTACGACACCGCGGACGAGATCCGCGTGGTAGATCCGGGTTGGGAGCGCACACTCGTCATCACCCGCACAAGCTCCGAGTCCGCCATTGTCTGGAATCCCTGGGCCGAGCGCGCCAGCGAACTCCCTGATTTCGGCGACGACGAGTGGCCCGGCATGGTCTGCGTCGAAGGCGCCAATGTTCGCGAAGCGGGCGTCACCATCGCCCCCGGTGAGACGCACACGATGGGTTACCGGGTCGACGTCGTCGCCCATTCCTGACGTTCGAACTGGAACCGGTCCTCCAACGCAATCGGTTCCAACTGTCTCAACACAACCAGAAGGGGTTGCGTTCCAGTGTGGTGTTCTGGAACGCAACCCCTTGTGATGTAGTTGTTGATCGCAGGAAGGAGCGCAAGGCCCCTCTGTCAGCTCGTATCAGTCGAAGACACGAATGACGATGGGCGTGCCGCCCACCCACGAGTTGTTGCCATCTCGGGTCCCCATGCTCTCATTCCATGCACCAAAGTTGGTGGTGGAATTGACGTAGAAGGCCACGTGGGCATTCTTGGCGATGGAGTTCTCCTTCGACCAGTAGAGGATGTCGCCGGGCTTGGCCTGGCTAAACGGGACCTGTCGGCCAACCGAGAGAACGTCGCTCGTATAGCCGCCGATGTTGACGCCGAACTGCTTGTACACGTATCGAATGATGCCGATGCAGTCCCAACCAGATGGGGTGACACCGCCCCATACGTAGGGAGCACCGGTGTACTTCTTGGCAAAGGCGAGAACTTCGGAACCCTTCGTCTTGGAGACGGGTGGGGGCGTTGGCGCAGTGGCCTTCGCGGTGACGGTGCGGACAACGCCGAGGGTATCCTCGCCGTCGCCGTTCCAATCCCCGAGGAGAGTGACATCCTTGGCCCGGCCGTAGTCAACCTGGATGTCCGCGTGTCCGGACTTGATGGTCTTCTTGATGAAGTAGGTGTTACCGCGGCGTACCGCGAAGGAATCACGACCAGGATGCGAGCGATCAAAACTGCCCACATATAGGTCATCGCCAACGCGACCGTAACTGATGACCTTGTCGGTTGTGCCACTCACGTTCTTATTTGAAATATGGATCCTGTTGCCGCGACGGATAGCAAGGGTGTCCGTGCCGTTGCCGTCCCAATCACCAACGAAGACCTCATCCCGGTCATTGCCAAAGTAAAAGAGGAGGTCGGTGCTTGATCCGGTCAGAGTATTCTTCACGTGGTACGAGTTTCCGCGGCGGATGGCGAGGGTATCCTTGCCATCTCCATTCCAGTCACCCACCAGGACAGTGTCCGAGGGCAATCCCCACGTCAGGGTGAAGTTCGGAGTACCGGAGGCCGGATTCTTCTTCGAAAAGGCGAACTGGTTGCCCTTGCGTAGCGCGATGGTGTCCTTACCATCGCCATTCCAGTCACCAACAAGCACCTGATAGTTGGCGTTACCCCATGAAAACTCAAGGTTAGCGGTACCGGACCAGCGATCATTGAGGAAGAACTTATGGTTCTTGACCGAGGAGGCGATATTGGAGGCGGGCTTGTTCCCAGACGTCTCGTTCGTTATCAGCTCGGGATCAATACCCAACTCGTTGCCCCACACGGCATGGGTGTTATCGCCAAAGATTTCCTCCTCCGACGGCGTCGCGCCGGTTGAGTCCGTTGAGGGTACAGGAGTTGAGGGTATAGAAGTGGTTGGCTTCGCCGGTGCTTGTGGGACCTGAGAAGGATCCGACTGCGCCGACTCAGACTCACCGAGGGACGATGGTGTAGGAGAGGGAGCTACGGTCTCTGAGGGTTCTGACGTGGTGGACGGATGTGCGGTGGGGGTTGTCTGCGCTGGCGTGGTGGTCTCATCCGAGGGAAGGATGATCGCTGCGGAGTCGATATCGTCATCGGCAGTTGCCGGGAGAGCAAGCCCTAGTGGCAGGGTCATTGCCGCGAGTCCCGCTATAAGACGAAGTGAGCGTCTATGAGTTGAGTGGTGCATGAGTCTTTCTTTCGGCCTTCCGGTCTACGTTGCCCGTGGGTGGAGGTGTGCAACCACGTACTACAGTAACCGGCATTATTACGATTTAGCCACAGCACATAGTGTGCCACATATGTAAATACATGCAAAACAAAAACTTATTATGAACTGGGGATATATCCTTTGGCCGGCCCGCCAACCTATCTGTCACGGGCCGAAAGGCCCATTAACATATCACGGGAAGATAACATCTTCATCGCCAGTAAGTGGACATTGTTAGCGCGGTACGCTCCCCTAGAAACCGAACTGCGCCCCTCAACGCCATCGACCTTCTGACAAATAACAACACCCACAAAACAAGGGAGGGACAGAACCCGAAAATCCAGGTTCCATCCCTCCCTCCTCAAGGTTTTTGAGCCCCCTGCGGCCACATCGCCGACGCGGAGTACTCAATCACCCATCACTCAAAGACGCGAATGACGATGGGAGGATCGCCCCTCCACTTGGTCTGAACGATGCTGGTTCCCTTGGAGCGACCCGCACCAAAGTTGGTTTCGGCGTCAATGTAGATCCCCGCATGATCATTCGTACCAATCATCGTTCGCTCTGCGGGCCAGTAGAGGAGATCGCCGGGCTTGGCTTTGCTGTAGGGAACTTGGCGCACCGCTTCAAGCACTGAAGCCGGCTTGGGGCCAACGGTGGCACCAAACTGCTGGTAGACATAGCGGATCATGCCAATGCAATCCCAACCATCGGGCAACTTGCCACCTCGGACGTAAGGAACCTTACCTTCGAAGGTTCGAGCAAAAGCAAGAACCTGAGCCCCAGTCGGCTTCGTGGTGGAAGGCGGCACAGCTTTTGCGGATCCCGCTGCAGCAACGGTCCGCACAACACCGAGGGTATCCTCGCCGTCGCCGTTCCAATCTCCTATGAGGGCAATATCGTCAGTGCGTCCATACTCCAGCTGGATATCAGCATTGCCGGACTTGATCGCCTTATTAATGAAGTAGGTGTTGCCACGGCGCACGGCAAACGAATCACGGCCGGGCTTCGCGCGATCGAAGCTACCTACGTAGAGATCGTCACTGGCGCGCCCAAAACTGACAACCTGGTCCGTCTTGCCGTTTTTGTTGGAGATGTGGATCTGATTGCCACGGCGAACCGCGAGCGTGTCTGTCCCGTTGCCATCCCAATCACCCACGAAGATCTCGTCCGACGAGGTTCCGTAGTAGAAGGTTGAGGCAAACGTACTGCCTGACAGGCTGTTCTTGATGAAGACCTTGTTGCCGCGGCGAAGGGCAATGCTGTCCTTGCCGTCGCCGTTCCAGTCGCCCACCAAGACGGTGTCAGAGGCATTTCCCAGCGTGAAGGTGAACTTCGGGGTACCCGAAGCAGGATTGGTGTTGGAGAAGGCGAACTGGTTGCCCTTGCGCAGCGCGATGGTGTCCTTACCATCGCCGTCCCAATCACCCACAAGAACCTCGTACTTGGCATCCCCCCAAGCGAATTCCATGTTGATTGATCCTGTCCATTGGTTGCTGAGAAGGAACCGATGGGAGTTTGCCGCCGTGATGGAGGTTGCCGCACTGGAAGTGGCAGTGCCAGATGATGTAGTGCTCTGGCTCAACAGATCCACTGCGGGTGTTTGGCCCTCCGCTTCGGGCGAGTCCGGTGTGGGCGTTTCTTCCGCTGGAAGAACAATGGCTGTGGAATCGGTGGCTTCCTCCGCCATCGCAGGAAGGGCAATACCAAGAGGCAAAGTTATCGCAGCGAATCCCGCTACAACCCGGAGTGAGCGTTTATGTGTTGCGTAGAACATGAGTGTTTCTTTCGGCTTTTTAGTCTATGACTTGCCCGGAGTGGAGGGCAGCCACGAACAACATTATCCATAATGTAACAATTTGGCCACAAAACATGATGCCGTCAACAATTCGGAGAATTAGCAGACACACCCCCATAAACTGCGGTATTACAGCTCCATACCTCCTCCCCTGCAACAATCCACCCGTCTTTGGTTACTGAAAAATGCCCCGAATAATAGCGAAATAATAACGTTTGTCCCATACGGTGAATTAGTCCTCTCACCTGCAAAGGCATCTAACCCAGAACCCAGAACCCAGAACCCAGAACCCAGAACCCAGAACCCAGAACCCAGAACCCACCATGACATGCATAACAACCGGAGGGGTTGCACTCCGGGATGGTTCCCAGGGTGCAACCCCTCCGGTTGCCGAGTTCATACCAAACTCAGGTGTCTCGATTGTGCATTACTCGAAGACACGAACTGCGATGGGAGGCTCACCCTTCCACCTGGTCTTCTCAACACTCGTGCCGTTTGTGTTTCCGGCTCCAAAGTTGGTTTCAGCGTCAATGTAGATTCCCACATGATCGGCCTTGCCCCAGATTGTCTGCGGGGCTGTCCAGTAGAGGAGGTCACCGGGCTTCGCCTCGCTGTAGGGAACGTGGCGTCCGGCATCAAGCACGGAAATCGGCTTGGGCCCAACAGTTGCACCGAAGTGCTTGTATACGTAGCGGATCATGCCAATGCAATCCCAACCGTCGGGTAGCTTGCCACCGCGGACGTAGGGAACCTTGCCCTCGAACGTCCTAGCCATGGCAAGAGCCTCGGCGCCAAGCGACTTCTCCTCGGCAGGTGGCTGTGTCGACTCCGTCGTGGTGACGGTCCGAACAACACCGAGGGTGTCTTCGCCGTCGCCGTTCCAATCTCCAAGCAGGGTGACATCGTTGATACGTCCATAGTTCAACTGGATGTCCGCGTTGCCGGACTTCATCGCCTTGTTAATGAAGTAGGTGTTGCCACGGCGCACGGCAAAGGAGTCCTGGCCCGGGCGGGAACGATCGAAGCTACCGACGTAGAGGTCGTCGCCAACGCGACCAAAGTTGATGACCTTGTCGGTCTTGCCACTCACGTTCTTGTTGGAAATGTGGATTTCGTTGCCACGGCGAACGGCGAGAGTGTCCGTGCCGTTGCCATCCCAATCACCGACGAAGATCTCGTCGTCTGCTCGCCCAAAGGAGAAGCTGGTGTCATGGGCACTGCCGGACAGGCTGTTCTTGACGAGGAATGTGTTTCCACGACGGATCGCGAAAGTATCCTTGCCGTCACCGTCCCAGTCACCCACCACGATGGTGTCGGTGGCCTTTCCAAACGCGAAGGTGAATTCCGGTGCGCCCGAAGCAGGATTCGTATTAGAGAAGGCAAACTGGTTGCCATTGCGCAGCGCGACGGTGTCCTTGCCATCGCCGTCCCAATCGCCGACAAAAACCTGGTAGCTAGCTTCCCCCCAGGTGAATTCAGTGTTTGCAGCACCGGTCCAACGGTCATTGAGGAAGAAGCGGTGATTATTTACCTTGACGGAGGCAGCCGCCTTGGCGAGGGACTCCTCGAGCACCTCGACCTGAGGATTCGGGCTCAAATCTTGGTCACCCGTCGAATTCGCATTCAGCTCTGGAGTCACATCAGCGGTTTCCAACTCCGGCGTTGCAGCGGCATCCAACTCTGGATTCACAACGGAGGAACCTGCCTCTTCACCCGCCCCTGACGAAGGCAACGTTTCCGTCGGATCCTCCGACGGTTCAGCCTCTCGCGGCTCCGACACGGAAATCTCTTCCTCCGAATGGATGATGGCCGGCGACGAGGCGGCGGTCTCAGCGGCCATCGCAGGAAGAACGAGGCCAAGAGGCAAAGTCATGGCGGCGAATCCCGCTGCGGCGCGAACCGAGCGTCTGTGCATTGAGTGGGTCATGGTCTCTCTTTCAGCCTTATGGTCAACGGGGACCCCTCGGGTGAGGAGTTGAGCAATATGTACGTTATCTTTAATCACTACAATTAAACCATAAGATATGACAAATACCATACGCAATAAACACAGCCAAAAAACTATTAAAAATAGCGATCTGACACCATTTCACCGAGCCCATACGCACATCAGTAACTCAAAAGAACACCAAGTTGTTAGCGCTTTGTCAGAACACATAGATGAATCGCCGGGTAAACCCCGGAACACCGAGGTACACCCGAGACTTCAACGCGGTACCGTACTCTTTCCACGTACTCTGGCCCTATGAGAGTGAATGTGAGACCTCAGCGGATTCGCGGACTCGACGGCCTGCGGGCACTGGCAGTCATCGCAGTTCTCATCTTTCATCTGCGTCCAGCTTCCCTGCCGGGTGGGTTCATCGGCGTCGACATCTTCTTCGTTGTCTCCGGATTCCTCATCACCACGCTCCTCATTCGCGAACTCGCCTCGACGAACTATCTCGATCTCCCGCGCTTCTGGCTGCGCCGCGCGCGGCGACTCGTACCTGCTCTTGTCCTCGTCGTCGTCGTTTCGGTTACCGGAGGCTTTTTTCTCGGCAATGATCTGCTTGTTGGTATTCGGCGTCAGAGTCTCGGAGCCCTGACCTTCTCAACAAACTGGGTGGAGATCCTCGCGGGTTCGTCCTACTTCGCCGGGACCTCGCCGCAACTCTTCGCCCACTTCTGGTCGCTTGCGGTCGAGGAACAGTTCTATCTCCTCTGGCCCCTTCTCTTCCTCGTGGTCCTCGCAACTGTGCGTCGATGGAAAGCACGCATTGGTGTTGCCGTCGGAGGTGCCGTTCTCTCGGCGCTCGTCATGGCATTCCTCTACTCACCCGGTAACGACGTCACGCGCGTCTACTACGGCACGGATACACATTCGTTTGGCCTACTCCTCGGCGTTGCACTTGCCTTCATGTGGGCGGGGACCACATGGCTCGACAAGGCGTCATTTACTCGACTCGCTCCAATCCTCGGCCCTCTCGCATTGCTTTCCATCGTGGGGCTCATGTGGGTGCTCGACGAGAATTCGGCATTCACCTTCCGCGGCGGTCTCTTTGCAGCGAGCTTCCTCACCGCACTGCTCATTGCCTGCATCTTGACTCAGCCTCGGTACCTGCTCGCGGTGGCCGAGTTGCGCCCCGTCATGTGGTTGGGAGAACGATCCTACGGAATCTACCTCTGGCACTGGCCCCTGATTCTACTGTTGACCGCCCTCGCCCCAGCCGCCGCCATCGATTCCTTCACGCACTGGATCGTACGAGCAGGTGCCCTCACCGCAACCCTCGCCGTCTCAGCCCTCAGCTACAAGTACCTGGAGATGCCGATTCGCACCGTTGGGTTCCGCGAATATGGGCGGCGCGCCTTCGCGCAGGTGCGGGGAACAAGTATCGCACCAAAGATCACCCTCGCCGTCTCCCTTCTCTTGATTGGGGGAACAACCGCCGGACTTATCACCGCCCCGGCTAAGTCCGCGGTCCAAATCGCCATCGAAAAGGGGCAACAAGAAATCGACAAAAATAATGCGCAGGCGAGTCCCGGCAGCGGTGAGGAGCCACGCAACGAACCAAGCCGGACACCTACCGCAAATTCCACGGCGCTACCCATCATCACCGCTGACCACTCGGTTCCCGGCGGAGAGGACATCACCGGATTTGGCGATTCACTCCTAGTAACGAGCACCGGCGGCCTTCATGCCGTCTTTCCCGGGATTTACCTCGACGCCGTCTCAAATCGTCAATGGCAGCATGCCGAGGAGGTTGTTTCCACGGCCCTCGCCGAGGGCACCGTCCGCCGCGCGGTCATCATCGATTTCGGGACCAACGCCGGAATACCGGATGCCGCCGTCGTTCGCAACGTACTTGACATGCTCGGACCGGAGCGGATGGTCGTCGTCGTCAATCTGTACGGCGTATCCACCTTCATAGATCCCGCGAACAAGCTTCTCGCCGAGATCGTCGCGGACTATCCGAACGCCATCATCGCGGACTGGCACGCTGCGGCCAGCGCCCAACCTGAGATGCTGCAGTCGGATCAGACCCACCCCAACATGGAGGGCATGCACCTCTTCGCGCAGACCGTTCAGGGAGCATTCCAGGACCTATCGGATCGAATCTCGGCGCTAGAACAAGAGAAATAACACCGTGCTAGTCGGAGCTAGTCGGCGAACTCCTCGGCCCGCTCCGCCACCACATTGATGTACTGGAGTGAGCTGTTGTAGGCGCCGACGGCGGCGTTCCAACCGTCGTCACTCGTCAGGTCACCTCCGCGGTGGCACAGTAGGACTCCAGCGGTCAAAGCGGCATCGTCAATCTGGTGCGGATCAGCAATGCCGTCACCGTCACTGTCCTGGCCGTAGTACAGCCACGATTCGGGAATGAACTGCATCGGGCCCACGGCACGATCCCATACTGCGTCGCCGTCGTACTCGCCATAATCGGTATCAGGAACGGCGGCCACTCCCGCGCTACCATCCAACGCAATACCGATAATCGGAGGTGAGACAACGCCGTCGTCGCCCAACTGAGCGCCGCCATGGCTGCCGTGCTTGGACTCCGTCGCGCCAATGCCAGCCAAGGTATTCCAACCAATCCCGCATTCCGGCTCCGATTCAGCCAGCGCCAGAGATGCGTTCGCATAGGCTTCCACGGCGCGCGCCGGGATACCGGTGCGGTCCGCAGTCTCTCTCACCCATTCGGGATCCGCAGCCCAATCAGACTCACCCGAGTCAGGAAGCTGCTGGGGCGGGGCAGGTGGATAGGTCGGATCAGAGCTTTCAGATCCGGAGCAGCCAGCCAGGCCAACCAGGGCAAACGCGGCGGAAACAAGACAGGGACGTTTCTTCACAGAGGCGATGCTATCGGTTACAGCTCGCTCTCTTCATCAGTCTGAGACGCGACCCACTCACCCCGACCATACCTCGGAGGGATGACACCACCGGAGTAGTCACGCGTCAACGCGCCGAGTATCGAAGGAACTCCTCGGCCAAGCGATCCTTACCGTAGCCGGCGTTGATTGCTGACTGCCGTGCCGCCTCCCCCACGTACTGGAGCATAAAGTCCATATCCTCGAACTGGCTCTCGTGGCACTGGACAGCTTGAAGCTTCTTTTCCAACTCGTCGTCGGTGAGTTCCACGTAGTGGTTGGGGCTGTGATGGCCCTGAAGCCATACTTCCTCGACGCTCCACGGCTCCAACCCGGCGTTCAGCAACTCGCGGAAGGCAAAAGGATTACGCGCCGCAGGATAAACCGCCTGAATAGCCGCCTCCCCCACCGCCCGGTGATCCGGATGGCTTGCCGCGATACTCGTCCAGTTGTGCTCCGGAGACATGGTGATAACAAGGGTGGGGCGATGAATCCGAATTTGGGCCACAATATCGCGAACAAGATCTGTGGTGACCCGCAGCTCACCATCGATATGGCCCAGGAACGTAACCTTCTCGATCCCGATGAGCGCCGCCGAGGTACGCTGCTCGCGCATTCGCACCTCGGACATCTGGTCCTGTCCCTCGGACCTGAACCCGCCGGCACCTCCCGAGGTAGCAACCACGATACTGACAGACGCGCCGTCCGCCACGAACTTCGCGAGGGCTCCGCCGGCACCGACGTCGGCGTCATCAGGGTGGGCGAAAACGCCAAGGATTCGTTCATGCGCCAAGGTGGTGCTCCTTTGTCATTCCTTCATGGGCGTGTGGCGTCGCTTGGTGCCCTATCAGGCACAAAACAACGCATGACGCCCAGTTACTTTGGTTAAGCCTCAAAAACTGCCGCAATTTCTGGTGTGGCGTCACAGTATTCGTCAAGAATCTGGCGAGCGACGTCCACCGAATCAACGAGCGGGTGCGAGGCGATAGCTTGCCATGCCTTGTTCCGGTTCCCTTCGTCAACGGCTTCGATCACCAGTGTCTCACATGCCTTGACCTGCACCATTAGTCCGAGTTCGGATCCTGTTAACGGAGCCAAGGCAACCGGGACCGGCCCGTTCTCATCCACCCTGCACGGCACTTCAATAACGGCATCATCCGCGAGCGCCGGAACGATCCTCTCACCGCCCTCGGTATTGCCTACCCCAAGAATCATGAGGGCGGAGGAGCCCTCCCAGCGTGCAGACTTGCCTCCGGAGAGAGCTGTCATGAGATTGAGCGCCACCTCCTGGTAGCCGCCGTCGAGATCGTCTTCCTCACGAGCCCCCTCACCCGCGACCTCACGTGCCTCGGCCATATAGGTCTCCTCGCGCTCGCGATGGGCAGCGTTCCACAGGTCGCTGGCGCGATCCAGCTTGCCAAGGGCTGCCTCATAGAAAGCGCCCTGCTGAGCCGAGAGGAACTGCCCTCGGGTGTGGTTCTCGGCGAGAATCTGCACGAGAGCCTCGCGGTTGCGATAGAAGTAGAACAGGTACTCATTGGGGATCATCCCCAACTGGCGCACCCAGTCGAGCCCGATGAGCCGCGCCTCCTCCATCTGGGAAAGCAGCTCCGGCGTGTTAATGAGCGTGGGAAGTAATTCGTGGCCGTCCTTGGTGATACGTCTCAACCAACCGAGGTGGTTGAGCCCGATGTAGTCATACTCCAGTTCCGCTTCCCGCGTCCCGAGAGCACGCGCGGCACGCCGCACCAGCCCAATTGGGGTGTCGCAAATACCAATGACGCGACGTCCCAGAATCCCGCGCATTGCCTGCGTGATAATCCCGGCGGGGTTGGTGAAGTTGATGACCCAGGCGTTCGGGGCATGCTCCGCCACAGCCCTCGCAAGCTCCAGCGCGGCGGGAATGGTGCGGATGGCGAAGGCGTATCCACCCGGTCCTACGGTCTCCTGGCCAAGTACGCCGTGCCGTAGCGGGATGAGTTCATCCTTGACGCGACCCTCGGTACCCGCCACCCGAATCGCCGAGAAGACAAAGTGTGCGCCGCGCACGGCATCCGCCAGACTGGTAGCGAGAGTGACGCGAGGTTGGCGAGGGACATCCAGCTGATCAATAACCGCCGCCATCACCCCGAGTCTCTCCGAGGAGACATCGTAGAGGCACAGCTCAGTGACGTTGATCTCCTCGCGTGACCTCCTGCTGAGAGCCTCCACGATCTGCGGCACCCGGAAGCCACCGCCCCCGATAATCGTCAGTTTCATGACGCGATGACCTCCACTCATGCGCGACATCCGCTGCGCCAATACGGCAGACAGTGCCCACGCAGCGGATAATCAGGACTAAATTCTAGGTCATCCTTAGTGGAGAAGGAGTCAGCCATGCGGGAGTTTTCGAGTGAGTCCGGTGCAGTGACCGCCGTCGTTGTGGGTCCCCTCTTCCTCGACGTCATCTTCGGTACCGTCTCCCGCGTCCCCGAGCCCGGCGAAGAGCTGTGGAGCGACCGTTGCTCCTTCGTGGCAGGTGGCGCCGCCAACCAGGCACGCGCACTTCACCGGATGGGCTTCCAGGCGCGGCTCTGTTCGTATCTCGGTGAAGATCTGCCTGGACAGATGGTTGCGTCACTGATGGACGACGACGGCCTGTCCACAGCTTTACTACAACCCACCGCGCACCAATCGGTTACGGCAGCGATCAGTGTGGGAAGTGACCGGGCGATGATCTCGGCGGGAATGAATGAGGCACCGCCCCTCTCCGGACCGGCGCCCGACCTACTGATGGGAGACCTGCGAGCATTGGGGTCCAATAGGGAGACGGTTCAGCGCTGGCGATCATCGGGAACCCTCGTCATTGGTGATGTCGGCTGGGACGACAGCGGACGGTGGGAGCAGTCCGATCTGGCGCCGCTCGATCTCGTCGATGTATTCGTCCCCAACGAGGACGAGGCTCGCCATTACATGCGAGCCAACTCAACAGAGGCCGCGGCGGCCCGGCTCACGCGGCTGGTTCCCAGCGTGGTAGTGACGCGCGGTTCTCGGGGACTCGTTGCTGCCACCTCCTCCGGAGTGGACACGGCATCGACGAATACCCCATTCGACGGCGTTCTTTCACTTTCCTCGTTCCCTGCCCACACCGTCGACCCGACCGGGGCGGGCGATGTCTTCTCGGCCGCACTCGCCTGGGGGCTGCTGCGGGGTGGAACATTGCATCAAGCAGTCAGCGCCGCGAGCTTGGCGGGAGCAATGAGCACCGCGCGGTTGGGTGGCGCTGGCGCCCCCACACTCCCTGAACTACGGGAGCGGGCGCTTATTGCCGTGGCAGCTACCGGCCTACCAAATGGCTACGACCTCGCTCTTCTGACATCGGAGCCCTGACCTCAGCCCTGCGCCGTTGCGGAAGGCAGCCGTTGCCAGAGTTTTTGTCAGCGCACACCTCTCCGCTGCTGTGGGGGCTCCTCGCGACCAAGTGTCGGCCACGGCGGCCAGCTAGAAGCCACGTGTGCCCGAATTCTCACGACCACAAGATAAGAACGATTGTACGTATCTTGATTGCTGGCTAAGATCGTCGTGCCGCTTCATCCACGCGGAACCGACTACCGATTGAGATCTCCATGTACTCGCTCCTGCTCGCGATCATCTACGTGGCTTTCATTAGCCTCGGCCTACCCGACTCCCTCGTGGGATCGGCATGGCCCGTCATGCACTCCGACCTGGATGTGCCCGTATCCTTCGCGGGCATCATCACGATGATCATCGCC
>RRZT010517591.1_pt1 | contig 13412 bp, 13 predicted proteins | sample 2165551 | NCBI WGS metagenome assembly RRZT01 (sample SAMN10456910, study PRJNA506462) | wastewater metagenome | biome: wastewater; feature: sludge; material: wastewater sludge; isolation source: wastewater sludge with Escherichia coli K12::gfp cells carrying plasmid... | place: USA: Moscow, Idaho... | reverse complement strand
ATCCATTTCCGCAATTAAACTGACGACTGACGCCGCAGGTCAGCAAGAGTACTCGGTGAGTTTGCAGATTCTATTAATAATGACGGCGCTCGGTTTTATTCCAGCGTTTGTGATGTTAATGACCTGCTTTACTCGAATCATTATTGTTTTTTCGATTCTGCGGCAAGCCCTTGGTTTGCAACAAACTCCTTCCAACCAGATTTTAGTGGGCCTTACGATTTTCCTAACGCTGTTTATTATGGCGCCTGTATTTGATCGGATTAACGAAAATGCTTTACAGCCGTATTTGAATGAAGAAATCGGTGTACAGCAAGCCTTAACAGCAGCTGAAGAGCCGATCCGAGGCTTTATGTTGGCGCAAACGCGCGAGTCGGATTTAGAGCTGTTTATTCGGCTGTCAAAACGTACTGATATTGCCTCTGCAGAACAAACGCCGTTGGTTATTTTGATTCCAGCCTTTGTTACTTCAGAGTTAAAAACGGCTTTTCAGATTGGGTTTATGATTTTCATACCTTTTTTAATTATTGACCTAGTGGTTGCCAGTATTTTGATGGCCATGGGTATGATGATGTTGTCTCCATTAATTATTTCCTTACCATTTAAAATTATGCTGTTTGTGCTGGTGGATGGTTGGGCTCTGATTATTGGTACCTTAGCCAGTAGTTTTGGCACGCTCTAGGATAACGATATGACTCCTGAAGTTGCAGTGGATATAATTCGTGAAGCTTTATCCGTGACGTCATTGGTTGTTGCGGCGATCATTGTTCCAAGTTTATTGGTTGGTTTGATGGTGGCGATGTTTCAAGCCGCAACCCAAATTAACGAGCAAACTTTGAGCTTTCTACCAAGATTGCTGATCAGTTTTATGACCTTAATTGTGCTAGGGCCATGGCTGGTTGGGCAATGGATGGAGTTTACGACACGACTGATCCATAACATTCCTTTTGTGATTGGCTGAGTTGGGCGGGCCATGCTAGAGCTCAGTAATGCACAAATTGCTGGCTGGGTTAGCAGTTTTTTACTGCCTCTATTTCGTGTGGCTGCAGTTCTCATGGTAATGCCCATTATCGGCACGCAGTTGGTGCCGCAGCGGGTGCGTTTATATATGGCCTTGGCGATAACGTTATTACTGGTACCCATATTGCCGCCAATGCCGCAAGTCGATGCGCTGAGTTTGCGCAGTATTGTGCTGATTGCTGAGCAAATTATTATTGGTGCGATGCTTGGCTTTTCTTTACAGTTATTTTTTCATATTTTTGTCTTTGCCGGTCAATTAGCCTCTATGCAAATGGGGCTTGGCTTTGCTTCGATGATGGATCCGGCAACTGGCGTTTCAGTACCCGTGCTTGGGCAGTTCTTGCTGATGTTGGTCAGCTTGCTATTTCTGGCTATGAATGGTCACTTAGTGGTGTTTGAAGTCCTTGCAGAAAGCTTTGTCACCTTACCTGTTGGGCAAACCCTTGAGGTTGAGCATTTTGCTATTGTGGCGGGCCGTTTAAGTTGGGTAATTGGTGCCGCATTATTATTGGTATTGCCTGCTGTCAGCGCGCTGTTGGTGATTAATATTGCTTTTGGTGTGATGACGCGTGCCGCTCCGCAGTTGAATATTTTCACTATTGGTTTTCCACTCACGCTGATCATGGGGTTAATCATCTTCTGGATGTCTACTGCTGATATTTTGGCGCAATATCACAGTATCGCCAGTGATGCTTTATTGATGCTGCGCGGCTTGGCACAAGCGCAATAGAGGTGGCTAACGATGGCTGAAAGTGAAAGTGGCGCAGAAAAAAGTGAAGACCCCACCGAGAAACGCAAACAAGACTCTCGTAAAAAAGGCGAGATAGCACGCTCTCGTGAACTTAATACATTAGCAGTGGTACTGGCAGGAACCGGCGGCTTATTGATGTTTGGCGGTGCTCTTGGGCAAAGAATTATGCAAATGATGTATAAAAACTTTTCTCTGCCCCGTGAAATGTTACTGGATGAGCGTTATATGGCCATCAGTCTCTTACAGTCTGCACAAATGGCGGGTGATGGGCTGATTCCTCTGTTTGTTGTTCTCTTGATAGCAGCGATTGTTGGGCCGGTTTCGTTAGGTGGCTGGCTTTTTTCCATGGAAGCTTTAGCACCAAAATTTAGTCGTATGAATCCGCTTTCTGGGCTTAAACGCATGTTCTCCATGAAGTCGATTGTTGAGCTACTAAAAGCCTTAGGTAAGTTTGCGATTGTTTTGCTGGTGGCGTTATTTGTTTTAGCGCGGGCGCGCAACGAGTTGATTAAGTTTGCCAGTGAGCCTCTTGAAATGGCAATTTTGCACAGCATGCAAGTGGTGGGTTGGAGTGCGCTGTGGCTTGCCTGTGGTTTAATTGCTATTGCTGTAATCGATGTGCCTTTTCAAATGTGGGATAGCAAGCAAAAGCTTAAAATGACTAAGCAAGAGGTGCGCGACGAATACAAAGACAGTGAGGGGAAACCTGAAGTTAAAGGTCGGATTCGTCAGTTACAGCGAGAGATGGCAGAACGGCGAATGATGAGCGCGATACCTGAAGCCGATGTCATTATTACCAACCCGACGCACTTTGCAGTTGCGCTAAAATATGACTCAGAGAAAGGCCAAGCCCCTATTTTGTTGGCCAAGGGGGGCGATTTTTTAGCCTTAAAGATTCGCGAAATTGGTAACGAACACAATATTGTTTTGTTGGAATCACCTGCTTTAGCCCGAGCGGTGTATTACTCCACAGAACTCGAACAAGAAATACCCGCGGGGCTGTATTTGGCTGTAGCGCAAGTCTTAGCCTACGTTTATCAATTGCGCCAATACCATGCAGGCAAAGGTAAGAAACCTGAAGCGCTGAAAGAGCCTGAAATTCCAGTTGATTTACGTCGAGACGAGTAATTATGGCGGCAACAAACCGCGATGCTGGCCAATTCAGCTAGGGTTCAGTTGTGATATGGGACTATAGCCATACTTAAACTCTATTGAGGATAAATCAAGCTAGAGCTATGTTCTGTGAGCATTTATACCATTCTCTATTAAGGCGTGAGGCGTATGCATGAAGTTGCTAGTCGTTGAAGATGAAGCGTTATTACGCCACCACCTTTGCATGCGACTGGGTGAGCAAGGTCATGTGGTTGACGCTGTTGCTGATGCAGAAGAGGCGCTTTATCGCGTTGCTGAATATAACCATGATCTGGCAGTGATTGATTTGGGTTTGCCCGGAATCAGTGGCTTAGAGCTCATTAGAGCATTGCGTGAGCAAGGTAAAGTTTTTCCTATCTTAATTTTGACTGCGCGCGGCAGCTGGCAAAATAAAGTTGAAGGACTTGCGGCTGGTGCTGACGATTATCTGGTCAAGCCTTTTCAGTTTGAAGAGCTGGAGGCGCGTTTAAACGCACTGTTACGTCGCTCTTCTGGTTTTGTGCAATCAACCATTGGGGCAGGGCCATTGCTGTTGGATATTAATCGTAAGCAAGCGCTGTTGAATGATGAGCCTTTAGGCTTAACGGCCTATGAATACCGTATCCTTGAGTATTTAATGCGTTATCACCAGCAAGTGGTTGCTAAAGAGCGCTTGATTGAGCAGCTATATCCGGATGATGAAGACCGCGATCCAAACGTCATTGAAGTGCTGGTAGGGCGTTTACGCCGTAAATTAGATGGTGGTATTGGTTTTAAACCGATCGAGACTGTACGCGGACAAGGCTATTTATTTACTGAGATTTGTCGCTAATTAAAATGGTATCCAGTATGCGCAAGCATCAGAGTAATGCTACTTCCTCTTTGCGTGTGCGCTTGATGCTCGGCGCTGCAGTGACTGTTTTACTCTTTATCTTGATGCTTTTCCCCGCGCTACAGCAAGTTTTTACCTCAGCACTTGAAGCCTCCATTGAGCAGCGTCTGGCAGCAGATGCCAGTGCCTTAATTTCTGCTGCGCGCGTGAGTAAAGGTCAGTTACGCATGCCTGAAAAGCTCCCTGATGAAGAGTTTGAGCTTTTAGCGGCACGTCAATTGGGTTTTATCTACGATAGCAAAGGTGTGTTGATTTGGCGTTCGCGTAGCTCTGAGTTAGAAACCATCGCCTATCAGCCTAAATACGATGGTCGTGGTCATGAGTTTCTGCGGGTAAAAGATGCACTTGGGCGCGAGTATTTTGTGTACGACATTGAAGTGGACTTACTGCGAGGCAAGAGTGCAGCCTTCAGTATCGTTACCATGCAGCCGGTCAGCGACTATCAAGCCATGTACGATAACTTGAGGAAACAACTGTACGTTTGGCTTGGATTTGCATTACTGCTGCTGCTTGGTTTTTTATGGTTGGGTTTAGGTTGGGGCATTCGCAGTCTGCGCAGTTTGAGTGCGGAGTTAGATGAAGTTGAAAATGGCACGCGCGATTCCCTCAGTGACGAGCATCCACGCGAGCTGCTACGTTTAACGCGCTCTTTGAATCGTTTATTAGAAAGTGAGCGCCAGCAAAGTGAGCGTTATCGACACTCCTTAGATGATTTGGCGCACAGCTTAAAAACTCCGTTAGCCGTGCTACAGGGGCTAGGTGAGGTGATTGCCGAACAGCCAGCCAATCATAATCATGCAAAAACTCTGCAAGGTCAGGTTAATCGAATGAACCAGCAAATCAGTTATCAGCTGCAGAGAGCACGTTTGCGTAAAAGCGGACTCTTGCGCTACAGCGTCAAGCTTAAGCCGCTTGTTGACAGTTTGGCAGAAGCCTTGGATAAGGTTTACCGCGATAAGCGCGTTACGGTAAACAGTGACTTTCCTGTGGAGTTGCGCATACCTGTTGAGCAGGGAGCGTTACTCGAGTTATTAGGTAATTTGCTCGAAAATGCATATCGGCTTTGCATTAATCAAATACGTATTGGTGCGCAATTATTAGGTAGCCATTATGAGTTGGTGGTTGAGGATGATGGTCCTGGTGTGCCTAAACATCAACGTGAGCGTATTTTGCAGCGCGGTGAGCGCTTAGACACTCAGTACCCGGGGCAGGGTATCGGCACTGCTGTGGTCAAAGATATTATTGATAGTTATGGCGGGCAGCTCTTTGTGGAAGAATCGGTATTGGGCGGCGCAAAGTTTAGGATTCTTTTTCCGTTTAATTGATTAGGCTGTTTTTTCTGCTAGCTAGCGTCGAACCTGCTCATTTAAATACATGAGTTTAGCGCCGCATAACTTGCATATATAACTCATCCCTTTGTTAATACGCGCATGGCGCTGGCCGCTAAGCGCGAATGGCTCGCGTTGACGACACTGACATTTATACAAGTAATGTATTTTTGCCGTGCTTTGGACTGGGTAGCTATGGCAACGGTGGGCTGGCAGTGAATAAACATCGCGCATCACGGCTTGCCATTGCGGGCCATGGGCACGAATGTACTTGCCATATACTGCGTATGAGACCAAATGAGCAACTTCATGAGCGACAGTGTGCTGTAAGAAATGCACAGGATTGCCGACATACAGTGTGGGGTTAAAGCGCAAACGGTTTTCATTAATATGTGCTACGCCAGCTTTCTGGCCGCGTAATTTAAAGCTTATTTCGGGGCGTGTAAAAGATCGCTGAAAATAGTTTTCAGCGATTTTAAAGCACTCTTCAACACGTTTTTGGATAAGGTCGGGCATAGAAAAAGCAAGATAAGCGTTGTGATCAGTGGGGATAAGGCTAATGTTAGCAGACATTGTAAGGCGGTTGCTTACCTAGGCTAGCGTTGGTTGATGGTCTGCAAAATCTATGCTGATGCAGTAGCACTCACCTCAAGCTTGCTAGAGCGCTTTCGGTGAGTGCTTGTGTCATTAAACCCTAAACTGTGCCAGTTGGCGATTGAGTTCTAGGGCGAGTTGGTTGAGTTGCTCGCTGGATGCGCTTAATTGGTGGGCGGCTTCGTTACTTGACTGCGATAAACCAGCCACTTGAGTGACATTTTGATTAATCTCTTCTGCAACGTGTGATTGCTGAAGTGTTGCGCTGGCAATTGAAGCATTGAGATCATTAATCATATGTAGAGCATTGCTGATGATGGTTAAGCTTTCTTGGGCTTGCTGTGCTTGCTCAACTGTGGCTTGCGCAGTGCTGCTGCTTTCGTTAATGACTTTTACTGCCGCCTGAGAGTTATGCTGCAAGCTCTCAAGCATTGTCTGCACTTCATCCGTTGATTGTTGTGTACGTTGCGCCAATAGACGAACCTCATCGGCCACTACGGCAAAACCACGGCCTTGCTCACCTGCGCGTGCAGCTTCAATGGCTGCGTTTAACGCCAAAAGATTGGTTTGCTCAGCAATGGAGCGGATGACCTCTAAGACACGACCGACTTGGCTGCTTTCTTCTGCCAGTTTTTGCATGACATTGACCGCTTGCTCAATCGTTGTGCACAGTTTATCGGTTTGCTTGAGGCTATTGTCGAGATTAATTTGACCTGAACTGGCTTGTTCCGTTGCTTGAGAAACTTCCGTAGCGGCCTGTTCTGCATGTTTAGCAACATCTTGCACGGCATAGGTTACTTCATTAATGGCTGTGGCAATTTGCTCGGTTTGCTGTGATTGATCTTCGCTGATGAGCAGAGCTTGAGAAGCTTGGTTACCCAATGCTTCTGCTGATTGTTTTAAGGTTGCAGCGCTGTTTAACAGGTGACTGATGGTTGTGCGTAATTTAAGTGCAAAGGTGTTGTAGTGCAGACTTAATTGAGTAACTTCATCCTTACCATGCGCGCTGAGTTCTTGAGTCAGATCGCCATCACCACTGGCAATGTTTTGCATGGCGGCAACGACATTTTCGATGGGCTTCACAATGCTGCGCATGATGTTGATGATTAAAACAGCAATAATGAGGATGATGGTAATGAGGATGATGGTAAAGCTCATAATACTGGCGCTGATGGCAACTGAGCGAAACTCAGCCTCAATATCATCAAGGTATACACCAGAGCCAATCACCCAATTCCAAGGTTTAAATAGTTGTACATAGGATATTTTGTCAACGGGGGCGCTAGCGCCAGGCATGGGCCAGCGGTAACTGACGAAGCCTGACCCTTGTTGCTTGGCGGTACGGACAAACTCGTTAAAAATCTCTATACCGTCAGGATCTTTGTAACCTGACAAATCTTTTCCATCTAGGGCGGGTGACATAGCGTGCATGATCATGGTTGGATTCAGGTCATTGATCCAAACATAGTCATTACGGCCGTAGCGCAGCTTGCTGAGTGCATTTTTAGCTTGTTCTTGTGCTTGTTGAGTGGTCAGTTGCCCGCTTTTTTCAAGTTCATAAAAGTATTCAACCGTACCAAAGGTGCTTTCAACAATGTGTTGAGTTTTGATGGCTTTTGCCGAATACATAACGTCATAGGACTGTTTTAAAGCAAGCGCACCAAAGACAAAAAACATGCCTACAGTAATGAAAAATATCAGCCACAAACGTTTGCTGATGGTCAACTGGCGAAGAAACTGCATAAAAACTCCTAGCAAAACGCCTCTAAGGCACTGTTGCATGATTGTTATTAATATTGTTGCCTGTATCGGTCGCTGCGTAAGAAAATTAATACTAGATCATGAGGATTTTAAACTTTGCTTGTGCAGGGGGGCTCTCATTTGGCATTACATTTGATTGAAAGACTGTATTTAACAGTCACTTTACGACTTCTGTGCCTGTTAGACTATGCGACTAAGTGCCTTATTGCATGAATATGCTCTAGGCTCAGGGAATTTCGTGAAATGCACAGGACACAAGGGTAAGATGCGCAGCCTCTGAGCAGTTATTCAACAAAGTTGGGACATTATGGACATTTGGTTAGCAGTACAGGCGTTTATTTTAGGTGTGGTTGAAGGGCTCACTGAGTTTTTACCGATTTCCAGTACAGGGCATCAAATTATCGTTGCCGATATGCTTGGCTTTGATGGTCAGCGGGCCAAAGCATTTAACATCATTATTCAACTGGCCGCTATTTTAGCGGTAATGTGGGAATTTCGAAGCAAGATTGTCAGCGTGGTAACTGGCTTGCCGCGCGAGGCTGGCGCGCAACGCTTTACTGCTAACCTGTTGGTCGCTTTTTTTCCGGCAGTCGTATTGGGTTTAACCTTTGCGGACTTAATTGAAAAGTGGCTGTTTAACCCGATTACAGTTGCCACAGCTTTAGTCGTCGGTGGGGTGGTGATGCTTTGGGCAGAAAAACGCCCTCATACAATCGTTGCTGAAAGCGTTGATGATATGCATTGGCAGCAAGCCTTAAAAGTTGGCTGCGCACAATGTTTAGCGCTTGTGCCTGGCACGTCACGCTCAGCCTCAACCATTATTGGTGGTTTGTTTTTTGGTTTGTCACGTAAAGCTGCAACAGAGTTCTCTTTCTTCTTAGCCATGCCAACGATGATTGGAGCAGCGGTTTATTCTTTTTATAAGCACCGTGAGCTTTTCGCCAATGGCGATGACGTGCCGGTGTTTGTCATCGGCTTTGTGACTTCTTTTGTGTTTGCCATGCTGGCTGTGCGTGGACTGCTAAAATTTATTGCCAATAATAGTTATGCAGTATTTGCTTGGTATCGGATTGTTTTTGGTTTATTGATTCTAGCGACTTGGCAACTCGGCTTTATTGACTGGTCATCGGTGGGTGACTAAGCCATCTTTTATTGCGTCTTTACTTTTTTTCAGCAAGTGCTGAGTAACAGCGTGATGTTAGCGAGGCAGTCAAGGCTAGGTGCACATCAGCTAAAAGCGCATTTTACAGCCAGTAAATGAGTATTTTCAGCTGGTTTTCAACAGTTTTCTGGCAATCTAGGTGATTATTCAGCGCTTTCTTAAAACAATGACGTGTTGCAATGGGTGATTATGTTGATGTGATTCGCACTTGGCTGAATAATAAACTTGACAGTAAATATGTTTAAAACGTATGTTTGAATCGTTTGTTTAGAGTGGAACTTGCATGGCCCAGTCAGACACTGTAGAGCGCATCTTGGATGCAGCAGAAATCCTGTTTGCAGAGAAAGGCTTCTCAGAAACCTCACTACGACTTATTACCAGTAAAGCACAGGTCAATCTGGCTGCGGTAAACTATCATTTTGGTTCCAAGAAATCGCTGATTCAAGCTGTTTTCTCACGCTTCTTGGGGCCGCTTTGCCTCAGTCTCGATGCAGAGCTTGAGCGCCGATCAGTGGGTGATCAGCCCGCTTGGACTGTTGAAAGTTTGCTGGAGTTATTGGTAGAGCAAACACTGGCAGTGAAACCACGCAGCGGTAATGATTTATCGATTTTTATGCGTTTGCTAGGCTTGGCTTTCAGCCAGAGTCAGGGGCACCTGCGCCGCTACCTGAATGAAATGTATGGCAAGGTTTTTCATCGCTATATGCTTTTATTACATACCGCGGCACCTGAGATTCAACCCATTGAATTGTTTTGGCGTGTGCACTTTATGATGGGTGCTGCAGCCTTTAGTATGTCGGGTATTAAAGCCTTGCGTGCTATTGTAGAAACTGAGTATCAGGTGCACATGACCACTGAACAGGTTATGCGTTTGATGGTGCCGTTTTTAGCCGCAGGTATGCGTGCTGACAGTGCGATTGGTTCTGTACAAATGCAGGCTGCTATTAAAAAGAAAGCACCCTGATTGATTCCAGGGGTGAATGAGTGATTATTGATTATTTGCATGTTTCGATTGCTGAGCAGCGCATGTATGCGTTTGCCAATCAGCAGTTGTGGCGTTGCTATACTATTTCTACTGCTCTAAATGGCCCAGGCGAGCGCAACGGCTCAGGCTGTACCCCACGCGGCATGCATTATATTCGTGCAAAAATTGGTACAGGCTTACCACCAGGGGCGGTCCTGCGCGGACGACGTTGGACAGGTGAAATCTATTCGCCACAGCTCCAACAAGCTCACCCGGAGCGAGACTGGATTTTAAGTCGAATTTTATGGCTAAGCGGCACTGAATTACAGCGCAACCGCTTAGGTGATTGTGATACGTTTCGACGTTATATTTATATTCATGGCACTGCCGATGAAGAGCGACTCGGTCAGCCTTATTCCCATGGCTGTATCCGTATGCACAATAAAGACATAATCGAACTTTATAATCATGTAATAAACGCCTGCCCGGTCGAAATTTGCGAACACACCGGTGAGGCTGATATTTTGCGCAGACATACAATTTAAGGATTGAGCATGCAAGGCTCGTTGATGCTGGATATTGGCGGTACTTTTTTAACCGCGGCGGATCGTCATTTATTACGCCAACCTGAAGTCTGCGGGGTCATTTTATTTTCCCGTAACATTGAGCATCCGCAACAGGTTCGTGAGTTGTGTCGAGCGATTCGAGCAGTGCGCAGTGATCTGTTAATTGCTGTTGATCAAGAGGGTGGGCGCGTACAGCGTCTGCGTCAAGGTTTTGTGGCATTGCCAGCCATGGGGCGTTTGCTTGAAGCCGCTGATCCTGAACTACTGGCTGAAGAGTGCGGTTGGTTAATGGCTTGGGAAGTCTTGGCCATGGGGATTGACTTTAGTTTTGCACCAGTGCTTGACCTTAATTACGGCCGCAATTCAGTCATTGGCTTGCGTTCCTTTGCTGCTGATGCTGATACCGTGGTGCGCTTAGCTGGCGCTTTCTTAAAAGGTATGCAGGCTGCTGGCATGCCTGCAGTGGGTAAGCACTTCCCAGGGCACGGTTGGGTTACGGCTGATTCCCATGTTGCTATTCCCGTTGATGAGCGCAGCTTTGCACAAATCAATCAAGCCGATTTACAACCCTTCAAGCGTCTACAAAACAATCTGGCTGGGATGATGCCGGCCCATGTGATTTACTCACAAGTGGACAGCGCGCCGGCGGGCTTTTCAAAAGTTTGGCTGCAGGACATTTTACGACAACAATTACATTACCAAGGTGTGCTGTTTAGCGATGACTTGTCGATGGCTGGCGCACATGTTGCCGGTGATGCGGCGCAGCGTGTGCTGGCTGCACTTCGCGCCGGCTGTGATGTTGGGTTACTATGCAATGACCGTGCGGCAGCGGAACTTGCATTAACGGCATTGCAGAGCCATCAGGTTAGACCCTGTCGACAATTAGCGGTGATGCAAGGCAGGCATGTGGCACTGCATGATTTTCAACAGTATCCACGTTGGCAGGCCGCCCGTCAGGCGCTAAAAGCACTTTAAATAAACGAATCAGTGAGAGGTTGCAGATGAGTAAGTACGCGATTATCGGCGGTACAGGATTAACCCAGTTGGAAGGACTTACCATTCGTGATGCGCTGTATATTGATACGCCGTATGGAGCAACGTCTGCTGATATTTTACGAGGGGAGTATGCTGGTCAGGAAGTGTTGTTTTTAGCGCGCCACGGCCATCCGCACCGTATCCCGCCGCATCAAGTCAATTATCGAGCAAACTTGTGGGCTTTACGCCATGCCGGTGCACATTCGATTTTAGCCATCAACGCGGTGGGTGGTATTACCGCTAATATGCCGACAGGACATTTTTGTATTCCTGATCAGATTATTGATTACACATCTGGCCGTCAGCACACTTTGTATGACGGTGATTTAGATCATGTCACTCATGTTGATTTTAGTTATCCCTATGATGAAACACTGCGTAGGCGTCTGATCGCTGCCGTAGCTGCTTGCGGCTATAGCTGTACTAATCAAGGCGTGTACGGCTGCACTCAAGGCCCGCGTTTAGAAACAGCGGCTGAAATTGTTCGCATGGAGCGTGATGGCTGTAATATTGTTGGCATGACCGGTATGCCAGAAACCGTATTGGCGCGCGAACTGGGCTTGAGTTACGCCTGTTTATCCTTAGTTGTCAATCCTGCCGCAGGCAAGTCGAGCGGGGTGATTACCATGACGCAGATTGAAGCGGCGTTGAACGATGGTATGGCAAAAGTAAAAGTGATTTTAGCGCGGATGCTTAAGCAGGCTTAAAGCCGGTAAAACAACACTGGGCGAGACGCTGTGTCTTGCCTAGAGTGCGCTAAGTCTGCGCTGCTGCAGGCACACTGATTAGCGTGATGACACTGCCATGCACGCTGGAAAATTGTCCCTCTAACTCGCGGCCTGCAACCCATTGGTCTGATAAGTTTTTACCCAGACGCACGCGCACAGAGCCGGCATCGGCAAGCTTAAAATCCACAACTTGCGCATCTTGAAAAGTAAAGTACACATGTGTCAGTGGATTCAAGGCTTTAAACAAGCTTTCTTTCAACGAGAACGCGCAGGTCAAATACCACGCGGCATCTTGTTGATTTAAACGCTGATAATACTGCTGCTCGGTGACAGTGAGAATAGTGCTGAATAAACGCTCAGCGCGCTCGCTTTTAAGTGGCTTTTCAATATCCAAACCTAAGCTGCACCAGTTTTGGCGGCTGCCAACAATCGCTGCTGCAATCCCGTGACTATGGCTGAGTGAGCCACAACTGTGTGCAGGCCACAGCGGGATGCGGCTGTTTTCTTGCTGGATAGGCAAGCCTGCCTTGCCTGTTTGCACCAGCAGTGCTTGGCGCGCGCATAAACGTGCCGATAAATACTCAGCTTGGCGTTTACGCACAGCATTGGGTGCGCTGATTTCATTATTGAGAAAATCTGTATCGACCAACTGCTCGGGCTCAAATCGAGTCGACACCAAGGTACAGTCAAGCTGTTGCATAAATGGCCAGTGTTGCTGAAAGCTGTTTAGGAACTCTGGGAGCTTTGCCAGCAAAGTCATGAATGGCACCTGTGTAAAGATGATTAGGATTAAGTGATTAGTTATAACAGTGGAAATAAAGATGTATTACGGTTATAAGTGCGGTTAAATTAATTTTGCCCGCATTATTTATTGAGGTACCTGATGAAGCTACAACAACTACGCTATATCTGGGAAGTATCACGCAATGGTTTGAACGTTTCAGCCACTGCGCAAGCTCTTTATACCTCGCAACCCGGCATTAGCAAACAAATACGCTTACTTGAAGACGAACTTGGCGTTGAAATTTTTGCTCGTAGCGGCAAACATTTAACCCGAGTGACTGCCGCTGGTGAGCGCATCATTAAGACCGCCGGCGAGGTACTGCGCAAGTGCGAAAATATTAAACAAATCGGCCAAGAGTTTTCCAATGAACGTATAGGCTCATTATCCATTGCTACCACGCATACACAAGCCCGTTACGCCTTGCCGCAGGTCATCAGTGCTTTTATGCAGCAGTACCCTGAAGTGGCCCTGCACATGCATCAAGGCACACCAACCCAAATTGCCGAAATGGCTGCCGATGGTACAGTTGATTTTGCTATTGCGACCGAAGGTATGGAGCAGTTTGGCGATTTAATTATGATGCCATGCTACCGCTGGAACCGTTGCGTTGTGGTACCTAAAGGGCATCCTCTGACGAGTTTGCCGAAGTTAAGCCTTGAGGCATTGTCTGAGTTCCCGATTGTGACCTATGTGTTTGGT
>RRZT010201789.1_pt1 | contig 13413 bp, 8 predicted proteins | sample 2165551 | NCBI WGS metagenome assembly RRZT01 (sample SAMN10456910, study PRJNA506462) | wastewater metagenome | biome: wastewater; feature: sludge; material: wastewater sludge; isolation source: wastewater sludge with Escherichia coli K12::gfp cells carrying plasmid... | place: USA: Moscow, Idaho ... | reverse complement strand
TGGCTGGTACGCCTTACGGAGCCGGTTGGGCTTAGCGAGCCGGTTAGGGCATGGGGAGCCAGTTAGGGCATAGGGAGCCGACCAGGCTCGCATAACGGTGTAATCCCTGGCTGCGCTGGGCCTATCGGGATCCGTATGGCGTAGGCGGCTCCGCAATGCTGGGGAACCCCGCGGGAGCCTTGCACTTGGGGCGCCCCACCCACACCGGGGCGCCCACACCAAACCGGGTCGCAGCAGATGAGGAAGGGGTCGAACCAAACCGAGTCACAACACATGAGGAGGGGGCCAAACCCAACCGGTCCGGCCCCCTCCAACAAATCTGCTACTACTTGATGAAGCCCATCGCCTTCACGGCGTCGTACTCCTCAGTAAGCGCAGCAATGTTCTCTTCAATGCCGCCGCGCGTGCCAGCGTTGATCTCAAGGTCGTCAACGATCTTGTATTCGCCATCCACTGAAACGCAGGGGAAGCCGAACGACAGGCCCTTCGGGACACCGTAGTGGGTGCCATCAGAGTAGTGTCCAACCGTCACGAACTCGCCATCCTTGGTGCCATTGACCCAGTCGTGCATGTGGTCAATTGCAGCCGAAGCAGCCGAAGCAGCCGAAGACGCACCGCGCGCCTCGATGATTGCCGCGCCACGCTTGGCAACTGTTGGGCGGAAGTAGTCCTTCAGCCACTCTGCCGATACCAGCTCATCAGCGGGTGTGCCGTTGACAGTTGCGTAGGAAACATCCGGGTACTGATCTGCGGAGTGGTTGCCCCAAACAGTCACATTCTTGATGTCACGAACAAATGCATCTGTCTTAGCAGCGAGCTGAGCAATAGCCCGGTTCTGGTCGAGGCGCAACATCGAAGTAAAGCGCTCTGCAGGGACGTCCGGCGCAGCGTTCTGAGCAATCACAGCATTTGTGTTGGCAGGGTTGCCAACAACCAGGACACGGATGTCCTCAGCGGCATGGTCATTGATTGCTTTACCCTGCGGGCCGAAGATTCCAGCATTCGCCTCAAGGAGATCTGCGCGCTCCATACCGGCGGTACGAGGACGAGCCCCAACCAAGAACGCCATGTTTGAGCCTTCGAATGCCTTGTTGGCATCGTCAAACACGTTCACTGAATCAAGCAGGGGGAACGCCGAATCGAGCAGTTCCATTGCGGTGCCTTCGGCTGCGCGCACGCCCTGGGGGATCTCCAGAAGGTTCAGCTTCACAGGCGTGTCATCACCGAACACAGCGCCCGACGCAATGCGGAACAAGAGGGCATAGCCGATATTGCCAGCTGCACCTGTGACGGTTATCGTGCGGGGTTCCAACATTTAATAACTCCTCAGTGTTTGTGAAAAAACAAGTTGATTTCTCTGGTCAATCATAGGTCTGACAACCGCGGTCCCGCAGGGCCCTTAGACCCCGGTGGGAACCGAGCCATCCGGTCACTTCTTACGGTTGGCCAAGTAGTATTCGATGAGCTCCTTGGTTGAAGGATCCTGCGCATCCAAGACTTCACGGTCGCCTTCAATAGCGGGAAGAAGTCCCATAGCCAAGACCTTGCCCAGCTCAACCCCCCACTGATCGAACGAGTCAATTCCCCAGACGGCTCCTTCGACAAAGGTCAGGTGCTCATAGAGGGCAACCAGCTGGCCAAGCACGCTGGGGGTCAATGCTGGCGCCATGATCGAGGTCGTGGGGCGGTTCCCCGTAAACACGCGCGCTGATACCAACTCCTCTGCCGTTCCTTCCGCACGCACTTCATCCTCAGACTTACCAAATGCCAGCGCTTTGGTCTGTGCAAAGAAGTTGGAAAGTAGCAGTTCGTGCATGTCCGCATCACCGTCCGCAAGCGGCCAGACAGGATTTGCAAACGCGATGAAGTCGGCAGGAATCAGCCTGGTGCCCTGATGAAGCAGTTGGAAGAAGGCGTGCTGTCCGTTCGTTCCCGGTTCACCCCAGAACACTTCCCCGGTGTCATAAGAAACTGGCGAGCCGTCCCACCGCACCCCCTTACCATTCGATTCCATGGTCATCTGCTGCAAGTAGGCCGGGAAGCGATGCAGGTACTGGGAGTAGGGCAGCACCACGTGGGAAGAAGCGTTGAGGAAATTCACGTACCAGACGTTCAGTAGTCCCATCAACATCGGCACATTTTTCTCTGCTGGAGCGCTCAAGAAGTGCTCATCCATCTTATGGAGCCCGTCAAGGAACTCAGAGAAAACCTGCGGGCCGAGGACGATAGCCAGGGAGGTTCCAACGGCCGACGAAACAGAGTATCTTCCGCCCACCCAGTCCCAAAACCCAAACGCGTTCTGAGGGTCGATCCCAAAGTCGGCAACGCGGTCCAGTGCCGTCGACACGGCGACAAAGTGCTTGGCAACCGCTTCTTGCGCCTTCGCGGAGTCGGGACCATCAATTACGCCCTCTTCAGTCAGACTATCGAGGAACCACTGGCGGACAACACGCGCATTCGTGATGGTTTCCAGCGTTGTGAAGGTCTTGGAGGTTACAACAACCAACGTTGTCTGAGGATCAAGGTCGCGAACCGTATCCGCCGCGTCGGTCGGGTCAATATTCGAGATGAAACGTGCTTCCATCCCCTCTTTTGCGAAAGGCCTCAGCGCCTCATAGACCATGACGGGGCCGAGGTCGGAACCCCCGATGCCAATGTTGACGACCGTTGTCAGAGGTTTGCCTGTGATTCCCGTCCAGGACCCGTCCCGGACCTGGTCTGCAAACGAGTAGACCTTCTTGAGTTCGGCATGCACCGCCGGCATCACATCGGCTCCATCGACCAGCAGGGCCTCCCCCTCAGGTCGGCGTAAAGCCGTGTGGAGGACGCTTCGGTCTTCCGTTACATTTATCCGCGCGCCTTCAAACATCTGGTCCCGGTGCTCTGTCACGCCCGTCTGCTCTGCCAGAGCCATGAGTTGGGCGAGGACGGAGGGCGTAATCAGATTCTTCGAAAGGTCCACATGCAAATCACCGGCAGTGAGGGTGTACCTCTGCGCCCTCTTCGGGTCCGCAGCAAACCACCCACCGATGTCAGGCACGAACTCTTGAGCAGTTTCTTCCAGGGTGTCCCAGGCAGCCGTTGTCGTGGGATCAACCGGTGAGCCAAGTACGGCGTCTTTGGTCATTTCTTTCCTTCTCTCATAGCTTCCTTCATGACCCGTTGTTCGCCCGGTGCAGCGGGCGCTGAACCAGCGATTTGGATGCGTCGCACCTGCAGTTCGGCGTTCTCCAAAGAAACAGTTTCACTCATGAGTCGCAGCGGCAACCACCACTGCTCCCTGGGTCGTCGGTGAACCATATCCAACAGTTCCGACATCATGGTCACGGGCTGCGCTGTGATACCGTCATCGGCCATTCCCATGAAGACCGCATCCGTGTTTCCTCCACGGAACGCCTGCTCAAGGTAGACCACGGCCCTATGGGTTAGCCGAGTAGCGAGAATGCGGTCAAACGCCGAAGGCATCCCACCTTGCTGAATATGACCGAGGGCGGAGTCACGGACATCAAACAACCCTTCACCAGCCGCCTCAATGGCGCGAGAGATAAACTCGCGATCGTAATGCGTTGAAGTCTCCTCATTCATGACTACCATGAACACCCGACGACCGTCCTCGAAAGACTTCCTCATAAGTGTCAAGTCGTGAGATAGGTCGTCAAGAGCCAAATCTTCTTCATTGAGGTAAATATACTCGGCTCCCGAAGCGATACCGCTCATCAGCGCCAGGTAGCCACACTTGCGCCCCATGGCCTCTGCAACAAAGCAGCGTCTTGAGGCGGCAGCGGATTCCTTCATGCGGTCCAGGGCCCACACCGCATTGTTAATGGCCGTATCTGCCCCAATTGTTAGCTCCGTGCCCGGCAGATTGTTGTCGATAGATGCGGGGACGAGGACGATCGGAATATTCAGGGCTGGGAAGTGCCCCCGCGCCGCGTTGAGGTCGCTGACTGCCATGTAGGCGGAATGCCCGCCGATGACAAGAAGCGCGTCTATGTCATTGCGTTCGATGGAGCGTCCCAACGCGTAGTACTCTTCCGGTTTCGGAACGGGACGGCGCGTCCCGAGGACGGCACCCCCATCAAAGGCCCATCCTTCGACTGCTTCCCAGTTCAGAGGGCGGATACTCTCATTGATGAGGCCGTCCCAAGAGCCCTCAATACCCAGCATTTCCCAACCACAATCCAAGCCAAGCCGAACCGCGGCACGAACGGCGGTGTTCATTCCGGGTGCCAGGCCGCCCGCATGCAGAATCGCAACGCGCTTGGTCTTCTTCCTGTCCTTGGTCAACTGTGGTGGTGCAGAGAGAGTGAAAAAGACATTCCCCATCTGGTAGTAGCTTCTGCCGCGAGCACGCCGAGCAGCGATGTACTCCCCCTCTTCGATGAGTCCAGCAACAGCCTTCGTGTCCTGAATCGACTCTTCGAGGGGTAGTCGGGTCACGCGGTTTCTCCGTACACCGAGGATCACCCCGCGCCCGTACGCGGCGGGATCAAACAGCTCCTGCACCGCGGCGTACCCCAGAAGCGTCGACATCCAACGGTCGTAAGCCGTGGGGGCGCCACCACGCTGAATATGACCCAGGATCGTCACCCGGGCGTCCTCGTCCAACCCCTCTTTTAGTGCTGTCTTGACATCCTCTGTGGTCAGCGATTTACCATAAATATCCCGAGCACCTTCTGCCACAAGGATGATCGATTCACGGCGGCCAGCCTGCCTTCCCAGCTGCAGCTTCCTGCACATGTCCTGCTGCCACCCGTTTCCAGCGGGTTCTTCCGGTGTGAAAACATAGTCTGCACCGCCAGCAACGCCCGCCATAAGAGGCAGGTACCCGCAGGCACGCCCCATCACCTCAACAACGAATGTGCGCTGGTGGGAGGCGGCTGTGGATGCAAGCATGTCCATCGCGGCAATGATGCGGGTCAGTGCGGTGTCAGCACCAATAGTCATGTCGCTGCCGACGAGGTCGTTGTCGATTGACCCGACCAGGCCGACCAGCGTCAACTCCGGGTAGTCCCGAGCGACCTCAGGGGTGATCTGCCCCTCTTCCACGAGTTCGGCCAAGTGCTGGCCCCACTCGCGACGGAAGTGATCAGCTCCGGTGAGGGAGCCGTCCCCACCGATGACGATGAGCCCGTCGATGCGCTTATCGATGAGGTTCTTGGCTGCCCTGTGGCGCCCGTCATACTCACGAAACTCGGCACTTCGCGCCGTCCCGATGGTGGTGCCGCCCTTACCGAGGATGGAGGATACAGAAGACCAATCCATCTCCTTGATGAACTGCCCACCCCGGACGGCACCATCCCACCCCTCCAATACCGCGAAGGGTTGAGCACCTGCGGCCAGGGCCGTGCGCACAACAGCTCGAACCGCGGCATTCATTCCCGGTGCGTCCCCACCGGAAGTAAGCACCCCGAGTCTGTACGGCTCCCCGGTCCTCTCGTTGATCCCACTAATGAGTTCAACGTCTGATGGTTCAACGAAGTTGCGGATGGACATTTCTGGCTTCCCTTCCCGAGAGAGGCTTTGCTTTCAGGCAGTCGTCCTAAGAGAGTCGCTCACGCAGATTCTCATCAATAGCGCCAAGGAACTCTTCCGTTGTCAGCCAAGGCTGCTCCGGCCCGATCAGGAGGGAGAGATCCTTGGTCATTTTGCCGGACTCAACAGTCTTGATGACCACGTCCTCCAACGTGTTCGCGAAGTCCGCGACCTCGGGCGTCTCATCCAGCTTCGCACGGTGGGCAAGCCCGCGGGTCCAAGCAAAGATGGATGCAATGGGGTTGGTCGAGGTCGGGTTCCCAACCTGGTGCTGGCGATAGTGGCGGGTCACCGTGCCGTGAGCGGCCTCGGCCTCAACAGTCTTGCCATCCGGTGTCATCAGTACCGAGGTCATCAAGCCCAGGGAACCGAAGCCCTGCGCGACAATGTCAGACTGGACATCGCCATCGTAGTTCTTGCAGGCCCAGACATAGCCCCCCTCCCACTTCAGGGCAGACGCAACCATGTCGTCGATTAGGCGGTGCTCGTACGTGAGGCCGGCGGCCTCATACTGGTCTTTGTATTCGGCATCAAACACCTCTTGGAAGATGTCTTTGAACTGCCCGTCGTATGCCTTGAGAATAGTGTTCTTTGTCGACATGTAGACGGGGAAACCGCGCTGCAACCCATATGCGAACGAGGCGCGCGCAAAGTCGCGAATCGAGTCGTTAAAGTTGTACATTCCCATCACCACTCCACCGGACTCCGGGATCTCAACGACCTCGAACTCCATTGGTTCTGAGTCGTCGTTAGGAGTGAACGTTAGAGTCACCGTCCCACCCGTGGGGGCTTTGAAGTCCGTGGCACGGTACTGATCACCAAATGCATGACGCCCAACAACGATCGGCTTCGTCCACGTTGGGACCAAACGCGGAACATTGTTGATGATGATCGGTTCCCGGAAGATGACGCCACCCAGAATATTGCGGATAGTCCCGTTCGGGGAACGCCACATCTTCTTGAGGTCAAACTCTTCAACACGGGCTTCGTCAGGTGTGATGGTGGCGCACTTAATGCCGACACCGTACTTCTTGATTGCTTCCGCAGCATCAACTGTCACCTGGTCATCGGTTGCATCGCGGTTCTGGATCGACAGGTCGTAGTACCGCAGATCGATGTCCAGGTAGGGGAAAATCAAACGGTCCTTGATGAACTGCCAGATGATCCTTGTCATCTCATCGCCATCTAGATCAACAACGGGACCGATTACCTTGATTTTCGCCATTTTCACTCCTCTGACCGACACTGGTTAGCAACTGTCAGCTTACTGGAGTCAACCCCGTCTCTGGGCGATCAGATTGAGATTCCCACTTGAACGGGTTCTGGCTCGAGGCGAATTCCGAAATGCGACTCCACACCGTCACGCACCGCTCTCGCAAGTTCAACCACATCCTCACTGGTGGCATCTCCGCGGTTGGTGAGGGCGAGGACGTGCTTGGTTGAGAGTCGTGCCTGCGCGTTCTCCGTGAGGCCGAATCCTTTCGAGAAGCCCGCCTGCTGAATAAGCCACGCAGCAGAAGTCTTGATCTTCCCCTCAACTGTCGCGTGAGATTCATCCACGCCCGTAAGAGGAGCGTTCGATCCCACTTCAACGGGAAAACGTGGCGCCTTGAAGGGCAGCTTCTCATCTGCCTCACGCTCCGTGAGGATCGGATTGGTGAAGAAAGAGCCAGCAGACCACGTGTCATGATCTTCAGGGTCCAGAACCATTCCTTTGGAGGAGCGCAGTTCCAGAACAGCGGCCCTCACGTCGACCGTAGAGGCCCTGGATCCGACCTCGACTCTCAGCGCGTTTGCTAGCTCCGTATAGCGGATGGGTGCTGACCTGTCGTCCTCGAGCAACTGGAGAGCGACGCTGAGAACAACCCATCGCCCCGTGTGCTGCCAGGTTCGGCCACCACCAGCCTTGCGGTTCGATAGCGACTTCTTCAAAATTGAACTACGGTACGCCAAGTCAAGGCTTGCGCGGGAAAGTAACTGGACCCGGCCCGTGAGCCTGTCATAAGCACGCACGTAGGCCAGGTTCTCACCAATCTCCCTGCCGTACGCCCCAATGTTCTGCACGGGTGCGGCACCGACAGTTCCGGGGATCCCGGAGAGGGCTTCAAGACCCGACCAGTGCTGCCCTATCGCATAGGCGACAAGATCATCCCACGTCGTTCCAGAGGTTGCCTCAACTGTGATGCCACTTCGCTCGCTACGATCGTGAACCGCAAAGTCCCTTCGCGAGTCACGGATGACAGTTCCAAGGTAAGGGGCGTCTGAAACCACCAGATTCGAGCCGCCACCCAGAACAAGCAGTTGGTTTTGGGACTCCTCTGATTCTTCGGGGAGGCGATACCACTGCTTACCGCCCTCCAAGACGCTTGGGATCGCGCGTCGCTCCTTGAGGATCCCGACAGCATGATCGTGGTCTGCCACCACATCGATGAAGTCACTCTCTGTGTCTGCATCGATCAGGGTTCTCGGCACTCCCCCGATCCTCAGCGTTGTTAGCTGAGACAGGGGGGCGGCTTGGCCTTCCATCGCTGCTCCTTGAAACCATGTATCGAGCGTGGGACCGCTCGGCTTGTGTGAAGTTTACTAGGACAGTGTGTCCTTCACCCCGCGGTCCATGCCTGGCCGCTGCGGGCAACAGCGGTTGAAAAATCAAACGCCCCAACCTTACCGGAGGGGCGTCTGAGATAGATCGAAGCGCTTAGCGGGTTTCGCGGTGCGCCGTTGACTTGTTGCAACGCGGGCAGAACTTGTTCAGTTCTAGACGGTCCGGGGTGTTGCGACGGTTCTTCTTGGTGATGTAGTTACGCTCCTTGCACTCCGAGCATGCGAGAGTGATCTTGGGGCGAACATCTGAGGACTTGCTGGCCACGATATTTCCTTAACGTTTCCGCAAGGTGCCTTGCGGGATATAAATAAGCACAAGCGATTCTACGAACGGATTAGGCATCACGCCAACTACCGTGACCCATAACTCACCATTGTAGCGAGGCGGGGACTCGAACCCCGGACCTTACGATTATGAGTCGTACGCTCTAACCAGCTGAGCTACCTCGCCACAACTGTTCCTTGCTTGCGCTAGGGACAGTCAGAGCCCCGAAAGGGAATTGAACCCTTGACCTTCTCCTTACCATGGAGACGCTCTGCCGACTGAGCTATCGGGGCAACAGAGGACAGATTACTTCAGGCACACCATCCCTTGCAAACCGCGAGCGGCCGCTATGTTCGAGATCACGAGCTCGGGTTGGGGTCGACTCTCTTCTCTGAAAACTGACCCCAACCCAAAGGCTGCAACGACGTCACAACACCTAATCGCTTGAGTGCTATTGGTTGCCCTTTGCCGCGACCTTCAGAAGCGGTGAGCCGAATGTCGCATCGCCATCTGCTCGCGCATCAATCGAACCAAACTTCTTATGGTTGGTCACCAAGACGGGTGTTATTGGTGAATACCCCGCAGCTTTGATTGCAGCGATATCAAACTCAACCAAAGGATCCCCTTCACTGACGATGTCACCCTTCGACACCAAGACCTTGAAACCGGACCCTTCCATATTGACTGTATCTATGCCGATATGAACCAATAGTTCAACACCGCTGTCCATCTTCAAACCCACTGCGTGGCCAGTTGGGAAAGTCATGATCACCTTGGCGTCTCCGGGAGCAACCAGCCGACCCTCGCTGGGATCGATGGCCACACCCGCACCAACCGCTCCCGAGGCAAATCCTGGATCCGGAACATCCTTCAACGGGACAACCTTTCCCTGCAATGGGCTAGACAGGACTGTCACGGTACCCGGTACCATCCCGGGAGCCTGCGTCCTCGGCCGCTCCTTGACTGCGGTTGCAACAGCTCCGGCTTCGAGGAACGGTTCTGCGTCCGCAGCAGTGATACCCGCCTGCTGGGCTGGTGTTTCGAATCCGTCCTGGGCCTCTTCCTCCTCAAGGATGTCCACATGCGGACCGCCCTCGGCCTTCTGCTTAGCAATGCGCGCCAAGGCTTCGGCCTTCTGTTCCGGCGTGCGGTAGTCGGTAATGACAACCAATGCCATTGCGGTGCAGAAGGCAACGGCAATCGCGATGACGTACAGGGACATCGGGGAGAAGAGCGGGATGGTGAGAAGCGAAGTGAACGCGAATGCACTGGCTGTGACCCCCGCAGTTCCGAGCAACATCGACCCCACACCAATCGTGAGACCGCCTAGGAAACAGCCGACAAGCATGCGCGGATAGATCCGCGCGAACCGCAGGTGAATGCCGTAGAGAGAAGGCTCTGAGATCCCACCAAAGAGTCCGGCAATCAGGGCGCCTGTTGAAGTTTGTCTCATCTGAGCGTCACGCTCACGCGCAGCGATGAATAGAACCCCGGCGGTTGCCCCAAAGCAAGCGAAGTTCCAAGCGCCCATGGGGCCCTGGATGAAGTCGTATCCCAACGTGTCTATGTTCATCAGCATGAGGGCGTTCAGTGGCCAGTGCAGGCCAAGAGGCACCAGGAATGGGTAGAGCATTGGGATAAGCACCGCAAACAGAAGTGGTGCAGTTGTGTTCAACCACGCGAGTCCCGTACCCAGGATCCCACCGAGCCACACACCGAGCGGGCCCAAGATGAACCCTGTGATCGGGATCATGATGATCATTGAAAGGAAGGGGAGGAACACTAACTGAAGGCTCTCAGGAACAACCTTCTTGATGCCGTGATAGACGACTGCGAGGAGTGCAGCCATCATCAATGGGACGAACACATTTCCGCCGTAGTCTGACAACAGAAGCGGAATCCCGAAGATATCCGCACGGCAAGACTGAGTTCCCAGGGCCTCGTTGGTAACACAGGTGATGTCATCACGTGAAGAAAGGTTGATGAACTCGGGCGTCATCAGCGCGCCCATGATCGCCGCACCTAGCCAAGGGTCGACGTTGAGCTTCTTCGCAGCGTTGTAGGCCACCATGATTGGTAGGAAGTAGAAGACCGAGCGCCACATTGTGTCTAGGAACTGCCAGCCTGCCGGCTTCACCTCAGCACGGAAGTCTTGGACTCCGAAAGCGTCCATCACCGCGGCAAAAGCGATAATTAGCGAGGCTCCCAGCAGCACGCCCAAGATGGGCCTGAAGCTGTCTGCCAAGTATTCAAAGAACCCGTCCATCCACGCGTGCTTGCCGCGGGGACCTTTCGAACGCGCTTCGGCCTTCACATCGTCAGCCGACTTGGCAGCGGTGGTTCCCATAGCTGGAAGATTGTTGATCTGTTGGAACACGGTGGCTACACCACCGCCGATTATGACTTGGTAGCGATTCCCGGCTTGGGGAACCGATCCCATGACCACGTCAATGTTATCTAGTGCTGCGGAATCTACAAGTTCTGAGTTGACCAGTTGAAAACGCAGACGCGTGGCACAGTGCGTCAGGCTCTCGATGTTCTCTGGTCCCCCTACTGCATCCACAATTGCTTGCGCAGCTGGTTCAGCCATGATGGTTACCCTCCAGTTGTCCTCCCAAAGACGTCGGTGTCTTCGGCTAGCAGTCTCATTATGGCGCGAATCATACTTCTGTGGGGGCTGGATCGCCCAGCTTCAATGAAACGGACGGGAACCACCGTGCGCGGCAAACTAAAACCACTGTGCGTAGCAAACTAGAACCACCTTGCAGGCCTTGGGATAACCTGCCGATGCTCACTAGATTCCGGCCGTGCGGAGTCAGCAGGGCTTGCAGAGCCAGTGGGCTGTGCAGAGCCCGCTACGCCATAGCGAGCCAGCTAGGCCCAGCGAGCCGACCAGGGCTTGCAGAGCCCGCTACGCCTTAGCGAGCCAGCCTGGTCGAATAGCGCTGTTTTATTGACTCGAACTAGGCCTAGTCGGCTCGCTATGGCGTAGTCGGCTCCGTATCGTCCAAACCTCAGCTGAGACATGGAAACAACAAACAAGCACGCAAAACACGCAATTTCAAAGTCGCTCTCCACGCAAAACTAACAGGCGCTTGACACCCCCTCAATGCCCGCGTCCACACCGTCTAAGACACCACGTTCTGGCCGACATCCCCAGAATAATTGTGCGCGTTTGGCGCAGTCTTGGATAACGGTGCGAGTTTGGCGCAGTCTTGGATAATGGTGCGAGTTTGGCGCGATTTCGCGCATCATTGCGCCGTTATTCAAGCCAAACGCGCACCGTTACGCCAAGCGCGGGTTACCGGCAAGAACGTGGTGTTTAAGATCGGACTTTGGCGCACTGTGGCGCGGAAAAGTCGGGGTCATTAACTCGAAATGAGTTAATTGCGGCGGGTTGTTGACACCTGCCTGGTTGTGTGCCGGTCAACTTGACCGGTGCGAACAAAATCTTCCAAAGCTCGTAAATGCCAGATCTGTGCCCAACCGATGCGTAAGAACGGACGCACCGCAGCCGGTGCGCAACGGTGGAAATGTGTTCCCTGTGCGATCACCTATTCCTTTACTCGCCAGGACCTGACCGAGCAATCAATCTTCACCGCGTTCATCGACTACGTGCTCGGCAAGAACGCCCAACACGAGGTCGACGGCACGGCCACCGGACGGACGCTGCGCTACCGATTCACCTGGTGCTGGAACGTGCCCACACCACCCCTGACGGTAACCGGGGAGATCTACGACCAGCTCTTCATCGACGGGATCTACCTCGCCTACAACTGGGCACTACTCACGGCCGTGAACGAACGCGGTCAGGTCGTCGCACGGCAGTGGGCAACAGCAGAAAACGCCGCCGCCTACACCGCGCTCCTAGATGGGCTGCCACCCCCGAGGTTGATCACCTGTGACGGCGCCGCAGGAGCGCTCAAAGCGGTCCAGGCCGTGTGGGGCGAGGACGCCCCACCCGTGCAGCGGTGTCTGCTCCACGTGCACCGAAACAACATCCGCGACCTGACGAACCGGCCGAAAACCGCGGCAGGTAAAGCTTTGCGCGCCCTGTCGAGGCGGCTGCTCAAAGTCACCAGCACCACCGACGCCGCCGACTGGTCGGCCCTGCTGGCCCAGTTCCACTCCCAATACAAGGACTGGCTGAACGAGCGCACCTACGCCCGCGACGACCCCGACGAAGCCGCCCGCCGAGGCAAGCACAAACCCACCCAATGGTGGTACACCCACAACCGCGACCGGCGCGTGTACTACCGCCTGGAACGCCTAACCAAACAAGGCACGTTGTTCAACTTCCTCACCGCCCACCCCGGACACGTGCTGCACTCCACCACCAACATCGCGGAGTCCCTCAACGCCCGCATCGACGCCATGTGTTACCACCACCGCGGCCTGTCCGAATCCCACCTGCTCACCGCCGCGGACTGGACCCTGTACTTCCGCTGGGTCACCCCCAAAGACCCCAAGCAGATCTACACCCAGTGGCACCATGCCGGCCGACCCCGCAGGCAAGTCATCCCCAAAAAATCGAAGAACTCAACCGAACAGATCGGCCCCGCCCACTACGACACCCACGCAATCGCCGAAGAAGGACTCTGGACCCGCAAAGGATGGGCAGGACGCTCAAAATGAGACGCGACACGCCGTCTAAAACACCACGTTCTTGCCGGTATCCCCGGCCTGGCACCTCGCACCAGGGCCACCTCGCTTTTAGTGCGCGGTTAAACGAGTAATCCTCCACGGCAAGATCAAAAATCAGCCGTGAAGGATTTACTTGTTACAAAGCGGTGCAGGCAGACCCACGCGCGCAAGACACGGACAAACCCGGTCAAGCGCCGAAGACCGCACCAGCGCCACTATCCCTTCGTTGCACCGCCCGCAAGGCCAGCAACGATGTAACGCTGGAGGACGACAAACAGGATCAAAACGGGAGCCGCAATGATGCCCGCCGTAGCCATTAGGTCGTTCCAAGAAGTACCGTATTGCCCGATGATTCTATTCAGGGC
>RRZT010932276.1_pt1 | contig 13415 bp, 8 predicted proteins | sample 2165551 | NCBI WGS metagenome assembly RRZT01 (sample SAMN10456910, study PRJNA506462) | wastewater metagenome | biome: wastewater; feature: sludge; material: wastewater sludge; isolation source: wastewater sludge with Escherichia coli K12::gfp cells carrying plasmid... | place: USA: Moscow, Idaho ... | reverse complement strand
AGTAAACTTTACAAACACTTTAGGTGAGTTAAACTTAAATGATGGTGCAAATGTAGATGTTACAAATTTAGGAGTAGATACTACAAAAGGAAATTTAAATATTGCTGGTAACTCAAATATTAGTGGTGACATAAATTTAAAAAATATAAATATAACAGGAACTAATCAAGTAGTAAACTTAAAAGATGATGTAAATGCCATTAGAACAACCATATCAAATTCAACTGTAAATTTTAATCAAGATAGCGGAAATACAACTACTAATTTAGTTTTTGATGGAAATGGAGTTGCAAATTTATATGAAGGAATCACAGGTGATATAAACTTTGCTGGAAATGATGGTGTAGTTAATGTAAAAGATGAAAAAAATGTAGATGGAAATATTTCAACATTGGCAAATAATACAGGAACTATAAATTTTGAAGGGGATAGTCAGGTTTCGGGAACTATTGGAGATATTGCTTTTGGTGTAAAAAATATAAATGTTAATACAAATAATCAACAAGATAAAGATCCTAGTGGAAATGTTTTATCTGGTTCAGGTTTATTTATTCATAGGGATATTTATGCAGATAGAATTAATCTTCAAAATAATGCAACTTTAATCTTAGATGATGGGGCAGATATTACTAATACAAATTTACCTGATTTGATAGTAATGACAACTGATGCAAATAATAAAGGAAATGTTATATTTGCTGGAACATCAAATATAAAAGGGCAAATTGGTGAAAATCTTTTAAGTTTAGAGAGCATAACTGCAGGAGAAACAGGTTCAATTTTAACATTTGAAAATAAAGTTTATGTAAAAGATTTAAATTATAAATCAGATGGAGATGTTATTTTAAAAGATGAGCTAAAAGGAAATATAGTTTTCAAAGCTACTCAAGGAACTTTAACTCTTAGTGATGGAGTTAATTTAAATACATCAAACACTACTTTTGAAGATGCTAACAGTGCAAAATTAATATTTGCTGGTGATTCTACAATTAATGGAACTTTAGGTGGAAATACAACTGGAAAATCTACATTTGCAACTATTGAAGCGGGAGCTGCTGGTAAAACTGTAACTTTCCAAAATAATTTATATGCTACAAATTTAGAAATAACTGGAGATGAGGGAATAGTTAATCTAAATGGGAATTTCACAGGAAATAAAATAAATTATCAAGATGATGGAATTATAAACTTAGCAGATAAAAAAGCTATAAATTCAAGTATTACAACAAATGATGAGTATGGAACTTTAAATTTATTAGGTGATTCATCTATAAATGGAACTATTGGAACTATCGATAATAAATTAAAAGAGATTAATAGTGCACAAAATAGTAAAACTTCAAATTTAAATGGAAACACTTTTGCAAAAGATTTAAATGTTGGAACGGGAATTTTAAATTTAAATGGCAATTTCACAGGGGATAATCTAAATTATGAGGCAAATGGAGTTGTAAATTTAGCAGATAACAAAGTAGTAGATTCAAAAATATTAACAACAACAGATAATCAAGGTATATTAAATACTGTAAAAAATGCAGAATTTAAGCAACAAATTGGTCAAGATGGTAAAAAATTAAAAGATATTAATACGGCAAAATCTGATTCTACAACAACATTTAAAGAAGATGTTTATGCTCAAAATTTAAATTTACAAGAAAATGGAACTGTGAATTTAGGTGGGAATTTTAAAGGTGATAAAATAGACTTTAAAGATAATGCTACTTTAAATATTGCAAAAGATAAAAATATTAGTTCTAAAATTGTTTCTCAAGATGAAAATATAGGAGAAATAAATATTGCAGGAAGTACAATAATAAGTGGAGAGATAGCTGATAGTTTAAATAAAATAAGAGCTATAAAATTAAATGGAAAAAATTCAAGTTCTACATTTGAAAAAGATACATTTGTGAAAGATTTAAATTTAAATGAGAAATTAACTTTGAATTTAAATGGAAATTTGGAAGCTGAAAATTTAAATTATAATTCTGACGCAACAATCAATCTTGCAAATCAAAAAAATATAGATGCTAAAATTAATACTTTAAATAATGGTGAAGGAACTTTAAATCTTCTTGGAAGTTCGAATATAAATAAAAAAGTTGGAAGTGATACGAATAGATTAAAAGAGATAAAAACAGGAGCATCTGGTTCAACTTCTGAATTTAAAGATAATGTTTATGCAAATAAAACCACTATAAAAGATGAAGGAACAGTAAATTTCAAAGAAAATTTATATTCTAATATCTATTTTGGTGGTAATGGAACTGTAAATATCGAAGATAATAAGGCTGTTATTTCTCAAACACAACCGTTTACGACAACTATTGCTGATGGTGTTGGAAATTTAAATTATAAAGGTGCTACAACTTTAACAAATGATATTGGTTCTATTGATAAAAGATTGAATACAGTTAAATTTGCAAGTGATGCAAATAGAGAAAATATTGAACAAAAGTTAGCATATGATGTTTATGCTAAAAATACTGTTATTGGGAATGGTTCAAATAAAGTTCTTATAGATTTTGTTGATGATGTAAAATTTGCTGGAAATTTAAATATTAAAGATGGAGCAACTTTAAATATTAAAGATAAAAAATTAGATGTAAAAGACAATATAAAAGTAGATAAAAATTCTACTTTAAATTTTGATGTACAAACTACAGATTTAAGTTCTGGAAGTGCAGTTGTTGGTGGAAAATCTGGTCAGATTACAGCAGATAGTTTAACTATGGAAAATGATGCTAAATTTAATATTACTTATGATGGAACATGGGAAGGAAAAGGTCAGTATAATTTAATTGTTACACAAAATGATATTGATACAAAATATAGGGCAACTGAAGAAAGTGGATTTGTAAGAGATAATAGTATTATAGATTCAACTGTTGAAGTTGTTGGTAAAAATTTAGTATTAAAAGCAGATAGGACAACAGATGGTTCTCATAAAGCTGAAGATTTATATATAGTAAAATCAGGAATTGGTAATGATTATTCAAATGGAGCTTCACAGTCTTTAGCAAAATTAGCGAATGAAAAAGCAAGAGAGGGTGCTTTGGCTAAGATTATTAGAGATATAGAATATTTAGAAGATGGTAAGACTATAACATCTACTAAAAAACAAGAAATGATAGATATTCAAAGAAAGTTAGCTCCAAATCCAAGTGGAGTTGTTAGTCAAAATATTGCAGATGCTTCAAATATCAATAAAACTTCTATTAAAGGAAGATTAAATGAAATGAGAACTTCTAATATAGAAGATTCTATTCAAGCTTATGAAGGTAAAGGTCTTTCTTCAGGTGATTCTTATACAGTTGGTGATTCAACATTGTGGTTAAAAACAACTGCTTCAAAAACAAAACAAGATGATGTTGGAGTTTATGAAGGATTTAATACAAAATCTTATGGTTTTGTTGCAGGACTTGATAAAAATGTAGGAGATAGTTCAATTATTGGAATTAGTACTTCTTATATGGACACTAAAGCTACTCAAAATAGTCATCAAACAGATACAAATAGTATAGGAGTCTCTTTATACGGGTCAAAAGAGTTTGAGTTAGGATATATTGAAGGACAATTAAATTACACACAACATTCAAGTGATACAAGTAGAACAGCAAATTCAGGTGATTTGACTTCAAAAGTAAAAGCAGATGAAATGGGTGCAAGAATAGAAGCTGGAGTTCATATTCCAGTTGACAATGGAGCTTATATTACACCTTATGCAGGAGTTGAATATAGTCAAGTTAATCAAAAAGGTTATACGGAAAAAGGAACTTCATATCAAAATGATGCTTTAAAAGTTGATAAATATAAAGAAGATAAAACGACAGCAGAAGTTGGTATAAAAGCAACAAGCCGAATAGAACTTGATAATGCTTTAATTATTCCACAAGTTAGTTTTGCGGTAGCAAAAGATTTTGGAACAAGTAATCCTGAGATAAAAGCTCAATTTGTAGGAGGTGGAGATAAATTTGTAACTCCTTCTAGAAAACCTGATGATATGATTTACAAAGTTGGAGCTGGAGTTGAGGCTAGAATCACAAATGATACAAAAATAAGATTTGATTTAAATTATGACAGAAGTAAAGATGGTGATTTTGAAGGTTATAGTGGTAATGTTACACTAGGAATTAGTTTTTAGGAAAGGACTACAATGTTAAAAAAAGTTTTTTTAGGTATTTGCATTTTTACAACTATTGTTTTATCAGATGAAATAACTTCTTTTACGGCAATTAAATATAAAGCAGATTTTTCAAAGCAAGATCATAAAACACAACAAGCTATAGTAAATGAATACTCAAAATTAAAGAAAATGGCAAAAACTGTTGAAGCAACAAGTTTAAAAGGTGATTCAGATTTTGAAGTTGCAAAAAACTTATTGTTAATTGATATTTGGTCAAAAAAGTTTATACAAAGTTATAATCCATCTGAAGATGAGCTAAAAAAGCTTTATATTGAACAAAAACCAAGTGTTGTTGCAAAATATGAACTTAGAAATATTTTAGTTAGCTATGAAAAAAATGCAGATATGATACTTGATAAATTGAACCAAATACAAAATCCAAAAGAGAAAAAAAATAGCTTTATAAAATATGTAAAATCTGTTTCAAACGATAATACTTCAAAAAACAATGATGGGCTTTCTCCTCTCGTTGATGAAAATAGATTAAATCCTGAAATAAGAGAAGCATTAAAAGATAAAAAAGTTGGAGATATAGTAAAAGTAAATATAAAAGATTTGGGAACACAAATAATTTATTTAGAAAAATATATACCACAAAAAGAGGCAACTTTTGAAGAATCTAAAGATGCTTTAAGAGAACTCGCAAAAAAATTAGCATTAAATTCACAAATTGAGCTTCTATCAAAATGATAAGAGCTATTTGTTTATTATTATTTCCTATTCTATTTTTTTCAGCTTGTTCATCAAAGGTGCCAACTGTAGAATCAAGAATACAAACAGCATTTTCTTATGCTGATAAAAATAATTTAAAAGATGAAATAATACATACAAATAATTTTGATCTCTTTTCTTTACAAAATAAAAATCTTTTCTGTGAAAATTTAAATGTTTATATAGAAGGAGATGGACTCTCTTTTTTAAATAAAAATAGAATTTCTCCTAATCCAACTCCGGTAAATTCTACAATTTTAAATTTATTAAGTTTTGATAAAAGTAGCTGTAAAGTATATATAGCAAGACCTTGTCAATATTATACAAGTAGTAGTTGTAATAACTCTTTTTGGACAAATAAAAGATTTTCTCCAGAAGTTATAAATAGTTTTAATGAAGCAATGGATTATTTAAAAGTAAAATATAAAAATAACAGTTTTACTTTAATTGGACATTCAGGTGGTGGAGCAGTTGCTACAATACTAAGTTCATATAGAAGTGATGTAAAATATCTTGTTACTATTGCAGGTAATTTGGATATTGAAAAATGGGTTCAATTAAAAAGATTAACACCTCTTTATGGTTCATTAAATCCAAAAGATTTTACAAATGATTTAAAAAATTTAAAGCAGTACCATTTAGTAGGCAAAGATGATGAAGTTTTACATAAAGAACTCTTTTTTTCATATTTAAATAGTTTTGAAGATAAAAGTAATGTAGGTTACAAAATCATTAATGCAAACCACAACTGTTGTTTTGAAAAAGATTTTCAAAACATAATTAATTCTCAGAAATAATTTTATTATAAAAATAATTCGATAGAATAAACTTTTTAAGTAGGAGGAGCGCTTTTTTGTTTAAAAAAATAATTTTTGTCAATATTTTTTTATTATTGTTTCTAGGCGCTGTTGAACCTATTACTCCAATACCTTTAAGTGCAACTGTTAATACTAAAAAAGCAGATTTAGGAAGGGAATTATTCTTTGATTCTAGATTATCAAAAGATGATAGAGTCTCTTGCCATTCTTGTCATTTATTAAGTCAAGGTGGAGTTGATAATAAAAAATTATCAGTCGGAGTTGATGGAAAACTAGGTATTATAAACTCTCCAACTATTTTAAATTCTACTTTTAGTTTTTCTCAATTTTGGAATGGAAGAGCAAAAAATCTTCATGAACAAGCTTTTGGACCAATTAGTGATCCAAATGAAATGGCAATGAATTTTAAAGATTTAGAAAATAAACTTAGAAAAACAGATTATTTGAAGAAGTTTTTTTCTATTTATAAAGATGGAATTACAATAAATAATATTGTTGATGCAATTGTAGAATATGAAAAAACGTTAATTACACCAAACTCTCCTTTTGATAAATATTTAAGAGGTGATGAAACAGCTATTTCAGGAGAAGCAAAAAGAGGATATCAAACATTTAAAGAGCAGGGGTGTATAGCTTGCCATCATGGAAGAAATGTAGGTGGAAACTTATATGCAAAATTTGGTGTTGTAAGTAATGTTGAAACAACTTCAAAAGGAAGATATGAAGTTACAAAGAATGAAGATGATTTATACTACTTTAAAGTACCAACTCTTAGAAATATTGAACTAACAAAACCATATTTGCATGATGGACGATTTGATAATTTAGAAGATACTGTTAAGTTTATGGCTAACTATCAATTGGGAAAATCTTTAAGTGAAAAAGAGATAGATGAAATAGTTATTTTTCTAAAGAGTTTAACAGGAGAACTGTACGATTATGAACAGAAAAAATAAGATTAGTTTTTTAAAATATTTTGAACCTATAAATATAATTTTATTTTTATTTATAATTGTAACTGCTCTTTTTATTTATAATATAAATCAAACAAATGAAAAAATAAAGAATTTTAATTTTTATTACAACAACGTTGTAAAATTAAAAATACTATATAACGAATTTAATAGTTTTGTAAATACAAAGGCAACTTTTATAAATTATGATTCTCTTATTTCAAAAATGGAAACTACTGAGAAGTTAATAAATGCATTAAATAAAGAAGAGTTTTACAAAAATTTTAGTGAAGATTTAAAACTATCGATTGAAGTTTTAGATAGTGAATGGAAAAAGAAAGTTGAAGATATTGAGCGATTTAAATCTGTAAATGCTTCTATAGTTGGATCTATTAATTATATTTTATCATTAAGTTCAAAAGTTAAATTGGATTATATGAGTAAAAATCCAAATGATATTTTAATTATTGATGATGCTATTAGTTCTATATTTAGACTTTTTGTAAATGATAAAGATGGAAATAGTTTATATATAAAAGATCATATTTCAAATCTTGAAAAATTAGCTTTAAAGTACAATAATTCAGATATAGATTTTTTAACAAAAAGAGTTAATTCTTTACTAATGAATTTAAAAAAGTTAAATAGAATTGAACAGGATTATTTTAGTTTTGATCTTAGAATAGTTCTAGATTCTTTAGATAAAAAACTTGATGACATAAATCAAGTAAATATATCAAAACAAAAAAAACTATCATTTTTATTATTTATTTCTTCAACAGTTTTATTATTGATATTTGTTTATGTATATATTAAATCTATAAAAACAAAAGATGAATTAATTGCCTTTAGATATGCAGTTGAAAATAGTTATAATGCTATAGTTTTAACAGATAAAAATAGATTAATAAAATATGTAAATGAAGCTTTTGAAAAAGCTACTGGTTACTCAAAAAAAGAAGCTATTGGTCAAAATCCAAGAATTTTAAAATCTGGAAGCTTGCCGAGAGAGTTTTATGACAATATGAATGAAATTCTTGATAGAAGAGAGAAGTGGACCGGAGAATTTATAAATAAAAATAAAGATGGGGAGATATATTATGAAAATGCTTCAATAACACCAATTATTATTGATAATGATTTAAAAGGGTATCTAGCAATAAAACTTGATGTTTCAGATTATATAAAAGAGAAAGAAAAAGTTGAATTCTTGGCTTATCATGATAGCTTGACTCTTTTATTAAATAGACGTGCTTTACAAAGAGATATTGTTGAAGTTCTAAATGATTGTAAAACAAATAATAAAAAGTTTACAATTTTATTTATAGATTTAGATGGTTTCAAATTTATAAATGATGGTTTAGGTCATGATATAGGAGATATTCTTTTAAAAGAGATAGCTTATAGGCTTGCAAATACTTTAGCTCAAAAGCATAATGCTTATAGATTAGGTGGAGATGAGTTTGCAATCATTTTTGAATATAAACACGTAAAAGAAATAGAAGAGAGTGCTAGAAATATAATCAAAAAAGTAAATGAAAAGATATTTATAAATAAACATTCTTTACATGTTGGATGTAGTGTAGGAATTGCAAAATATCCTGTTGATGGAGAAGATTATTCAAGTTTGATGAAACATTCTGATACTGCAATGTATAAAGCAAAACAAAATGGAAAAAATAGATATGAGTTTTATACTAAAGATTTAACAAACATTGTTAGCCGAAGATTTGAAATAGAGCAAGCATTAGCTGTTGGTTTAAAAAATGATGAATTTTATGTAGTTTATCAACCAAAGTATTCTTTGAAAACAAAAAAAATATATAGTGTTGAGGCTCTTTTAAGATGGAATAGTTCTACATTAGGTAATGTTACTCCTGAGCAGTTTGTACCTATTGCAGAAGAGATAGGATTCATTTATGAATTAGGGCTTTTTGTATTTAAAAGAGCTTGTGAAGATTTTGTAAGTTTAAAAGAAAAACTTGGTTTAGAAATGATAAGTATAAATGTATCAGTTGTTCAATTGATGCAAGATGATTTTATGGATAAAATAGAAAATATATTAACTGAAACAAAGGTAGACTCAAATCAAATAGGAATAGAACTAACAGAGACATACTTAATAAAAAATGTAGAAGATATATTAGATATTTTAATAATTATGAGAAGGTTAGGATTTAAAATCTTGATTGATGATTTTGGAACAGGTTATTCATCTTTAAAATATCTTCAACAGTTACCTATTGATATATTAAAAATAGATAAATCATTTGTAAAAAATTTAACAAAAAATAATAATGATATCGTAAAAGCTATAGTTGCTATATCGAAGAGTTTTGGATTTATAACTATTGCTGAGGGTGTTGAGACAAAAGAGCAAGAAGAACTTTTAACTGAACTAGATGTAGATATAGCTCAGGGATACTTATATTCTAAACCAAAAAGATTAATAGAGTTTAATTAGTTAAACTCTATTTTTAATCTATAATATCTAGGAAATATATTTTTTAGAACAGGATTTATTTCAACAGGAAAAGATTTATAGATAGAATTTTTAATTGAGTTAAAGAATTCATTGTTCCCATTTGTTAAAATTAATTGTTCATATCTTCCATCTTTTAAAATAGTTATTCTAATATCTGCAAAAACAGGTTCTTTAAAACTTGATTTATCCAAACTACTTTCTATGTTTGTATATATTTTTTCTTTTAAATTATTATAAAATTTCTCTTTTTCTGTTTGCTCTTCAAGAGAAGCCGCTTTTTCTAATTTTATATTTTCTATTAATTTTAATTTTTTATCAGAACTAGTAACAATATCATTAGTCGTTTGATGTTCAGTTTTAGAAGTTGTTGCAATATCATTTTTTTGTTCAGAAGTAGCTATAGATTTTTCTTCAACAGCTTGATTTGAACTATTTTCTTCAATATTACTCTGCACAAGTGCTGGTGGAACTCTATTTTCTAATAGTTTGTTATTTTCATTATCAGGATTCTCATCTGTAATTACATCTTTTATCACTTCATCTTGTGATACTTCTTTTATCTCTTGTTTTGCTTCTTCAACTGCTTGAACAACATTTTGGTGAGTATCAAAAGTGTCATTAGAGTCATCAATAATATAACTATAACTACCATAAATCACTGTAATTAAAATTACAACAATAATAAAATCTTCAAAAAAACTTTTAATTTTTCTGTTCAAAACTATATCCTTTAAAGAAAATTATTCAGAGATATAAATCTCATCTAGTAAACTATCAACAAAGCTATCAGGACTAAATTCTATTAAATCTTCTTGTTTTTCACCAATTCCAACATAAAAAATTGGAAGTTCAAGTTGATTTGATATAGAGAATAAAGCTCCACCTTTTGCAGTACCATCTAATTTTGTAACAATTATTCCATCTATTCCAACAATTTCATTAAATGCTTTTGCTTGAGCAATTGCACTATTTCCTTGTGTTCCATCCAAAATCATAAGCTTTTGATGAGGTGCATTTTCCATAGCTTTACTACAAACTTTTACTATCTTTTTTAACTCATTATTTAGATTTGTTTGAGTTTGAAGTCTTCCAGCCGTATCAATAATAACATTATCAATATTTCTTGCAATTGCAGAGCTTATAGTATCAAAAGCGACAGCACTTGCATCATGACCCTGTTTAGTTTTAATGATTGGCACATCAATTTTTGCTGCCCAAGTACTAAGTTGTTCAATAGCAGCGGCTCTAAATGTATCACCAGCTCCTAATATGACACTTTTCCCTTCTTTTTTTAGTTTATTTGCTAATTTTGCAATAGTTGTAGTTTTTCCAGCACCATTTACTCCAATAATTAGTCTTACATAAGGTTTTGGAAGATTTGAAAAATCAACTTTTGGTGCATGTTCAAAAAGCATTACAAGTCTATGTCTTAACTGTTTTCTTGTAATCATATCAGGAAGACCATTCATTGCTTTTTCTATAATTTCATACTCAACATCAGCTTCTATTAAAAGTTCTTCTATTTCATCAAAAGATATTTTTTCTTTTTTTTGAGGAACAACATTTTTTATACTTGCAAAAGTTTTTTCTAAAGCTCTAGAGAAAAAGCTTTTTTTCTCTTCATCTTGTTTTACTTCAACTTTTTTTTCTTCTTCAATTTGTAAATTATTAGAAGCAGCATTAGAATCAAAGTTATCTATCGATTCTTCTATATCTTTTTTTACAGATTGTTCTAAATTAGGTTTTTCTTCTGGTAAATCTTTTTTCTTCTTAAAAAAACTAAACATATTTTTCCTATTATTTTTCTAAAATCTTTTTAATATCTGTCTCAATCATTTCATAAGGAGCTAAACCTTGAATTTTTTGATGAATTCCAGCTTCTCTATCAATAATAAAAGTTGTTGGAATAGATTTTATACCACCAACTGCTTTTGCCAAATCAAAAGTTTCGCTTCCATAAGATATTTTATAATTTATTCCAAACTCTTTTGCAAAATTTTTGATCTCTTCGTCGCTTTTAAATTCTTCAAGTAAAACAGAGACTACTACTAAATCATTTTTATACTCGTTTTGTAATCTTACAAGAGCAGGTATTTCTACTTTACAAGCAGGGCACCATGTTGCAAAGAAATTTAAAACTACCAATTTATTTTCAAGACTTTTTATATGAATTTTATTATTTTCTGTTTTTATTTCTAGAACTGAACCATCAAGTGTATTTAAGAGAAAATCACTTTTTGTAATGTTTTGTTCTACTTTTGTTTGATTATCATTTTGTTTATTCTCTTTTGAATCGCATCCAGCAAAAAATAAAATAGAAAAAATTGAAAAAATTGCCAGAGTTTTAATCTGCATTTTAATTCCTTTAGATAAAATTATTCATTAGGTAGAGATTTTACCTAAGTGAGGCTTAAATATGAACACAAATCACAAGAGTGATTTTAGAATATCAAGTATAAAAAGATTAAGATTTTGTTCATCTTTTAAAAGATATTCAAAAAGTAAAAAAATTGTAGAAAAATTAAAATATATTATAAAAAAAGAAGGTGCAGAAAATATACTATTATTTGTGCCTTTGGAATTAGAAGTTAATATTAAGCCATTGATTTTAGAATTAAGAAAAGCAAAGAAAAAGGTATATGTACCTTTTATGCAAGATGATAGCTTTAAAATGGTGAAATATAGGTTACCTTTACAAAAAAGAAGATTTGGAATCTATGAACCAAATAACTCATTTATGAAACCTGTAAAAATAGATTTAGCAGTTGTTCCTATAGTTGGAGTAGATGCTTTAAATAAACGAATCGGTTTTGGAAAAGGTATGTATGATAGATTTTTTTATAGATTAAAATATAAACCTACAATAGTTTTTACTCAATTGGTACTTTGTAAAAGTGAAAAAATTTTAAGTGATAATTATGATATAGAAGCAGATTACATTATTACAGGTTAGGTTTTAAATGGAGAATATGGTAGTAGCAATAATTGCTGGGCTTTTTAGTTCAGTACTTACAGTTTTTGTTTCAAAAAAAATAAATAAAGCAAAATTTGAAGTTTTTATTGAGCAAGCAAAAGCAAAAGCAAAAATTATTGAACATGAAGCAGAAGTAGCTTTGAAAGATGCTCAATTAAAGGCTAAAGTTGAATGTGACAGAGAGTTCAAAAATGCTAGAAAAGAGTATGAAAATATGCTTTTTAAAATAGAGAAAAAAGAGAAAGAGCTAAATGAACATCTTGAAAATGAGTTAAGAATTATAAAAAGACAAAAAGAGGAAATAGAAGATAACAATAGAAAAATTGTAATTTTAAGAGAAGGTATTGAAGAGCAAAAAAGAACTTATGAACAAAAAACTCTTGAAGCCATTAAAATACTTGAAAATGCAAGTGGACTTACTAAAATAGAAGCAACTGAGCTTATGCTTGAAAAAGTAAAAGAGGATTCAAGAGCAACAATTGCATCAATCTTTAGAAAAAAATATAAATTAGCTGAACAAAATTCAAAACAAGAGGTAAATAATATTTTATCTCAAGCAGTTACAAGATATGCAGGTGAGTTTGCAGCTGAAAGACTTATAAATAATATTCCTTTAAATGATGAAGAGACTAAAGGAAAAATTATTGGAAAAGAAGGGCGAAATATTAAAGCTCTTGAGATGCTTTTAGGAGTTGACATTATCATTGATGATACTCCAAATACAATTACAATTTCTTCTTTTAACTTATATAGAAGAGCAATAGCAACAAAAACTATACAAGAACTTCTTGAAGATGGAAGAATTCAACCAGCAAGAATTGAAGAGATATATAAAAAAGTTAAAGCAGAATTTGATAAAAATATTCAAAAAGAGGGTGAAGATGTTGTAATGGAGCTTGGAATAAAATCTATGCATCCAGAACTTATTAAACTTGTTGGAAGGTTAAGATATAGAGCATCTTATGGTCAAAATGCACTTGCACATACTCTTGAAGTTGCACATCTTGCTGGATTGATTGCTGCACAAATGGGTGGAGATGCAATTTTAGCAAGAAGAGCAGGAATTATGCATGATATTGGAAAAGCTTTAACTCACGAAGCTCCAGGAAGTCATGTAGATTTAGGTGCTGAAATTTGTAAAAGATATGGCGAATGTGAGACTGTAATAAATGCAATTTACGCTCATCACGGACATGAGGAGCCTATAAATGTAGAAAGTGCAGCTGTGTGTGCGGCTGATGCTTTAAGTGCAGCAAGACCAGGAGCTAGAAGAGAAGTTTTAGAGAGTTTT
>RRZT011717203.1_pt1 | contig 13418 bp, 10 predicted proteins | sample 2165551 | NCBI WGS metagenome assembly RRZT01 (sample SAMN10456910, study PRJNA506462) | wastewater metagenome | biome: wastewater; feature: sludge; material: wastewater sludge; isolation source: wastewater sludge with Escherichia coli K12::gfp cells carrying plasmid... | place: USA: Moscow, Idaho... | reverse complement strand
CGCCCGTGAAGGCTTAACTGCGATTGTCTCGGTAAAAGTGCCCGATCCTAAATTCTCTTCGCAAACCAAAGAAAAACTGGTGTCCAGCGAAGTGAAGCCTGCGGTTGAACAGGCCATGAATAAAGCGTTCTCTGAGTATTTATTGGAAAATCCGGCCGCTGCCAAGTCTATCGCAGGCAAGATCATTGATGCCGCGCGTGCCCGGGATGCAGCGCGCAAGGCGCGTGAAATGACCCGCCGCAAAAGCGCCTTGGACATTGCAGGCTTGCCAGGCAAGCTGGCGGATTGCCAGGAAAAAGATCCTGCGCTGTCTGAATTGTATCTGGTCGAAGGTGACTCCGCTGGCGGTTCTGCAAAACAGGGCCGTAACCGCAAGATGCAGGCAATTTTGCCGCTGAAAGGCAAAATCCTGAACGTGGAGCGTGCGCGCTTTGACAAAATGATTTCTTCACAGGAAGTCGGCACCTTAATTACAGCTTTGGGCTGCGGTATTGGCCGTGAAGAGTACAATCCGGACAAACTGCGTTATCACAAAATCATCATCATGACCGATGCTGACGTGGATGGTTCGCATATCCGTACCCTGCTGCTGACTTTCTTCTTCCGTCAAATGCCTGAGCTGGTGGAACGCGGCTATATCTATATTGCCCAGCCGCCGCTGTACAAGCTGAAAAAGGGCAAGCAGGAACAGTACATCAAAGATAATGACGCATTGGAAACGTACCTGATTTCAAATGCGATTGATGAGCTGGAATTGCATATCAGTGCGGAAGCGCCGGCTATCCGCGGTGACGCTTTAGCGAAAGTCATTGCTGATTACCAGACGTCACAGAAGAGCCTGCACCGTTTAACGCTGCGCTATCCTGCCAGCCTATTGGATGCATTGCTTGCGGTTGACGGCTTTAAGCTGGATCAAATTGCAGATCAGGATTATGTGCAGCAATGGGGGGAGCAGGTTTGCGCATCCATTGCGAAAACGCAGCCGAGCTTGCGTCCAGAATTATCTTTGGAAATTTTGGATAAAGAAACTGCAGACGGTCATAAAATTCAGACTTATCTGCCCCGCATTACGATCTATGTTCATAATTTGCCGCACAATTACTTGCTGGATTCTGGCTTGCTGGGTTCGGGCGAATATGCGCGCCTGCTGAAAAATTCAAGAAGCTGGTTTACGCTGCTTGAAGACGGCGCTTACTTGCAAAAGGGTGAGCGTAAAATTCCGGTCAGCACCTTCCATCAAGTCTGGCAGCACATTTTGCAGGATTCACGCCGCGGCATGATGATTCAGCGTTATAAAGGTCTGGGTGAAATGAATGCGGAACAGCTCTGGGAAACCACTATGGATCCAGAAAACCGCAACATGCTGCAGGTAACAGTTCAGGATGCGATAGAAGCAGACCGCATGTTTGCCTGCTTAATGGGTGATGATGTGGAGCCGCGCCGCGCATTCATTGAAGAGAATGCATTAAATGCTGATATTGATGCCTAATTTGCTTACAGATTAGCCTTAAGAAATCGCCCTTCGGGGCGTTTTTTTTTGTGCTATGGTAAATAAATTGATTGAATTATAATCAGCTTAATTGTTATTAAACTGACTTATACACGTGTCATGATGCTGAAAGCGGCTATTTTTGATGCGGTAAAAGCGAGGTCATTATGATGGATAATCAATTGGAAAAAGTTCGTGATATCTGGGTCAATGCTTTTTTTACGGGAAATTATGAAGTATTGGCGCAGTATGAGGATGAGCATTTTAAGGCTATTTATGAGCAGGATGGCCGGGTGGAAAGCAATTATACCCGCTATGACCGCATTGCGCATGCGGTAAAAAATGGCGTATGGAAGCCTAAAAAACCTGATGTGGAATATGAAGAATATGAGTTTAATCATGATCAGACTGAATGTTATGTGCTGATTGGCTTAGAAGAAAATCAGCAGCAAATTAAAGAAATTTGGGTCTTTGACGGCACGTGGAAAATTCGAGAATTAAGGTTTTTGAAGGCTAAAAAAGTTGTGCTTCATTAACTTTTCCACAGGCTGAAAAGCTGGAAGTCTGCCCGAAATTGCATGCGATTTGGGCTGTCAAACCACAGCAGCTGTGGATAAATCTTAAATTTAAACTACAAAATTGAGTGCAGTCATCGTATAATTTTATCCACAGCTGTATATAAGTAAAAGAATGAATTTAAAAAATAAACGCTGTATCTGAATTTAAAAACAAGAATGCCATTTAAATTTATTTGCATTGATTCTCTTTGAATTTAAATAACTATGCATCGCTTGGATGGAGCAATGTATTGTTTTATTTAAGGCTGAGAAGATTTTTTTGGCCTTTGCTGAGTGAAGTGCTGTTATTTTTCGGCTTTTATAAGGCTGATGTATGGGTTTGGATGAGAATTCCATAAAAATTCACCAATTAAGAAAATCTTAACAATATGTGTTTTGTATATTTAAGAAAAACTTAATAATTGAAATTTTTATTTTAAGTATCTGATTTTAAATATTAATTTTCTAAAAATCGTTTCTTTAGATTGCATGGAACCTTTTTCTGCATTCTTTTGGCTGTGATTTGGCTGTGATTTGGCTGTAAAAATCAGTTTTTATTGTGTTTCGTATTATTTTGCAGAAGAAATGCGATGAAACTGTTTTGGATATTTATGTGTTCAATAAAAAAAACCCTGCAGAGCAGGGCTTTTAATCATGTCCTTAAACATTCAGGCGAGAATATTAATCAAAAGAAGCTTCGAGCTCTTCCAGCTCCATCATCAGTTCAAGCATCTGTTCTTCAGACTGCGCTAATCGGCCTTTCAGTTCAGTCTGCTCATTCATCAGCTTCAGCAAATCATCTTTACGGCCGGCATCATAAAGGGCGCTGTCACCCAGCAGATTCTCAATTTCCGCCAAGCGGGGCTGCATTTTTTCAACCTGCTGTTCACATTTTTCAATGCTTTTTCGGATCGGCCGGCTGGCTTCACGGCGCCGCGCTGCTTCTTTGCGCTGCGCTTCTTTATCCAGCTTAGAAATAACGGGTTTAGCCTCAACTAATGATTTTACTGGTGCGGCCGGCTTTTGGCCATTTTTCATCATGTCGATACGCGCTTGACGCAGCCAGTCAGCATAGGCGACTAAGTCGCCATCAAACTCGCGGCTTTGACCGCCATGCACCAAAATCAATTCATCACAGACGCTGGCGACCAATTGACGCTCATGTGATACTAAAACCACGGCGCCTTCAAAATCCTGCAGCGCCATCGTTAAAGCATGACGCATATCTAAGTCTAAATGGTTGGTTGGTTCATCTAGAATTAAAACATTTGGGCGCTGCCAAACAATCAGCGCTAAGGCTAAGCGGGCGCGTTCACCGCCAGAAAAGCTTTCACTTGGCGTATCCATGCGTTCGCCGCTGAAGCCAAAACTGCCTAAGAATGAGCGCAGGCTGGCTTCACTGATTTTTTTATCGGCAATCCGCGCCAATTGAAGCATGGGGCTTGCGTTGCCATCTAAGGCATCCATTTGGTGCTGGGCGAAATAGCCGATGTTCAGCAGTTCAGAATCTTTGCGCAGGCCTTGCAGCAGCGGCAAATCACCGACCAAGGATTTAATCAGCGTTGACTTGCCGGCGCCGTTCATGCCCAGTAAGCCAATACGGCTGGTGGGGGTGATTTGCAGATTCACATTGGTGACAATTAATTTATCGCCATAGCCAATGTCTGCATTTTCCAGTTCCAGCAAAGGTGAACTCATTTTAGTCGGTTCACGGAAGCTGAAGGTAAAGGGCGTATCAACATGAGCTGCGGAAAGCTCCTGCATGCGCTCCAATTGCTTAATCCGGCTTTGCGCCTGTTTCGCTTTGGTGGCTTGCGCTTTAAAACGGTCAATATATTTTTGCAAATGCGCGCGCGTTTCCAGCTGCTTTTCATAAGCTTGCTGCTGCTGCGCCAGGCGTTCACTGCGGGTGCGCTCAAAGGTTGAATAGTTGCCCGTATACATAATCAATTCTTGATTTTCGATATGCAGAATATGATCGGTAATGGCGTCCAAAAAGTCACGGTCATGTGAAATCAGCACCAAAGTGCCTTCATAGGCTTTAAGCCAGTCTTCCAGCCATAAAATGGCATCTAAGTCCAAATGGTTGGTCGGTTCATCCAGCAGCAGCAGATCTGAACGGCTCATTAATGTACGCGCCAGGTTGAGGCGCATGCGCCAGCCGCCTGAAAAACTGGAGACATCTAATTGAGACTGGTGCTCAAAAAAGCCTAAACCTGCCATCAATTGTGAGGCTTTGGCTGGGGCGGAGTAGCCGTTGATTTCATCAAAACGGCCATAAAGATGCGCCAATGCATCATTGTCGAGCTGTTCCGGGTGTTCGAGCTGGTGCTGAATTTCCCAGTATTCTTCATCGCCGGACAAAACGAAATCAATAGCCTTCATATTTAAGGCTTTAATTTCTTGCGCCATGTGCGCCACAGTCCATACCGCAGGCCGGGTGAGTGACCCGCTGTCCGATTCGATACCGCCCAATAAAGCCGAGAACAGTGTGGACTTGCCAGCACCATTTACACCGGTTAAGCCAATTTTCCATCCTGGATGCAACTGCATGGACGCTTTTTGAAATAAAACACGCCCACCGCGACGTATAGAAAGCTGATCTAACTGAATCATGAAACTGTCAAAGCACACACAAAAGATGCGCCTATTCTAAAGGAAGCTGGCCTAAAAATGGAAAATGCGCCTGTTTTATTTTTGCACGGCAGAAAGCAGCGGGTAAAACTTGAGTGTGATTGATTTCGCATTTGTCGGAAAGTTCTGTTTGGCTCTATGCGCTATTGGAAAATCTGCCTATATTCAAAGACTAAAATAAGTAAACTGCACAAGGTTAGGAAAAATGAAAAAAGGAATTTTAATTTTATCCGCACTGGGGATGTGGGCCTGCTCCATGCAAATTCAAGCTAAAGTGAATATTTGTGTCTTTGATTTGCTGGGGAAGGCAGGTGAGTCTTATAAAATGATGGAAGAGTGGGCGCTGCTGAGCAAAACATGGGGGACTGAAGTCAATTTATTGCCTTATCAGGATGAAGCCAAAGTTGAAAAAGATTTTAAAGAGGGGATCTGCGGCGGATTTTATATGACCTCTATGCGCGCCAGAGCCTATAACAAATTTGCGGGTTCAATTGATGCATTAGGCGGCGTGCCAAGCAATGAAATTGCGCAAAAAGCCATTGCCTATGTGCTGGATAGCCGAAACAACAAACGTCTTGTGACTAAAATGGGCAATGATGCTTATGAAGTTGCAGGCATTGGCCAGATCGGTTCGGCCTATATTTTTGTGAAAGACCGCAGTTTGAATACTATTGAAAAAGCCAAAGGAAAGAAATTTGCCATTTTGCATTATGACCGCGCGCAGAAGCAGATGGTGGAACGGATTGGCGCTATACCGGTGATGTCTGACATTTCAAATTTTATCCGAAAATTTAATCAAAATGACGTAGATATTGTCGCTGCGCCGGCTTATGCATTCAAGCCATTGGAAATATACAAAGGCCTTGGCAGCAAAGGCGGCATGATCGATTTTCCTGTTGTGAATGTCACCGCTGATTTGGTGCTGCGTCAAAGTGAATTTCCTGAAGGCTATGCAGTCAAGTCCCGCGCTTGGTTTGTGAAGCAGCTTCCTAAAAGTTTTGCGATGGTGAAACGCATGGAAGCTGAGATTCCATCCAAATATAGAATACAGCTGACGAAAGAGGAGAAAGCGGCGTATCAAAAACTGCTGCGCGACGGCCGTATGGATTTAACAGCTCAGGGAACTTATGACGCTGTGATGATGACGGTGCTGAAAAAAGCGCGCTGTACCGTAGAAAGAACCAATTTTGAATGCTCCCTCAGCGGCGAATAAGCAGCATTATTTTATAAGTTTGTAAAAATAAGAGAATTAAGCGCGATTATTGATCTAAATTGAATCTAGTATAAGTGATTAATAAATAATTAAAATTTAATAAATATCTTAAATTTAATGCAGCTGAATTGGCAGAATAGACTGAAATGACATAAATAAATGGAGCAAATGCTCTATTTTTTTAAAAATAACTTGCTTAATATTTGCAGTGTGTACGGACACCCTTGAAACAAAAAGATTCTAAAAGGATAAATACAATGAAAAAAACACTCCTCTCATTGGCGGCATTTTCTGCAATTGGACTTGCAGGAACTGCACAAGCAGCAAAAGTCGATGTCTGCGTATTTGATTTGCTGGGGAAATCCGGTGAATCTTTTCAGATGGCTCAGGAATGGGCATTGGCGGCAAAAGGCTGGGGTGCTGAAGTAAATTTGATTCCGCGCCAGGACGAAGCTGTTGCGGATAATGATTTTAAAGCTGGAAAATGTGACGGTGTATTTATGACGGCCATGCGCGCGCGTCAATACAATAAATTTGCCGGCTCTATTGATGCATTAGGCGGTGCGCCAAGCAATGAAATTGCCAAGCGCGCGATTACCTTTGCATTGGACAAGCGCAATGAAAGCAAAATGGTCAGCAATTTAGGCGGTAAAAAATACGAAGTGGCCGGCATTGCGCCTTTAGGTTCAGCGTTCATTTTTGTCCGGGATAAAAAAATCGACTCAATTGAAAAAGCGGCCGGTAAAAAATTTGCTGTGCTCGGCTATGACGAAGCGCAAAAAATCATGGTGCAGCGTGTAGGCGCGCAGGCGGTGATTTCAGATGTTTCCAACTTTGTGGCGAAGTTCAATAATGGGCAGGTCGATATGGTTGGCGCGCCAGCATATGCTTATAAGCCGTTGGAAATTTACAAAGGTTTAGGCAGCAATGGCGCAATGTTCAATTTCCCTGTACTGCAGGTGACTGCTGACTTTATTGTGCGTCCGGACCAGTTTCCAGCAGGCTTTGGCCAAAAGTCACGGGACTGGTTTGTGAAAAACCTGCCGAAGAGTTTTGCTATGATCAGCCGTTTAGAAGCCGGCATTCCAGCAAAATATAAGCTGAATCTGACAGCGGAAGACAAAACCAAATATCAAAAACTGCTGCGCAAAGGCCGCAGGGATATGACCAAGCGCGGTATTTATGATCCGGGCATGATGTCAGTGCTGAAAAAAGCGCGCTGTTCTGTCGATAAGGCAAATTTTGAATGTTCACTTGGCGGTGAATAGTTTGATTTTTAACAAAAAAAAGCCTAGATGATTCTAGGCTTTTTTTACATGATGATTTGTCAGTTTCGCCATTGAGCAGAACGGTGAAGCGCGCAATGATATCAATGCAGAAGGTTCTTCAGCTTATGATGCGGAACAGTAAAAGCGCAGAATGCCGATAAGCAAAACAATGGGCATAAAAATAAACCCAAATATAAAAGCAAGAATAGCAGCACTCAAAAGGAAAGAAAAACATGGCGAAGCAATGGATGAAAGCATGCGCATTAAGTGCAGGATTAATGGCCGCCGCTGGCGCCGTTCAGGCGAAACAAGTGGTATGCGTATTTGACTTGGTGGGTAAGAGCGGTGATGTATATGCGCTGATGAAAGACTATCAGCTGGCCGCAAAAACTTGGGGCGCTGATATAGAGCTGCGTGTGGGGCAGAATGAAGCAGTGATTGCTGAAGATTTTAAAGCAGGCAAATGTGACGGCATCAGTGTAACAGGTATGCGCGGCCGTCAATTTAACTCGTTTACAGGCTCATTGGATGCAATTGGCGCCATTCCGGATTTGAAGCTTGCTGTAAAAGTGATGCAAGGGCTTGCAAATCCTGCATTTTCAAAAAGCATGGTGCATGGCAAATACGAAGTCGCTGGGGTAATTCCTGTGGGGGATGCCTATTTGCTGGTGAATGACCGCAGCATTAATACGGTTGCGAAAGCCGCAGGTAAAAAAATTGCAGTGCTGGACTATGATGAGGCGCAAAAAATTATGGTGCAGCAGGTCGGCGCGCAAGCGGTCAGCGCGGACGTGACGAACTTTGGCGCTAAATTCAATAATGGCCAGGTTGATATTATCGGCGCGCCTGCGGCTGTGTTCAAACCCTTGGAATTGCACAAAGGCCTGGGCGCTAAAGGCGCTATCGTTAATTATCCAATCCTGCAGGTGACAGGCAATATTATTATCCATCCTGATAAATTTCCTGAAGGCTATGGCCAAAAATCACGCGACTGGGTGAAAGGCCAGCTGCCGCGCGCCTTTTCTATTTTAGGCAAAATGAAATCAGATATTCCAAGCAAATACTGGATGGATGTACCGGTGGCGGACCGTCCCGGTTATCAAAAAATGATGCGTGAAGCGCGGATTGATTTAACGAAGCGCGGCGTGTATGAAAAACGCATGATGAAGCTGCTGTGGCAATTCCGCTGCAAGCAGGACCCGAAAAACTTCGAATGCGCCTTACAGGATGAGAATTATAAACAATCCTGATAGAATTGCTCTGAATTGACTTTTAATCTGCAAGACTGCCCATATATCGAGTATGCTATACTTGAAATATAGTCTTTTTTTAAAGATCTGAACCGAACAGAGGAATTGACCATGAATGCCCAAGCACTTGTGCTGACTGAAAATGCAGCCAATAAAGTACGTCAACTGCGTGACAGTGAAGGTAATCAGGAGTTGATGCTGCGTGTTTATGTAACAGGCGGCGGCTGTTCGGGGTTCTCTTATGGCTTCAACTTTGCAGAAAGCCAAAATGAAGATGATGCGGAATACAGCAATGGCGATGTGAAAATGCTGGTGGATTCACTGAGCTATCAATATTTAGTAGGTTCAACAGTCGATTATATCGAAGGCTTGGAAGGTTCCCGTTTTGTAGTTCAAAACCCGAATGCTTCAACCACATGCGGCTGCGGTTCATCTTTCTCTATTTAAGACTGAACAACGGTTCATAAAAAAAGCCCTCTTCCGAGGGCTTTTTTTATGCTGATGGCATCTTAAAATGGCATCGCCTGAAAAGAATTAGGCTTCCGGATCCAGCTTAATCGCTTCCAGCAGGTCAAAAATAATGGTGGTGACATCCTGGCTTAAATCACGGTTATTGAAAATTTCATAAGCGGTAATGGTCACATCTGTATCGCTGGGCAGCAGTTTTTGTTCTTCTTCGATTAAATCATTAATCGGCAGCAGGGTTTGCTTCACTTCCAAACGCAGCACATCTTTAAATTCTAGATTTTCATCTTCCAGCTCAATCAGCTGCTCATTAAAGAACGGGAGCAAAATTGAATGGAGATAGGGTTGAATCTCAATAATATCAAAGATTTCGATATCACGGGTTTGCTCAATCGTGCTGATGTGGTCATTCACTTCAATTAAGATATGGTAGTAACTCACATTGCTCTCCACTCAAATGTATTTAGATTTGGTTTGACTGTTTACAATAGCATGAATTCAGTTTTTTGTAGTTTAAATCCGTGATAAAGACATAGAAAAATTAAGGATTTTGACATCTGTAGAGCATTACCGGCGCGCGTACAGCAAGCTTTGGTCGGCAGGCTTCAGCTTAAAATGCTGCAGATCCTGTTCACCTAGAACAGGGTACATTAAGGCTTCTGGATCGGCATGATGGCCTAAGCCCAGCGCATGGCCTAATTCATGCGCCAGGGTAAGGCGCAAATCATCTTCGGTATCAAACTGATAAATTTGGATTTGGTCGCCCATAAAGACACCTTTATGAAATTCACGCGGCGGAAACCGGTTTTTGGCCTGCATGACATTCCAGTTGTAGCGCTCAATGCTGCTGTTGTGCTGGCCCACTTGCTGATTATATTGCACATTCATTTGATTATAGTAGGCAATATTGCGCTGCAGCTGCTGAGCTTTTTCTTTCAGGGCTTGATATTGCGCTTCAATACGCTGGCGGTTTTCTCCCTGCTCATTTTCAATTCGGCTCCAGCTCATACGCTGCTGATTCAGATAATCAGCTTCAGCCCGCAGCTGGATCTGCTCTTGACGCAGGCTTTGCTGCATTTGCTCTAAACTGCTTTTAGAGACATCTAAATTGCCGGATATGCGCTGATTGCTGCTGTGTTCCTGATCCAGTTCCTGCTGGGTCTTTTTAAAGGCATTGTAGTTTTCCTGCCGTGCATCATAAATCAGCTTAATTTTCAGTTTGGCCTTGTCATCATATACAAACAGCTGTTTTTGTGTCCCGTCATGCCAAATTTGAATGGCTTCTTTGCTGAGCTGAATTGCTTGTTCTTTACTCATGCCAAAACGCGGGTCAACTTCTGCAATCTGATAGCGCAGGCGGGTATCCAGCGGATGCATGATGCGGTCAGACCATGCGTTATAGCGCAGCTGAAAATTATTTCTCGTTTGAAAGTGAAAAAAAAGTAGAGTCAGTATGATGAAAGCAATAATAACAATGCGCATAAGTCATTATAAATTTTAGTATTTCATGTAATTTAACTGAAAATAAGCGGTTTTAAAATCATTATGGGCATAAAAAAACCGCGCTTTCGCGCGGCTTTTTTTAACTCTTTCGAGTCAGATCAAAGAGACAAATTATTTTTTGTCATCTTTCACTTCAGTGAACTCAGCATCTACAACGCCGTCGTCCGCTTTTTGCTGTTGACCTTCACCGCCTTGGAATGCGTTTGGATCAAAGCCTTCAGCGCCGCCTTGACCTTGCGCCGCTTCATAAGCGCGCTGCGTGATCGGCATAATGATATTTTGAAGCGCTTCAGTTTTCGCTTTAATCGCATCTACATCATTTTCTTTTGCAGTTGCTTCCAACTCAGAAACTGCTGTGTCGATCGCTGTTTTTTCGTCAGCAGTTACTTGCTCGCCAAGATCTTTCACTGCTTTTTGAGCAGAAGATACAAGGGCATCAGCTTCGTTACGCGCTTTTGCAAGCTCTTCAAATTTACGGTCTTCTTCAGCATTCGCTTCAGCATCTTTGATCATCGCTTCAATTTCAGCATCGCTCAAACCAGAGTTTGCTTTAATTTGAATTGATTGTTCTTTACCAGTGCTCTTGTCTTTAGCCGATACTTTCAAGATACCATCAGCGTTGATGTCGAATGATACTTCAATTTGCGGCACACCGCGTGGAGCAGGCGGGATATCGCCCAATTGGAAGTTACCCAACAATTTGTTTTGCTGCGCCATTTTACGTTCGCCTTGGAACACAGAAATGTCTACAGCAGGCTGGTTGTCAGCAGCAGTTGAGAACACTTGAGATTTCTTCGCAGGAATCGTGGTGTTTTTCTCGATGATCGCTGTTAACACGCCGCCCATAGTTTCAATACCAAGAGTAAGCGGAGTTACGTCAAGAAGAAGTACGTCAGTTTTGTCGCCTGAAAGTACCGCGCCTTGAATTGCTGCACCAATTGCAACTGCTTCGTCAGGGTTCACGTCTTTACGTGGCTCTTTACCGAAGAATTCTTGAACTTGCTGCTGAACCATTGGCATACGTGATTGACCGCCAACCAAAATTACGTCAGAGATGTCAGAAGTCGAAAGACCCGCATCTTTAAGCGCAATACGGCAAGGTTCAATTGTACGAGCAACTAAGTCAGCAACTAGACCTTCTAATTTTGCACGTGTTACGTTGATCACTAAGTGTTTAGGACCAGTCGCATCAGCAGTGATGTACGGAAGGTTGATTTCAGTTGCGTTAGAAGAAGAAAGCTCGATTTTGGCTTTTTCAGCAGCTTCTTTTAAACGTTGAAGTGCAAGCGGATCTTGTTTCAAGTTTACGCTTTGTTCTTTCTTGAATTCTTCAACCAAGAATTCGATCAACGCGTTATCAAAGTCTTCACCGCCAAGGAAAGTATCACCGTTTGTAGATAACACTTCGATTTGCTGGTCGCCATCAAGGTCAGCGATTTCGATGATTGATACGTCAAAAGTACCGCCACCAAGGTCATAAACCGCGATTTTACGGTCGCCTTCTTTTTTGTCCATACCGAACGCAAGCGCAGCAGCAGTTGGTTCGTTAATGATACGTTTAACTTCTAAACCTGCGATTTTACCTGCATCTTTAGTTGCTTGACGCTGAGCATCGTTGAAGTAAGCAGGAACAGTAATCACTGCCTCAGTTACTGTTTCGCCTAGGTAATCTTCAGCTGTTTTTTTCATCTTTTTCAAGATTTCAGCAGAAATCTGCTGCGGCGCAAGCTGTTTGTCGTTGACTTCAACCCATGCATCGCCGTTGCCAGCTTGAATGATTTTGTAAGGAACCAGGCCAATATCTTTTTGCACCGCTTGGTCTTGGTACTTACGGCCGATCAAACGCTTGATTGCGAATAATGTGTTTTTCGGGTTAGTCACTGCTTGACGCTTAGCAGACTGGCCTACCAGAATTTCACCATCCTTATATGCAATAATAGATGGGGTTGTGCGAGCGCCTTCAGCATTCTCGATGACTTTAACTTTGTCGCCTTCAAGTACGGCTACGCAAGAGTTTGTTGTACCTAAGTCAATACCAATGATTTTAGCCATTAGATGATTTCCTCCAAAATTTTTTTTGCAATGTTTTTGCTTGTTATCCGATATGAGAGCCGTTCAAAATTTTTCAAGTTCTTTTGATAAAAATTTTTCACAAACTCTCGAATTTAAAGGCTCATCCGCCAACCATAACCATGGCAGGGCGAAGCAGCCGGCTATTTAAGGTATAGCCTTTTTGCAATACGGTGCCAATTTGGCCGGCTTTCGCATTTGGATCAATCCCGACTGCCTGATGCAGGTCAGCATTGAAGCCATTCGCGGTATCGGCTTCCGCCACGCCGAATTTTTCCAGTGTGGTCAGTAATGATTTCAGGGTCAGCTTGACGCCTTCAACAACAGCCGATTCTTCTTCACCGGCTGCGGCAATCGCGCGTTCCAGGTTGTCGACTGAATCCAGCAATTCTTTAGCAAATTTTTCAAGTACCGTTTCTTTATGTTTTTCTGCTTCACGCTGAATACGCTCAACACTTTTTTGCGCTTCATAAACTGCGTTAGCAGTACGCGCTTTTTCAAGTTTTAAGCTTTCTTCCAAGTTGGTGATTGTTGCCTGTAAATCTTCAACTGAAACTTCAGCCTGAGTTTTCGCTTCAGGTTCTGCAGCCTGCTCTAGATCTTGAACGTCTTGGTTGTGCTCAGTCGCCATTGATTTACTCCGTTTAAATGGGTTCTTAAACATGTACAGTCCTGTTGGTGCCAGTTCTAACTGCGTTAATTCTGAACTGTCATGATTTGCTAAATTTCATGATTAGTAAAGAAGTCGGGGCTGGCTGTAAAAATTCAAGCGAACAGACTCATTAATTAATACTTTTTATGATAAAAGCCGGTTAAATTATGGGAAAGACAGTGAATCTTCACTTATTTTTATAAAAAATAAATGATTGTTTTAGTGGATAATAGGTTTCTAATTGTTAAAAGAGGCTTTGCTGATAATTTTCAGCTGTTTCCCTTCCAGAGAGTCAAAAGCATAATATCGTCCATGGG
>RRZT011590693.1_pt1 | contig 13418 bp, 10 predicted proteins | sample 2165551 | NCBI WGS metagenome assembly RRZT01 (sample SAMN10456910, study PRJNA506462) | wastewater metagenome | biome: wastewater; feature: sludge; material: wastewater sludge; isolation source: wastewater sludge with Escherichia coli K12::gfp cells carrying plasmid... | place: USA: Moscow, Idaho... | reverse complement strand
GCGGACCGGGCCGGGGATCTCTCTCAGTTGCAGGCCCTGTCCCTCCCAGACCACAGGGATACCGGTCAGGTCTGCAACGCGTCCGGGCTGCGGTTGATCCGTCTGGACCACGACCCACCGGATGCCGGTGTCTGCGAGAACCGGCGCCGACGGGCGGGCGGAGTCGATGGCTTCGCCCACGACCCTCGCGCGCGGATCGTCTCCCCCGCCCTCGACGATCCGACCCTCAACAGTCACCGGAAGGCGGTCGTTCCACACCACGGTGCGGGTCAACTGTCGCGGGAGCGGGTCGAGCACCACCTGTGACCTGTTCCAGTCGTAGCGACGGAACGCGGCCCACGGAAGGGACACCACGTCGCCGTCGCGTTCGCGTCCAGCAACGGTCGCACGCAGGTCCTGCCACGCACTGGGGTACGCGACCGGCTGCAGTCTCCCGAACGCACCCCACGCAAGATCGGGCAGCGCTGCCAGGGGAAGCAGCGCCAACGCGACCGCCAGGAACGTTCGCAGGGACTCCTCTGCCCGCCGGCTCAGCCAGGCCAGTCCGGCGGGAGCCGTGACCGCCACCAGCAAGACCCAGAAGATGGTCCATTTCTGTCCGTCCCGCAGCAGCCCACCCCCGGGCGGCCCGCTCACCAGCGCCTGTGCCCACCCTTGCTGCCCCGCCACGCCCGAGATCCACGCCCACCCAAGGCCCACAAGGCCCAGCACCGTCAGCCACACTGTTTCCGGACGGTATCGCTGATACCTGGCGGCCCAGCCCATCGCTGCCAGCACGATGACCACCAGCGCCAGGAAGAACGCGAACCAGGTGGTGCGCGACCCGAGAGTGGCCTGCGCATTCCACACGCCGCCTCCGGCCAGAACGCTGCCGAGGACTCCCCCGGCGCCGTCCGCCCGGGCGCCGAACACCTCGAGACCCAAAGGATCCGACACCTCGGACACCGGACTGCGCAGTGCGGCGAACCACCAGGGGGCGTTGAACAGCAGGACCGCGGCGACCCCCGCGATCCGCGATCGGACGCGGGCCGCGGAGCCGGGACCGACTGCGATCGGAATGGCCGCTGATGCAAGGACAAGGCCACCCGTGGGGACGAGGGCCCCGGCCCCACACAGGAAGGCGGTCCCCCACACCGAGCCCGTCCGGCGAGCCTGCCGCGCAGCGAGGATCGCCCACGGGAGCAGTGCGTAGGCCCACAGCAGACCCCAATGCCCGAGCAGGAGTCGGCCGGCGAGGTACGCCGACCAGAGGTAGAGGGAGGCGGCGGCCATCTGCTGAAGGCGTGGCCCACCGGCCAGTCGGCCCGCCCCGGTGCCTGCGAGCACCGCAGTGGCCACAAGGACGACCTTCTGCAGGATCTGTCCGGGCAATGGACCGGACACCAGCGCCACCAGGGCGTCCTGCGGGACGGACCGTGGAAGCCCACCACCGATGCCGAGATTCCACGGCAGAAGTGTCTGCTGGGGGACGAACACCATGTCGAGGTGCAACACATACCCCGGGGCCAGCAACGGGGCGAGGATCAGCGCGGACAGCAGACACGACCAGCCCAGCAGCGCATGACGCTTCCAGGCAGAGGGCACTCGCCTAGGGTGGCATCCGGGAGGCCCGATGAGTACCGATGACACGGCCCGCGACACCCAGAAGCTGGTGGGTGGCGGCTTGCTCGTGGCTGTCGCGCTCGGGGTCGGTCAGCTTCTGGCCTACGCACAGACCCTGGTCGCGGCACGGACCTTGGACCCGGCACAGTTCGGCGCCTTCCAGGCACTCCTTGCCCTGCTCCTGATCGGCAACACGATCGCGCTTGCCACCCAGGCCGTCACGGCTCGCCACATCGTGGCCTCCGACCCCGTGCACCGGGCGGATGAGACGGCGGCCGCGTGGCGCACCACGATCCAGGCGGCGGCGCTCACAGCCGCGTTCTGGCTGGTGATCTCTCCACTGATCGGCTGGGCCCTGCGGCTGGACTCCCCCGCGACCTATCTCCTCCTGGCGCTGACCTTCTTCCCGTTGACCGTGATGGGTGGTGCGCTCGGGATCGCGCAGGGTCACGAGACCCATGCTCGACTCGCGTCCGTCTACCTGGCCGTGGGTGTTCCGAAGGCGCTCGTCACGATCGCGGCGTTGGTGGCGGTGGCCACTCTGACAGCGGGCATCTTCGGCCTGGCAGCAGGTTGCGCGGTGGGCGCGGTGCTGTGTTGGCTGCTCGTGCGCGGCCAGTTCCGGGGTGGGGTGGCCCGGCACTCGACCATGCTGCGCGAGATCCCCGCTGCCGGCTACGCCCTTCTCGCGCTGTTCGCCCTCACCAATCTCGACATCGTCCTGGGCCGGGTGTTCCTCACTCCCGAACAGGCGGGCCAGTACGGCGTCGGCATCATCGTGGCCAAGGTGGTCACGTGGCTGCCGCAGTTCGTGGCCGTCATGGCCTATGCACGGATGGTCGACGCCCGCCGGGGCCGGACCACGCTTGTCGGTCTCGGGATCGTCGCGGTCATCGGGGTGGCGTGCACGATCGCGATCTGGCTGGCGCCTGAGTTGGTTCTGTCAGTGATCGCCGGACCCGAGTATGCGTCGATGGCGTCGCTGTTGCCGTTGTTCGCGCTCATCGGTGCGTGTGGCGCGCTGCTGCAGTTCGTGGTGTTCGGTCTCGTGGCGATCCGGGACCGGCGCCTGATCCCCATCATCTGGGTCGGCTGCGGGGTTCTCATCGGCGCGGTCGCCCTGTGGCACGAGACGGTCGGGCAAGTCGCCGTCGTGATGCTGACCGTGGTCGCAACGGTGACCGCGATCGGCGTGATCTGGCTGATCAAAGAGCGGGACGTCCCGGTCGCGGAAGAGGTCTCAGTGGGCGGCTGAGTCCCAGTCGGGTCCCGCACCCACGGACACCTCGAGCGGTACCCGCAACTCCTTGACGCCGGTCATGGCCTCGATCACCACGGCCGTGGCCTCGGCCTGCTCCCCCGGACCCACCTCGAGCACCAACTCGTCGTGGACCTGCAGCAGCATCCGCGTCCGCAGCCCGGCATCGTGCAGGCTTCGGTTCACCTCGAGCATCGCGACCTTGACCAGATCTGCCGCACTGCCCTGTACGGGGGCATTGAGTGCCATCCGCTCGGCCATCTCGCGACGTTGCCGGTTGTCGCTGTTCAGGTCCGGCAGATAGCGTCGCCGGCCCCACAACGTCTGGGTGTATCCGTCGACGCGGGCGCGCTCGACGACCTCGTGCAGGTAGTCACGGATCCCGCCGAACCGGGTGAAGTACTCCTCCATCATCCCGGCGGCCTCGTCGGTGCCGATGCCGAGTTGCTGGGACAGGCCGTACGCCGATAGCCCGTACGCCAACCCGTAGGACATCGCCTTGATACGGCGACGTTGTTCGGCGTCCACCTCGTCGACCGGGACCCCGAAGACCTTCGAGGCCACCGTGTTGTGCAGATCCTCGCCGGACCGGAAGGCCTCGATCAGCCCGTCGTCCTGGCTCAAGTGCGCCATGAGTCGCATCTCGATCTGGCTGTAGTCGGCCGTCAGCAGGCTCTCGTAGCCCTCGCCGACGACGAACGCCGCCCGGATCTGCCGGCCCTCCGCAGTCCGCACCGGGATGTTCTGGAGGTTGGGGTCCGTACTGGACAGCCTGCCCGTGGCAGCGACGATCTGGCTGTAGGTCGTGTGGATGCGGCCGGCGCCGTCGGCCAAGGGGATCAACCCAGCCACCGTCTGGCGCAGTTTGCTCTTGTCCCGCCAGATCAGCAGGCACTCCAGCAGCGGATCCTGGGTCTTGGCGTAAAGCGTGCTGAGGGCCTCGGCGTCAGTGGTGTATCCGGTCTTGATCCGCTTGGTCTTGGGCAGCCCCCGCTCGGCGAACAGGATCTCCTGCAGTTGCTTGGGCGAGCCGAGATTGAACTCGCGGCCGGCCAGCGTGTGCGCCTCGGCCGTGACCTCTGCGATCTGTGCGTCGAAGGCGTCCTGCAGTCCGTGCAGCCGCTGCAGATCCACAGCGATGCCGGCTCGTTCCATGGTCACCAGCACGTGTTCCAGGGGAAGTTCCATCTCATCGAGCAGAGCACGACCCACCGGACCGAGTTGAGTGGTCAACTCCGTGTGCAGGGCCAGGACCGCGGCAGCGCTGTCCGCGAGTTCCTGGCCGGCGGTGTCCTCGAGGCCGTCCATGGTCAGCTGATCCGATGCGCTGGGCTCCACAAGATCTCTGTGGAGGAACCGGGCACTGAGGTCGGCAAGAGGAAAGGAACGCTGACCGGGCAGCAGCAGATAGGCCTCCAGCGCGGTGTCGCCGACGAGCCCGGCGATGTCGACACCCATGGCGCGCGCGGCCAGCAGGGGGCCCTTCGCGTCGTGGAGCACTTTCCCGATGGCGGCGTCACCGAGCCAGCCGGCCAGATCCTCCGACATCGTCTCGAACACCGCAGCCGTACCGTCACCGTCGGCGATGGCGATCCGGTCAATGCGCCCGGTGCCGGCGCCCCACGTACCGATCACGTGCACACCGAACGGCCCGGGTCCGGCGTGCTGTCCCAGCCACTGTGCGGCGTCGTCGGCCAGTGTGGTGGTCGCCGCGGGAGCACGCTGCTGCTCCACGTCGTCACCGAGGGAGTCGAACAGGCGCTCGCGGAGCACCCTGAACTGCAGGCTGTCGAACACCTCGTGGACCTGTTCCCTGGAGAACGGGGAGCGCTCAAGGTCAGGGACGCCGACGTCGATCGGCACATCGTCCACGAGGGCGGTCAACTGACGGTTGGTGATCACCTGGCCGAGGTGGTCGCGCAGGGCGGCCCCCCCTTTGCCCGGCACCTCATCGACATGAGCCACCAGTTCGTCGAGCGACCCGAACTGGTTGATCCATTTCGTCGCGGTCTTCTCTCCCACTCCCGGGATGCTGGGGAGGTTGTCCGACGGGTCGCCCCGCAGCGCGGCGAAGTCCGGATACTGGGCCGGCGTCAGCCCGTACCTGTCCTGCACGGCCGCCGGGTCCATCCGCGCCATCTCAGAGACGCCCCGCTTCGGGTACAGGACGGTGCAGTGGTCGTCGACGAGCTGGAATGCGTCCCGGTCACCGGTGACGATGAGGACGTCGAGGTCCTGGGCGCGTGCCTGCTTGGTCAGCGTCGCGATGATGTCATCGGCCTCGTACCCGTCAACGGACAACTCCACGATGTCCATGGCGGCCAGCACGGTCTTGATGAGGTCCACCTGGCCCGCGAACTCCGAGGGCGACTTGGACCGATTGGCTTTGTACTCCGGGAAGGCTTCGCTGCGGAACGTCTGACGCGAGACGTCGAAGGCGACCGCCACATGTGTGGGACGTTCGTCGCGCAAGGCGTTGATGAGCATCGACGTGAATCCGAAGACCGCATTGGTCGGCTGACCCGTCGTGGTGCTGAAGTTCTCCACGGGCAGGGCGTAGAAGGCCCTGTACGCCAAGGAGTGTCCGTCGAGAAGCAGCAGGCGTGGCCGGGAATCGTTCATCGCGTCGAGTCTAGGCGGTGCCCCGGACACCAGTGGACCAACCGACCCGCCTACCGTGAGGTCGTGAGCACTGACACGTGGCCCGAGGAGTTCAAGGCGATGGGCATGGGCGCCCTGGCCGAATCGATGGGCATCGAGATGACGATCGAAGACGGTGCGGTGGTCGGGCGCATGCCCGTGGCCGGCAACACCCAGCCCTACGGGATCCTGCATGGCGGGGCAACAGCCGTGCTGGTCGAGTCGATCGGTTCAGTCGCTGCCGCCTTGACCGCACCCGGCAGACTGTCCCTGGGCATCGAAGTGGGTGTGACCCACCATCGTGCTGTGCGGGAAGGCTATGTCACAGCGCGCACCGAGCCCGTGCACGTCGGGGGGACGATCGTGTCCTACAACGTGCCGGTCCACGACGACGAGGGGCGCCGGATCGCCACGGGCCGGCTCACCTGCCTGCTGCGCGACCCATCCCGGTAACCGCCGCGAGGCGGCCCCGGCCATTCGTCAGATCCACAGGACCCCGCAAACCGAGGCGCCGCCGGATCCCCGAGGTCGTGCCCACGCGCCGGTTCAAATAGGGACCGAAACCCCAGCCCGCGTACCAGCGGGCGACGTCGCGAGAGGCCGGCGGCACGTCGACCACCACCTGATCCGATCCCAGCGAACCGGCCCACCGGGTGACTTCTGCCAGCAACGCGGTGCCGACGCGGCGGTTGCGGTGCTCCTCGTCGACGTGCAGGACATGGATGTGCACCCCGGGGGCGTCCATCATGGGCCCGCCGTCGGTCAGCGAGACAGTGGCGATACCCACTGGTTCGTCGGCGATCCACGCCCCAAGGAATCGGTAGCCGCCGCCGGCGGCGAGGTCGACCCGGCGTCGCATCCGGTCGATCGACAGCGCCAGTGGGACCGCCGTCCGCCGCCGCCCCGACACCCGCCAGGCCTGATCCCACAACGGGGCCACCTGCTCGAGTTGGTCCATGGTCACGTCCCGGACCGCGATGTCCATTTCCCCTCCACTGTCAACCTTCAGGTTAACCGGCGGGTAACGGCTCATATTCGGGTGGTGATCGACAGCCTGCGACGCACCCCCTAGCATTGAGCAATCCTCGCGGGGTGTTCTGCCAGACTGACCCACGAGACAGGCCGTCATCTACAAGAAGAAGAGGTGCGCGCGTGCGACGACTGCTGCTGGGGATCAGCGCGGTCGCCCTCGCCCTGTGGGCGTTGCTGATGGGTGGGTCGGCAGCCATGGCCGCTGACCAGACGATCGGCGGGGTGATCAAGAACGGCCAGGAAGGCGTTCCCGGAGTCACGGTCAATGTCTCGGACGAGGCGGGTTTCGTAGAGAATGCGATCTCTGACGAGACCGGCCGCTGGGCAGTCGAGGTGCCGGAGGCGGGGACCTACACCGTCCTCATCGAGACGGACACACTGCCCGCGGGTGTGACACTTCGAGATCCGGACCGCACGAGCGTGCAGGTGACCGTCCAGGCGGGTCAGAGCAAGTCCGTGCTCTTCCCCACCGGTGATGCGCCCGTCTCCACGACGAGCAAGCTCGATCAGGCCCTTCAACTCACCGTGGACGGGTTCATCTTCGGCTTGACGATCGCGCTGGCCGCTGTCGGTCTGAGCCTCATCTTCGGCACCACCGGCCTCACGAACTTCTCGCACGGCGAGTTGGTCACGTTCGGCTCTTTGATGGCCTACTTCTTCAGCACGATCATGGGCTTACCTTTCATCGTGGCCGCGGCAGCCGCTGTCTTCGCGGGCGGGCTGTTCGGCTTCTTCCAGGACCGGTTCTTCTGGCGGTGGCTGCGCAAACGGGGCACGGGGCTGATCGCCATGCTGGTGATATCGATCGGCCTCGGGATCTTCCTGCGCTACTTCTACCTGTTCATCTTCGGGGGGAACACCCGCCAATACGCTGAGTATTCAGGACAGGCGGGCATCGTGCTCGGCCCGATCGTGGTGACCCCCAAGGCTCTTGTGGGCGCTGGCATCGCCATCCTGTTCCTGGTTCTCACGGTCGCCTGGCTCAAGATGACCCGTATGGGTAAGGCGTCCCGGGCCATCGCGGACAACCCCGCGCTCGCCTCGGCGTCCGGTATCGATGTGAACCGGGTGATTTCGATCATCTGGGCGGCCGGCGCCGGGCTCGCCGCCCTCGCGGGAGTCATCTACAGCCTCTCCAACGGCGTCAGTTGGATCTCCGGGTTCGGGCTGCTGCTGCTGATCTTCGCCGGCGTCACACTCGGTGGGCTCGGCACCGCGATCGGCGCGATCGTCGGTTCCATCATTGTGGGCACCATGATCCAACTCTCGACGTTGTTCATCCCGTCGGAGTTGAAGAACGTGGGGGCGCTGGCCGTGTTGATCGTGATCCTCATGATCAGACCGCAGGGCATCCTCGGACGCAGCGAGAGGGTGGGGTAGGCCATGGACTGGTCGAACGTCTTCAGCCAGGCCCTGACACAGGGCATCGGGATCCAGGCCGTCATCTTCTGTCTCGCGGCAATCGGACTGAACGTGCAGTTCGGGTACACCGGCCTGCTCAACTTCGGACAATCGGGCTTCCTCGCGGTGGCGGCCTACGGTCTGGGGGTATCCATCGCGTACGCCGGATGGAGCCTGTGGGTCGGCATCCTGGTCGGCATCGCCGCGGCGGTGCTGCTCGCACTGTTGCTGGGTATCCCCACCCTGCGGTTGCGGGCGGACTACCTGGCCATCGTCACGATCGCCGCCGCCGAGATCCTGCGCCTGACCTTCCGGTCGGTCACCTTCGATCCCGTCTTCGGCGGCTCGGACGGCATCAACCGCTTCGCGGACGACTTCTACACCTACAACCCGTACTCGGGGCCCGTGAAGATCGGCCCGGCTGAGTTCAGCCAGAACGACATGTGGATCGTGACCATCGGCTGGATCCTCGTCGTGATCCTGTCCATCCTGGTGTTCCTGCTGATGCGGTCCCCCTGGGGACGCGTCATCAAGGCCATCCGGGAGGACGAAGACGCGGTCCGTTCGCTGGGCAAGAGCGTCTACTCATACAAGTTGCAGTCGCTGATCATCGGTGGCGTGATGGGCTGCTTCGGCGGGTTCATCGCGGCGATCGCGCTGCAGTCCATCCAGCCCGACTACTACAGCACCGACCTCACCTTCTTCGCCTACGCGGTGCTCATCCTGGGTGGCGCGGCACGCGTGCTTGGCCCCATCGTGGGATCCGTGGTCTTCTGGTTCATGCTGGTGTTCATCGACGGTGCTCTGGCCAACGCGGTCTCGAGCGGTGCCATCGACTTCATCCGCAGCGACCAGGTGGGGCAGATCCGGTACTGGATCCTGGGCATCGCCCTGATGCTCCTGATGATCTACCGCCCGCAGGGGATCCTGGGCGACAAGAAGGAGTTGAGCCTCGATGCCCGATGACTTGACCCACCTCGTGGAGGCTCTCAAGGACGTGCCTCATGAGGCAGGCGCGCCCAAGCCCGACCCCATCCTCATCGCCGACGGCGTGATGCGTCATTTCGGCGGCCTCGTCGCCGTCGACGTGGACCACGTCGAGATCCAGCGGGGAACCATCACAGCCCTGATCGGTCCCAACGGTGCCGGCAAGACGACCTTCTTCAACCTGCTGACCGGTTTCGACCGCCCCAACGAGGGCAAATGGACCTTCGAGGGCCGCCAACTCGCCGGCGTCCGGCCACACAAGGTCGCGAAGTACGGGATGGTGCGCACGTTCCAGCTCACCAAGGCCTTGAGCCGCCTGACGGTGATGGAGAACATGCGCCTCGGCGCCCAGCACCAGCGTGGCGAGAAGCTCTATGCGTCCTTCCTGCCGTTCCTGTGGAGTGGCCAGGAGAAGGAGATCTCAGAGCGGGCACTGCGGCTTCTGGAGAGTTTCAACCTCGCGCAGAAGCAGGACGATCTCGCGGGCTCCCTGTCCGGTGGGCAGCGCAAACTGCTTGAGATGGCGCGGGCCCTGATGGTCCAGCCGGACATGATCATGCTCGATGAGCCGATGGCAGGCGTGAACCCGGCCCTGACCCAGAGTCTGCTCGACCACATTCGCGAGGTGCGTGCCAGCGGCACCACGGTGCTGTTCGTGGAGCACGACATGGACATGGTCCGGGACATCAGTGACTGGGTCATCGTGATGAGCCAGGGCAAGGTGATCGCCGAAGGTCCGCCACACGACGTCATGCAGAACGAGGCGGTCATCGACGCCTACCTCGGGACCCACCACGACAAGCCGCTGACCGACTCCGGTGAAGCACTCACCGCCCACCCTGAGGAGGTCTGATGGCCGGGACCACGATCGAAGGCCGCGACGAGCACCTGCAGGGCGCTGAGGGGGCGTTGGTCCGCATCGACGACGTGATCGCGGGCTACTTCCCGGGCGTCAACATCCTCAACGGGTGCGACCTGTACGCCCAGTCCGGCGAGTTGGTCGGCATCATCGGCCCGAACGGCGCCGGTAAGTCCACGTTGCTCAAGTCCCTGTTCGGCCTGGTGAAGGTGCGAAGCGGACAGGTCACATTCGATGAGCAGGACATCACGAACAAGCGCGCCGACAAGCTGGTGTCGATGGGCATCGGCTTCGTCCCCCAGAACAACAACGTCTTCCCGTCGTTGACCATCGAAGAGAACCTGCAGATGGGCGCCTTCCAGGAGCCGAAGGCCTTCCACGCGCGCTTCGACGAGGTGGCGGGCCTCTTCCCCGCCCTCGCCCAACGACGCAAGCAGCGGGCGGGCTCGCTGTCCGGTGGCGAGCGGCAGATGGTCGCCATGGCGCGCGCACTCATGATGGAACCGAAGGTGCTCCTGCTCGACGAGCCCTCCGCCGGACTCTCACCGGCGTTGACCGATGAGGCGTTCGTGCGGGTCAAGGACATCAACAAGACCGGCGTGACGGTGATCATGGTCGAGCAGAACGCACGGCGCTGCCTGCAGATCTGTGACCGCGCATACGTGTTGGACCAAGGCCGCAATGCCTATACCGGCACCGGCCGGGCTCTGGCCAACGACCCGAAGGTCGTCGAACTGTACCTGGGGACGCTGGCCAAGGCCTGAGCTCTCCGCAGACTTCGCTCTTGTTGTGTTGCTGGGATGACACCCCGGCGTGTCGCCCAACAACACAGCAACTTCATCGCTGGCTCGCGTCGCATCTGGGCAGTGCCAACCCGGAGAAACAGTCGCACCGGCGGTGATCGCAGACCCCCCCCCCCCGACACGACGGTGCCCGCCCCCAACGATGGGGACGGGCACCGTGTGTTGATGCTCCTGGATCAGCCCTGCGAGGCGTCCGGAACGTCACCCTCCTGGGAACCAGTGCGGGTGTAGGTGTTGTCAGCGCCGTAGGTGTACAGACCCATGATCGCCTTGCTGGGGTCGCCCACGTCGTTGAGGTCGATCGGACCGGACTGACCGTCGTAGTCGATGTCCTTGCCGTCCTTCAGCAGGCCGAGGCACTGCTCATAGGTGGTGCACTTCTCGCCCTCGGCCGACACCTGCTTGATGTTGTCGCCGATCGCCAGACCGCTGTCGTTACCTGCTGCCTGAGCGGCCAGCGCGACGAGGATCGCGGCGTCGTACGCCTCGGGGGCGTAGGAGAAGTCCTCGAGCTTGGGGTTGATCTCGAGCAGCTTGTCCTGGAACTCCTTGCTGGCCTCGGCACCAGGCAGCGTGCCCTGGGTGCCCTCCATGATGCCCTTGGGCAGGTCGGTGTACAGCGTGTTGGACAGGTTTCCGTCCACCAGGTACAGCGGGACCTTGTTCGGGCCGATGCCCTGCTTGATCATCTCCTGGATGACCTTGCTGGACTCATCGAAGCCGATCAGCACGACGGCCTCGGGGTTGGAGGCCTTGGCCTCCGACACCTCGGCCTCGAAGGAGGTCGCCTTGGGGTCGTAGATCTGCTTGGACGCGATGGTGCCACCAGCAGCGGTGAACGCCTTCTCGACGTTGTCCGCGAGACCGGTGCCGTAGGCGTCATCGAGGGCGAGGATCGCCATCGTGGTGTTGCCGTCGCCGGCGACGAGGTCACCGAGGACCTGTCCCTGGAAGGTGTCCGGCGGAGCGGTGCGGGCGTACAGGCCCTTGTCCGGGTAGGTGGAGAACTCCGGCGAGGTGTTGGCAGGCGACACCTGCTGCACACCGGCGCTGGTGATCTTGTCGATGACGGTCAGCGACACCGCACTGGACGCGGCGCCGATGATGGCGTCCACACCCTGCGAGAGCTGGCGGTCGACGGTCTGGGAGGCGATGTTCGTCGACGTGTCGCCGGAGTCACCCACGATGGACTCGACCTGTGCGTCGTTGACACCACCGGCTGCGTTGATCTCCTCGACTGCGAGGTCAACACCGGCGAACTCGGGCGGTCCGAGGAAGGCGAGCGAACCCGTCTGCGGCAGCAAGGTGCCGATCTTCAGGGTGCCGTCGCCCTGGGCGGCGGAAGACTCTGCGGACGGGCTTGCGGAGGAATCGGACGAGCCGGAGTCGCTGCTGCAACCAGCAAGCGCCAGACTCGCCGCTCCCACGACCACAAGCGACCGCAGAATGATCGGTCGGGACATTTGTACCCCTTTTGTGCGTAGTTTTCCGGTACGACCGTCGCACCGAATGGAGATAACCTTACGGGCGATCATCGTGTGGGCAAACGACACCCCGCTACATGTTGCAAATCCGTGATTCCCGCCCCGCGGAGTTCACACGGACGAAACACATCAGTCCTGCGCCTCGAGCGTCCTTCGGGCGACCTCCACCAACGGCAGCCGCTCGTCCATGGCCGCCTTGCGCAGCCAGCCGTAGGCCTCGTCCTCAGTGATTCCGAGACGGGCCTGGACGACTCCCCTGGCGCGCTCGATCGTCTTGCGGTCGGCAAGACTCTGCTCCAGGTCGATGGCCCGCTGCTGCTGTTCGCGCAGTTGGCTGTAGCGCTCCCACGCAACGGTCAACGCCGCGCGCAGTTCCTCGGGTTTGAACGGCTTTACCAGGTAGCCCATCGCGCCGGCCGCGATGGCACGCTGGATCAGCTCAGGCTGGCTGAAAGCAGTGAGCATCACCACCGCTGTCGACTTGAGCGCAATGATCTGGGAGGCGGCGGCCAGACCGTCCATGTCCGGCATCTTGATATCGAGCAGGGCCACCTGCGGCGCGTTCTGCTCCGCGGCCTCCACCGCGGAGCGACCGTCCCCCACCGACGCCACGACGTCGAATCCGAGCTCATGCAGGGTCTCGACGAGATCCATCCGGATGAGTGCCTCATCCTCGGCCACGAGGACCCGCAATCCACCCCGCTGCATCGCTGTACTCCCGACTCGTCCCGTCGTCATCCACATTACGGGGCGTCGCTACCATGGACACCGCACGCCCTCGTAGACCAACTGGCAGAGTCACAGGCCTCAAAATCCTGGCAGTGTGGGTTCGAATCCCACCGAGGGCACCACACAGCCGTCACACCCCAGGAAGCCCCCGGCTGACCTCCTCGGCCTCCGCCAGGCCCGTACGCACCGACTCCAGGCTCATCGTCAGGTCCGCCAGGATCTGTCCGGCCGGGTCCCCGTCGTAGGCAGACGTGCCGACCGCCACGAGTTCGCCGGTGCGGGCGGCGAGGCCCTCGAGATCCGCCGCCGCCGTCTGTGCCCGGGTCAAGAGCTTCTCCCGCAGTCTGGCCAGGCGTGCCAGCGACTCCGCCTGCGCGGTGACAGAGTCCAGCGCCCGCTGACGTTCAACCCGCATCTGGGCGTCGGTCTCGGCGGCCACCAGGGACTCCAGTCGTAGGCGTTCTTGATGCACTTGCGCCGGATCGGCCGCTTGCAGCGCACTGTCCACCAATGTCACCCGGCCCGCCAATTCGCGCAGCGCGTCTACGACCGTGCCGGCCTCACTGTCCACCTGGGCAATCTCGGCGCGCAGTCCTGGATCCGCGGGGCGATCAGCCAGACCG
>RRZT011155524.1_pt1 | contig 13419 bp, 11 predicted proteins | sample 2165551 | NCBI WGS metagenome assembly RRZT01 (sample SAMN10456910, study PRJNA506462) | wastewater metagenome | biome: wastewater; feature: sludge; material: wastewater sludge; isolation source: wastewater sludge with Escherichia coli K12::gfp cells carrying plasmid... | place: USA: Moscow, Idaho... | reverse complement strand
AAAGGTAATAGCTATCAATAATAAAAAATCATTATCATTTTTTAATGTACAGACCAACATATAAAAAATTTAAAAAATTCTATTAAAAGGTTCTAATATCATATAAATATTATATGAAAATCCATTCTCAAATTTTAATGAATATGACATAGTTACAAGAAAATAGAAGATTTATCTTCTATTTTCTTTTTAAAATTGCTCCGCACTCAATATGATTTGTATATGCAAATTGGTCAAAAAGAGCAAATCTTACAATTTCGTGAGTTAAAATTAATTCTTCTAAATCTCTATGTAAAGTTTCAGGATTGCAAGAGATGTAGATAATATTCTCAAAATTTTTTGATAAATTTCTAGTTGTATCATCAAGTCCACTTCTTGGCGGATCCATAAAAATTGTATCAAAATTATATGATTTTAGATCTACATTTTTTAATCTATTAAATGCTCTAACTTCATTTAAAGCTTCTACAAACTCTTCAGCACTCATTCTTATAAATTCAATATTTTTTATATCATTCAGTTCACAATTTCTTAAAGCTGATTTTATAGAAGTTTTTGAGATTTCAGTAGCTAATACTTTATTGAATTTTTTTGATAGAGGAATTGTAAAGTTTCCACCACCACAATAAAGTTCACATAAATCTTTTTTTGAATCTTTTGTATTGTTTAAAACCCATTCAATCATCTGTTTATTTACATTTGTATTTGGTTGAGTGAAACCATTTTCTTCATAAGCAAATTTAAAACTTTGATTATTGATATTTAAATTTTCATTTATAAAATCACTGCTTAAAACAATTTTTTGTTTTCTGCTTCTACCAATAATTTTTATGTTAAATTTATTTTCAATTTGTTTCGCTAATTCTTCCCAATCTTTTTCTAATTTCTTATGATAAAGTAAAGTTACAAGCATATCAGAAGTTGAACTTCCTAAAAATTCAATACCAAATAGTCTAAAAGATAAAATCATATCACTTTGTAACTCTGCAAGAAGTTTTGGCATAAGTTCAGCAATTTGAGGACTTACTATTGAGCAAGAATCTATTTGTAAAATATCTTTTTTTGTATCACTCATTGCATAAGATAAAACATCTTTTTCATTGTTTTCATCTTTTTCCCACCAAATTCTAAATTCAGCACGATTTCTAAAATTTGCATCACTACTTTTTGTAATATCAAAATTGATATTTGTGAAATTAGAAAATCTATCTTTTTCTCTGTTTGTTTTAAAATCTAGCTGTTCTTCATAAGTTTTGTCATACAAAGTACATGAGGCACATAGCCCAAAATATTTACAAGTCATAAAATCTAATCCTTTATTAAAAGCTGTATTATAGGGAAATATTGGTAAAAGTAGATATAATTTGTGAATTTATAAAAAGAAGATATATGAAAAATAGTTGGCAAGAAGATTTAAAAATATTATTGAATTGTGATTTAAAAACGCTTTATCCATTAGCAAGAAGTATGAATAGAAAGTTAGAATTTTATGTGGGTCCTACAAACAGTGGGAAAACTTATAATGCTATGAAAAAATTAAAAGAGGCAAATAGTGGACTTTATTTGGCACCTTTGAGACTTTTAGCTTTAGAAGGCTATGAAGATTTAAAAGACTCAAATATTGAAGCTTCATTGGTTACTGGTGAAGAGCAACAGCTAAATGAAGATGCTGCACATATTTGTTCAACTATTGAGATGATTGATTTTGATTTAGAAGTTGACGTAGCAGTTATTGATGAAGTACAAATGCTTGAAGATGATGATAGAGGTTGGGCTTGGGTAAATGCTATTATTGGAGTTCCTGCAAAAAGAGTAATTATGACAGGAAGTGTAAATGCTCTTGATGCTGTAAAAAAGATTGCTCAATATTTAGATGAAGAGTTAGAAATTGTAAAGCATAAAAGAAAAAATGAGTTAAGAGTTTTAGATAAATGGACTTCTCTTGATAAACTTGAAGATGGAACAGCTTTAATTGCATTTTCAAGAGCTGAAGTTTTAAAGCTTAAACAAAAACTTCAAAAAAAATATACAGTTTCTGTTATTTATGGGAATTTGTCTCCTGAAGTAAGACGAGATGAAGCAAGAAGATTTAGAGAGAAAAAAAGTCAAATTTTAATAGCAACAGATGCTATATCTATGGGATTAAACCTTCCTATTAAGACAATTTTATTTACAAATGATACAAAATTTGATGGAGTGTCAAAAAGAAAAATAACTGTAAATGAGATAGTTCAAATTGCTGGTCGTGCTGGAAGATTTGGACTTTTTGAAGCGGGATATTTAGGAGCTACTAGAAGAGATATTTTAAATTATATAGAAGAAGAGTTTCAAAGTCCAATAAGAACTATAAAACCACCTTTTAAAGTAAAAATAAATAACTCTCAACTTGAATCACTTTCAATGCATTTAAAGACAAAGTCTTTAGGAAAAGTTTTAAACTTTTTTGCATTAAATATGAAATTTAATGGTCCTTTTGAAGCAGCAAATTTATCAAGTATGTTAGAAGCTTCAAGAATAGTAGATTCAAAAGATGGTTTAACTCTTGAAGAAAAATATCTTTTAGCTCAAGCACCAATAACTACAAAATCAAAAATTATTCTTCAGGCATATAACTCTTATATTGCAAGTGTTGTTAAAAAAAGACCAAATCATTATAAACCATCAATTACTTTACCACAAAAAGCAATTACACAAAAAGATTTACTCTTGGTTGAAGATGAGGTTAAAAAAATATCTCTTTATCTTTGGCTTTCATATAAGCTACCAAATCTTTTTCCTGATCATGATAAAGCATACATTTTGAGAAATTCTTTTAATAGCTTTATAGAAAAATCTTTAAAAGGAACACTTATAAGTGATGATAGCTTCGTAGAAAAAAGATTTGAAAGTAGATTTAGAAAAGAGAAAAATGATAGAACTAAAACAAAAGAGTACAATAAAGATGTAGAAAATAGAGATAAAAAAGCGAATGGTTTTAGAAAAAGAAACAGGAAAACTTTTTAATTCAAATTTAGATAAAATATTAGAATTTTACAAAATATAAAGGTTTTTGGTGTTTAATTTTTTTAAAGTTGATGAGAATCTTTTTTATAAAGAGTTGTTTTCTGATAAGTTTGATGTTACAAAATTAGACAAAATCATTAAAAAAGGTGTGGATATAAATAAACAGGATGAAAATGGTAATAGTTTACTATTTTTACTTGTATCTGCTAAAAAATATGATGCCATAAAACTACTTTTAAGTAATGGAGTTGATAAATATCTAGAAAATAAATTTAAAAAAACTCCATTAGATGAGGCTTGTGAGAAATCAGATGGAGCAATGGTTAGATTTTTACTAGAAAATGGCTATGACATAAATGCTAAAAATTCAATAGGAAGAACTATATTGCAAAGTACTGCAATCTTATCTAATGAAAAGATTTTCCAAGTTTTAATGACATATAAACCAGATTTTAATATTAAAGATACCGAAGGTAAAACAGTTCTTTTTCATGCTATCGAGGGTAAAAATTTAAACATTTTAAGAGATGTTGTAAATAATATTGAAGATATAAATTCTTTAGATAACAATTATCAAACAGCATTATTTTATGCTGTTTTAAAAGATAATCCAGAAATAGCAATAACTTTAATAAACCACGGAATAAATGTAAACTTTTTGGATAAAACAGGAGAAAATGCTTTATTCAATGCAATAATACAAGGTGAAATAAATATTCCTGTTATTGAAGCTTTAATCAAAAAAAATATAAATATGAATATTATTGATAATAAAAATAGAAATATTATTGATGAACTGTTATTTATTGTTGATTTACAAGCAAGGGATGAAAAAAATCTAGAGGGAAGATATAAGCTTATATCTTCAAAAAGAGATTATTTATCACTCGCTTTATTGTTTATTGAAAATGGTTTAGAGATTGATATTTTAGATATTAATGGAAAAACTACACTGCAAAAAGAGATAGAAAATAAGAATTTTGCAAATGCAGATTTTTTAATTAAATGTGGTGCGAATGTAAATGTTACTGATGAGAATAATAGAAATATCATTTATAATGAGATATTAAAAGGATATTCAAATTATAAAATGATAGATTTTTTAGTAGCTAGAGGCTCAAATATTGATATTAAAGATATTGATGAAAGAAGTGTAGTTGATGTAATTGTTGAATTAATAGCTGTTACAAAAAATTTTAAAAAATTAACTCCTCAACTTGCAACTATATTTAAAGAGGGGGAAAAGTATGATATTTTACTTAAAAAAGTTCTTACTTGTAAACCAAATATAAACATATCAAGACTTGATGGAACAAATGTTTTATTTGATTTAGTACTTTATAATGATTTTGAAACTTTAAAACTTATTATAAATTATGGAATCAATTTAAATGCTCAAGATAAAAGTGGTAGAACTCCTTTAGCTTTTATGGTTGAAGATGGATTAAATATTAGAGAGAAAAAAGAGAAAGAGAGTTTTTTTGAAAGACTTGTAAATTTTTTGAAGTATAGAGTTAACGTTGATATTCAAGATAATGAAGGAAGAACGGTAATTCATAAAGCAGTTATAGCAAATGATATTGCTGTAGTTGAAAAGCTTCTTACAAAAAAGGCCAATCTTAATTTAAAAGATATACATGGAAGAACAGCTCTTCATCATACACAGTGGAAAGGAAATTTCCAAATAGCTAGATGGTTAATAGCAGCAGGTGCAGATATTAATCAACCTGATAGTAGTGGATTTACAATCTTAAATTATGCGGCTATTTTTGGTCATGCAAAGTTGATTATGACTTTAGTTGCTGCTGGAGTTTTAATGTACAACAAAAATCCAAAAAATAGAAAAGTTGCACAATTTTTTAAAGATAGAGAGAAAAATCTCGATAAAATGATTTTAGAAAATTCTACTGATGGTTACGTGAAAAGTACTTTGGAATCTGTTGTAGAGAATCTAAAAAAAGAGGTTAATGAAGCTTTAGCTCAATAAATTATATAAGGAATAAAATGTTTAATAAATCAATAATAATACTTGCAGCTGGTCAAGGTACTAGAATGAAATCAGATACTCCAAAAGTATTACATAAAATTTCTGGAAAACCAATGCTTTATTACTCTATAAAAGAGGCTTTAAAATTAAGTGATGATATTACTGTAGTTTTATATCATCAATTTGAAAAAGTTAAAGCTGAAATAGAAAAATATTTTACAAATATAAATTTTGTAATTCAAGATCACAAAAATTATCCAGGAACTGGTGGTGCAGTTATGGGAATAACACCAAAATATGGAAAAGTTTTAGTTTTAAATGGTGATATGCCCCTTATTCAAGCAAGTGAATTAGAAAAATTTGATATAGATGCAACTATTGTTATGTCAGTTTTAGAATTAGAAAGTGCTGATGGATATGGAAGAGTAATTATTGAAAATGGAAATGTAAAAAAAATAGTTGAGCAAAAAGATGCAAGTATTGAAGAGCTTAAAATTAGAACTGCAAATGCAGGAATTTATCAGTTTTGTTCAAAATTTTTACTTGAAAATTTACCAAAATTAAATAACAATAATGCTCAAAAAGAGTATTACATAACAGATTTAGTTGAAATGGCTATAAATCAAGGAAAAGTTTTAAAACCTTTAATTGTAAATGAAGAGAATTTTAAAGGTGTAAATTCTAAAGTGGAATTGGCTGATGCTGAGGTAATTCATCAAAATAGAATTAAAAAAGAGTTCTTAAGAGCAGGTGTGATTATGAGATTACCTGATACTATTTACATAGAAGAGGGAGTTGTTATAGAAGGAGAATCTATTATTGAAAATGGTGTTTCAATTCTTGGAAACTCAAAAATTATAAATTCACATATAAAAACAAATTCAGTAGTTGAAGATTCAGTTATTATTGATAGTGATGTTGGGCCAATGGCAAGAATAAGACCAGCAAGTGAACTAAATAAAACACATATTGGAAATTTTGTAGAGACAAAAAAAGCTAAATTAAATGGTGTAAAGGCTGGACACTTATCATATTTGGGAGATTGTTCTATTAATGAGGGAACAAATATTGGTTGTGGAACAATAACTTGTAACTATGATGGAGTAAATAAACATCAAACTATTATAGGAAAAAATGTTTTTGTTGGAAGTGATACACAATTTGTTGCTCCTGTAACTGTTGAGGACGATGTACTTATAGGTGCTGGTTCTTGTGTAACTGGAAATGTAAAAAAAGGCGAATTGTATTTAACAAGAGCAAAAGTAAAAACTATTGATGGTTATTTTTACAAACATTTTGAAAGTAAGAAAAAATAATGCTTTTAAAAAATAAAAATATTCTTGTAGGAGTTACTGGTTCAATAGCTATTTATAAAGCTTTAGAATTAATAAGATTATATATAAAAGCAGGAGCAACTGTAAGAGTTGTTATGACAGATGCTGCAAAAAAATTTATAAATCCAATTACTTTTGAAGCAATTTCACAAAATAAAATTTTAGATGAAAGTAGTGAGAATTGGGATAAATCACAAGATTATAATCATATTGATATTGCAAAATGGAGTGATATATTTATAATTGCACCTGCTAGTGCAAATACTATAAATAAATTATCAAGTGGAATTGCTGATAATTTATTGCTTCAAACAGCTTTGGCTTATACAAAAACTATTGTTTTAAGCCCAGCAGCAAATACGAATATGATTGAAAATTCAATTACAAAAAAAAGTTTGGAAAATTTAACAAAATTGGGTTTTGAAATTTTAGGTACACAAACAAAAGAGCTTATTTGTAAAGATGTTGGAAATGGAGCGATGGCTGAGCCAATTGATATTTTCCATAAAACTTGTAGAGAACTTTTAAGAAATTTTTATTGGGAAAATAGAAAAGTTGTTCTTAGTGGTGGAGGAACAATTGAAAAAATAGATGATGTAAGATATATATCAAATTTTTCAAGTGGGAAAATGGCTTCAAGCCTAGCAACAGCTCTTTATTATTTAGGGGCAGATGTATCTTTGGTAGCTTCTAGGGGATTAGAATATGCACCAAAAGGTATAAATAGAATTCAAATTTTTAGTACTTTAGAATTTAAAGAGAATTTAGAAAAAGAGTTAAAACTAAATCAAAATTCTAAAAAAACATATTTATTTATGGTAGCTGCTATTAGTGATTATGTACCTAGTTTAAAAGTTGATGGAAAGATAAAAAAAGAGACTTTAGGGGAGACTTGGAATTTGAAACTTAAAAAAAATATAGATATTTTGGCTAGCATAGAAAAAAACAATATTATTTCTGTTGGTTTTAAAGCTGAAATGGACAAAGTAAATGCAAAAACGAATGCAGAGAATATGTTGATAAATAAAAATCTTGATGCAGTTTGTTTAAATATTTTAGATGAAAATAATAAATTTGGAGATGAAAATAATATTATTGAACTAATTTTTAAAGATGAATCAAAAAGTTTTAGTGGAAATAAGTTAGATATTTCATTTTCTATTTTAGAAAATCTAGAAAAAAAGTTTGAAGCTCATGAATAACTCAAATTCCCCTAAGCATATTGCGATAATTATGGATGGAAATGGACGATGGGCTAAAGAAAGAGGTCTTAAAAGAACAGCTGGGCATGAAGAAGGAGCTAAGGTTGTAAGAGAGATTACAAAACACTGTTCAAAAATAGGTGTTCAATATCTTACTTTATATGCTTTTTCTACTGAAAATTGGTCAAGACCAAAACTAGAAGTTGAATATCTTATGAAACTTTTAGAAAAATATTTAAAAAATGAAATTGAAACATTTCTAAAAAATAATATTAGATTTAAAGCAATAGGAGATTTAAGTAAATTTTCCAAATCTTTACAAATTACTATTAAAGATATAGAGAATAAAACATCAAATAATTCAGGCCTTACTCAGGTATTAGCTTTAAATTATGGTTCAAAAGATGAAATTTTAAGAGCTATAAAAAAACTTAATGAGAATAATCTTGAGGTAAATGAGAAAAATTTTGAATCTTGTTTAGATACAGCCGGATTTAGTGAGGTTGATTTATTAATAAGAACGAGTGGAGAAATAAGACTTTCTAACTATTTACTTTGGCAAAATGCTTATGCTGAAATGTTTTTTACATCTACATTGTGGCCTGATTTTACATCAAATGAGTTAGATGATATAATCGATGATTTCAATAAAAGACAAAGGCGATTTGGTGGAATTTGATATTGTTTGGGCAGTAGCTTTAGTAGTATATATTATAAATTTACTAGCTTTATCTTTTTATGATTTAAAATTTAGAGTAGTACCTGATTATCTTTTATTAATAGCTTTAATTACATCTTTTTTTGTTACTAAATTTGATTTCTTTGAGGCATTAAAAAATGCATTTATTTGTACTGGAGCGATAGTTTTATTAAATTTTATTGTTACATTTTATATACAAAATATAAAATCTAGAATTTTAAAAGATGAAACTCTTAAAACTCAAACTGCTTTAGGAGAGGGTGATATTCCTCTTATTGCTTCTATTGGAGTTGTTTTAGGTTTACAAGCTACAGTTTTTGCTATATTCTTAAGTGCATTTATTGCTATAATACATGCAATTTATCTTAAGTTTTCTAAAAAAGAGAATGAAATTCCATTTATTCCATCATTGGTTGTGGGATTTTTTATAGAGTATTTTTTTAGTGTATCAACAATGATTAAGGATTTTTATTGAGATTAAACAACTATCTACATTCACAATTTGCAGTTACATTTTTCCCTATATTTTTGGGATTATTTTTTATTACTTCTATGGTATTTTTGGTAAAAATTGCTAGTTTAACATCGATTATTACTATGAATTTTTTTGAATTATTCAAATTATTTTCATATTCAATTCCTCAAATTATTTTTTTTACTTTACCTATAACATTTTTTATATCTTTAGCAATAACTTTATCTAAGCTATCTAGTGAATATGAGCTAACAGTAATAACATCTTTTGGTTTAAATCCAGAAAAAATATTAAAAATTTTTTTCCCCATTACAGCAATTTTGACACTTCTTCTTTTAGTAGTATCTGTTGGGTTGATACCAAAAGCAAAATATTTATCTAAACAATTCATTGAAATAAAGAAAAAAGAGGCAAATTTCAATATAAAAGAGAGTGAATTTGGACAAAAATTTGGAGATTGGCTTATTTATATTGATGGTAAAGAGAACAATATATTTAAAGATTTAAAACTTCTTCAAACAGATAAAGATAGAGATCAATTTGTGATTAGTAAAGAGGCAGTTCTTGAAAATTTAAAAGGTTTCTTAAGTTTTAGATTGGACGATGGAACAGTTTATATTGTTGATAATAAAGAATTTAGCCAAATAAAATATGATAGATTATTTATAAATGATTCAATTGCTGATGATAAAGAAGATAAATTTTTAGATAGTTATACTTTTTGGAAGGATAATTTTAAGCAAAATAAAGATCTAGATGATATAACTTTTTATATCTTAACATCTATTTTTCCACTAATTTCACTATTCCTTATTATAACTTTTGGATATTTTAATCCAAGATATGAAAAAAATAAAACTGTAGCATACTCAATTTTAGCAGTTGTGGTTTATTATGTATTAATAAAATATATTGGAGATAGATTGTTGATTCACTCTATTTATATAATTCCAATTATTTGGCTTTTAGGAAGTTATATTTTATATAGTAAAACTACTAAAAAAGAGTATTAAGCTTTGAATTTAAAGTTTACAATATCTTATGATGGAAGTGTTTTTTTTGGAAGTCAAAAGCAACCAAATAAAAATACAGTTGAAGATGAACTTTTAAAAGTATTCAAAACTTTTAATATTGATACAAAAATAATTTTAAGTGGAAGAACAGATAAAGATGTTCATGCCACAAAACAGGTATTTAATTGTGAAATACCATCTTATTGGACTGATTTAAAAAAATTCAAAACAATTTTAAATAAAAGAATAAACCCAAGTATAAAAATACACAAAATTGAAAAAGTAAGTGATGATTTCCATTCTAGATTTAGTGCAAAAAGAAGAGTTTATCGATATTTAATTACTCAAAAAGAGACAAATCCATTTAACCAAAAATATATTTTACATTGTAAAGAAATAGATGAAGATATAATTAAAGAAGCCATAAAAGAGTTTATAGGTGCTTATGATTTCAAATATTTCTTTAAAACAGGAAGTGAAAAAGAAAATACAAAAAGAGAGATTTTTAATGCAAAATTTTATAAATATAAAGATATTTATGTTTTTAGATTTGAAGCAAACTCTTATTTAAGATCTCAGATTAGACTCATGGTAGGATTTTTACTAGCAATAAATGAAAAAAAATTAACTATTACTGATTTAAAACAACAGCTAAATCTTCAAAATCATATCTTTAAAACACCTATTTTAGCAAATGGTCTTTATTTAGCACAAATAAAATATTAAAAAATACTTACTAAGACTTGACAAACATTGACTCAATAAGCTATAATTCTTTAGCAGTTTAAGATATAGAGTGCTAAAGAATAAAGAGAGTTGGATTTATGATAGATAAAAAAGAGTTTTTATTACAATCTATTATTAAAGCATACATTGAACATCTTGAGCCAATTGGTTCAACGCAATTAAAGTCTATGTATGATTTAGAGTACTCAGCTGCAACAATCAGAGGTTATTTTAAAAAGTTAGGAGAAGAGGGTTTTTTAGCTCAAGAGCATATAAGTAGTGGAAGAACTCCTACAAATGAAGCTTTAAAACAGTATTGGATAGGAAAGTTAAATTTTAAACTATCTGGTATAAATATTAAAGCTTTAGAATATTTAGCTAATAAAATTGGATTAACGGTCTTTTTAAAAAAAGAGAAAAGTGAAATTTTACAAAACTTGATAAACGTTGAGAATAAATATATAATTTTAGAGTTTTCTAGTTTTGCTGTTAATATAAAATTTAGTTCAGCTTTATACAGATTTTTGAATGATTTGAAGCAAACTTCTTTAGAAGATATTTTAAAGGTCTCAAAAGATGTTGGAGCTTATGAACTTTATAGTGCTATAAATCAAACATTACAAAACAGTGATTTTGATATATTCAATTATAAAGAGTTTTTGAATCTTGCTTTAAACTATGATTTTGATGAGTTTACAATAAATAGATTTTTAAAAGGTAATATTATGGATGAGCTAAAAGAAGGTTTGTACTTTGATGGCTTTTTACCAGAGAACTATATTGGAATATGTAAATTTTGCAAAATCAATAATGAAGATGTAAAGATGTTTATTATTGGTGAGTTATCAAAAGATTATGAATACTTTCTTGAACAAATTACAAATTTTTAGGAGAAAAAATGAGCGAAAATATTAAAGAAGAAGTTATAACTGAAGAGATTGAAAATAATAAAGAGTGTTGCAATGAAGAAAAATGTTGTGAAGCAACAAAAGAAGAGAGCTTAGAAGATGTTATTGTTAGGCTTGAAGAAGAATTAAGACAAAGTGAAGAGAAATTTTTAAGAGTTCATGCAGATTTTGAGAATATTAAAAAAAGATTAGAGAGAGAAAAATATCAAGCGATAGATTATGCAAGTGAAAAGTTTGCAAAAGATTTATTAACACCTCTTGATACTTTAGAAATGGCATTAAAATCAGCTAGTGTTGATATGAGTGCAGATGAGCTTTTACCAAAGTTAAAAGAAGGAATAGAGCTTACTATTAAAAGTTTTATCACAACTTTCGAAAAACACAATATTACAAAAGTTGATACAGATGGGGAGTTTGATCCAAATGTGCACAATGCGGTTATGCAAGTAGATAGTTCAGATCATGAAACAGGTCAAATTGTAAGTGAATTACAAAAAGGTTATATGTTAAAAGATAGGTTATTAAGACCTTCAATGGTTAGTATCGCTAACTAAAAATATTGACCGTAATGTCATTAAACTATAGAATTTAAAATGATTTACAAATTTAAAAATGAAATTTAATAAAAGGATAAGAAAATGAGTAAAGTTATAGGTATAGATTTAGGAACAACAAACTCTTGTGTTGCAGTTTATGAAAATGGTGAAGCAAAAATTATCCCAAATAAAGAAGGGAAAAATACAACTCCATCAATAGTTGCATTTACAGATAAAGGTGAAATTTTAGTTGGAGATCCAGCAAAAAGACAAGCTATTACAAACCCTGAAAAAACAATTTATTCTATTAAAAGAATTATGGGTCTAATGATGAATGAGCCAAATGCTAAAGCTGCTCAAAGTAAAGTAGGGTATAAAATTGTTGATAGAAGTGGAGCTGCTGCAGTTGAAATCGGTGGAAAAGTTTATACTCCACAAGAAATTTCTGCAAAAATTTTAGGAAAATTAAAAGCTGATGCGGAAGAGTATTTAGGAGCAAAAGTTACAGATGCTGTTATTACAGTTCCTGCATACTTTAATGATGCACAAAGAAAAGCTACTCAAGAAGCTGGAACAATTGCTGGGTTAAATGTATTAAGAATTATTAACGAGCCAACTGCTGCTTCATTAGCGTATGGACTTGATAAAAAAGGTGAGGAAAAAGTTTTAGTTTATGATTTAGGTGGAGGAACTTTTGACGTTACTGTTTTAGAAATTGGTGATGGAACTTTTGAAGTTTTAAGTACGGATGGAAATGCTTTCTTAGGTGGAGATGACTTTGATAATAGAATTATTGATTGGTTAGCAAAAGAGTTCAAAGATGAAAATGGATTTGATGTTAAAAATGACAAAATGGCACTTCAAAGATTAAAAGATGCTGCTGAAAATGCTAAGAAAGAGTTGTCTTCTGCTGAATCAACAGAGATTAACTTACCATTTATCTCTATGGGACAAGCAGGACCAGTTCACCTAGTAAAATCTTTAACAAGAGCAAAATTTGAGTCAATGACTGAAGATTTAATTGATGAAACATTAAGTCATATTAAAGTTGCTTTAAAAGAAGCTGGACTTGAAAAAGGTGATATTGATGAAGTTATTATGGTTGGTGGAAGTACAAGATTACCAAAAGCAAACCAAGTAGTTAAAGAGTTCTTTGGAAAAGATTTAAATAAAGGTGTAAATCCAGATGAAGTTGTTGCTGCTGGAGCCGCTGTTCAAGCTGGAGTTTTAAGAGGAGATGTTAAAGATGTTCTTTTATTGGACGTTACTCCATTATCTTTAGGAATTGAAACTTTAGGTGGAGTTATGACTAAACTTATTGAAAAAGGAACAACAATTCCAGTTAAAAAATCTCAAGTATTCTCTACAGCAGATGATAATCAACCAGCTGTATCTATTCATGTATGTCAAGGAGAAAGAGAATTTGCAAAAGATAATAAATCTTTAGGTATGTTTGAACTTTCAGATATTCCAGCAGCTCCAAGAGGTGTTCCTCAAATTGAAGTAACATTTGATATAGATGCAAATGGTGTTTT